>PJQF01000372.1_pt1 | contig 11665 bp, 10 predicted proteins | sample 1503741 | NCBI WGS metagenome assembly PJQF01 (sample SAMN07775949, study PRJNA414020) | Biofilm metagenome, whole genome shotgun sequencing project. | isolation source: biomolecule (vanillin) treated reverse osmosis membrane biofilm | place: India: Nagpur | collected 2017-03-21 | reverse complement strand
CTTCCGGTTCTTTACGACAAGGTCATTTTGAAATTGTGTCGCTGGTGGGCACGTATAATGAAACTGCGGCTCATCTTCACATACCGGTATCGGATAGTTTGGGTGTAACCGCAGGAGGTCATTTACTTGATAACAACTTAATCTACACGACAGCCGAAATCGTGATTGGCATCTTAACCGATGTAGAATTCGATCGGGAGAAAGATTCTACCTATGGATATCTGGAATTGGCTGTAAAAAGAAAGAAGAAGAAGAAGAAGAAGAAATAACTACTTCATTTTCATTTGAGCAAAGTACGGATGCTCTGGATTAACGACTAACTCCTGCCGTAATGGATGAATCAATACATCCATATCTTCCATAGGAATTGCCCCTAGAAGTGGCTCATTATCTCCCGGCAATACCATCGCTCGGCAGGTACATTGTCTATTCTTGAAACGCACTTCCACCGGTCCGACTACATCATATTCTTCAAGTGAGCCATTCGCCATTTGTGCTTTTCTTCTTTCAATAACCGGAAACTTTAATTGTTCCTGAATCGACTCGTTGATGGCAAGCATATACGCACCTGAATCGACCAACATATTCACCGTCATTTGCTTTACTTCATCCTGACCAATGATATGCCGATTGGCTAAGACTAAATCTTCACCGTTGATTAATAAAATAGGAGCATGCACACGATCCATAGCGGCATTGATTTAGAACAGTTTGATTTATTAGCAAGTGTCGTGAAAATACTACTCAAATTGTAATTCTTCAATAGTTCAATTACACTAACTAACTCTACTCCTTCGTCCAAATGCGGTTGTTGAGGTTGAGTTCTTCTACAATACCCGTAAACAGCTGAAGTTGCTCCAGATACTTTTCCATTTCAGGTTGTGCAGCTAATGGACGGAAGATGTTAGTTTCAAACAGGTCATTCTTCGTTGGGATGGAAATGAACACCACAGAATTGTAAAAGGCAAATTGCACATTTCCTAACCGTGAACGAAGATTCAACATGCGTTCCATCAATGAGGGTGTTAAAATGTAGTGTGCCTCCACGGCATCGGACGCATATACCACAAACGCTTTCTCAAAATCCGTATTTTCCATTTTCACGAGCGGGTCGCGTTGGGAATTCATTTTTTGAAAGAAAGTGCCCAAACTACCTAATGATTTTTCGGCCTGATCGGTGAGCACCATGGTGCGCCCTTTGAAATGTTTGTTGAAGTCAGCAATAAAAATTATTCCTTTAAAAAGTGTGACCCATCGTTTGAAGCCAGGTGCACCATCATCGCCTTTCAACTCTTTCTTGCGCTGCGTGTGCACATCCGAGAAGCGTATGGTGGTGCTGCCAATTTTTCCACTCACTAAATCTTCACACAAGTAGCGATCGCCTGCCGTATCAAAAATAGTGCTTTGAATAAAGTCTGTGATGGAAATACCGGCCTCCGGATTATATTCTAAATTTTCATCTGCGTGTTTGATGATGCTTCTGATAACTTCATTTTTAAATCTGCTTCTAAACTTCTTTGCCCTCGGGCGATACCAAAAGAAATAGCCCAACGCACCGGCAATCGCGATGTAAAAGATCGCACCGGAGTATCCACCGGAATAGGAGTATTGCGTGGGGCCATTGGGTCCGAGTTGTGTTTCACTGACAGTCGATTGATTGATCGTGCCGTAGAGAATCATAAAGATCACCGCGGCTGCTCCGGCCATGTAGATCTTCTTCACCATCTCCTTTCGCTCCCACTCTAAAGCATTAACGATTGGAGTAAGTGTAGTTTGATAAAATGAATGGAATGATTCTGTCGGCTTCATAATTATCAATTACCAAATAAGTTTTTCGCACTGATATTTTCGCGTTCGGCTTGTGGAATTTCAAACACCGCTTTGCGCGCATGATTAAACATGCCTGCCAAAATATTGGAAGGAAATTTTTCGATGGCGTTGTTGTATTGCGTAACGGCCGAATTATAAGCTCTGCGTGCTGCAGCAATTTGCTCTTCGGCTTCATTCCAACTGCGTTGCAGCATGGTGAATTGTTCGCTGGATTTTAAATCGGGATAACTTTCTACTGATACCATTACTTTACGCATCATAGAAGAAAGTTGATTGTCTATAGCTACTTTCTCTTCAGTAGTTACGGAACCTGACACCGCTTTGGTGCGTAATTCAGTTACCTGCATGAGTGTATCTTTTTCATGCTTCATGTAGACCTTCACCGATTCCACCAAATTGGGGATAAGATCGTAGCGTTTTTTGAGCATGGCGTCAATACTTCCGAAAGCACTTTCCACTGCATTACGAGAAGTGACAAGACCGTTGTAAATAAAAATTGGGATCAGAATGACAATGCCGATGATGATCAGAATGGGAATCATAGGTTAGAATGGATTAGTGTTGATTAGAAAGTTATTTGAAATTACTTTTTTACAGGTAATATTTTTGAATCAATCTTTTTCAAATAGATATTTTCTGCACGGAATGCACCATCGATCCATTTGAAATCAGTCAGCAACTCATGCCCCATCCCCTCCTCGCCAGTGCTAAAATACAACTGAATCAATCCCTCGCTTGCCTTCCATGTGCCTTTGATTACCACCGCGCTGCCATCCTCTTTAAAATACCTCCATGTGCCCTTTCCATCCGGAGTTAATACATATTTGTCTGACGTGGATGTTGGCGATTCTCCATTCCCCAACATGTAATAACTTCCGGCATACTTAGGCAACAAAGTCACTTGAGGTGTCGTTCGAACCGGCTTCTTCAAATAGTTTCCTCCACGGTCTACAAATTTTCCTTCTTTGGAAACGAACTCCGTCATGCGATCCCGCCCTTCTTCGGGAAATGTGATTTGGATGACACCTTCGTTCGCCTTCCAGGTTCCGTGAACGATAATAGGAGTTTTGCTAATTACTCCGTTGTCATCGACTGCAGGAGTTGAGCGCACACATTTTCCGTCTGCTTTGAGTGTGATGGTTTCGGTAAAGTCCGAAGGCTTTTCTTCATCCGCGCCAAGCAAGTGAAAGGTGCCTGCATACTTGGCTAGATAAACCGGATTAGAAACAAATATCTTCTGCAAATAAGTACTGCTTCCCAAAAATATACCCGCATCCCACATAAAATCATTTGTAGTAGATGATCCAACTTCAACCAATTGAATGGTTCCCTCGGCTGCTTTCCAAGTACCTGATTTCTTTACAGGCACTTTCGAAACTTTTCCATTTTCATCCATCGCAAAACTTACGCTCGTCCATTTACCATCGGCTGTCAAATTAATCTTCTCTGTGGCTGCATTGGGAGTCTCTTCACCAAAGTTGAGCAGGTAATAAGCACCGGCATATTTCTTAAGAAGCGGATTGACTTGTGCCTGCGCGATGGAAAAACAGCAACAGAACAACATCCACGTGATTGATTTTTTCATAGATAATTGGGATAGCATTCTGATTACTTCAATAACTCACGCGCAAAAGCTTCGACAGTGGCTTGCGGACTTGGCAGGTTGATGGTGAATGATTGATCGAGCGGCTCACCTGCATAAGTACCTCTCACTTTCATTGATACCATGCCACCATCTGCTACACTTAATTTACTTTCAAAATAGGCATAGGTGATCGTCACTACACCTGTGCTTCCCTTTTCAACAATGTACTTCGTAGCTTTGAGCGATCCTCCTGTAATGGCACCGGTTCCTTGCACAATTACCTTCGCGGCTTGCAAACTCTTATCGGCTGTTTCGCGAGCGGTGATTATTCCGGCAATGCGCGGATCGAGATCAATTGGTGTTTGATCACAGCCTTTGCCCAACGCCTCCAACACTTTTTCAGAAGCTTTTAACACGCCTCTGGCTGTGGCCAACGCAGCCTCTAAACCAACTACTTCCGCTTTCAGTTTGGTAATCTTCGCACCATTTTCAATGGCTTTGGTAGCGTCCTTCTCAATTGCCTTTGCTAATTTTTTGATTTTATCTTCTCTATCATCGATATCATCTTTCAAATTATTCAGTTTCTTGCGATCTCTTTTTACATCCGCCTCAGCATCGTTGAACTTTTTGCAATCTTTATCGCGCTCGGCTTGCACGATCGCACGTTGCTTTTCAATCTCTGTATTGAGCGTAGCAACCTCTTGCTGCTTTTGTGTGAGTGTAGTTTGCGCGTCTTTAAAAGCCTTCTGTGAATTTTTCGTAGCCTTATCGATTTCCGCGGAAGCGATATCGCTAATGTACTTTTGTAAGTCCGAGTCCATCGTGGCCATAACATTGTAACCTGCACCGTCTTTCGTGCTGCCTGCGGCTATGCGCAACTTGGCCTGGAACTTATCAAAGATTTTTCCATTCATATAAAGATCAAATCCCTTATCACTTAACATCATGTCTGACTCAGCTGTCAACTTGAGCACAGTTGCTTTTCCGCTATAGGCAACTTTAGATGACTTAGGATCAGTCGTGCTGAGCACCATGTTGAAAAACGGATCGGGTTTATCCAACGCACCGGTGAATGAGAAGTAAGGAGGAAATACAATCGAAGAAATTCCGGCTCCGGCTTTGATTCCGGCTGATGAAATGCCTACCAATAAATTGGTGTTGTAGCCGTCAATTGCCGCACTTCCTTTGATCAAAAATCCCGGATCATAATTTTTCTCTAATACCGTAACAGTGGCGAGTCCCGGCACAATCGTAAGGCGCGCATCGGTTACACCCATGGAGTTGATCAGGTTGCGGGAATCGTCCGGCACACGAAAAGTCGGGTTGGAATATTGAACAACTCGTACCAGATCTTTCATCAATATCTGATTGAAGCCCGCATCGATCATACACTGCGTAGGGTTGGAAGGATCGAGTGCAAACGTCACATCGCCTGCAAAGGCGGGATTGCGTGGGTCGCCCACTTTGATCTTTCCTTTGAATTGCATGGTGGGCATGGGCAGTGGAGTAGTTTTAAAACTCACACCCACGCCTATTCCTAAATCAATCAACTGCACTCCATTGGTTTCGAAGGGGCGATCCCATGTGCCTGTCATAATTCCTTCGATGCTCAGTTCGGCATTGGTAATGTTAACAGCCACACGTGTAGTGAAACTCAGTGTTCTTTTTTTCTCGGCCTTCACCTCCATCGTTCCACCCAGACTCACTTCAAAATTGGTGGGATTGGGTGCGATGGTAAAATTGACATTCTTTAAAATGGTAGTCTGCTTTGCATCAAACGGAATGTTGGTATCCAACGAAGCCATTAACTTCATTTCGCCTGGGTTGTTGCTGATAGTAGCGCGCAACAACAACTGGCTTTTGCCAATTAATTTCTCCACTTCTTTGGACATGGCGGAGATATCGTACAGCGACAGCAAAGTAAGTCCGCGGGTAACTTCTGTCTCTTGTCCTAATTTTTTAAATAAGGCAAGTCTTGTTTTTTGTGTGGAGGATGCCAACACAATTGCAGTATTCTTTAAGCCTACATTATCGAGGACACCGAGATTGGGATCAACGCGTTTAAATGAAAAATCAGAAGGTGGTGAAACACCGACCATAAACTCTACAGGCGTTTTGGAAGCATTGATAAAAAATTCTACCTGCCCGAAATCAGAAGTGGTGTTGAGTGAAAGAGTTTTGGCGAATGGCGCCATGGAGATGGTGCCCTTGGACAGAGAAAGATTCCAAAAGGCATCGGGCCACTCGGGAGCTTTATTCATGCCAATGCTGCTCAGCACATTGCCCAAGCTCAGATTACTAACATCGCCCGACAACACACAATCATTGGGGTTACTCGACAAGGTGGCTCCTACTTTGATCGAGGCATCGCCAATTTTGAAATCACTGTTGAGTGTAGATGAAACGGAAACGGCACCGAGGGGATTATTCAAGTTAAAATCAACGGTTATATTCTTCGCAGTGATTCCGGCAACGGGGTTCCAATCTTGTTGGGCCGCAAAGTGAATACCCACTGTACTAATGGTGTTTTGTGCCAACTCCACATAGAGCGATTGCAGGCTGACTACCTTTTGAATTTCACCCGGCATCCAGTTGACAATATTTTGTTTGGCTAATTTTTGCTGCGCATCGTTCGGAAGTTTGCTGCCTTGCGGAAACTGCAATTCGAATCGAGCCATCACATCTGCGGAAGCGAATGTTGCCACCAAGGTCACGCTATTCATTTGAAAGAATGTGGCATTGCCGCTTATGCGAAAGCCATTGCCGTTGGCTTCACTCTTTAGATCGGAGAATACATAATCCTGATTTTCCTGAAACAGCGGTGCCAGTGCCGCTTTCATTTTGTTAATGACATCTTCTGAAGGAGGTGCATTCTGAGCCCCCAGAAAAAAGGGACTAACAAGTGCTAATAGGAGAAATAGCACTGATTGGAAACGATTCATACAGTGAGGTGTTTAGGTGTTAGGGTATGAACAATATACGGTTTTTTGATAATTATGCATCAATCGTGCCAAAGAATTATGGGCGTCAATTCCTAATCCGTGGTTTGTGTCCTCACCATGTTGACGTGAGGGAAAACTCAAATTGACCTCAACCTAAAATCAATTTCTCACCAACACCAACCAGGCTTTCGCTATATCTCCTACCTGTAAAAATTGTTTGGCTTGTTCGTGGGATTCAACTTCGCTCAAATTGGTGAATTGGGGATGTTCTTTTTTGAATTGTGCAATCGCCTCTGCTGTGGGAATTGTTTCGCAGTTGCCGAGCATACCCAGATCATTACCGGAAAGTATTTTGCTGTTGCGAATTTCTGTTGGCAATGCATCGATACCCAAGCCTACTTTCTCATTGGGTTTAGGTACTGTAAAGATTGCCTCGCCACTGGCGCGGCTATAATAATCATTGCCCATGCGCGCCACGGCATTGTATAAATGGGGATTGATTCTTCCTTCTCCATCAAGTACCGCATCGTTGATGTGTATCAACAATACTTCGCATACCACCAAGTTACCGGCCCCTCCTTCCGTGCCTAAAGGAATTACTTGATTGACTTTACATTCAAACGATACGTGCGACTCTCCTACTCGTGGTGGTTTTACTACTGCTGATTTTACTTCGGTCAATCCTGCCTTGTTAAACTCATTCACCCCTTTCGGGAAATCGCAACTGGCCAATGACACTTGTTGAACCATGTCGTAATGCACGATGTTGATCACCACTTCTGGGACTTCCAACACATTTTCTAAAGTATGTTTGGTGGTGTTGTTGCGCGCTCTTCGCGAAGGCGAAAACACTAAGATCGGTGGATTGAGGCTGAAGAGATTAAAGAAACTAAACGGGCTCAAATTCACGTTGCCTTGTTGATCAACCGAACTTACTAACGCAATCGGGCGGGGTGCCACCGTGCCTTGCAAATAGCTTACTAATTTAGGTAATGGTATTTCTTTCGGGTTGATGATCATACAAGAATCTATACCTTGATCTTTCGGGCTTTTACAAATTTAATCTTACCGTTCTTCTCAAAAACTAACTTTTCGTCTTTTAACGACTTCTCTTTTACCAGTCTTTTAAAAGCTAGTTTCAGCCCTTTAGAAACTCTTTTGTTGATTAAGCTTTGCCTCTTCGATATTGATTCTTTATTCTGCTCCATGTTTTTTCATTGAAGACTTTCACATCCTTACCTCTAGCACCTGAAGCTATCTTTTGCATAGCTTCTTCTGAGTTATCAAAGATAGTCCAAATGTCAACTAAGGGGATATAAATATCCATAAAATTCTTCAACCCTCGGGTGTATCTTCTTTTGATCGTTTCGATTGGAATATTATGTCCACCCGATCGAACTCTACCCTTTACTCTCTGTATTGCCAACTTTGAACTACTTAACCAAAAAAAGAAAAGAATCACCTCGTATCCTTTCGACTTTGCATTTAAAATAGTTTGCTGATATGTCTTCGATGCCAGTGTTGTTTCTATGGCAAAGTCTGCTTTCCCCTCCATCAACTGAGTTATTCGATTCAGCATAAGTCTTCCTGCTTCCACCGCGTATTTTTCTACATCAAAAGGTGAAAGACCTGCAGCGATATTATCGGCATTCACAAATTCACGACAATTCAAAACATCCGGCAAGATTGTAAAAGAAGCCGTTGTCTCCCTGCACCATTACAACCCGCTACAATGTAAAGCGTAGGCATATCAAACCGCTGGAAGTATTTTCCCCTTGCATTCGCCAAAGCCAATGCGCACGCCATCTTTCTCACAGTGGCCACGCATGATTACGGTGTCGCCATCTTCAATAAACTTGCGCTCTACTCCTTCGCTAAGATGCAATGGCCGCTGCCCATTCCAAGTGAGCTCCAGCAACGAACCAAATGATCCCGGTGACGGTCCGCTGATTGTTCCGGACGCATACATATCTCCTACTTGTATGTTGCAACCATTGATGGTATGGTGCGCCAACTGCTGACACATATTCCAATACATGTATTTAAAGTTCGAGCGGCTCACCACCGTTTCACTTCCTTTCTCCGGCTGCATCGCCACCTCTAACGTAATGTCGAAGTTGCGATCGCCTTCGGTAGCTAAATATGGCAACACGTGCGGAAACTGCTCCGGACCTTTCACGCGAAAAGGTTCGAGTGCATCGAGTGTAACGATCCAAGGTGAAATCGTGGAACCGAAATTCTTTCCCAGAAATGGGCCCAACGGAACATACTCCCAATTTTGAATATCACGCGCACTCCAGTCGTTGAACAACACCAATCCGAAGATATGTTCTTCTGCCGCTTTCGCGGAAACGCTGGTACCCAACTTTGTTTCCGTACAAGTAATAAATGCCATCTCTAATTCAAAGTCCATTTTTTTTGACGGACAAAACAACGGCATCTCCGCATCGGGTGGTTTAATTTGCCCTTTCGGGCGATGAATAGGTGTGCCCGAAACAACAATGCTCGAAGCCCGTCCATGATAGCCTACCGGCAGATGTTTCCAGTTTGGAAGCAATGCATTCTTCGGATCGCGGAAGAGTGTGCCCACATTCGTTGCATGCTCTTCGCTGCTATAAAAATCAGTATAGTTCGGAATGCGCACCGGCATCTGCATTTGTACTTCATTCATCGGAATGAGTGCCAACTCGCGTGCGGCCACATTATCTTTCAATTCATCATTGTCATGTTGCAGCAACTCCGACAAGCGCTCGCGCACCGCCCGTGTTTTTGTGCGACCCAATGCCATGAAATCATTTAAGTACGGCTGATTAAAAATGCCTGCGGGCAAACCGAGTCCATCCAGAAAACCATTTTCATGCAGATAAACTAAATCAAGCACATGGTTGCCGATAGCCACGCCTGCCACAGAAGAAAGATAGCGTGTCTTGAATATTCCAAAAGGCAGGTTTTGAATGGGGAAGTCGGAGTGTGCGGGTACTTCTACCCACGACTTTAATTGAGGATTGTTGGCGCGAATTGTTTCCATACGTTTTACAAATTCAAAATTAGTCAAATCGCAGCATAGATGTTGCTTTACAGATATGTATCTGATATTTTTGACCGATGCACTTTCCGGAAGCTTTTGAAAACAGAATGCAATCTGCGCTGCCGGAGCAATGGCCTGCCCTGCGTGCTGCTCATGCGTTACCATCGCCTGTTAGTATTCGTGCCAATCCGCGAAAGCGATACCAACCTGATTTTACTAAAATACCCTGGACGACTCACGGCTATTATTTGCCGGAACGCCCTGTTTTTACCTTAGATCCTCTCTTGCATGCGGGCGCTTATTATGTGCAAGAGGCCAGCTCAATGTTGCTGGAACAAGCCTTTACACAATGCACCGATGCTTCGCACTCCCTTCGGGTGCTCGACTTGTGTGCGGCCCCCGGAGGGAAGTCTACACACCTGTTGAGTTTAATGAATCAACAATCCCTGCTGGTGAGCAATGAGGTGATTCGCTCACGCGCTTCCATCTTGTCGGAGAATGTGCAGAAGTGGGGACATGCGAATGTGGTGGTGAGCAACAACGACCCGAAGGACTTCGAGCGGCTCAGCGGCTATTTTGATGTGATGGTGGTGGACGCGCCTTGTTCGGGTGAAGGACTTTTTCGCAAAGACCCGGAAGCGATGCAAGAGTGGTCAGAGAACAATGTGGCGCTGTGTGCCCAGCGGCAACAACGCATCTTGGCCGATGTGTGGCCTGCCTTGAAAGAAAATGGGTTGCTGATTTATTCTACGTGTACGTACAACGATATAGAAAACGAAGGCAACCTGCAATGGCTGGCCGAAAACAAAGAAGTAGAATTTGTTACGCTACAGATGGATGCAACGTGGGGTGTAACGAAATCGGTGGTGGGAAACATGGTGGGGTATCATTGCTATCCGCACTTGGTACAGGGCGAAGGATTTTTTATGGCTGTAGTGCGCAAGCGCGAAGCGACTCCACAACCCGTGTTTCGTACGAAGAATGTGTTGCCTTTATTAGCGAAGAAAACGGCTGAGCAATTGAATCATTGGTTGCTGCGTCCGCATCAGTTGATTCAATTGAATGAGTTGATCGTAGCCTTGCCGGAAGATTTCGCTACGGAAATTAATTGGTTGACTCAGCAGTTGAATGTATTGACTAAAGGAACAGCTGTGGCAACTCTCAAGCACGACAAGTTTATTCCTGAACATGCGGCTGCTCTTTCTATTGAATTGCAAGCGGAGCAGTTTATTCAACTCGAAGTATCGCTGGAAGAGGCATTGGCTTATCTGCGCAAAGAAACGCCTTTGCTCGGTGAAGGCCGCAAAGGTTTTGCACTCGTAACGTATCAGCATTTTCCATTAGGGTGGGTGAACCTGCTTGGCAATCGAATCAACAATTTGTATCCGGCTAATTGGCGGGTGAGAATGGGCAATAGTTAATTGTCATTGGGAAACGTTAATCGTTATTAGTTATTCGACACGCTTTACTCAACTGCTAACGCTTTACTATTAACGATTTCACAGACTACGCCAACTTCACCGGAGCTACTTCGCGATAAGCGGCAGTAAGAGTTGCTGCAAACAATTCTTTTTTCACTTTACTGAGTTCTATCAACGTCCAGCCTTGTTTGCCCCACTTATTATCGAGTGGAAAAATAACCAACGGGTGTGACGAAGTGAAGATATCTTGTTCAGAAACCGATAACTTGACACACGCACGGTTCTTCACTGCATCGTACGTAGCAAATATTTTTTTCTTCACGCGGAATGATGTTTTCTCAAAGTGCGGTTCTTCCGTTGCCTCCGGAAATGCCAATGCCAGTTTGCGAAATGTGTCGATTGATATCATGGCATTCTTTTATAGTCGTTGGTTTTGCGCATGTAAAATAAACACAACGTTATGTTTCATCAAGTGCGTTGCCTTTCAACGTTACTTGCCGCGTTTGTTTTCTTTTTCATCTCACTTTTTTGTCAGATACAGGTCATCTTATCATCGCACCTCATCACCCCTATTGTTACTTTACACGGCTATTTTTCTCTGGTGCTTGTTCATGTGCCTCATTTTACCATTTTTCCTTATTTAGAATCATTCTATTTTACCCCGCGCTTCATTCCAAATTATCCGCGCCTCATTCCAAATTGTCCGCGCTCCATTCCAAATTGTCCGCGCCTCATTCCAAATTGTCCGCACTCCATTCTAAATTGTCCGCGCCTCATTCCAAATTGTCTGCGCTCATTACAAATTGTCCCTTCCTGAAATAGCTTGACACATTTTGAGGGATAAATAACCTTAAAATGG
>PJQF01000371.1_pt1 | contig 11682 bp, 9 predicted proteins | sample 1503741 | NCBI WGS metagenome assembly PJQF01 (sample SAMN07775949, study PRJNA414020) | Biofilm metagenome, whole genome shotgun sequencing project. | isolation source: biomolecule (vanillin) treated reverse osmosis membrane biofilm | place: India: Nagpur | collected 2017-03-21 | reverse complement strand
CCTTTTGAGTTTCCACACTCATGGTCATCAAACTCCAATTGGATGGCAGTGGCCGTACCCTTGAGGGTTGGCGGCGGGTTGTCATCAAAGTTGGGGGCTAAGGCCAGGATTTCAAGGGCGAGTCGTTTCCTCAATTTTGAAATGCGCACGGGCGGTGGCAATAGGTTCTGCCGGGGTGCTCTGCCAGGCGGTAATTGCCACGTTCGCGACCCGTCGGCCCTGGCGCCAGACCTGGCATTTGGCATAAGTGTCGCGGAACTGGCCTGCACGCAGGTAATCCAGGGAGAAATCGATGATTTTCGGCAAGCCCGGCGCACCGGTAAATACCAGCAGGTGCAACGCCGCCGACAGCTCCATAAAGCCGGCAATCACCCCGCCGTGCAGCGCCGGCAATATGGGGTTACCAATGTTGTCTTTGTTGGCGGGCAGGCGAAACAGCAATTCATCGCCCAGGCGTGTGCATTCGATGCCGATCAGCTTGGCGTAAGGAATCAACGCCAGCAGCGCCTCATAGTTGCCGAGTTCGTGGGCCTGTTCCAGGCGCGTCTTGAATCGATGCGTCATGCCTGTTCTCCCTTGATCGTGCTGCTCAGTCCTTGGGCTCCCTTGAGCCGCTTGCCCATGCGCATGAACGTGCCCACCACATGGGCAATGGGCTGCTGCGGGTCATCCTGATAGGCAACGCCACGGGTAAAGATCACGTCAGTCGTCACCCGGTAACATTGGGCGAAGCCATAAACCGGCTTGTGGGGTTCGGCGGTGTGCATGTAGTCGACGCGCAGGTCGAGGGTCGGGCACACCTCGAACTCTGGCAATACACACAAGGTGGCCATGCCACAGGCGGTGTCCATCAGCGAAGTCAGCGCACCGCCATGGATCACCCCGGTGCGAGGGTCGCCGACGATGGAGGGGCCGTAGGGCAGGACCAAGGTCATACCTTCCAGGTTGGCGGCATGCACGGTAATCCCCAGCACCTGGCAATGGCGCAGGGCCGAAACAAAGCGCGTCGCACGCTCTAACAGTGGGTTTTCGGTCATTCGGTCTAGACTCTTATTAGCGTTAATCCGCGGAGTAGGCAGTGCGGTTGAAAGTTCCTTGGGGTGCGCTGTTTATATATCTGCGCAATAAAAGGAACTAATGCTGAACCCTCAGGCTCGAAAGGCCAGTAGATATCTTCAATAAGGAGAAACACCCAATGCGCAAGACTTTAGCTATTTCCATGATGCTCGCCGCTGCCCTCGGTCTCGCTGCCTGCGACAAAAAATCCGAAGACAAAGCCCAAGACGCTGCCGCGCACTCTGAGCAAGCTCAGAAAGATATGGCGAAGGCTCAGGATAAAGTGAACGACGCTGCGAAAGAAAACGCCGATGCTGCCAAAGCTCAGGCTGAATCGAACGAAGCCGCCGCAAAAGAAGCAGCACCTGCTACTCCAGCCACCGGTTCTTGAGACCGCGGTTTGAAATAGCTTCGCTGCGATAAAGAAAGCCCGCTCAAATAGCGGGCTTTTCTTTGCCTGTGGTTTTTAATTTGAAGCGTTAACTCGCTGAAATGGACTAAGCCGACTCTTTGATCGCCTCAGGCACTGGCGTATCAGTCTGCGTATACACCATCACTTGCAGCACGTCGGAATGAAACTCTCGACGGTAAAGCACGACTACCACTCCCGCGCTCATCAACATGAATAACCATGGGCTGACAAACCACGCCAACATGGTCATGCCGAAGTAATAAGCGCGCAGACCAAAGTTAAACTGGTTGGCGGCCATGGAGATTACCCTTGCCGCCCGCAAGGCAAACGCCTTGCGCTCTTGCTCGGACACATGCCGCTCACCGATCATCGGCGCAGACCCCACCAACACCGCCGCAAAGTTGTACTGGCGCATACACCAGCTGAACGTGAAGAAGGCGTAGACGAACACCAATGCCAGGCACAACAACTTGATCTCCGACATGCCTTGGGACGCCTGCTGCACCATAGGAATGTCCGCTAACAACGACACGGCCCGCTCCGACGCGCCGAGCACGGTAAGGATACCAGCGAGGATAATCAGGGTGCTGGAGGCAAAGAACGAAGCATTGCGCTCCAGGTTGCCGATCACGCTGGCGTCGGCAATGCGGTTGTCGCGCAGCAGCATGCGACGCATCCAGTCCTCACGATACAAATGCAGCACACTGGCCAGGCACGCAGTGTCCCGAGCTTTCCAGGTCGCATAACGGGTGTAGCCGCCCCAACACAGAACGAACCAGAGGGCGGCAAGCAGGTGGATTTGATTGGTTTCGACGAACGACATGCGGGTCCTATATCAAAAAATGGTTTTGCAAACGCGGCCAACATTGGGGGAGAGGCTTTGATCCCGAATGCTTGCTGGCAGTCACTGCATCTGTTGAATGGCACAGTGCCGTCTGAGGCAAGCCCCCTCCTACATCGACCGCGCTCCAACTTTAGAAGGTCGTAGTCTACCAAGCATAAAAAATGCCCCGTATTGATTAATACGGGGCATTTCTGTGCAGCCTTGAAGCGGTGTTACGCGATCGCTTCGCTACGCTTGCCAAGCATACGATCAACCACCACAGCCACGACCAAGGTCATTACCGACGGCACCAACCACGCAAGGCCCTGCTCGCTCAGCGGCAGATGCGCCAGTTGCGACGGCAGCCAGTCGGCGAAGCCCGCGCCCTTCAGCGCATCAATGCAGCCAAAGATGAACGACACCAGCATCACCGGGCCAACGATCCGGCCCTGTTCCTGCCAGAAGTCTTTGCAGAAGCTCAGGGCCACCAGCACGATGCACGGCGGGTAGATCGCGGTAAGCACCGGGATCGAAAAGGCAATCAGCTTAGTCAGGCCCAGGTTGGACACGAACAACGAGAACAGCGCCAGGATCACTACCAGGGTCTTGTAGGACAGCGGCAGGATTTTGCTGAAGTACTCGGCGCAAGCGCAGGTCAGGCCAACCGCGGTAACCAGGCATGCCAAGGAAATCAATACCGCCAGGAAACCACTGCCCAGGGAGCCGAAGGTGTGTTGCACGTACGCGTGCAGTACGGCTGCGCCATTAGCCGCACCAGCGGCCACTTCATGACTTCCCGCACCAAGGCGGAACAGGCTGACGTACACCAGCGCAAGACCAACGCCAGCAATCAGGCCAGCGATGATCGCGTAGCGGGTGATCAGCTTGGGCGAATCAACACCACGGGAGCGGATAGCGTTGACGATCACAATGCCGAATACCAGAGCACCAAGGGTGTCCATGGTCAGATAACCATTGATAAAACCTTGGGAGAACGGTGCAGCGACGTATTCCGGAGTGGCGACACCCACCTCACCGGCCGGCAAGGCAAACGCAGCGATGCCGAGGATGGCTAACGCGATGATCTTCAACGGCGCAAGGAAACGACCGACAGTGTCCAACAGGCGCCCTGGGTACAGGGACACAAAGAACACCACCAGGAAGTAAACGGAGCTATAGAGGAACAGCGCCAACGGGCTTTCACCGGTGAGCGGCGCCAAGCCGACTTCAAAGGACACCGTCGCGGTACGCGGGGTAGCGAACAGCGGCCCTACCGCCAGATACGCAGCCGCCGCAAGCAGGCCACCGGCGATCTTGCCGATCGGACTGCTCAACGCATCCATACCACCGCCGACCTTGGCGAGGGCAATCACGGTGACCACTGGCAAACCCACTGCGGTGATCAGGAAGCCCAACGCCGCCATCCAGACGTGAGGTCCGGACTGCAAGCCAACGATAGGCGGGAAGATGATGTTACCGGCGCCCACGAACAGGGCAAAGGTCATGAAGCCCAGCGCCAGGATATCCTGGCTTTTCAACACTTTCATTTCGGGAAATACCACACTACTGAATCGGAATTTAGAGAGGGATTCCCTGTGGATGAGGGAAATACTGCCGGCCCTGATGGGGCCGACCGGTCTAGCGCGCGGCTTCCTTTTGGGAGGCCAGCGCATAAAGAGGCGGGTAGGTTACAGAATCAGGCTGACAAACGCACTGTTGCGGGGCGAACTGTCCGATAAGCGACATCTTGATGTCGCGTTTTCATACTTATGTTGGCAATACAAACAAATGTGTGAGGGCTAGTTGAATCGTCGCACTGCCCCTTACATAGGATCGAGTACATCCAAACGCACAAAGGCCACCCGAAGGTGGCCTTTGCTGGTAAAGCGTCAGCTAAGCGCGAAGCTTACTTGACAGCCCAACCGGTCAGCTCGGACAAAGCCTTGCCGATGTCTGCCAGCGAACGCACGGTTTTAACGCCTGCATCTTCCAGGGCAGCAAACTTCTCGTCTGCAGTGCCTTTGCCGCCAGAGATGATTGCGCCAGCATGGCCCATGCGCTTGCCCGCAGGGGCAGTCACACCAGCGATGTAGGAAACAACCGGCTTGGTCACGTGTGCCTTGATGTAGGCAGCCGCTTCTTCTTCAGCCGAACCGCCGATCTCACCGATCATGACGATCGCTTCGGTCTTCGGGTCTTCCTGGAACAGTTTCAGGATGTCGATGAAGTTCGAGCCTGGGATCGGGTCACCACCGATGCCGACGCAAGTCGACTGGCCGAAACCGGCGTCAGTCGTTTGCTTAACAGCTTCGTAGGTCAGGGTGCCGGAACGGGAAACGATACCGACTTTACCTGGCAAGTGAATGTGACCTGGCATGATGCCGATCTTGCATTCGCCTGGGGTGATCACGCCTGGGCAGTTAGGGCCGATCAGGACAACGCCCAGTTCGTCGCACTTAACTTTAGCGTCCAGCATGTCCAGGGTAGGAATGCCTTCGGTGATGCAGACGATCAGCTTGATGCCGCCGAATGCTGCTTCCAGGATGGAGTCCTTGCAGAAAGGAGCTGGAACGTAGATCACGCTGGCGGTGGCGCCAGTGGCAGCTACAGCATCTTTCACGGTGTTGAACACTGGCAGACCCAGGTGCTCGGTGCCGCCTTTACCAGGAGTTACGCCGCCAACCATCTTGGTGCCGTATTCGATGGCTTGCTGGGTGTGGAAACTACCTTGCGAACCGGTAATACCCTGGCAGATAACTTTGGTGTCTTTATTGATCAGGACGCTCATTACTTGCCCTCCGCAGCTTTGACAACTTGTTGAGCAGCGTCGGTCAGGCTGGTTGCCGCAATGATGTTCAAACCGCTTTCTGCCAGTACTTTAGCGCCCAGTTCGGCGTTGTTGCCTTCGAGGCGAACGACGACCGGAACTTTAACGCCGACTTCTTTCACTGCACCGATGATGCCTTCGGCAATCATGTCGCAACGAACGATGCCGCCGAAGATGTTGACCAGTACTGCAGCGACGTTGGCGTCGGACAGAATGATCTTGAAGGCTTCGGTAACGCGTTCTTTGGTAGCACCGCCGCCCACGTCGAGGAAGTTGGCTGGCTTGCCGCCATGCAGGTTGACGATGTCCATGGTACCCATGGCCAGGCCAGCACCGTTGACCATGCAACCGATGTTACCTTCCAGGGCTACGTAGTTCAGTTCGAACTTGGCAGCGTGCGCTTCGCGCGGATCGTCTTGCGACGGATCGTGGAAAGTCTTCAGCTTAGGCTGACGGTACATGGCGTTGGCGTCGATGTTGATCTTGGCATCGAGGCAGTGCAGATCGCCATCAGCCTTGATCACCAGCGGGTTCACTTCCAGCAGAGCCAGATCGTGATCCTGGAACAGTTTGGCCAGACCTACGAAGATCTTGGCGAACTGGGCAACTTGCTTGCCTTCCAGACCCAACTGGAAAGCCAGCTCACGACCCTGGAACGGCTGAGCGCCAACCAGTGGATCGATAGTGGCTTTCAGAATTTTTTCTGGGGTTTCTTCGGCGATCTTCTCAATGTCCACGCCACCTTCGGTGGAAGCCATGAACACGATGCGACGGCTCGAACGGTCAACGACAGCGCCCAGGTACAGCTCTTTAGCGATATCAGTGCACGATTCAACCAGGATCTTGGTGACTGGTTGGCCATTGGCATCAGTCTGGTAAGTCACCAGACGCTTGCCCAGCCACTGCTGTGCGAATGCCTTGGCGTCTTCTTTGCTGCGAACCAGCTTAACGCCGCCCGCTTTACCGCGACCACCAGCGTGGACCTGGGCTTTGACAACCCACTCGGTACCGCCGATTTTGTCGCAGGCTTCTGCTGCTGCTTCCGGGGTGTCTACTGCGTAGCCCTTGGATACTGGCAGGCCGTATTCAGCGAACAGCTGCTTACCCTGATACTCGTGAAGATTCATGCTTTTTACCGTCTTCGTTAGGTACTGCGCATTCGGCGCTGCGCTCATTATGAGTGCCGCGCCACCTGTGACTGCTGCTTGCGCAACTTGCTGGGCTTTAAGGCCCGTAAAGCTGCGCAAGACTGCGTCCAGCGGATATTCCGCGGTGAGTCTTGCGCGCAAGGCTCACGACGGGCAACTCCGCCGTGGTTTCTTATTATCTCGCTTAGCGCTTCTTGCGGTTGGCGATGTGGATGGCGCCGCCATTCACAGCCAACGCTGCTTCGTGCAACGCTTCGGACAGGGTTGGATGGGAGAAAACCATCATGCCCAGGTCCTCGGCACTGGCGCCGAATTCCATACCGATAGCGCCTTGCTGAACCAGTTCTGCAGCGCTCGGGCCAATCACGTGGACGCCCAATACACGGTCAGTCTTGGCATCAGCGATGACTTTGACAAAACCACCGGTGTCGTTGGCTGCCATGGCACGGCCAGAAGCAGCAAACGGGAAGGTGCCGACGTTAACTTCAACGCCTTCAGCTTTCAACTGCTGTTCGTTCTTGCCGACCCATGCAATTTCCGGGTGGGTGTAGATAACCGATGGGATCAGGTCGTAGTTCATCTGGGTCTTGTGGCCCTTGATGCGCTCGACAACCATGATGCCTTCTTCGGAAGCTTTGTGCGCGAGCATCATGCCGCGAACCACGTCGCCAATGGCGTAGACGCCAGGAACGGTGGTAGCGCAGTGATCGTCAACGTGGATGAAGCCACGCTCATCGATGTTCACGCCACTGTCGGAAGCCAGCAGGTCGGTGGTCACTGGACGGCGACCTACGGCTACGATCAGCTTGTCGAAAGTGATGGTCTGCTCGCCGTCTTTGTCGGTGTAGGTCACAACGACTTCTTCGCCGTTGACCTTCGAACCGGTAACACGTGCGCCCAGCTTGATATCCAGACCTTGTTTGGTCAGGGTTTTCAGCGCTTCTTTGGACACAGCGGTGTCGGCAGCCAGCAGGAACGTGTCCAGGGCTTCCAGTACAGTCACTTCAGAACCCAGGCGGGACCATACCGAACCCAGTTCCAGGCCGATCACGCCAGCGCCGATCACGCCCAGACGCTTTGGAACTGCTTGGAATTCCAGGGCACCGGTCGAATCAACGATTACGTTCTGGTCAACTGGAGCTGGTGGAATGTCGATAGGACGCGAACCCGGAGCCAGAATCACGTTCTCGGCTTCGATGACTTCAACCGAGCCGTCTGGCTTGGTGATTTCAACTTTCTTGCCGGCCAACAGTTTGCCGTGGCCTTGCAGGGAAGTGACGCCGTTAGCCTTGAACAGGGTTGCAACGCCGGAAGTCAGGCCTTTAACAATGTTGGCTTTACGGCCGACCATTGCTGGCACGTCCATGGTCACGCCAGCATGGTTGATACCGTGGATCGCGAAGCCGTCTTGGGCTTCGTGGAATTTCCAGGAGCTGTCCAGCAGCGCCTTGGAAGGAATGCAACCGACGTTCAGGCAAGTACCGCCCAGCGCCAGCTTGCCTTCCTTGTCGGTGTATTTTTCGATGCAAGCAGTCGAGAGGCCCAGTTGTGCGGCCTTGATGGCGGCAACGTAGCCGCCAGGACCTGCACCAATCACTACAACGTCAAATTTCTGCGACATGAAAATAGTTCCTCTATTTAGCAGCAAGCTTTCAAGCCGCAGGCCTCAAGCCCGGCTGCCTTATCCGGCAGCCTGTCACTTGAGGCCTGCAGCTGCTTCTATCAGATATCCAGCAGCAGACGAGCCGGGTCTTCCAGCAGGTTCTTGATGGTCACCAGGAAAGTCACGGCTTCTTTACCATCGATCAGGCGGTGATCGTAAGACAGTGCCAGGTACATCATTGGGCGGATCACGACTTGGCCGTTGATCGCCATCGGACGCTGGATGATGTTGTGCATGCCCAGGATCGCGGCTTGTGGCGGGTTGACGATCGGGGTCGACATCATCGAACCGAAGGTACCACCGTTGGTGATGGTGAAGGTACCACCGGTCATCTCGTCGATGGTCAGCTTGCCGTCACGGGCTTTCTTGCCGAAGCCAGCGATGCCGCCTTCGATTTCAGCCAGGCTCATCAGCTCGGCGTTACGCAGAACCGGCACCACCAGGCCACGGTCGCTGGACACGGCAACGCCGACGTCGGCATAGCCGTGGTAAACGATGTCGCCGCCGTCGATGGAAGCGTTGACTGCCGGGAAGCGTTTCAGCGCTTCGGTGGCCGCTTTCACGAAGAACGACATGAAGCCCAGGCGCACGCCGTTGTGGGACTTCTCGAACAGGTCCTTGTACTTCGAACGCAGGGCCATGACTTCGGTCATGTCGACTTCGTTGAAAGTAGTCAGCATCGCCATGTTCGACTGTGCTTCAACCAGGCGCTTGGCCACGGTGGCACGAACGCGGGTCATCGGCACACGCTTCTCGGTGCGGTCGCCAGCAGCGAACACAGGAGCAGCGGCAGCCGGGGCAGCAGCCTTGGCAGGCGCAGCAGCAGGAGCGTTTTTCTTGGCTTCAACAGCAGCAACCACATCTTCCTTGGTCACACGGCCGTCTTTACCGGTGCCTTTGATGGAAGCCAGGTTGATACCGTTTTCTTCAGCCAGCTGACGCGCAGCCGGTGCAGCGATTGGATCTTCACCACCCGCAGCCGGAGCGGCAGCAGGTGCCGAGGCAGCGGCCGGTGCAGCAGCGGCAGCAGGAGCAGCGGCAGCGCTGCCTTCTTCGATCGAGCCCAGTACCTGGTTCGACAGAACGGTAGCGCCCTCTTCGGCAACGATTGCGCCCAGTACGCCGTCAGCTTCGGCCAACACTTCCAGAACGACTTTGTCGGTCTCGATGTCGACGATCAGGTCGTCACGCTTTACAGCGTCGCCTGGTTTCTTGTGCCAAGTGGCAACGGTGCCATCGGCAACCGATTCCGGGAATGACGGGGCTTTGATTTCGATAGCCATTATCTGTGGGTCCTTAAAATTCGGTTTCAGTCAGCGCGAAGGCGTTAAACAGTGAAAGCATCTTGCAGCAGTTTTTCCTGCTGCTCGGCGTGCATCGACGCATAACCACAAGCAGGTGCAGCAGAAGCATCACGACCGGCGTACTCCAGGCCCAAGGCCTTGTTGTGGTTGCCGATACTGCGACGCAGGTGATGCTGGCTGCTGTACCACGCGCCCTGGTTCATCGGTTCTTCCTGACACCACACAACATTAGTGAGGTTGGTGTAAGGCGCGATGATCTCCATGAGGTCATCTTCCGGGAACGGGTAAAGCTGTTCGATACGTACGATGGCGATGTCTTCGCGGCCCTCGGCACGACGTTTTTCCAGCAGGTCGTAGTAGACCTTGCCGCTGCACAGGATCAGGCGAGTGACCTTGGCCGCGTCCAGCGTATCGATCTCTGGAATCACGGTCTGGAACGAACCATCCGCCAGATCTTCCAGGGTAGAGATGGCCAATTTGTGACGCAGCAGCGATTTCGGGGTCAGCACTACCAGCGGCTTGCGCAGCGGGCGGATCACCTGACGACGCAGCAAGTGGTAGATCTGGGCCGGGGTAGTCGGCACGCACACCTGGATGTTGTGCTCGGCGCACAGCTGCAGGTAACGCTCCAGACGGGCCGAAGAGTGCTCCGGACCCTGACCTTCATAACCGTGTGGCAGCAGCATGGTCAGACCGCACAGACGGCCCCACTTGTGCTCGCCGCTGGTGATGAACTGGTCGATAACCACCTGGGCACCGTTGGCGAAGTCGCCGAACTGGGCTTCCCAGATCACCAGCGCCTGCGGCGTGGTGGTTGAGTAACCGTATTCGAACGCCAGTACGGCTTCTTCGGACAGGAACGAATCGTACAGGTCGAAACGCGGCTGGCCTTCGTACAGGTTCTGCAACGGGATGTAGGTGCCCGCGTCTTTCTGGTTGTGCAATACCGCGTGACGGTGCGAGAACGTACCACGGCCGATGTCCTGGCCGGTCATGCGGATCGGGTGACCTTCGAACGCCAGGGTCGCGTACGCCATGGTTTCGGCGTAACCCCAGTTGATCGGCAGGCCGCCGGCTTGCATCTTCTGACGGTCTTCGTAGATCTTCGCAACCTGGCGCTGCACCACGAAGCCATCCGGGATTTCCAGCAGCTTGGCGGACAGTTCCTGCAGGGTCTTCAGATCGAACGAGGTGTCGTGACGCGCCGTCCAGGTGTGACCCAGGTACGGACGCCAGTCAACGAACAGCTCTTTGTTCGGCTCTTTGACCAGGCTTTTTACTACGTGCAGACCATTGTCCAGCGCGTTGCGGTATTCATCGATCTTGGCCTGAACACGCGCATCATCAACAATACCGGCCTTCGTCAGGCTTTCGGCATACAGCTCACGTGTGGTGCGCTGCTTGGTGATCTGCTGGTACATCAACGGCTGGGTGCCGCTTGGTTCGTCAGCTTCGTTGTGACCGCGACGGCGGTAGCAAACCAGGTCGATCACCACGTCACGCTTGAACTGCATGCGATAGTCGACGGCCAGTTGGGTCACGAACAGCACAGCTTCCGGATCATCACCATTCACATGGAGGATCGGCGCCTGAATCATCTTGGCAACGTCGGTGGCGTACTCGGTGGAGCGCGCATCCAGTGGGTTGCTGATGGTGAAGCCAACCTGGTTGTTGATGACGATGTGAACGGTACCGCCGGTCTTGAAGCCGCGAGTCTGCGACATCTGGAACGTTTCCAGTACCACGCCTTGACCGGCGAATGCCGCGTCACCGTGGATGGAAATCGGCAGAACCTTTTCACCGGTGGTGTCGTTACGACGATCCTGACGAGCACGGACCGAACCCTCGACCACTGGAGAAACGATTTCCAGGTGGGATGGGTTGAAGGCCATGGCCAGGTGAACTTCACCGCCGGTGGTCATCACGTTGGACGAGAAGCCCTGGTGGTATTTAACGTCACCGGAGCCCAGCTCGACCTTCTTCTTGCCTTCGAACTCGTCGAACAGTTCACGCGGGTTCTTGCCGAAGGTGTTGACCAACACGTTCAGGCGACCACGGTGAGCCATGCCGATCACGACTTCCTTGGTGCCATAGGAACCGGAACGCTGGATCAGCTCGTCGAGCATCGGGATCAGGCTTTCGCCGCCTTCCAGGCCAAAACGCTTGGTGCCTGGGTATTTGGTGCCCAGGTATTTTTCCAAACCTTCAGCTGCGGTCACGCGCTCAAGCAGGTGGCTGCGAACGTCGGCGGACAGCACCGGACGGCCACGCACACCTTCCAGGCGATGCTGGAACCAGTGGCGTTGCTCGGAATCGGTGATGTGCGTGAACTCAGCGCCGATGGTGCGGCAATATGTCTGCTGCAACGCTTCGTGAATTTCGCGTAGGCTCGCTTCCTCTTTGCCGATGAACAGGTCGCCGGCACGGAAGGTCGTATCAAGATCGGCAT
>PJQF01000370.1_pt1 | contig 11704 bp, 9 predicted proteins | sample 1503741 | NCBI WGS metagenome assembly PJQF01 (sample SAMN07775949, study PRJNA414020) | Biofilm metagenome, whole genome shotgun sequencing project. | isolation source: biomolecule (vanillin) treated reverse osmosis membrane biofilm | place: India: Nagpur | collected 2017-03-21 | reverse complement strand
GCGAATGCGGTGTGTCAGTCAATGTATCTGGTGACTGACACACCGCATTCGCGAGCAAGCCCGCTCCCACATTTAGCCTGTATTCATTCAATCAGTGTTGCTTATGGCTTTACCAGTCGCGCATCCAGGCTGTTCTGCGCCAGGCGTTTGGCCTGGTCCTGGGTCATGCCCAGTGAGGTGTACAGCGCGTGGAAGTTCTCGGTGACATAACCGCCGAAGTACGCCGGGTCATCCGAGTTCACTGTCACTTTCACACCACGCTCGAGCATGTCGAGAATGTTGTGTTGAGCCATGTCATCGAACACACACAGCTTGGTGTTGGACAACGGGCACACGGTCAGCGGGATCTGCTCGTCGATGATCCGTTGCATTAAACGCTCGTCTTCGATGGCGCGCACGCCATGGTCGATCCGCTGGATTTTCAGCAGGTCGAGGGCTTCCCAGATGTACTCGGGCGGGCCCTCTTCGCCGGCGTGGGCCACGGTGAGGAAGCCTTCATGCCGAGCACGGTCGAACACGCGTTGGAACTTGCTCGGCGGGTGACCCATTTCTGAACTGTCCAGGCCGACGGCCACAAACGCGTCACGGAACGGCAGCGCTTGATCGAGGGTTTTTTCGGCTTCGGCTTCGCTCAAGTGGCGCAGGAAACTGAGGATCAAGCCGCTGGTGATGCCCAGTTGCTGTTCGCCATCTTTGAGTGCAGCCGCGATCCCGTTCAGCACCACTTCAAACGGCACGCCACGGTCGGTGTGGGTCTGCGGATCGAAGAACGGCTCGGTGTGGATCACATTCTGTTCTTTGCAGCGCAGCAGGTAGGCCCAGGTCAGGTCGTAGAAATCCTGGGAGGTGCGCAGCACATCGGCGCCCTTGTAATACAGGTCGAGAAACTCTTGCAGGTTGTTGAAGGCGTAGGCCTTGCGCAGGGTATCGACGTCGTTCCACGGCAGCGCAATTTTGTTGCGCTCGGCCAGGGCGAACAGCAACTCAGGCTCCAGCGAGCCTTCCAGGTGCAGGTGCAATTCAGCCTTGGGGAGGGCGTTGAGCCAATCGTACATGTCTAAAATCTCATCAGGTGCAATGGCGGCATTCTACAGGCCATGGCTGAAATAATCGGCAAAACCTGACCAGCAGGAGAGTATTGGTTTTTTTCACTTATAAGCCTTGTGAACTAAGGTGTAACGAAACGTTAGCAGCGTGGCGCAGTCTGTACCCCATCAATGACTGATTAGCCGTATGAAAAGGCCCGGAATGCTCACATCCCTCAAGCAAGAAAAATACATGCTGCTGGCGCTCATTGCCGCCATCGCAGCCTACCCGCTGGAGCACTGGATGCTCCACAACGGGCAAATGGTGGCGCTGCTGGCCGGCGTAGCACTGATCGGCTTTATCGTCATGGCGTCGATGCGCGTGGCGCACCATGCCGAACAACTCGCGGAAAAAGTCGGTGACCCCTACGGCACGATGATCCTGACGCTCGCCGCCGTGCTGGTGGAAGTGGTGATCCTGGCGATCATGATGAGCAACGAACCGTCGCCGACGCTGGTGCGCGACACCATTTACTCGGCGGTGATGCTCGATATCAACGGCATCCTCGGCCTGGCCGCATTGATGGGCGGCATCAAGCATGGCGAGCAGTCCTACAACGATGATTCGGCGCGCACTTACAGTGTGATGATCCTCACCGCGATGGGCGTGTCGATGGTGGTGCCGGAATTTATCCCAGAAGCGGACTGGAAAATTTACTCGGCCTTCACCATCGGCGCGATGGTGGTGCTCTACACCTTGTTTCTGCGCATGCAGGTCGGGCCGCACAGTTATTTCTTCAGCTACAGCTACGCGGAAAAACGCCGCAAAAAACAGCCTGAAGAACAGCAGGAGCCATCGATAAGTCTGGCGTTCTCCATCGGTACGCTGGTGTTCGGGGTGATTGTGATCGGCGCGCTGGCCGAGGTGATGTCCAAGACCCTCGACCTGGGCCTGGAAGGCACCGGTGCACCGCCGGTCATCACCGCAATTGTGGTCGCGGCGATTTCGGCTGCACCGGAAATTTTGACGGCATTGCGCGCGGCCTTGGCCAACCGTATGCAGTCGGTCGTGAACATCGCATTGGGCGCTTCATTGTCGACTGTCATTCTGACGGTGCCGGTGATGGAGGCCATGGCGCTCTACACTGGCCAGCCGTTCCAGATGGCAATGACGCCGGTGCAAACCGTGATGGTGTTGATCACGCTGGTCGTCAGCGCGATCAACCTCAACGATGGCGAAACCAACGCCATCGAAGGGATGACCCATTTCGTGTTGTTTGCGACCTTTATCATGCTGTCGCTGCTTGGGTTGTAACCGACTAAGTAGAGTCGACGAACCCCATGTTGATTAGGTTCCGGCGATCAACTGCCGCGCCGCCTGGGTGTGGTCGGCGATCAAGCCTTTGAGGTCCAGGCCTTCGACCTGGCCGTCGATGACTCGCCATTTGCCGCCGATCATCACCCTGTCCGCACGGTCGGCGCCGCATAACAGCAGCGCCGAAATCGGATCGTGGCTGCCGGAGAAGCGCAGTTCGTCGAGTTTGAATAGCGCCAGGTCAGCCTGTTTGCCTACCGCCAACTCACCAATGTCCGTACGCCCCAGCAGTTGCGCCGAGCCCTTGGTCGCCCAGCCCAGCACGCCTTCAGGCGTGATCTTTTCCGCGCCGTAACGCAGGCGCTGGATGTACAGGGCCTGGCGGGCTTCGAGGATCATGTTGGATGCATCGTTGGAGGCGGAACCGTCCACGCCAAGGCCAATGGGCGCACCGGCGGCAAGCAGGTCCAGGGTCGGGCAGATACCGGAAGCCAGGCGCATATTTGAACTTGGGCAATGGCAGATGCCCGTGCCCGCAGCCCCCAGGCGCGCGATTTCATCCGGGTTGAAGTGAATCCCATGGGCCAGCCAGGTGCGTGGGCCGAGCCAGCCGACGCTGTCGAGATAATCCACGGTGCGCAGGCCGAAACGCTGCAGGCAGAAGTCTTCCTCATCGAGGGTTTCTGCCAAATGCGTGTGCAGGCGCACGTCGAGGTTGTTGGCCAGTTCGGCGCTGGCTTCCATGATTTCCGGCGTGACGGAAAACGGCGAGCAGGGCGCCAGGGCGATCTGGATCTGCGCGCCGTCGCCACGCTGGTGGTATTCGCGGATCAGGCGTTGGCTGTCTTCGAGAATAACTTGGCCTTGTTGCACGGTTTGTTGCGGCGGCAGGCCGCCATCGGCCTCGCCCAGGCTCATGGAACCTCGCGTAAGCATGGCGCGCATGCCCAGCTCGCGCACGCTATCGACCTGTACGTCGATGGCATTTTCCAGGCCGTCGGGGAACAGGTAGTGGTGATCGGCTGCCGTGGTACAGCCCGAGAGCAGCAGTTCCGCGAGCGCGACTTTGGAGGCCAGGGCGAGTTTTTCAGGGGTCAAACGCGCCCAAACCGGATACAGGGTTTTCAGCCACGGGAACAACGGCTGATTGACGACCGGCGCCCAGGCGCGTGTCAGGGTTTGATAGAAGTGATGGTGGGTGTTGATCAAGCCGGGAAGAATCACGTGCTCGCGGGCGTCGAACACGTGTCCACAAGGTACTGCGGGCTCTTGGCTCCAGCCCAGCACTTCGGTGATCACACCGTCTTGCAGCACCAGGCCACCACGGGCGTCGAGGCCATTGGCAGTGAAAATCGCGAGGGGGTTTTTTAACCAGATACGGGGCGCAGGCATTGGCCGGCTCCTCTGAATGATGGGTTCAGGTTTGCCAGCTCAGTGTTGCCCTGTCTGCTGATCCAGGGTCGCCGGTGAAGGCGAGGTGGCTAGATTACGTGTAGTTCGCGATCTGGTCTAGGTGTAGGAAAGAGCACCCGATCAGTGTGGGAAGAGGCAAGTCGAATCGTCGCATTGCTCGTCCCACCTGTTGATCCGGGGGCCTTACCAGGCAATGGTGTCGCCTTTGTAGTCAACAAAGTGATGGCCGCCCTTGCCTGTGTAGGCATTCACCTGATCCACCAGGCCGCGCACGCTGGTGTCGACATCGATCTGTGCGTTTTCGCCGCCCATGTCGGTCTTCACCCAGCCCGGGTGCAGCGACAGCACGGTGAGTGTGTGGTCGCCCAGCTGGGTGATAAAGCTATTGGTCATGGAGTTGAGTGCGGCCTTGCTGGCCTTGTACAGCGCCAGGTCCGAACCATCGGGAATGGTCACGCTGCCGAGCACTGAGCTCATGAAGGCCAGTACACCGCTGTCTTTGCGGATCTGCCCGACAAATCGCTGGGCCAGGTTGATCGGCGCCACGGCGTTAGTGAAAAACAGCTGGCCGACTTCCGCGAGGGTGGCGTGGCCAGGTTCCTGGTTGGCCGGGCCTTTGACGCCCGCGTTGACGAACAGCAGGTCGAAGGTGCGGTCCCTGAGGCGCTGGCTCAGGGCGATTACGGCTTGCTGATCGTCCATGTCCAGTTTCTCGATCTGTGCCGGGCCAACGGCTTTCAGGGCATCGGCCTTGTTCGGATCGCGCACGGTGGCGGTCACGTCCCAGCCGTCCTCGATCAATTGCTTGACCAGGCCAAGGCCCAGCCCGCGCGAGGCGCCGATGATCAATGCAGTTTTTTGCGTAGACATGCAGGGCTTCCTTTGAAGTCGCGGTTCAGGAAATTGAGCGAACTACATTAGCGCAGACTTGGCTAAATGGCGCGAAGTCTCATTGGACAAAAAGTGAACAGCGCCCGCAACGCCTTGTGACAGAAGGGTTACAGGCGGATGTGCTCAGGTTATCCACAGGCGGGTGCACAGTAGATGTGGGCAGTTTCAGCGTTCCAGCAGGATACGCCCACGGCTCAGGTCGGCGAGTTGAGTCTGCAGCGTAGCGATGTGTGCTTCGCCCAGTGCAAGCTGTAACTCGACGCCGTTGGCGGTGAAGGTTTCTTCCGTCACCAGCCCGCCCAGTTCGGCAACGCGCAGTTTCACCAGGTTCAATTCGGAAAAACCGCAGGCGCAACTCAGCGGTACGCGGCTGATCAACTCGATGCGGTCGGCAGTCTGCAGGCATTTGTTTGCGCCGCCGCCGTAGGCGCGGGCCAGGCCGCCGGTGCCCAGTTGGATGCCGCCGTACCAGCGGATCACCAGCACCGCGACTTGATCAAACCCCTGGGCTTCGATGGCCGCCAGAATCGGTCGACCGGCAGTACCGCCGGGCTCACCATCGTCATTGCTGCGGTACTGGTCGGCCAGTTTCCAGGCCCAGCAGTTGTGCGTGGCGTTCAGGTCACTGTGCAGCTCAAAAAACGCCTGGGCGTCTTGCGGGCTGGTGATGGGCGCCGCCAGGGTGATAAAGCGGCTTTTGCGTATTTCTTCACGAAATTCGCAAAGGCCTGTGAGCGTGAAAGGCATAAATCGCTTCGTTTATAGGGCCGGCTTGATGCCACAGCCTTTGAGAATTATGTGGATCAGGTTGGTGCCCGCGTCTTCCATGTCTTGCTTGGTCAGCTTGGTACGCCCGGTGACGCGGCAGATCTGGGTGGCGAAGTCGGCGTAGTGCTGGGTGCTGCCCCACAACAGGAAGATCAGGTGCACGGGGTCGATGGGGTCCATCTTGCCGGCGTCGATCCAGGCCTGGAACACTGCCGCCCGGCCACTGAACCAGGCGCGGTAGTCCTGGCTGAAATATTCGGTGAGGCATTCGCCGCCACTGATGATTTCCATGGCGAAAATTCGCGAGGCTTGCGGGTGGCGCCGGGAAAATTCCATTTTGGTGCGGATGTAGCGGGTGAGCGCCACGGCCGGGTCGTCCTCGGCGGTGAGCGCGTTGAACGTGCTGTCCCACAATTCAAGGATATTGCTCAGCACCGCGATGTACAGGCCGAGTTTGTTGGTGAAGTAATAGTGCAAATTAGCCTTGGGCAGCCCGGCACTCGAGGCAATGGTGTTCATGCTGGTGCCTTTGTAGCCATGGCGCGCGAACTCGTCTTCAGCAGCCTGGAGAATTGCTTGTTCATTCTTTTGCCGAATGCGGCTGGCGGGTTTACCGGCGTGGTTGCTGTGGGCAGGAACTTCGAGGCTCATGGAGGTTTCCGTGCTGATCGATAGAGACGACGTGTGCACAGATAACCCACCCTCAAGCCTCAGACAAGTCCCGATGCAATAAAACCGTCAAAGCGGTTCCAGCGTGTCGCTTTCCGGGGCGTGGTTTGCGGCAATGCGCGCCGCTTTGGCTTCGGGCAATAACAGGCACAACACGATGGCGGTCAGGCCCCCGCTGGTGATGGCTGAGTCGAACAGGTTTTGCACCAAAGGCGGCATCAAATGCAGCAGGTTCGGTTGTGCGGCAATGCCCAGGCCGACGCCAAATGAGGTGGCAATGATCAGCATGCTGCGCCGGTCCAGCGGTGCCTGGGCGAGGATGCGCACACCGGCGGCGGCCACGCTGCCGAACATCACCAGGGTCGCGCCGCCCAATACCGGCTTGGGAATTTGCTGCAGCACGGCGCCAATCAGCGGAAACAGCCCGAGGCAACACAGCACCACGCCGATGTATAAACCGACGTAACGGCTGGCCACGCCGGTGAGTTGAATCACGCCGTTGTTCTGCGCGAAGGTCGTATTCGGAAAGGCGCTGAAAGTGGCCGCGATCATGCAACTGACGCCATCGCCGAGTACGCCGCCTTTGAGCCGGCTTATATAAGACGGGCCGCTGATAGGCTGGCGAGCGATCATACAATTGGCGGTGAGGTCGCCGACGGTTTCGATGCTGCTGATCAGATAAATCAGCGCGATGGGCAGGAAGGCGCTCCAGTCGAAATTGAAACCGAAGCGAAACGGTATCGGCAGGCTGACCAGCGGCAGGTCGGGCAAGGCTTGCGGCACCAGTTTGCCACTGAACCACGCCGCGAGGCTGCCGAGGGCCAGGCCGATGATGATCGCCGAGAGGCGCACCCACGGGGTGTTCGAGCGGTTCAGCAGGATGATGGTCAGCACCACGAACAGACCCAGCGCCAGGTTGGTGGGCGCGCCGAAGTCGGGAGCGTTGAACCCCCCGCCAAGGTCGGTGATGCCCACTTTGATCAGGCTGATACCGATCAAGGTGATGACGATGCCGGTCACCAATGGCGTGATGACTCGACGCAGTTGCCCGATAAACCGGCTCAGCACGATTTGTACGGCCGCGCCGAAGAAGCACACGCCGAAGATCATCGCCATGATGTCCTCCGGGCTACCGCCACGTTGCTTGACCAGGAACCCCGCCGACAACACCGCGCCGAGAAACGCAAAGCTGGTGCCTTGCAGGCAGATCATCCCGGCACCGATGCCAAAAGGTCTACGCGCCTGGATGAACGTTCCTACGCCGGAAACCATCAACGCCATGCTGATCAAGTAGGGCAGGTGAGCGGTGAGGCCAAGGGTGGAGCCGATGATCAGCGGTGGAGTGATGATGCCAACGAAGGCAGCCAGCACATGTTGCAAGGCTGCCAGTAGGGCGGGGATCGGTTTGGGGCGATCGTTGAGGCCGTAGATCAGGTCGCTGGGGCTGGAGGATTCTGGTGGCATGGCGGGCAAACTCGAGACGGACGGTTCTAGGTCCTGGCTCCCTTGCAAAAAGCTGTCCAGTTGCTCAGCTTTTAGCAAAAGGCCCGGCTTAGCGCGTTGCCGCCAAACTCTCGAGAAAGCTTTCCAGCACCAAATGAGGGCGACGCCCCTTGCGCGTGACCGATGCGAGGCTTAAATCGTAAAAGCGTGTAGCCGGTTTCAGCGCACGCAGTCGGCCTTGTTGCACCCAAAGACTGGCGTAGTGGTCGGGCAAGTAGCCGATATAGCGACCGGTGAGGATCAGGAAAGCCATGCCTTCGCGGTCCGAGGCGCTGGCGGTGCAGTTGAGTGCCTGGTAATGGGCCTGGATCTCGGCAGGCAGACGGAAGGTTGGGGCGATGGCGTCCTGGCTGTCGATACGGGTGTCGTCCAGTTGCTTGTCGTCGGCATAAAACAATGGGTGGCCGACCGCGCAGTAGAGCAGCGAACGCTCGCTGTACAGCGGTTGGTATTCGAGGCCTGACAAGGCGCTGGCCTGAGGCACCACACCGACATGCAGGCGACCGTCGAGTACACCTTGCTCGACTTCGTTGGGGGCGATCATGCGGATCTGGATTTGCACGTCGGGGCCGCGTTCCTTCAATTGCGCCAGGGCATGTGTGATGCGCATATGGGGCAGGGTGACGAGGTTGTCGGTGAGGCCGATGATCAATTCGCCGCGCAAGTGCTGGTGCAGACCGTTCACCTCAGTGCGAAAACTTTCCAGGGCGCTTAATAGCTGCAGGGCCGATTGATACACCTCGCGGCCTTCTTCGGTCAGGGAGAACCCGGCGCGCCCGCGTTGGCACAGCCTTAATCCGAGGCGTTGCTCCAGGTCGCTCATTTGCTGGCTGATGGCCGAGCGGCCGATACCCAGTACGGTTTCCGCCGCCGAGAAACCACCGCACTCCACCACGCTGCGGAAGATGCGCAACAGGCGTATATCGAAGTCGCTGACTTGGGCCAGAGGGTCGGATCGACGGCTGCTCATAGTTTAGTGAAGGCCTGACTGAAGGTTAGAAGAGTTGGATTTCACCGACTTTATCCCCGTGGCAATTTAGCTGCAAGAACGCTTTTCAATCCCGACGCTGCCTTTTGCCTTGCGAGGTTTTGCTGATGAACATGCCCGAAAACGCCCCTTCGTCCCTGGCCAGCCAACTGAAGTTGGATGCTCACTGGATGCCCTACACCGCTAACCGTAACTTCCAGCGTGACCCGCGCCTGATCGTGGCCGCCGAAGGCAGCTGGTTGACCGATGACAAGGGGCGCAAGGTGTACGACTCATTGTCGGGCCTGTGGACGTGCGGCGCCGGGCATACCCGCAAGGAAATCCAGGCAGCTGTATCCAAACAATTGGGCACGCTGGACTACTCCCCAGGCTTCCAATACGGTCATCCGTTGTCATTCCAACTGGCGGAAAAGATTACCGATCTGACCCCAGGCAACCTGAACCACGTGTTCTTCACCGATTCCGGTTCCGAGTGCGCCGATACCGCAGTGAAGATGGTACGTGCTTACTGGCGCCTGAAGGGCCAGGCGACCAAGACCAAAATGATCGGCCGCGCCCGTGGTTATCACGGTGTGAACATTGCCGGTACCAGCCTGGGCGGCGTCAACGGTAACCGTAAGCTGTTTGGCCAAGGCTTGATGGATGTTGACCACCTGCCTCACACCTTGCTGGCGAGCAATGCCTTCTCCCGTGGCATGCCGGAGCAGGGCGGTATCGCCTTGGCCGATGAGCTGCTCAAACTGATCGAGTTGCACGACGCGTCGAATATCGCGGCGGTGTTTGTCGAGCCGATGGCCGGCTCCGCGGGCGTGCTGGTGCCGCCGCAAGGCTATCTCAAACGTCTGCGTGAGATCTGCGACCAGCACAACATCCTGCTGGTGTTCGATGAAGTCATCACCGGTTTCGGCCGTACCGGCTCGATGTTCGGTGCCGACAGCTTTGGCGTGACCCCGGACCTGATGTGCATCGCCAAGCAAGTCACCAACGGCGCGATCCCGATGGGCGCGGTGATTGCCAGCAGCGAGATCTACCAGACCTTCATGAACCAGGCGACGCCGGAATACGCGGTGGAATTCCCCCACGGTTATACCTACTCGGCGCACCCGGTGGCTTGCGCCGCTGGCCTGGCGGCATTGGACCTGTTGCAGAAAGAAAACCTGGTGCAGAGCGTCGCCGAGGTTGCCCCGCACTTTGAGAATGCGCTGCACGGTTTGAAGGGCAGCAAGAACGTGATCGATATTCGCAACTACGGCCTGGCCGGCGCGATCCAGATTGCCCCGCGTGACGGTGATGCCATCGTGCGTCCATTTGAGGCGGGTATGGCCTTGTGGAAAGCCGGTTTCTACGTGCGCTTTGGCGGTGACACCCTGCAGTTCGGGCCAACCTTCAACAGCAAGCCGCAGGACCTGGATCGCCTGTTCGATGCGGTCGGCGAAGTGCTGAACAAGATCGACTGATTTCTCCTTCTATATAGAACAACTTTTCAGGAGCCCTGCATGAGCCTTATCCAGCATTTGATCAACGGCCAGTTGGTCAGTGAGTCCGGTCGCACTGCCGATGTGTATAACCCGTCCACCGGCCAGGTGATTCACCAAGTGCCGTTGGCCAGCCGCGAAACCATTCAACGTGCAATCGACTCGGCCAAGGCGGCCTTCCCGGCCTGGCGCAATACCCCACCGGCCAAGCGCGCTCAGGTGATGTTTCGTTTCAAGCAATTGCTGGAGCAGAACGAAGCACGTATCTCGCAGTTGATCAGCGAAGAGCATGGCAAGACCTTGGAAGACGCTGCGGGCGAATTGAAACGCGGGATCGAGAACGTGGAGTACGCCTGTTCGGCGCCGGAGATTCTCAAGGGCGAATACAGCCGTAACGTGGGGCCGAACATCGATGCGTGGTCGGATTTCCAGCCGTTGGGCGTAGTGGCTGGTATTACCCCGTTCAACTTCCCGGCGATGGTGCCCTTGTGGATGTACCCGCTGGCGATCGTGTGCGGCAACTGTTTCATCCTGAAACCATCGGAGCGTGATCCAAGTTCGACGCTGCTGATTGCACAACTGCTGCAGGAAGCGGGTCTGCCCAAAGGCGTGCTGAGCGTGGTGCACGGTGACAAGGGCGCGGTGGATGCGCTGATCGAAGCGCCGGAAGTCAAGGCGCTGAGCTTTGTAGGGTCGACGCCGATCGCCGAATACATCTACTCCGAAGCGACCAAACGCGGCAAACGCGTGCAGGCACTGGGTGGGGCGAAGAACCACGCAGTGCTGATGCCGGATGCGGATCTGGATAACGCCGTGAGCGCCCTGATGGGCGCGGCGTATGGTTCCTGCGGTGAGCGCTGTATGGCGATCTCGGTTGCCGTTTGCGTGGGTGACCAGGTGGCGGATGCGTTGATTGCCAAGCTGGTGCCGCAGGTCAAGGCCCTGAAGATCGGTGCGGGCACTTCGTGTGGCCTGGATATGGGGCCGTTGGTGACTGGCCAGGCACGGGACAAAGTCAGTGGCTATATAGAAGACGGTGTGGCGGCGGGTGCCGAGCTGGTGGTGGACGGTCGTGGCCTGAGTGTTGCCGGGCATGAAGAGGGCTTCTTCCTGGGCGGCAGTCTGTTTGACCGTGTGACCCCTGAGATGCGCATCTATAAAGAAGAGATCTTTGGGCCGGTATTGTGTGTGGTTCGAGTTGATAGCCTGGAAGCGGCGATGCAACTGATCAACGATCACGAGTATGGCAACGGCACCTGCATCTTCACCCGTGACGGCGAGGCGGCACGCCTGTTCTGTGACGAGATTGAAGTGGGCATGGTCGGTGTTAACGTGCCACTGCCGGTGCCCGTGGCGTATCACAGCTTTGGTGGCTGGAAGCGGTCGTTGTTTGGCGACTTGCATGCCTATGGGCCGGATGGGGTGCGTTTCTATACCCGTCGCAAGGCGATTACCCAGCGTTGGCCGCAACGGGCCAGCCATGAAGCATCGCAATTTGCGTTTCCTAGTTTGTAAGGTGTTGTAATTAAGAGCCGGCCCCTTGGGGCCGGCTTTTGCGTTGTGGGCCTTGTTGATCGATATGACAGAAATATGAAAAAGGTGTTGACGGCAGATTCTGGACGTCTATAATTCGCCCCACTTCCGGCGCAGTCGAAAC
>PJQF01000369.1_pt1 | contig 11726 bp, 8 predicted proteins | sample 1503741 | NCBI WGS metagenome assembly PJQF01 (sample SAMN07775949, study PRJNA414020) | Biofilm metagenome, whole genome shotgun sequencing project. | isolation source: biomolecule (vanillin) treated reverse osmosis membrane biofilm | place: India: Nagpur | collected 2017-03-21 | reverse complement strand
TTGTGCCGACAAAATGCGCGCAGAGTATAGGGGCGGTTCTGCCCCTATTCAACTGCCGGGTAGTGATTTCCGATCACACGCTACATAAGCAAATGTTTCAGCGGATGTGGGCAAGGACACCCTGAAGCTCATCAAGGGAGTTATATCCGATGACCAATTGCCCTTTGCCTTTCTTGCCGTGGCGAATTTGTACCGCAGAGCCCAGGCGCTCGGCCAGGCGCTGCTCGAGACGCGCGATATCCGGATCAGGTTTGGCCGTTTCGACCGGTGCAGGTTTGCCGCTCAGCCACTGGCGAACCAGGGCCTCAGTCTGACGAACGGTAAGCCCTCGTGCGACAACGTGTCGCGCCCCTTCAACTTGTTGATTTTCCGGCAAACCGAGCAAAGCACGGGCGTGGCCCATTTCCAGATCGCCATGGGACAACATGGTCTTGATGACTTCCGGCAAAGCGATCAGGCGCAGCAAGTTGGACACGGTGACGCGGGACTTACCCACCGCTTCGGCCACTTGCTGCTGCGTCAGCTGGAATTCCTGCTGCAGGCGCTGCAAGGCGATCGCTTCTTCGATCGGATTGAGGTCTTCGCGCTGAATATTCTCGATCAACGCCATGGCGATCGCCGTTTCATCAGGCACATCACGCACCATCGCGGGAATGGTCTCTTTGCCGGCCTGCTGACTGGCGCGCCAGCGGCGTTCACCGGCGATGATTTCAAAACGACCGCCACCAATCGGGCGCACTACGATCGGCTGCATCACGCCTTGAGCTTTGATCGAATTGGCCAGTTCTTCCAACGCCTGGGGATCCATGTCACGGCGTGGCTGGTATTTGCCGCGCTGGATCAAGTCCAGAGGCAGGTGCTGCAGCTCGCGCTCGTCGGCCTGCACCGCTTGTTCTTCAAGCGATGTGACGGTCGGACCACTCAACAGTGCATCCAGTCCACGTCCGAGACCTCGTTTCTTGACGGCCATGGGGATTCCTTAAGTTGGCTGGGCTGCAGCGGTGCGGGAGTTGCGGCGTTGGCGGCGAACCATCTCGCCAGCCAGAGCCAGGTAGGCAATGGCGCCACGGGACGATTTGTCATACGCCAACGCAGGCATGCCATAGCTTGGCGCTTCGGCCAAACGGATATTGCGCGGAATCACGGTGTCGTAAAGCTGCTCGCCGAAGTGTTCCTTGAGCTGTGCCGACACATCGTTCATCAGGCTCAGGCGCGGATCGAACATGGTCCGCAGTAGGCCTTCGATCTGCAGGTTTGGGTTGAGCAATTCGGCGATACGCTTGATGTTATCCACGAGGTCGCTCAAACCTTCCAGTGCGTAGTACTCACACTGCATGGGGATAATCACCCCATCGGCAGCCACCAACGCATTGAGCGTCAGCATCGACAGCGACGGTGGGCAATCGATCAAAATGTAATCATAGTTCTCGCGGATCGGCGCCAAGGCGCTGCGCAGACGGCTTTCTTTCATCTGCATTTCCAGCAACACCACTTCCGCCGCCGTCAAATCGCGGTTGGCCGGCAGCAGTTGATAACCGCCGTGTTCGGAGTAGTGCATGGCCTGGGCCAGGTCGCACTCGCCGATCAGCAAGTCGTAGACCGAGTTTTCCAGGCCGTGTTTATCCACACCGCTACCCATGGTGGCGTTGCCCTGTGGATCGAGATCGATCAACAGCACCCGGCGCTTGGTAGCAACCAGGGATGCTGCGAGGTTGATGCAGGTGGTGGTTTTGCCCACGCCACCTTTCTGGTTCGCTATCGCGAATACCTTAGCCATTCTTGCTTGTGTTCCCAATCATGCCGTGCGGCGCAGTATCAGCAGATGGCGTTGGCCTTGGCAACCGGGTACAGCCAAGGCGTGTTCGCTATCGAGGTGGAAGTCTGCCGGCAATGCTAACAGCTCATCACTCGGATGGACGCCCTTCATTGCCAGCCAGCGGGTATCGCGGTCACCCAAGTGGCGTGTCCAGTTGCTGAAGTTCTCCATGCTGCTGAACGCCCGGGAAACAATTCCGTTGAAAGGCAGTTCAGGCGTGAATTCTTCGACACGGCTGTGGATAACGTGAAGGTTATCCAGCTTGAGTTCGAGTTTGACCTGGGTCAGGAAGCGGGTTTTCTTGCCATTGCTGTCCAGGCAGGTCACTTGGGACTCGGGAAACAGGATGGCCAAAGGGATACCTGGCATGCCGCCGCCACTGCCCACATCCAACCAGCGACCGTTTTGAATAAATGGCATCACGCTCAAGCTGTCGAGCAAATGCCGGGACACCATCTCATCGGGATTGCGCACTGCCGTGAGGTTGTAAGCCTTGTTCCATTTGATCAACAGGGCTAGGTAGCCCAACAGCAACTCATGCTGGGCGGACGTCAGATCGACGCCCAATTGGCGTGCACCTGTGGATAACTCTTCGGCGTGTTGCAGGGTGACCAACGAACTCAAGCGCTTTGCTCCAACTGACGGCCCGCGCCGCGTTTTTTCAAATGAATCATCAGCAGCGAAATCGCTGCCGGGGTGACGCCGGGAATACGTGACGCCTGACCCAAAGTCTCCGGCCGAGTTATCCCCAGCTTGCTTTGAATTTCTTTCGACAAACCGGAAATCCCGGTGTAGTCGATATCCACAGGCAGCTTGGTGTCTTCACTGGCGCGCAGACGAGCAATCTCGTCCTGCTGGCGGTCAATGTAACCGGCGTACTTCGTCTTGATTTCGACCTGCTCGGCAACCTGTGGATCTTCTGCGCCGCCGCCCGTCACTTCGACCAAGCCAGCGTAGTCGATTTCCGGACGTGACAGCAGGTTCAGCAAGTTGTACTCGTGGGTCAGCGGCGTGCCGAATTTCTCGGCAATTGCATCACCTTGTTCGGTACCGGGGCGAACCCAAGTGCCTTTCAGGCGCTGCTCTTCCAACGCAATGCTTTCACGTTTTTTGCAGAAGGCTTCCCAGCGCACGTCATCGACCAGCCCCAGTTCGCGGCCTTTTTCGGTCAGCCGCAGGTCGGCGTTGTCTTCGCGCAGGATCAGACGGTATTCCGCCCGGGAAGTGAACATCCGGTACGGTTCCTGGGTACCCAGGGTAATGAGGTCGTCCACCAACACACCGATGTACGCTTCATCGCGACGCGGGCACCAACTGTCTTTGCCTTGTGCACGCAATGCGGCGTTGGTCCCGGCAAGCAAACCTTGGGCGCCGGCTTCTTCGTAACCGGTTGTGCCATTGATTTGGCCGGCGAAGAACAGCCCGCCGATCACTTTGGTCTCCAGGCTGTACTTCAGATCACGAGGATCGAAGTAGTCATACTCGATGGCATAGCCAGGTCGCACGATATGTGCGTTTTCCATGCCGCGAATCGATTGCACGATCTGGATTTGCACGTCGAACGGCAGGGAAGTGGATATCCCGTTCGGGTACAGCTCGTGAGTAGTCAGGCCTTCGGGTTCGATGAAGACCTGATGGCTCTCCTTGTCGGCAAAGCGGTGGATCTTGTCTTCGATCGATGGGCAATAGCGCGGGCCAATCCCCTCGATCACACCGGAATACATCGGCGAACGGTCGAGGTTCGCGGCAATGATCTCGTGAGTTCGGGCATTGGTGTGGGTAATCCAGCAACTCACCTGTTTGGGGTGTTGCTCCTTGGAACCCATGAACGACATCACCGGGATCGGCGTATCGCCCGCTTGCTCAGTCATCAACGAGAAATCCACAGAACGCCCGTCGATACGCGGCGGGGTTCCGGTTTTCAGGCGACCGACACGCAGCGGCAATTCACGCAGGCGTTTTGCCAAGGCAATCGACGGAGGATCACCGGCACGGCCACCGGAATAATTCTGCATTCCGATGTGGATAAGTCCGCCAAGGAAGGTTCCGGTGGTCAAAACCACAGATTCTGCGAAGAAGCGCAGACCCATTTGGGTGACAACGCCCTTCACCACGTCTTGTTCGACGATTAGGTCATCCGCTGCTTGTTGAAATATCCACAGGTTCGGCTGGTTTTCCAGGGTTTCACGTACAGCAGCCTTGTACAGAATGCGGTCAGCTTGTGCCCGAGTGGCGCGCACTGCCGGGCCTTTGCGGCTGTTGAGAACGCGAAATTGAATACCACCCTTATCGGTTGCCATGGCCATTACGCCGCCAAGGGCGTCGATTTCCTTGACCAGATGGCTTTTGCCGATACCACCAATGGCGGGGTTGCAACTCATTGCACCGAGGGTTTCCACGTTGTGCGTGAGCAACAGGGTTTTTACGCCCATGCGTGCTGACGCCAGTGCTGCCTCGGTACCGGCATGACCGCCGCCGATGACGATCACTTCAAAACGGGAAGGGAAATCCACCACGCACCTCGTGCCTGCTTATGTAGGTAATCAGGAATTGATTGTTGAAAGAGTTTTAGAGCTTTGGCGGCAAGTATAGGGACTTAGCCCTTCCTAAAGAACCCTTTGCACAAAATTTAACCAGCTGTGGATGAATCACAGACAATAGAAATTAAAAGAGAAGAAATTTATAAGATCTTTGTTTTTATGTTTATTTCTACTGAGCCTACTTTCTGTGGATAGATCTCTACAGGCCTTTATTTACAATGTGTACAGCGATTCAAAAGTCTGTGGTCATGTGCCAATAAGGCCCTTGGATAAGTGCTTTAAGCCTGTGGATTAAACAGGTGGTTATCCACAGAGGGGTTTTTACTCAGGTTTCAAGCCCTGTTATCAACTGGGCACAGGGGCGGTTATTCACAGGGCTTAATCCACAGAAATCGAGCAAACACGCTATACCGAGGTCACGGTGAAGCCACCGAAATCCTTCGACTCGGAAGTGAACAGCGTAAAAAGAGATCTATTGTGAGAAATCTGCAGTGCAGTTAATAATAGCGATTATCATTAACCTGCCCTCTCGCACCCTATGCCTACTCCTTCACACACGGTTGCCGTCCAGCATATTTACGAACAGCACCATTCTTGGTTGCACGGGTGGCTCAGAGGTAAGTTGCATAACGCCTGCGATGCGGCCGATGTCGCACACGATACGTTCGTGCGCATTCTTGGTGGGCGCCATGCGGCGCAGATCCTTGAGCCACGTGATTATCTGGCGACCATCGCCAGGGGTCTGGTAATTGACCGCTACAGGCGTCACGCCATTGAACAGGCTTATAAGCAAAGCCTGGCCGAGCGTCCTGATGCCACTGCCATCAGTGAAGAAGATAAGGCGATCATCATCGAAACCCTGGTGGCTGTGGATAAAGCTCTCGCCAGCTTGGGCGAACGCTCGCGGCGGATCTTCATGCTGTCGCAGATTGACGGCCTGACTTATCAACAGATCGCCGATCAACTGCAGGTGTCACTGACGACCGTGAAGAAGCACATGGTTCGCGCGTTGACCGAATGTTCAATGATCATGGCCTCCTTGTAATGGCAGCGCCTGATCGCAAGACCTTCGAGGCTGCCGCCGGCTGGTACGTGCAGTTTCAATCCCAGACGCCCACAGCCGCCGAGCGCCATGCATGGCAGCAATGGCTCAACATCGACCCGTCCCATCAGGCGGCGTGGAATCAGATGGAGCAATTGCAACGCAGCCTGGGTGCCTTGCCCCAGGATTTCACTCGCCGCGCTTTGTCGGCCACACAGCAACGTCGCCAGGTGCTCAAGTGGATGCTGGTACTCGGCAGCACCGGTTACTTGGGGTGGAATGTTCAGCAACATACGTCTCTGGGCAATGTTTGGGCCGATTTCCGTACACCTTTGGGCAAGCGCCGGCGCATCGAACTGGCCGACGGCACCCGGATTGACCTGAATACCCAGACCGCCATTGATGTGCTGTTCGACGGACGCCAGCGCTTGATACGCCTGCGCGAAGGCGAAGTTCTTATCCACACTGGCAAGTCGGGCGCACAGATGCCCTTCTATGTTGAGACTCAGCAGGGTCGCATCCAGGCTTTGGGGACACACTTTACTGTGCGCCAACTGGCGGATTTCACACGGGTCGGAGTGCTGGAAGACCGCGTCAGCATTTCACCCACTGATCGACCAGACCTCAGCCGGCTGCTCGTTGCAGGCGAGAGTGCGCAATTCAATCGGCAAAGCGTAGGGGTAAGCCAACCTTACAGCGGGGCTGGAGCTGCCTGGGTCGACGGACAATTGATCGTGCTCGATGCCCGGCTCGGCGATGTGATCGACGAGCTCGGTCGTTATCGACCTGGGGTCCTGCAATGCGATCCAGCTTCGGCGCGCCTGCGGGTTTCCGGCACATTCCGATTGGATTCCACCGATGCGGTGCTGGCCAACCTGCAAGCGACGCTGCCGATCCAGGTCAATTACTTCACCCGTTACTGGGTTTCGGTGAAGCGAATCGACTGAGCAAAAAAATAATCCACAGGGTTATCTTTTTTTTACCTGACGCGGCCCTACAGGTAATCACGACGCTACCTTCAGGGTTTATCCACCTATGCGCCTTCCTCCTAAGCTTCGCCAGCGACTCTCCTGCCACGGCCTGACCTACGGTTTGCTGCTTACCTCTACCGCCGCTGCCTGCGGGTTGTTATCAACAGGCGCCCTTGCAGCCAGCGTGGTGCAGCACTTCGCTATTGGCGCAGGTCCGCTCGACAGCGCCTTGAGCCAATTTGCGGCCAGGGCCAATGTGATCCTGTCCTTTTCGCCCCAGCAGACCGCTCATTTGAACACCCCTGGGCTTGAGGGGGACTATTCGGTGGAGCAGGGCTTTGCGCTGCTGTTGCAAAACTCGGCGTTAGAGGCTGTGGCCCAGGCGCCTGGTAGCTACATATTGCAAGCGGCGCCCACAGGAGAACTGACCCTTGCGCCTACGACTGTAAGCACGGTTCAACTGGACGGTTTCAATCAGGAGATCGCCGGGGATGTGGGCTACAAAGCTCAAAACAGCCGGGTTGGGACCAAAACCAGCACGCCACTGTCGGAAACACCGCGCTCGGTATCGGTCGTCACCGGTCAGCGCATCAAGGACCAGAAGTCCCAGTCCCTTACCGAAGTACTGGGCTACGTGCCGGGTATTTTCGCCCCGCCCTTCGCTGTCGGCGATAGTCTGGCCGGTGACCTGTTCTTTATTCGCGGTTTCAACGCCACAGACTATGGCTACGGCCTGCTGCGTGATGGACTACGTGTTCAGGGCAATCGGTACGACACCACCAGCGAGCCTTATGGCCTGGAGCGGGTCGAAATATTCCGTGGGCCTTCGTCGCTGCTCTACGGTGAAAATGCCCCCGGTGGCCTGGTGAACCTGGTCAGTAAACATCCAACCGCCACGCCGCAAGGCGAGGTACAACTGGGCTATGGTTCGAATAACCGCCGTCAGGTGGGTGTAGATATCTCCGGTCCGCTCAATGACAGCGGCGACATCCTTGGACGCGTGGTGATGCTGGGGCGCAAGTCTGATACCCAGACTGATCATGTGCCGGATGATCGCCTCTACGTTGCTCCCTCCCTGACCCTGAATTTCGACGACTACAACACCCTCACCCTGCTCGCCAGCTACCAGAAGGATCACACCAATCTGGAACTCGGCCTACCAGCTGCCGGCACGTTACTGACGAATCCCAACGGTAAGTTGTCCAAGCACACCATGCTCGGGAATCCAGACTGGAACACCTTCGAACGGGAAGCCTGGAGCACGGGGTATGAGCTCGCTCATAGCTTCAATGACGACTGGCAGTTCCGCCAGAACTCGCGCTACATGCAGTCGCGTATCAACCGTCACGAAACCTGGCCGGGCCAATTGAACAACGGCGGTTTCGGGACTCGGCTGAACATGAACGCTTACGATCGCTACAACAAGTCGATGGTTTATTCCCTGGATAACCAGCTGGAAGGAAAATTTCAGGTCGGCGGGCTGGAAAATACCCTGCTGTTCGGCACCAGCTACGACCGCACTTCTTTCAATCAGGATTGGAATGCCGGGTTCGCCGGCACCATCGATGTGTATAACCCTGTTTACTTGCGCGACCCGACCACGCCTCTGGCAGTACAGAACACGTTGCTCGAACAGCAGATGAAAGGGGTTTATGCACAACTGCAGAGCAAGTATGACCGCTGGTTATTCTTGTTGGGTGGCCGTCAGGACTGGGTCGAGAGTGATTTCCGCGACAAGGTCAACAAGGCCAGCGATACCGGCTCTGAAGATCGCAAGTTCACCTATCAAGGCGGGGTGATGTACCAGTTCGACAATGGCCTGACGCCGTATGTGAGCTATTCCACTGCATTCGTGCCGGTACAGCAGATTTCCAACGCCGGTTCACCCTTGAAGCCGATTACCAGCAGCCAATACGAAGTAGGCGTGAAGTACGAACCGATCGGCTGGGATACGGCAATGACTGTGTCGGTGTATGACTTGCGCAAGGAAGATGACACCTACCTCGACGCCACCACTAACAGCTACCGCCAAGTAGGCGAAAGTCGGTCCAAGGGCGTTGAAGTCGAGGTCAACAGCAACGTCACGCCTAACCTGAATTTAACGGCGGCCTACACCTACACTGATGCTCGAATCACTAAGGACTCCGCTACTTCTCTGGTCGAAGGGCACCAGCTGACCGGGGTGCCGCGGAATCAGGCGTCCGTATGGGGCAAATACCGATTCCTCGACAGTCGGCTCAAGGGGTTGTCCCTGGGGGCGGGCGTGCGTTATTTCGACAGTACCTTTTCCTACACCGCGCCCACGCTGTACGGAAAATTGGACGCGGGAAGCGTCACCTTGGTGGATGCATCCGTTGGCTATCAGTTCGACAAAAACTGGTCGGTTGATGTTAATGCCAAGAACCTGTTCGACAAGGAATATGTATCCGGTTGCAACGATGCAGGGCGTTGTTACTGGGGTGACAGCCGTACCTTGCTCGGTACGGTGTCCTACAACTGGTAAACCATTGTGGATAACGTTGCTATTTACCGATGCAGAAGCTGGAAAAGATCCGTCCCAACAAATCATCGGAGCTGAAGGCGCCGGTGATTTCCCCCAGCAGCTGCTGTGCCTGACGTAGATCCTCGGCCAGCAGCTCCCCTGCCCCCGCCAAGGTCAGCTGCGCGCGTCCGTGCTCAAGGGCCGCACTGGCATGACGCAGTGCCTCCAGGTGCCTGCGACGCGCACTGAAGCTGCTTTCCGAGGTCTGCTCGTAACCCATGCAGGCCTTGAGATGGTCGCGCAGCAATTCCAGGCCATTACCCGCCGACTTGGCGCTCAGGCTGATCGTGACGTGGCCATCCTCACCCATTTCAAGCGCGATGGCTTCGCCTGTCAGGTCAGCCTTGTTGCGGATCAAGGTGACGTTAGCCGGGTCAGGTCGTTGTTCAAGAAACTCCGGCCAAAGGGCAAAAGGATCCGCAGCCTCAGGCGCAGTGGCATCAACCACCAGTAATACGCGGTCTGCTTCACTGATGGCTTTGAGGGCGCGCTCTACGCCGATCTTTTCCACCTGGTCATCGGTATCGCGCAAGCCTGCGGTGTCAACCACGTGCAGCGGCATGCCGTCGATGTGGATATGTTCGCGCAGGATGTCCCGGGTGGTGCCGGCAATCTCGGTGACGATGGCAGCCTCACGTCCGGCCAAGGCATTCAGAAGGCTGGACTTACCCGCGTTGGGGCGACCGGCAATGACCACCGTCATGCCATCGCGCAGCAAGGCGCCTTGCCCCGCTTCACGCAGCACTGTGGATAACTCCTCGCGGACTTTATCCAACATTGCCAATACGTGGCCATCGGCGAGGAAGTCGATCTCTTCCTCAGGAAAATCAATCGCCGCCTCTACGTAGATGCGCAGGCTGATCAATTGCTCGGTCAAGTTATGCACACGCAGGGAAAATGCCCCCTGCAGCGAACGCAACGCATTGCGTGCGGCCTGTGCGGAACTCGCTTCGATCAGGTCCGCGATAGCTTCGGCCTGGGCCAGATCGAGCTTGTCATTCAAGAACGCGCGTTCACTGAACTCACCCGGCCGGGCGAGACGGCAGCCTAATTGCAGGCAACGCTGCAGCAGCATATCCAGGACTACAGGACCACCGTGGCCTTGCAGTTCCAGGACATCCTCACCGGTGAAAGAGTTAGGTCCAGGGAAATAGAGGGCCAGGCCCTCATCCAATACGCTGTGGTCTGCATCCAGAAACGGGCCGTAATGGGCATACCTCGGTTTCAATTCCCGGCCGCTGATGGCCTTGGCTGCCATGCCGGCGAGGGGCCCGGAAATTCGAACGATACCCACACCGCCGCGACCTTGAGCGGTTGCGACAGCAGCGATGGTTTCACGAGGAGCGCTCATCAGCAGGTTCCAGAACAAAAGTGACGGAAAGCAAAACGCCCCACTAGGGGGCGTCTTGAGTGGTTATCCACAGAGTAAATTACGCCTCGGCTTTTTTGGTAGCCGCTTCGATTTTACGTGTGATGTACCACTGTTGAGAGATCGACAACACGTTGTTGACCACCCAGTACAGAACCAGACCAGCTGGGAACCACAGGAAGAAGAAGGTGAAGATGATTGGCATCATTTTCATCACTTTAGCCTGCATCGGATCCGGCGGTGTTGGGTTCAGACGCTGCTGGATGAACATGGTCGCGCCCATGATGATCGGCAGGATAAAGAATGGGTCCTTGATCGACAGATCAGTTATCCACAGCATGAACGGTGCCTGGCGCATTTCCACGCTTTCCAGGAGTACCCAGTACAGCGATAGGAACACCGGCATCTGCACCAGAATAGGCAAGCATCCACCCAACGGGTTGATCTTCTCTTTCTTGTACAGCTCCATCATGGCCTGCGACATTTTCTGCCGATCATCACCATGCTGCTCTTTCAACGCGGCCAGTTTCGGAGCCACGGCACGCATGCGAGCCATCGACTTGTAGCTGGCAGCCGACAGTGGGAAGAAGATCCCCTTGATCAGCATGGTCAGGAATATGATCGAGAAGCCCCAGTTACCCACAATGCTGTGGATATGTTGCAGCAGCCAGAAGATAGGCTGGGCAATGAACCACAGAATGCCGTAATCCACAGTCAGTTCCAGACCTGGGGACAACTCTTTCAGCACGGCCTGGCTTTTCGGGCCGGCGTACAGGGTAGCGCTGGTTTCAGCCTTGGCACCTGGAGCGACGGTCAACGCCGGGCCAGTAAAGCCAATGATGTAGTTACCTTGGCTGTCTTTACGGGTTTGAACCAGGTTGGCTTCACCCTTGTTCGGGATCCAGGCGGTCACGAAATAGTGTTGCAACCAGGCAACCCAGCCGCCTTGGACGGTTTCTTTCAGCGCGCCTTTGTCGATATCTTTCATCGACACTTTTTTGTACGGCTCGTTACTTGTCCACAGGGCTGCGCCCAAGTAGGTAGCGGTACCAGTAGCGGTGCTTGAAGAAGGATCGGAGCTGCCATCACGCTTGAGTTGGGCAAACAGATTGCCGCTCCAAGGTTTTTCGCTGGTGTTGTCGATCAGGTAAGTGACCTTCAGGTCGTACAAACCGCGAGTGAAACTGAAACGCTTGATGTAGTTGACGCCGTCGAGGCTGAATTTCAGGTCGACGTTCAACTGGTTTTGGCCATCAGCCAGTTGATAAACCTTCTTTTCGGTCGAATAAACCGGACGACCGGTAGCGCGCGCATCCGGACCATTAGTGCCGGTCAGACCGCTTTGCGCCAGATAAGTACGTTCACCACCGTTATCGAACAGTTGGAACGGTACATCCGGATGGTCTTGGCGACGTGGATACAGCGGCAGTTTCAACTGCGCGATAT
>PJQF01000368.1_pt1 | contig 11853 bp, 12 predicted proteins | sample 1503741 | NCBI WGS metagenome assembly PJQF01 (sample SAMN07775949, study PRJNA414020) | Biofilm metagenome, whole genome shotgun sequencing project. | isolation source: biomolecule (vanillin) treated reverse osmosis membrane biofilm | place: India: Nagpur | collected 2017-03-21 | reverse complement strand
CCGATCTGGCTTTCACTTCCGTGTGCTCCATCTCGATCTCAGCGCTGTGCTCCGCGGCCTTGGCGGATTCAAGAGAGGCAAGCCCCTGCTTGTACATGGATTCGCGGGTTTCACCCTGCTCCGGGGCGATGGCCTTGGCGGTGAGCAGGGCGGACACGCGGTCAAACTCGCGCTTGGTGGACTCGGCATTGGCTTCAGCCCTGGCAACTTCAGCCTTGGCAGCGCGCAACTTCGTCTGGAAGGGGCGCTGGTCGATGGTGAAGAGGATGTCCCCCTTCTTCACCAGGGCACCTGCCTGGAAATGCACCTGGGTGATGTAGCCGGACACACGGGGGCGGAGTTCCACCGTTTCCAGTGCTTCGACTCGGCCGGTGAACTCCTCCCACTCCACCAGTTCACGCTTCTCCACAGGGGCGAGCGTGACGGATGCGGGCGGCATCTGACCGCCATGCGCGTCACCGCCAGCGGGCTTGTGACAGGCGATGAGCAAGAGTGAGGCGAGTGGGAGCAAGCGGAAGGTTTTCATGCGAATCCGAATTAAAGTTGACTAGTTGGTTAAAAATCAGCGAAATAGTGGATCAGTCTTTCTGATCCACACGCAGGATGCGACGGGCTCCAGCCTCCATCTCATCCAAGTAGCTCAGATCATTCCAGATGCGGGCGTGGAGCAGCAGCCCCTCCCCATAGGCAAACAAAATACGGGCCAGGGCGGGAGCGTCAGGGGCCTCAATGATGCCCTGGTAGTGCGCATCCCGGATGGCGCTCTCGTAATAACGGATGAACTGGGCCAGGATCTCCTGAAGCTTGTCTCGCAGGCGGTCCTCGATGGTGCTGACCTCCGCCCCCAGGGTGTGGATGGGACAACCGAGCACGCGGCCGTGCTTGGCCTTCATCTCCTCCTGCTCCTCGCGGAACTCGCGGAAACAGCGCCAGATGCGCTCCAGGGGAGGGATCACGGGGGAGAAGGTTTGGTCGAGTTCCTTGCGGTGCTCCGCCCAGCTGTGGTCGATGCCTGCCAGGGCGAGGTCTGTCTTGGACTCAAAGAAGTGGTAAAAGCTGCCCTTTTTGACGCCGGCACGCTCGCAGATCTGATCCACAGACGTGCTGTGATAACTCCCGGCCCAGATCAGTTCGATCATGGCTTCCAGGAGTCTTTCTTTAGCATCTGAGGTTCGTCCCATGTTTGCACTTCTAGCCATAGTAGACGGTCAGTCAACAATTATTCTTGACCGATCGTCTAGATCCGCGATTCAAGTGCCTCAGTTCGAAAGGCCTACGCAGCCTCAAAAAGTGAAAAGGCTTCAGCGTCCTTTGGCCCGAAGCGCCGCCTCGACCTCCGCCAAGGGGAGGCAGTTGATGACATCCTTCCGGGTCAGCCAGCCTTTTCGGGCGGCACGGATGCCAAAGAGGACGTCCTGCAGGCCGCGAGTGCTATGAGCATCCGGGTTGATGCTGCACTTCACGCCTTTCTCGACCGCGAGGCGCCACCAGCGCCAGTCCATGTCCAGGCGCCAGGCGCTGGCGTTCAGCTCGATGATGGTGCCGGTGGCGGCCGCAGCCTCAATGACGGCGGGGATGTTTACCGCGTAGGCCGGGCGCTGGGCCAGCAGCCTGCCGGTGACATGGCCGAGCATGGTGACGTGCGGGTTTTCAATGGCGCGGATGATGCGGGCCGTCATCTCCGCCTCAGGGAGGTTGAAAACATTGTGCACGCTGGCCACGCAGTAGTCGAGCTCTGCCAGGAGTTCGTTATCGAAGTCCAGGGAGCCATCCTTCAGGATGTCCACCTCGCTGCCGGCGAAGATGCGGAAGTGGCCGGCATACTCGGCATTCAGCGCGCGGATCTCGGCGATCTGCGCGCGCAGGCGCCGCTCATCCAGACCGTTTGCCTGAAAGCTGCTCTTGCTGTGATCTGCGATGCCCAGGTACTGCAATCCGAGGTCCATCGCGGCCTCCGCCATCTCGCGCAGCGTGGCCCTGCCATCACTGGCCGTGGTGTGGTTGTGAAAGACACCGCGGAGATTCTCCAGCTCGATGAGCTTTGGCAGGCGGCCTTTTTCAGAGGCGTCAAACTCGCCTGAGTTCTCGCGCAGCTCGGGCTCGATGTAGTCCAGACCTAACAAACGATAAATCTCCTTCTCCTCGTAAATTTCCGCCGCTTCCTCAGGCACGCTGCCGCCCTCCTGCGCAGGTTTGAACCCATACTCGTTGAGCGAGAGGCCGCGATCCAGGGCACGCTGGCGCATGACCACATTGTGCTCCTTGCTGCCGGTGAAGTAATTGAGCGCAAAGGGATACTCCGCGCTGCTCACGGCACGCAGATCACACTGCACGCCGCTCGTGGCATACACACTGGCCTTGGTGCCGCCCTGGGCGATGATCTTGCTAACCTCCGGCAGCTTCACAAAGTCCGCGATGACTTCTTCTGGCCGCTTCGTGGCCACGAGGAAATCGAGATCGCCCACGGTCTCCTTGCCACGGCGGAAGCTGCCGCAGACTTCCGCGCGCGAAACCGATGGATGCGCGCGCAGTTGCTCCAGCATGCTCTGCACCAGGCCATACACCTGATCCTGCCGGAACACGGAGGCATGCTGCTCACGGAAGGCGATGGCTTCGAGAATCTTGACCACGGTCTTGTCACCGAAGCCGCTGATCTTCGCGGCCTCGCCAGATTCACAAACACGCCGCAAATCCGCCAGCGAGGCCACCCCGAGCTTCGAATACAGCGCGGCGATCTTTTTCGGCCCGAGACCCGAGATGTCAAAGAGCGCGAAGAGGCCTTCGGGGAACTCCGCCTTGAGCTTCTCATAAAACTCGAGTTTCCCGGTCATGGCCATCTCATGCAGCTTGTCGCGCAGCGCATCGCCGATGCCCTTGATGCCCGCGAGCTGGTTGTCCCGCGCCAGTTGCATGATGTCACCGGCAAAGCTCTCCACCACTTCAGCGCCTGTCTTGTAGGCACGGATTTTGAAAGGGTTTTCTCCCTTCAATTCCATCAACAGGGCGATGCGTTCGAAGATCTCAGCGGCAGCTTCTCGGGTCATGCCCGGAGAATGCCGAGACTGCCCGGCAATGCCAGCACGGGATTTGTCACCAGATCCATTCGGTCACGGCCCAGATGATGGCGATGATCTCGAGCAAGCCGATCATGCCACACAGCCAGCCCTCGTCATCCGGCTCGTAGCGGCCAAAGGTGATCAACTTCAGTGACCAATAACCCACCCAGCGGCAAAGGCCCTCCCATACCCATTCCAGCACGACACTAAGGATCGCGAGGAGCACGAAGAGAAGCCGTGCGACGACGGTTTCGACGGTCATGGTTACTTTCTGAAGATAAAATACACGGCCCCGCACATGCAGAGGCCGGCCCAGACGAAGTCCCATTTGAACTGCTGCTTCATGTAGAAGATGAGGAAGGGAACGAACACGGTCAGGGTGATCACCTCCTGCAGGATCTTCAACTGAGGCAGGGTCATGGCACCGCTGCCGATGCGGTTCGCCGGCACCTGCAGCACGTACTCAAAGAAGGCGATGCCCCAGCTGAACAAGGCCGCGATGAACCAGGGCTTGGCCTTCATGTCCTTCAGATGCGCATACCACGCGAAGGTCATGAAGACATTGGAGGCCACAAGAAGGCCGACGGCTTTGATGATGGTCCAGTTCAGGGTCATGGAGTTACTTCAGGGAAGCATCTTTCTCACCATCCGCCTTCCGATACAACTCTGTGGGTATCAGCATCTGCGCGGGCACGTCCGCCCCTTTGAGATGCTGGATGAAGGCACGAACCACCTCCTGCCCCATCTTGTCCGGAAACTGGATGGGGTCGGCGTAGATCTTGCCTTCCTTGATGGCCTGCTTGCCCTCAGGCTGACCGTCGAAACCGATGATGACCACCTTGTCCGCGCGGCCTGCCTTTTCCAGAGCGCCGCGCGCTCCGAGCGCGGAGGGATCATTGATGGCAAAGATGCCGATCATGTCTGGATGCGCCTGCAGCATGTCCTCGGCGGCTTTGTAGCCTTTGTCCTTGGCTCCGCCGCCATCGAGCTCGCTGACGATCTCAATCTTCGCGGCCGCGGTCTCGTTGTGCTGGGCCAGCACTTCCTTGAAACCCTTCACACGCAGGATGCAGGACTCGACCTGCTTCAGATCTAGCACGCCGATCTTCCCTCCCCTGCCCGCCAGCGCCTCGATCATGGCCTTGGCGGCCTGCCTGCCGCCATCGAAGTTATCCGTGGCCACCTGGGTGATGATCTTCACGCCCGGTTCCTGGCAGGGAATGTCCACGGTGAAGACCGGGATGCCTGCCGCGTTGGCCTCCTGGATCACGGGAACGATGGCTTTGGAATCGGCAGGACTGAGGATGATGGCCGCAGCTTTCTTCACGATGAAGTCCTTCACCTGGTTGCTCTGGCGGGCCACATCGTTGTCCGCACTAACCACAAGTGTTTCATAGCCCTGCTTCCGAGCCTCCAAGGTGATGTTGTCTCCGATCACTTTGAAAAAAGGATTCTGCAAAGTCAGCAGCGAGGCCGCGATGACACCGCGCGAGGGTTTTGCCTCCGGTCCAGATTTGCCGCAGCCGGCAAGCAGCAGAGCCGAGAACCCGAGCATGATGAAATGGCGATGATTCATGTGGAAACGCATTTTCAGCGTAAACACAGAGAGAAGACAAGTTTGCCGCTCATGTTTTAAAAAGTGAGCCACTCGGGCCTTGTGCCCTTCAGTGCAGCCTGACAGACTCTCCATCCCATCCCACATGAAAACCATCCTTTCGCTTCTCCTCGTCCTCGCCACGGCCGCCAGCGCTCTGGCGGATGGCGCTTTCACCGGCACTCCTGGCCTGCAGCTCTACAGTCTGCGGAACCAGTTCAAGCTCCGCGGCGTGCCATGGACCCTGGATCGTGTAAAATCCTTTGGCATCACCGAGGTGGAGCTGGCTGGCACCTACAATCTCTCTCCCGAGGAGTTTAAAAAGGAGCTCGACCAGCGCGGCCTCATCCCGGTGAGCGGCCACTTCCCTTATGGTCGCCTGAAGACGGACCTGGACAAGGTGGTGAGCGAGGCAAAGACGCTGGGCCTGAAGTATGCGGGATGCGCCTGGATCGATCACAAGGACAGCTTTGACGAGGCCGAGTGCCAGGACGCCATCACCACCTTTAACAAGGCGGGTGAAGCTCTGGCGGCCGCAGGCATCACCTTCTTCTACCACTGCCATGGCTATGAGTTCGAGAAGCATGCGGACGGCACGCTGATGGATGTGCTGATCCAGGGCACGAAGCCTGAGTTTGTGAGCTATGAGATGGACGTGCTCTGGGTGGTCTTCCCCGGCCAGGATCCCGCCGCGCTGCTGGAGAAATATCCCACGCGCTGGAAACTGATGCACCTGAAGGACCTCAAGAAGGGCGTGGCCACAGGCTCGCTGAGCGGCGGCACGGACGTGAAGAATGACGTCACTCTCGGCACCGGCCAGATGAACTGGCCCTCCATCTTCTCCGCCGCGCAAAAGGTGGGCGTGAAGCACTACTTCATCGAAGACGAGTCCCCCACGTCCGAGGAGCAGATCCCCGCGAGCCTGAGCTTTCTCAAGAGTGTGAAGTGGTAAGGAACGCCTCCTGCTCACTCATCCGGCCATGTCCCAGGGAAGAAATTCCCTCGTGACATGGCCGGTCGCTTTTGGCAGAACCGCCGCGCGTTCGGAATATTCCGGCCGCATCTGCCTCTGTATCAATCCATCCCACCCACACTCCCCCCCTTCACATCACCCATGAAGAAACGCTCCCTCCACACCATCGTCGCCCTGGCGCTCCTGGGCAGCACTCTGTCCGCCTTTGCCGACGAGGTCATCAGCAGTGCGATGAAGAAGTATCACAAGCCGGACGATGCCCTCTGCAAGAAGGTTGGCGGCGGCACGGCCAGTGATGCCGAGGTGGCGGAAATGCTGAAAGTCTATGAGGACATGGTCCCTGCGAAGCCCAAGAAGGGCGACGACGGCTCCTGGAAGGAAAAAACCGGCGCGGTGATCGCAGCGCTGAAGAAGATCCAGGCCAAGGACGCCGCAGGCACAGCCGAATTCAAAACGGCGATCAACTGCAAGGCCTGCCACACGGTCCACAAGTAAGACGGGGCCGGTTTTGAGGGCCAGCCAAGCAGCGCAGCCAAGTTTCCACGGCGGGAGGTTCCCAGGAGGGTACCTCCCGTCTTTTTCTTTGGAGTTCCGAACAGTTATCTTTCTGGTTGACGGGAGAGACTAGGGCCGTAGTATCTCGGCCCCTTTTCAAACCCACTTTTTCCCCTGATATGCCAGAAGTCCAAATCCGCAAAGGTGAGCCGATCGACCGCGCTCTGAAGCGCCTCAAGACCAAGCTCGAGATGGAAGGCATCTTCGAAGAAGTCCGTCGTCTCCGCGCCCACGAGACCCCGAAAGAGCGCACCAAGCGCAAGGCCCGTGCTGCTGCCAAGCGTGGCAAGATCCGTTTCCGCTTCACGATGCCGAAGGCTCCTGCGGAAGCTGGTGCTGAAGCCCCTGCGGCCTAAGTTCGTCTCCCCCCAAAGCTCGTTGTCGGGATAATCCAACCGATTTCCAACCACAAAGGCTGTCTGTCATGCAGACAGCCTTTTTGTTTTTGCAGGCGAAGCGCCCTGATCAGAGCGTTTTAGCCTGTCGCCAAAGGTTCTAGCGCTCACTATTCGCATCAGCCCTTTCACGTGCCATGGGCACCCCGGAACGTCGCGGATGTCTGAGCTGGGTGGCTAGCCCGTGAAGTTTTTTTCGTCATATTCAGCGGGGCATTGTGGAAAATATCCGAATGCCTGACGTGAAATCCAACGCTCTGTCCGCCGAATTTGTGACCCGACTCACGGGGATTCAGGGAGCTCCTCCATTCCGGGTGATCACGCCCGCGAACAGATTTGCCACGCTGTGCCTCGCAGCACTCACGGCCCTGCACTGCCTGCATACGACTCAAGCGGGCGAGGTCTCAACCAAGCGGCCCAACGTTCTTTACATCTTCACGGATGACCAGAGCGTGCGCACCTTGGGCTGTTACTCCCGCGACGCTTACCCTTGGGTTAAAACGCCGAACATCGACGCCCTGGCGAAGACGGGCGTGCGGTTTCATAGCGTTTACATGGCCGCGTATTGCATGCCAGCGCGCATCAGCATGCTCACCGGCAATCTACCTCATGCTTCGCGCGGCCTGTTTCAAGGCGCAGAGCTGAAGGGGGCGGCACTGGAGAAGGAGATACAGGAGCATCCCTTCTGGCCACAGCGTCTGCGGGAGAGCGGATACCGCACGGGTATGATTGGCAAGTGGCACATCACCTCGCGTCCACCGGCTGTTGGTATTGACTGGGACAGCGCCATTCATTGGTCCAAGAACATGGGAGGAAGCTACTACCACCACCCCATGAGCTTCAATGGAGCGCTGCCCAAGGACAACGATGGCTACAGCGTGGACCGCTACACGGATTTGGCGATCGACTTCTTGAAGGAGCAGCCGAAGGATCCCCGGCCGTGGTATCTGTGGCTGTGCTACGCCGGGGTTCACATGCCGACTGAACCTGCCGAGCGACATAAGGGCACCCTCGGTTCTGTGGATGACATTCCCGAGCCAGCCAGCATGAAACAGCGTGTGGGGAAGCCTGCCTACATCCGGGATCTGCCCGAACGGCCCTGGTCGAGAGTTCAAGACGAGATCAGGCGGTATCACGAATGCGTGATGGCGATCGATGAGAGTGTAGGACGTCTCATGCAGACACTTAAAGCAACGAGCCAGCTCGAGAACACGGTGGTGATCTTTGCGTCTGACCAAGGCATCGCCTATGGCCAGCACGGCCTCGTCCACAAGAAGGACGCGCCCTATGATGCCGCGCTGCGTTCACCGCTCATCTTCAGCTGGCCCGGACATTTCGCACAGGACCAGGTCAGCGAGGAGCCCGTCAATGGCCCGGATGTGGTACGCACACTGCTGGACATCTTCGGGCTGGAGCCGCTAAAGACCATGGATGGCATGAGTCTTCTGCCACTGCTCAAAGATCCCGTCCAACGGCTGCCGCGTGAGGCCATGCTGATGACGAATGTGCAGAACAACATGGGCCAGACGATTCCTCAGGGCGTGGCAAGAACGGAGCGCTCCATCGCGCGCGGCGCCAAGGGCGAGGAGGCCATGCGTGACTGGGCCATGATCCGCAGCGGGGACTACAAGTACGTCGCCTACTGTGGAGAGGCGCGGGAGGAGGAGATCTACAACCTTGCCGACGACCCCGAAGAATTGGCGAATCTCGCCGATAGCGAACACCGAACGCTAATCGAGGAAATGCGGCGCCAAGCAGCGAAGGAACTTCGTGCCACCCAGTCCGGTTTCGATGGAGGTCACTACATTGACTTCTTCCCGCTGCTCAAGCAGCAGCCGAACTAAACGCCAGCGCCCGCCTCGTAAGTGAGGGCCACTTCAGTGCCACTCCATCTCATGCGTGAGCATGGTGTCATCGTCGAAGAGGAAGCGGCCAGTAAAGTGCTTTTGGTCGATCAAGACCTCCCCTAACCAAAAACGGTCATCCGCCCACATTTCCTCAAAAGGCAGTTCTTTGAGAGAGGTCCAAAGGGGGATGGCTTCCGGGGTTTCGGTGGCCTCGCCCTCCCAGCGGGTGGCACGGTAGACATCGACGTGCAGGGCCAGACCGTCCACAAACTGGAACCAGAGCTCTCCATGCTTCACAGGATCCAGGGCGGTGACACCCAGTTCCTCCTGCGTCTCCCGGATAGCGCAAGCCAGGCTGGTTTCACCCGGGTCGATCTTGCCTCCGGGGCCATTGATCTTTCCGGCGCCTAAACCACGCTTCTTGCGGATGAGAAGCACCCTGCCTGCGGCCTCGTCGACGATGAACATGAGCGTGGCGAGGATGCCGGGCTTCCAGGTTTGCCAGTCGGGAGAAGTCATGAAGGCAGGTGGAGTGGGGATGGGGTGGAGTCAAGGAAGCCCTGAAATACCAGCGGCCAGACCCGATGAGGTGTGAACTCTCAGTTGCCAGCAGCGTTGATTCTCGCGTAACTCCTCACCCGCCATGCCACCTGACCGCCAACTTCTTTTGCTGGCCACCGCCGCCTTCCTCGCGGCCGTGGTCCCTGCCGCGCGTGCGCTTTTCAGCGGGAACTGGAGGACGACCCGCCAGTGGATCCCGATGCTCATCGGCTTCCTGCTGCAAACCGGGGCGGTCTATCTGCGCGGTGAGGCCGTGAGGCAGTGCCCGATGAAGAGCCTCTCTGACGTGCTGGTCTTCATCGCCTGGAGCGTGGTGCTGCTGTACTTCCTCGTCGGGCCGACTTACCATGTGTCCCTGCTGGGCATCTTCACGGCTCCGGTGGTGACGCTGCTGCATGGGCTGGCCTTCGTGGTGCCGAATGCCTTCCCTGCCTACAGCCTGAAGGCCAAGATCGACCCCTATGTGGAACTGCACGCGGCGCTGGCGCTGGTGGCCTATGCGGCGTTTGCGCTGGCCTGCATCACGGGCGTGATGTACCTGCTGCAGGAGCGGCTTTTGAAGCGGCATCGAATCCACGGTTTGTTTTACCAGCTGCCCCCCATCCAGGACCTGTCCAAGGCCATCAAGAAACTGGTGCTGCTCGGCCTGATCCTGCTCAGCGCCAGCCTGGCCATCTCCTTCAAGCTCACCACGCCCATCTCGAACCCCAAGCTGATCTTTGCGTGGGTGGTCTGGGCGCTGTACGCGGTGATCGGCCTCATCATGTGGCGGCATGTCCTGTCGCCCCGGCAGACAGCCTGGCTGGCCGCCGTGGGATTCATCATCCCGTTTATTTCCCTCTGGCTCGTGACGTCTCATGGTTGAAGCAGGACAAGCATCTACCCAACTGGTCTGCCTGGGCCTGAACTACCGCACCACGCCTGTGGAGGTGCGGGAGCGCGTGGCGTTTCCTGAATCCAAGGTACCGGATGCTGTGCAGGAGGTGCGCGGTCTGCCCGGCTTTGAGGAAGGTGTGGTGCTGAGCACCTGCAACCGTGTGGAGGTGTATGCCACGCACTCCCACGACCAGCCGCACGCGGCCCATGAGACCCTGGTGCAGTATCTGGTGCAACGCTTTGAGCTGGCGCCTGAGCAGGCGGAGGCACTGGTGACCTACAAGCTGGATTCCGCGGAGGCCGCGCGGCATCTGTTCCGCGTCGTCAGCGGCCTGGACAGCATGGTCCTGGGGGAGACGGAGATCTTTGGCCAGGTGAAGGCCGCCTACCAGACGGCTCTCGGCGCCGGCACCACGAGCCGCACGCTGAACAAGCTCTTCCAGCAGGCGTTCTCCGTGGGCAAGAAGGTGCGCAATGAGACCTCCATCCAGCGTGGCTCCACCAGCGTGGGCAGCGTGGCGGTGGACCTGGCGGAGAAGGTGCATGACCTGAAGCAATGCCGGGTGATGCTCGTGGGCGCGGGTGAGATGAGCCGCACCTGCGCGCAGAGCCTGCTCTCACGCGGAGCGCGCAGCATCATCGTCTCCAACCGCAGCCATGACCGCGCCGTGGAGATGGCCGCCGAGATGGGCGGGAAGGCCATCCGCTTTGATGAGTGGGAGGCCGCGCTGCACGAGGTGGACGTGATCATCTCCAGCACCAGCGCGCCGCACTTCATCATCAAGCCGGAGCTGATCCGTGAGGTGATGCGCAAGCGCCGCTGGGAGCCGCTGCTGATCATCGACATCGCCGTGCCGCGGGATGTGGACCCGCAGGTGAATGAGATCGAGGGCGTGTATCTTTATGACATCGACGCGCTCCAGGCCATCGCGGATGAAGGCCGCCGCGAGCGGGAGAAGCAGCTGGCCATCTGTGAGAAGATCATTGAGGAGCAGCTCACCAAGTTTGGCTTCATGGCGTGAGAGGGGAGAAGAGTGTTCTGTGCTTGAACGAAGGACAGAAAGGACTCCAAGGACAAAGAGGACGTGTCAATCAACACGCTGCGAGGCGCCAAAGTCCTTTCTGTCGTTCGATTTCACTCCAAAGCTTGTCCGCCCCAAACGCAAAACGCCCGGCCTTTGCAGGCCGGGCGCTTGAGGAACCGGGAGCCAAAATCAGGCGAAGATGTCGATGACCGGCACGCCCTTGTCACCGACCGTGAACGGACGGTTGGAGGGGGACATGACGACCTCGTCCACAGGAAGACCCATGGCGTGACCGACGGTGGCCATGAAGTCGGACGGGCTGGTCTGCTTGTCAGCAGGACGGCGGCCTTCCTTGTCTGTGGAACCGTAGGCATAACCACCTTTGACACCAGCGCCGGCGAAGACGGTGGAGTAGGCGAGCGGGTAGTGGTCACGACCATCGTTTTCGTTGACGTCCGGCGTGCGGCCGAACTCGGAACCGAGGATCACCAGCGTGGACTCAAGCAGCCCCTTGGCCTGGAGGTCCAGGATGAGCGCGGAGAAGGCGGTGTCCAGGGTGTTGCCATTGTTGGTCATGGCATTGTCGATGGTGTTGTGCATGTCCCAGCCACCCATCTGCACTTCAACGAAGCGCACGCCGCTCTCTACAAGACGGCGGGCGAGGAGACAGCCCTGACCGAAGTTGTTGCGGCCATACTTCTCACGAGTCTCAGGCGTTTCCTGGCTGAGATCGAAGGCCTTGAGGTCCTCGCTCTTCATCAGCTTCAGGGTTTCGTCATAGAACTCGGTGTAAGCCTTCACATCTTCCGTCTGGAATTTTTTGCGGAAGTTCGTGTCAAACTCGTCCATGAGGGAGACGCGCTTTTTGAACTGCACGTCACTGGCCGTAGGGGCGATGTTCTGGAGACCGGTTTCGGGATTGGAAATCGGCACAGGGGAGGTGGCGGGCGGGAAGAAGCCGGCACCAGGAT
>PJQF01000367.1_pt1 | contig 11860 bp, 14 predicted proteins | sample 1503741 | NCBI WGS metagenome assembly PJQF01 (sample SAMN07775949, study PRJNA414020) | Biofilm metagenome, whole genome shotgun sequencing project. | isolation source: biomolecule (vanillin) treated reverse osmosis membrane biofilm | place: India: Nagpur | collected 2017-03-21 | reverse complement strand
TGAAGTACGGGTACTCGTATTCGAAATCGCAGCCACGGGGTTTGCACACGCGGTAGTCGAGGCTGCTGAGAAAACGTTGCTCCAGCGGTAAACGCTGCGCGCCGCTGGAGGCGCGAAAGCCTTCGCCGATGATCTCTTTATAAGCTTCGGGGGCGAACGGTTGGCCGAGCGGGTCCGGTGATTCGTCCAGTTGCACCACAGTGCGCCACTGGCTGAGCTGGGCGTCGGTGCCATAGAGGCTGAGCTTGAAGCGGCCGTCCTGCAGGTCATTGAGCGCCACCAGCAACCCATCGTCCACCGTGCCCACCGCCGCCAGCGACGAGTTAGGGTTGGCCGGTTCCAGCGGGTACGGCTGGCTCCAGGTTTGCCCGGCGTCTTCAGTGCGGCTGGCCAGCACGCGGTGATGGGTGTCGCCCGCATAGCGCAACATCGCCACGGCGCGTTGGCCGTCCAGGGGCACGATGGTCGGTTGCAGGGAATTCTTGCCGCGGCTGATACGGAATTTGTCGATCACTGCTCCGTCTGCGCTCAGGTACAGGTACTCGGCAAACTTGCCCATGAACTCGTGGTACACCGGCAGGCCGATGGAGCCGTCGGCGTGGAACACCGGCGCGGCGCGAACCAGGGTGCTGATATTGAAGAACGGCGAGGTCACCAGTTGCCGAGGGGCCGTCCAACTGGCCCCCAGGTCATCCGACACCATCACGTTGATCGCACTGGTGGCCCAGCCGCCGACTGACACCGACACATAAAACATCCACAGGCGTTTATCCGGCGCCAGGGCAATCACCGGGTTGCCGAGCTTGCGGATATAACGCTGGGTTCCGTCGCGGGTGCTTTCCCGCGTGGCCAGCACCTGTTCGGCGCCCCATTCGCCGGTACGTGCATCAAAGCGCGCGGTGCGCACCTGCACATCAGCGGCGCCTTCGCGTGAGCCGGCGAACCACACCGCCATCAAGTCGCCGCCGGGCAGGGCGGTCACGGATGAGGAGTGCACAAAGTCGGTGAGCTGGGTGGATACGAACCGGCTGCTGTACTGCGCCGGCGCCGCCACTTTTGCGGTGTTCGGGCTGGTCTGGGCAAACGGCGCCAGCACATGGGGCGGATGGCTTTGCCAGGCAGCGAAAAACACTGCCAGCAGGCTGCATATCAATAAGGCGGAGCGCATAGGGAACCTGTGGGTAAAAGGATTACTGCGCACGTTCATCCGGCAGGCGCTTCCTGCGACCGGTGAGCATGGATAACGGCAGGTTGTCCCGCACCTGGATACTTTCAAACACGGCAGCCAGTACATGCAGGCAAACCAAGCCAAGCAGCGCATTGGCGGCGGTCTCGTGGACTTGCAGCGGCCAATCGGCGCCCCAGAGGGCATCGACTTCCTGCATCAAAAAGCCACTCACGCCGACGGTGAGTAACGCCAGCAACATCAACAGCATCACCAGCGCGCCAATCGGCGAATGCCCCAAGCGGTGTTGCGGCTTACCCTTGAGCAACGAGCGCGCGTGGGCATTCAGCCTTTTTGGCGTAGGCCAAAAGTCTGCCCACCGCGCGCTGCGCGGTCCGACAAATCCCCACACTGTTCGCACCAGCAGCCAGGCCATGGCGTAATAACCCAGCCAGACATGCCAGTCGTCGCCGGCTTCGTTGAAGAAGTAATTGGCGACGAAGACCCCGGCGATGGAGGCATGGAACAGCCTCACCAGCGGGTCCCACAGGCGTAGGGATTCGCCTGGCATCAGCCTTTGATCTCAGTCTTCACGGCCTTGCCGGTGACCGGGTCGTGGTAGATCTCAACTTTGCGCTTGTCCTTGTCGAACCCGTAGATCTCATAGCAGTTGCCATCAGTGACCTTGAACTTGCTGATGGTGTAGCCCTCGGCCTTGAGCTTGTCCTGGAAGGCTTTTTCGTCTTGCCATTGCGAGCGCTCGGCGGTGGTGCATTGCGGGCCGGCGAAGGCCAGGGGGCTGGCGAGGATCAGGGACAGCAGGAGAATTTTGCGCATGGAAAAGCTCTCAGCAAATGTGGGAGATTTCACAGTGCAAAACCAACCTTAGGGCAACCTTAGTTGGCAACGAGCCGTAACATCTTTGCTGAAATAGCCCCGGCCATAACCCGGCATGATGCCGCCGATTCCTACAGAGATTTTGCTATGCGCCTACTCCTTGTCGAAGATGACCGTGCCCTTGGCCAAGGGATTCGTGTGGCCTTGGGCGCCGAGGGCTACACCCTGGATTGGCTGCAGGATGGCGTTGCGGCGCTGCATGCGTTGCGCACGGAGAGCTTCGATCTACTGCTGCTAGACCTCGGCCTGCCCCGCCTCGACGGCCTCGACCTGTTGCAGCAACTGCGCGCCGAGCAACATGATCTTCCGGTGCTGATCCTAACCGCCCGCGACGGCACCGCCGAGCGCATCGCCGGATTGGACGCTGGCGCCGACGATTACTTGGTCAAACCCTTCGACGTCGAAGAGCTCAAGGCACGCGTGCGCGCGCTGTTGCGCCGCAGCCAGGGCCGCGCGCAACCGATGCTCGAACACGCCGGCGTCAACCTCGACCCCGCCACCCAGCAGGTGCGTTACCTGGATGAGGACATCATCGTCACCCCTATGGAATACCAACTGCTGCACCAACTGATGGTACGCCCCGGCAAAGTGGTGACCCGCGAGCGCTTGTCTCGCGCGTTGTATGGCTGGCAGGACCGCGTCGAAAGCAACACCTTGGAAGTGTTGATCCACAACCTGCGTAAAAAGTTATCCACAGAGCTCATACGCACCGTGCGCGGCGTTGGCTATGTGCTGGTGCTCAAGCCATGACCTCCGTGCGCGCGCGCATCCTCGTGCCGGTGCTGGTGTTGATCCTGCTCGGCGATGCCCTGATCAGTTGGCTGGTGCTGCGCGACAGTCACCACGAAATCGAAGAAGTCTACGACGCCCAACTCGCCCAAAGCGCGCGCCTGCTGCAAGGCGTACTGCGCCAGCGCGACCCCGGCGAGGCGGATTGGGACCGCTTGTACCAGGCGTTTGATCAGGCCATGAGCCGCGTGGGCGAAGAGGGCGTGGCTCATCCCTATGAAACTCGCCTGACCTTCCAGGTGTGGCGCAGCGACGGCCAGCTACTTGTACGCTCAGCCGAAGCGCCGGTGCTGTCAGCACCGCCCGCGACCCTTGGTTCCCACGACATCATGGACAACGGCAACGACTGGTGCGCCTTCCTCCTCTCCGACCCGCAACAGGGCCTGTTGATTTGGGTGGGCGAGCGCGACGACATCCGCCAAGACGTGATCCAACGCATCATGCGTCACACCCTCTGGCCGACCCTCATCGGCGTGCCGCTGCTGACGGTGTTGATCTGGCTGTTAATCGGTTGGGGTCTCAAACCCCTGCGCGCCATGGCACTGTCGATTCGTGGACGCAATTCCGACACCTTGCAACCGCTGCACCTCAAACCGCTGCCCTCCGACCTGGAACCCATGCAAACCGCGCTCAACCGGCTGTTGGTGCAGGTGGACGAGTTGTTGGAACGCGAACGCCGGTTCATCGCCGACGCCGCCCACGAACTGCGCACCCCCCTGGCGATCCTGCGTATCCATGCGCAAAACGCCCAAAGCGCGGAGACAGTGGAGCAACGACGCGAGGCATTGGAATTTCTGGTAAGCGGTGTCGACCGCGCCACCCGCATCGGCAGCCAGTTATTGACCATGGCGCGCATCGAGCCGCAGTTGAACAACCCTGTGCGCAGCCGTGTGCAATTGACAGAGTTAGTACGCGAAGAATTGGCAGAACTTACCCCGCTGGCCATGGAGAAAGGTGTGGAGTTGGTGCTGGAGGGTGACGAAGAATGCTGGGTTGAAACCGAGCCTGTGGCACTGGCCATCGCCCTGCAAAATCTGGTGACCAACGCTCTCAACTTTTCCCCGCCGGGCAGCGAGGTGAAGGTGGTGATTGGTGCTTTTTGCCTGAGCGTGCAGGACCAGGGGCCGGGGATTGATGAAGCGGAAATCGGGCGTTTGTTTGAGCGGTTTTATAGCCGTGACAATGCCAATGGCGCCGGGTTGGGGCTGGCGATTGTCGAGATGATCGTCGGCAAGATCGGCAGCCGGCTGGCCTTGCACAACCTGGAGCGTGGTGGGTTGTGTGCGCGGTTGGTCTTTAACGAAGAAATCCAGAACAGCAGCCCTTCAACTGCCTGAGCTGAAAGGGCATGTGTACTGAGCGTGCTTGCCCCGCGCTGGTCTGCGAAGCAGCCCCAACTCGGCCACCGAGATTTTCCATAGGAACCGCAGGGCTTGGTTTCAGGGCCGCTTCGCGCCCCAGCGCGGGGCAAGCCCGCTCACCACAAAAAAAGCCCGCTCACCAGGGAGATCCTCGTCAGCCTTTAGTCGGCGAATGGAGTTTGAATGTCCCTTGGTTCACTTAGTCGTGTGAGGTAAGAAATAAGTCAAAGTGAGTGGGCAGCTTTAGAGCAATCGCTTTTTCTATCTTGAGTACTTGTTCTTCCGTCAATAGATAGTCAAATACGCAATCCTCCAGTTTCTCCCACCCCATAATGTCCATCAGGTCTTGAGTGGACAGAGGTAGCGCCTGTTCAAAGGATGCAAAATCCTCGTTAGGCAAAACGCCCATAATTGAGTGGTTCATGGTTCTACCGTCCTTTCAGGCTTGGCTGGCTTACGTTGGTTACCGGTCAAATGATCGAACTCGCCGAGATGAATTCCGCGCTTGGAGGACTTTTCCAAAGCGCCATGTTGAGCGTCCCATTCATAGGTCGTCCCGTCGGGATCTTTCCATCTTGGGCGTTGGCCACCCCCCGTCATTGGAGTTTTCGAGCGAGCCCACTTGGCTTTCGGAAATGCAGCTAGGAGTTTTGGTTTGGGGTGATAGGTATCATCCCCAGCCCGAACACTGACCACCACATACAACGGCCGACCCCCCCCCACTCCACCGGGAACACCAGAATAAAATCCCGATATTCCGGCGGATAAACCGGGTTCACCAAAATCTGCGCAGCCTTCTGGTTTGGCGGGTAAATCCACATTACCGGCGCCTGCGGTGCAGCCTCCAACGCTGGGATTCCCAGGGCGTCCCCCGGATTCAACCGCAGGCGTCCAGATCAGCTCCACACCTTGGCCCAAATCCGCCACAAACTGATCGCCACGGCTTTGCAACTGCACCACATCGATCATCTGCCAGTCGGCATTGTTGCCGGTGTAAAACCCATAGCCCTTGAGCGTGCCGTCCTCCAACGGCTCAACATGCAAACGCATCTGTGAGCGCGCCCGTTGCATCGAGCGCAATTGCTCATCGCTGTACAGCGCGCTATCACCCAGCGCCGATGGCCAGGCCAACGCCACTAACCCCATCAACAACGCCCCGGCTACAGAGCCGACAGCAGTCGCTACCGACTCCAACACCGCTGCACGCAACGCCAGCTGCCCCAAGCCAACGGGCAATACGCTTCCGCTGATCTTGCGCAGCGAGACCGTTCCCCGAGCGTCCACTTCACGCCCGCCCAGCAGGCTGAAATGTCCGTATTCCTTGACCAACTCCAGCGGTACGAAACCGCTGGGATCGGCGTAGTGGGTGATGCCGTCGGGCAGTTGGCAGGGTTTGGTGAATACGCAGCCGGGAGGCTTGGTGGGGGAGGGGGCTGGCGCGGGAGGACGGTCGAGTAGATGGAGCGGTGGCGAAAAAGGCCGTGCCGGTTGCGGTGTCAGGATTCGCTGTTTGAGTTGTTGTTCTTCGGTGAGAGGGTATGCGCGCTCTGACATGACAGGCTCACCTCCTTGTGCGGGGACGTGAGCCTAAGAGGGGTATGAGCGGACTAAGTCGGATTTGTTCGATGATGGGTGTGGGAAAACGAGACAGGGGTCAGAAGGGCGCTATCGTTTCGAATATTTTGATTTTTACCTGCTGATCAGGTCAGCAGGTGCTTGGAAATCAACCGCGAAATCTCAACAATCGACGTCTTCCCCGTAAATTCAAATTTCACCTTCCCCAGCGAAGAAAAGTAAATCTCCAACTCCGAATCCAGATCAAACGTGCCGGACGTTTCCACCGAGTACGCCACGATATTTTTATACGGCAGCGACGTGAAGTCCTTCTTGCTCCCGGTAATCCCCTGCACGTTCACGGCGATGATGCGCTTGGTGGTAAACACTACGCCGTCGCGCATGGCTTTGTAGGCGTCGACCACTTCCTCGCCGTCCAGCAGCAGGGCGGCTACGCGTTCGGCGTATTCGTTGTTTTGTTTGAGCTTGAAGAAACCTTTGTTGTTGAAGTCGATCATGGGCCTGCCTCGTGGGTGTATGCCGATTTGCTCGTGGATCTGTATCTAACGCGGGCATTTTGAACGCCCTACCATGGCGACCAACCTTACAACCTTGCCCAGATGTTTCAACAACCGGAGCCGCACCATGCCTGAACTATCCAGCTGGCTTGCCTATGCGCTGATCTCCCTCGGCATGGTGCTGACGCCCGGACCGAACATGATTTACCTCATATCCCGCTCGATCTGTCAGGGCCGTACGGCTGGATTGATTTCCCTGGGCGGCGTGGCGTTGGGTTTTTTGGTTTATATGCTTTGTGCGGCGTTGGGAATTACCGCGTTGGTCATGGCGGTGCCGTTTGCCTACGACGCGCTGCGGTTTGGTGGGGCGTTGTACCTGGCCTATATGGCGTGGCAAGCGATCAGACCGGGCGGGCGTTCACCGTTTCAGGTGCGCGATTTACCCAAGGACAGCCCACGCAAGCTGTTCACAATGGGGCTTGTGACCAACCTGCTGAACCCCAAGGTGGCGGTGATGTATTTGTCGTTGCTGCCCCAGTTCATCGACCCGAACGGCCATGGCAGTGTGCTGACACAATCACTGGTGTTGGGCTTTACGCAGATTTTTATCAGCGTGGGTGTCAACGCGGTCATTGCCACCCTGGCGGGCTCCATCGCGGTGTTTTTCGTCACCCGGCCCGGTTGGCAAGTGGTGCAGCGCTGGCTGATGGGCTCAGTGCTGATGGGGTTGGCGGTGCGCATGGCGGTGGAAGGGCGGCGGTAGGTCGCCTCACTGGATGTCTTTCAGATAATCCTTGAGGGTGGTTAACGGCTCGGGCAGTTGATCCAGTTGATGGGCATTTTGCACAGCCGCCGCCAGCCGTTGCAGTTCACGTCCCAGTACTGTGTCGGCACCGCCCACCGCCATCAAAGCCTGGCCCGCACACTCATCAATCTTCACCAAGATTTCAGCCAAATCCCCCTGCCGCACCAACAGCCCAAACACCTCCCTGTCATAGCCAACCATCACCGGATCATCCCGCAAAACCGGGCTGCCACCGTCCACCTCATGCACCAACTTGAGTGCAAAAAGCGCCACAGCTTCCAGCGTCAATTCCATGGTCTTGGTTCCTCAACATACGGGGGGAGGGGGATGATCACTGTTCTGTGTGTGAAAAAAAAGACCTGGCCCACTTTGCGGCGTGCATCACATTAAGGCCTCTGCACAAGGAACGATACTAATTGGCCATGTTCCAACTCGCCGTACCAAGCGCACCCAAGCAGCCCGCTTTATCTACTTACAAGGACGCAAGCCCCCATGCCCTCATCCCCTTTTCAATCGCCTTCCAATACTGGTGAGCTGATCGCCAGCTTCCGTCATGGCAAAGCCTTTCTTGTGGTCAGTTTGATCTTTGGTTCTGTGATGCTGGCGATGGCCGGGTTTGTGCTGTACCTGAGCACCATCCTGCCGCAGGGCAACAATGGCCCCGTCACTCTCCAGACGTCACGCGGCATGACCTTGAATTTCAGCGACCCGCTTATGGTGTTTTATGCCACCAGCGCCTTGCTGGCGGTGATCGGCCTGAGCATGTTTGCGGTCTACGCCTGGCACAAAAAGCTGCGTGCGCCCCGTTATGACGTGTATGAGCATGGCATCGAGCGCTTCGTGAACGATGAGCGCGAATACACGGCCTTTGCCGATATCGAGGACCTGTATCTGTTCGGCTCCGGCCAAACCGTGTTGACCGGTATGGTTACCAACGTTGCCTATCGCCGCAATGCTTCGGAACCGTTTCACCGGGTGATCGAGACCCTCAAGGGCTTTCACGATTTCCAGCAACTGGTGCGTGAACTGCACGTACGCGCACGCCTGCCGGCGGTGGCGGCGACGCTGGAGGCGGGCGGGGCGGTAACGTTCAATTGCATCAGCACTGCGCAGGTCTGGGGCAAGCGGGTCAGCGGCAACTTCCTCAAGATCACCACGACGCCAATTCTGGTCAGCGCCGCCTTCCTTGAGTACCAGGGCCGCAAAGTGCCGATGGCATCGTTGCGCACCGTCGACCTCAACGCCTGGACCGAGAACGTGGTGATCAAGGACGACAGCGGCAAGCCCGTGCTGTCGACCATCGCCACCGGCATCCTCAGCCATGACCTGTTCCTCAACACCCTGGATGTGGTGTTTGCGGTTGAAGAACAAGCCCGTGAGTTGGCCTAAGCCCAGGAGTATCAAACGATGATTTATCGCGGCGCAGGCTGGCTCACGCTGTTCACTCCGGTGGCCATGGTGCTGTTGTTGATGGGGTTGTGGCCTGATCCCAGCGTCAAGCCAGGCAATGTCTCGCTGATGCAGTTCCTGATAGGCGCGGGTGTTGGCTCGGCGATCAACGTGGTGCTGGGCTTCGTGCTCAATCGGCATCCGCACGCTGATGGGGTGCGCCATCACTTCTTTTTCATGCCGATGCAGTGGCCGGCGCTGGTGATCACCGTGGTCTGTGCGCTGATCGCCCTGTTGAAATAAACCTACCGGCCGCTCGGCAAGGGCGGCCGCGTGTCGCGTTGTTCCAGATTGACGCGGAACGTGGTGTACGTGTCGCCATCGGCCAGGTAGAGGTTGCTTCGGTACACCTCGACTGCACCATCGAGTTTGATGTACAGGCCATTGGCGACCCGTTCGATCACTACATTCTGCAAGTCGGTGTCCGAAACCAGGAACGGTGGCTTCTTGCCCAGGCGCACCTTCATCACCTCGTCGCTGCTTTCGCAATCGTCTGCGTAGAACCGCAGACTTTTGGGCTCCCCTGCGTTCCTCGCGCCTTGCACGATGTACACCCACTGCCCGGGTATGAACGCTTGCTTGAGGACTATTTGCGACGGGAATTGCGGTTTATGTACGAGCGCGTAAGCCAACAGCACTGCCAGGCAGGCTAGAAAGGCCCAACCGAGAAGCTTTTTGGTCCGTTGAGTCATCACTTTGCTCAGCTGTAGTCGAAGGTAAATAACACCAGGCCTTCAATCGGCTCGTAGAACATCACGATCAAGTCGGCCCCCGCGGTGCGGTAATGCCAGCCGGGCACGCTGGCGACGTGGAAAAACCGGTTGCCGGCCGGGCTCAAGGGATACACGTTCGAATCGCCACGGTCGGGGTCCAGTTCAATGATCTGCATCGGAAACTCCACCGACTCCACCCAGTTAGCCAAGCCGTCGACTTCGCCGCCCAGTTGGGTGACAAACTCCACCGCATCCAGCGGCTCGCCGTCTTCGCGCGCCAGTACCCCGTGGGTGTTGAACCGCTCGACCGTACGGGCAAATGCGCGGTGTTGCTCAGCACAGTGACGCTCCAGGTCCGCCCGCGCGCCGGGGTGAGGGTCGGCCAGTTGCGCGTTGCCTGCATGGAGAAAGAAGTAGCGCGGGTCGCCGCATAGGCGGTATCGCCCCTGCTCAAGCTGAAAGCCGATCCAGTTGGTTTTCAGCAGGTCACCGTGAAAGCCGTCCCATTCGGTCAGCTCGCCGACAAGACTCTCATAGGGCTCCAACGGGCTCAGCATGTGCACGACGCCCGACCATTCGGGATTCACCTGGCTCAGGTCAAGGCTGAAGAGCGGATGCAGATGCTTGGCCAGTTCCAGTTGATCGGCGACGAACACGTCTTCAATCGCCGGAAAGGGCTGCATACCTGTGGGGATTTGGGTGAAGTCTTGGGAGAGCGTATTGGTCATGGGGTGTCTTCCTTGATCGTGGATATCAGCGCAAAAAATCAGGTAACGGGCATGTTAACGCCACGCCCCTCGGGTAAGCGCGGTGCCGGGCAATTCCAACTGTATATACGCAATCACCGCGACCATTACTGCGCAAAACAGCGATTGGAGCGCACTCAGCCCGGCAATCCGATAGATCGCCTGCAACGGTCGCCGCCAGCGGTACTCATACTCGGCAGGTGCCCAGCGTGCCGGCTGGAGCACGCCGATCAAACCGGTCACTGCGTAGGTAGCAAGCCCCAACCACCCAAGCCATTGCCACACGACAAAACCCAGCGCTACTAATGGGCCGCCGTTCCGGATCACCCGATAGCGGCGGTCGGGGATCCATTTGCGGCGCACACACCAGCGGCTGACGCGTTGGTCGAGGTCTTGCAGGCTCTCGGCCATGACGGTCCAGTAGGTCAGCAGCCACTGGCCGACGCGGGCCATCAACCAGCCGCCCAGTAGGTATAGCGGCAGCATCAATAAGGTCGGGCCGAGTGCGAATCGGCTGGAGAGACTACCCAACGCCAGGCAGGTTGCAAGGACGGCGGTGGCTCGTTTCAGGCCGTGGCGGGTGGTGCGATAGCCGACGAGGGCGTGCCAGAACCACGGGTTGTGATTGGGGAACAAGCCCAGCAGGTCGGGGAACCGTGTGGAAAACGCTGCGGACAGTTGCTCGCAGGCCTGCCAATCGGCTTCTCCGAACGTGGCGGCCAATTGCGCTTGCTGCGCGGGTTTTGCACACATCAAAAACAACGCCGCCGCACCCGGTTGTTGCGCCTGATCTCGCAACGCGTTCAGCCAGACGTGTTGCTCGCTGCGCCGGACCAGGGCCTGCCACTGGGCTTGATCGATAGGCACCGCAGCGCCAGCGTCCCAGGCGAACAGCTGGCAGACCTGTTGGAAAAGAGTCGGCGACCAGCTTTCTTGCACCGTGAACAGGTGCAACACCTGCACCTGCAACGCCTGGTGATGGGTCAGGTCAACCAGCCAGCCCTGGCGGCAGGCCCGCTCCAGTCGTTCGAAGAACGCCTGAGGCTGGGCGTCTGCCAGGTATTTTTCAAGATCGTCGTACAGCGCGCCCTTGAGTGCGTGGACCAGACGTTGATGGGGAAAACCGCCGCTGTTTATTTGCTGCCATGGCGTGAGCCATTGGCGTTTCTCAACGCCCCAGGTTAACAACGGTAGATGCCGGTCGGGTGCGTTGACGCAACGCTGGAACAGCAGTTGTTCAAAGTCGGCGGCACACCCTTGTGCCACGGCGCGGGCCCAGCATTCGTCGACTTTCCAGTCATCGAATTCGGCCAGCAGCGCCATCGCTTGTTCATACGCAGCAGGGGGGAGGGCGTGGGCGACGAGGCTGTCGCCGTCACGCAGTCGCTGCAACGCCCGCTCGTACGCTTCCCGCAGACGCTGGAAGGCGACGGGATCATCGTCCGGCCGCGTTACCTTGAGCAGCTTGGCGTACTGGCGTTTGAGGGTGCGCTCGTCAGGGCTGGCCAGCAGATCGTCCATGTGCAGCATCGCCAACCGTTCTTTCAGGGGGGAGGGCGATGATCACTGTTCCTGCGCGCTAAAAACAACCCCGCTGCTCACCGCTCCAATATCCATTCCACCCGGCGGTTATGCGCCCGCCCTTGCGTCAGGCGATTGATAGCGGGACTTATCAGGTCTGCGCGGATTCAGTGTGAGGGGAGCTAAGTCTGTGCGCCGGGCGCGCATTGCTGGGGTGGGCTGCTGCATATATTTTGGATCGTGCGGGCTGATCACAGGAGTGGGCTATCTATGCATCTATCTATAGCTGCGCTGCTGCTGGTGTTGCGTGTACCGCCGGTGATGCGCCGAATCCCCCGGCTT
>PJQF01000366.1_pt1 | contig 11882 bp, 7 predicted proteins | sample 1503741 | NCBI WGS metagenome assembly PJQF01 (sample SAMN07775949, study PRJNA414020) | Biofilm metagenome, whole genome shotgun sequencing project. | isolation source: biomolecule (vanillin) treated reverse osmosis membrane biofilm | place: India: Nagpur | collected 2017-03-21 | reverse complement strand
GTGCGGCGTCTGGCGACACCCGTGGCGCCGACGGCGGAGGCTGCGAAACCGAAGGCGGGATTGTTGAAACGTTTGTTCGGCAAAAAGAATGGCTGAGCGCATGAGCCACGCTGCTGCCGCCCACGACTTTCTCCGCGATCCTGCGCGTGCCGCATGGCATGACCAGACGCTGTGGATGGTGCGGACCAAGCGCGACCGCCAGGCGGTCAAGGTGCCGGACTGGGAGGGGCTGCGTGAGGCTGCGTCCAGGATCAAGGAGCACACTCTGTCACGCCTGTCAGAGTATCTGGTGCAGTTTGAGGCACATGCCATCGCCAACGGGATCCAGGTCCACTGGGCTCGTGATGGTGATGAGCATAACCGGATCGTGCACAGCATCCTGGCGCGGCGCGGCGCGAAAAAGCTGGTGAAGAGCAAGTCCATGCTTACTGAGGAGTGCCATCTGAACCATCATCTGGAGCAGCACGGCATCGAGGTGATCGACACCGATCTCGGGGAACGCATCGTGCAACTGCAGAAGATGCCGCCGAGTCACATCGTCATGCCGGCCATTCATCTGAAGCGTGCAGAGGTGGGGGAGGTCTTCCACGAACACCTTGGCACGCCGCGCGGGCTGGATGATGCCCAGCAGCTCACGGAAGCAGCGCGGCAGCATCTCCGGCAGCATTTCATCACGGCAGATGCGGCCCTGACGGGGGTGAATTTTGCCATCGCCGAGACGGGTGGCTTTGTGGTCTGCACGAATGAGGGGAATGCGGACATGGGCGCGCATCTGGCGCCTGTGCACATCGCCTGCATGGGGATTGAAAAGCTGATCCCGAAGCAGGAGCATCTTGGTGTCTTTCTGCGCCTGCTGGCTCGCAGTGCCACGGGGCAGCCCAGCACGGTCTTCAGCTCTCACTTCCTCAGGCCGAGGCCAGGGCAGGAGATGCACATCGTGCTGGTGGACAACGGGCGCAGCCGCCAGCTCGGGCGTGCGGAGTACCGCAAGAGCCTGGCCTGCATCCGCTGCGCAGCCTGCTTTAACACGTGTCCGGTCTACCGCCGCAGCGGAGGATACAGCTACAGCTTTTTCATCTCCGGCCCTATCGGCAGCATCCTCGCGCCGAATGTGGACAAGGCCGCGCATGGTGACATGCCCTTCGCCTCCACGCTCTGCGGGTCCTGCAGCGCTGTGTGTCCGGTGAAGATCGACATCCACGCGCAGTTGCTCAAATGGCGGCAGGAGATCACCGCCGCCGGTCATGCACCGTGGTGGAAGACGCTGGCCATGCATGCCACGGCCTTTGTTTTGAAACGGCCTGCGCTGTATGCTTTGGCTGGCGGGTTGGCGCGCCGCTTCACACCTCTGGTAAACGCGCTAAAACTGGATCCATGGACCAGGGCGCGCACTTTGCCTGATGCTCCGAAGGAATCATTCCGTGAGTGGCTGAATAAACAGGGGAGGTCACAATGAGCAGCCGTGAAGCCATCCTCAGCGCCATCCGTGGCGCGCAGCCTGCGGCTACCTCATTGCCTGATGTGGCAGCCTTAGGTGTCGGCGGCCAGATGGACCGATCTCTGGCGCACTTCATCGCCATGCTGGACTTCATTGGTGCCCGGGTGGTGCGTGCGCCGAGGCTGGAGGATGCGCTCACATGGCTGCGTGAGAACCTTCCTGTGAATGCTGTCATGGCCTCCACGGTGCCGGGGCTGCCGGGGACGGTGGATCTGAATGCCATCAATGATCCACATGATCTGGATGGAGTTCACACGGCGGTGTTTCCAGCCCGTTTTGGCGTGTGTGAAAACGGCGCTGTGTGGGTCGATGAGACGGATATCTCCCATCGCGTGCTGCCGATGATCGCGGAGCATTTGTTCGTTGTCCTGCGCGCGGACCAGATCGTCGCGGACATGCATGCCGCGTATGAGCGTGTCGGGAAGATTGGCAGCGGCTTCGGTCTCTTTCTCGCCGGACCCTCCAAGACGGCGGACATTGAGCAGTGCCTGGTCATCGGTGCCCACGGTGCGCGGGGTGCCACGATCTTCATCTGGGGGGAGTAGCGCGCTGTGCCTACTCGATGGTGCGCCGCACCGTCTGTCCTGGATTCATGAGGTCAGCGCGGTCCAGGCCAGTGAGCTTTTGAATCCTGCCCAGCACCCAGAAGAGCAGCAGCATGAGCGCTCCCATCATGGGGATGCCGATCACCAGGAAGCCCACCCAATTCTGCCGGCCGATGGCCTTGATGTACTCCTCGCTGCCCGGGGTCTTGCCATCCAGGAAGACGAGGATCATCCATGCGTTGGCAATGGCGGACAGGAACATCGTCCCTGCCAGGGCCCAGGATGCACGGCCTAACAAATGACGGAAATGCTGGCGCTTCGGCTCGGAGTCCAGGGCCGCGTTCAGCATGGTGTGATTGATCACCTGCGGGTTGAGCAGCAGCTCGTTCACCAGCGGCTTTTTGAAGTAGAAGCTCAGCGGAAACGCCAGTCCAAGGAACACGGGGAACGCGGCTTCCTTTGCGGCGAACCAGCCTGAGCTCAGGTTCAGCAAACCGAGTCCACCCGTCACCACCACCGCCACGAAACCGAGGATGGAGAAGAAGTTCAGCCCGCGCTTCTTCACGAAGCAGTAGATGCCAAAGCCGACCGGCATGATGAGCGCCACGATCAGCGCCCACGCCGGGCCAAGCCGCTCTGGCTTGCTCAGGGACTCCAGCACCACAGAGGGCAGGATCACGGTGAGCAGCAGGTCAGCGAGCGGGTGGGGTTGTTCCTGGGCAGGTTTGGGCATGCTTGGTCATTCATCCTGCAGGGGCAATCTTCACGCAAGTATGTGATGAACAGAATGAGATTAAGTGACGAACCCCAGTTTTGTGACCAAATGAAATGCGATTTCGGCGGCCAATAATTGTTTAGGCGCTGTCGTCGTTGGAAATCGCATATAACGAAGCATTTGGAATAATAATGCTTCAGTGTACTCAATGGGCGTTACGTTTGCGAGTCCACTAAGCAGCTTCTGATGTAGCAACTTCCGCAGCATGGTTAGCTTGGTGTCTTGCCCGTTAAATTCTCTAGTCTCTGTGACAAAAGGGTAGCCCTTCAACGCCTCATCTAACCATCCGTTAAGCCCATCAAAATACAAATCAGCCCCATCATCACTTCCAAGAAGAGAGATCAATATATCAGCATCTAGTGCTGCAAAATCTAGTAGGCGAGGTAGCATTTCACTCCTGCCAAAGTCAATTAGAAGTGCTGGTGCACTGTTCGAAATAAACACGTTTCGGCAATGAAAATCGCCGTGCAATTTGGCAACATGATAGTGGCCGCAGAGATTCCAATGACCATTGAGCGCGTTCCGTATGAAACCTGCCAATATATGCAAATGTTCCTTGTCGGTTAGCATCAATGGTGCCTTCCATTTCCCAATCTCACTGAGCTTTTCCAAAACTTGATGACCAAAAGCATAGCCCATTAGTTGGTCGCCGATCTTGATATCCTCTCTTCTACAGGATTCGCTCGCTGGCGTAACTAGCAAACGCTCTATTAAGGCGCTTAACCTTAACTGATCTGGCCGCTTGGCTAGCGCAGGCTTTCTCAGCAGGTAATCTCGAAGGAGAATCGAATCTTTTACCGCGCGACAAGCGAAGCCGTACCATCCATGAGCTTCTACGCAGCCGGTATGTGGGGTTTCTGACCGAACATCAAGAGCCGAACCAATGGTAGGAAGGCGACGCAGTTCGTCATCTAATGCCTGACGTGTCCGACAGATTTTTATAACATTTTCTACCGTGTTGTTTGTCAACTCGGCCTTGCTGGTTACCATGGCAACAGACGCTCCAGAATAGCCAGCATTCAGTGCTTTCACGTGATCCTTGGTCGCTTGGGGAATCAATTGATGAATGATTCTAGAAAGTGCATCCTCACCAACGATCTCAAAGAGCGCTTTTGTAGCCCAGTCCCCTTCAGGTGTTAGAGGACGCGTGTCGACTAAGGTCGACTTTCTCTGCTCGATCCACTCAGCAATTTTTTGTCCTAATTTGGCCGCATTCAAAGACTGTAAAAACTCGCCGCCAATAACTTCGTCAGCACCTGCTTCGAGACAAAGATCGTAATACTCAAATGCTCGGACGTTTTTCGCATCAACAGCCATCGAATACATAATAATGACTGTCGGTGGATAACTTTTACGTATGTCCTCACCCAGCTGAATCCCATTATATATTGCTTTCCTGGGTGCATGTTCTGACGTTGGCGACAGCATTAAGTCAATAAAAACGAGATCGTATGTCTTCTTTTGAATTAGTGAAAGAGCAATGGAGGGTTGTGGGGCAACGAAGCATTCAATACCTGGAATTTTCAAAAGTGTATCGTTAAGCATTCCAGAGGTGCTTGGATTGTCCTCTACAACTAAAATCTGTGTCTTCTTCATGGTGAAAGTATGTTTACCAGAGACAAACGATTATCCGCTGTTCAACTCGCCATGGATGCTCCTCCAATGCTGAAGGGGCTCTGTAGTCACCCCCGTAAAACTGTATATGTCTCGCAGCCCTTGTGCCGCCAGCGCTTAGTTGAACACGTTCCTTCAAGTAACGGCCATTGTTCTTAACTGAGACCACCAAACATGGGTCGTGTTGTGGGGTTCGATCTGCTGAAATATTGATGGAGACACATGGCTTATCCTCAGTAACTCCGGTGGCCTCATTCTGATGCGCAAATGGAAATGCTTTTGATTCTAAATTGTGGAGAATGTGCGCCATGCATTCCTCAAGCACATTAGATGAGATGAAAAGTTTCCTATTTCCGTCCACTTCGCTGAATCCAAATAGGCTAACATCGGCTACAGAATTTGACCCAAAAAGACTATGAAGCCTTGCTGTGATCCGATCTCGAAAATCATAAATAAATTCTTTTACAGAGATATGACTTTGCAGCTTTAACAAGCTCATGAAAGTCGAATCCTCACGCAGAACATGCAATAAAAGCCTGCTTGCTGCCTCACACAAAAACGTAAAGAACAGCTTTGTTTGACGCCCCTGAGCCAGGAAGTCGAGCGACGACTGAATTTGAGCGATGTCTTCAGCAATCTGAAGAGAATCTTTGCGAGATCCAGTGAGGTAATGAATGTGGGAAGTGTTCAATTTCGACTCAGCGGACATTTGAATTAGGCACGGACGAAGGGCTTCAAGAAGCTTTATAAAATGCTCTTCGATGAAAGAGGCGTGATGCCCCTTCCAATCTTTCGCGTGCAAAGCGAATGTCTCTGCAGACAATTCAACTAAGCTTTCGCCACGTTCTACAATTCTGCTTATGAATGGTCGAACATCGTGTTTTAAAGTCGCATTGTTGGATATTAGCTTCATTGCTTGAGCTGCCGCTTCGCGTGGCGTAACTCTTTCAGCCTCGGCAGTGATCTTTCTTTGTAATGAAAGCGCACTGGATGTGCTAACAAGTCTAACATAGAGTGAAATGTGATCATCTGAGAGGTTAGATCTTCTTGCAGTCGAGAGCGCATGATCTTGGATGAATTCAAGGAAACTAATGCATTCACGGCCTGTGCGATGGTTAGGGCTAAGTGTTGCGATATGTAGAACAACACGACTCAGTAGCTGAAGGTCTCTAACTGCAATTTCCTTCACTTGCTCAAGGCTATCCATGAAGTCATCAAGAAACTGGGACCTTAGCAACGAGATTGCAGCTATTCTTGCCTGTGAGTAGCTTGCTTCTCCACTTTTCAAGGTGCGCCTTGCCCTTTCTTTAACAATAGGGGCAATGGTCTGCCTCAACCTTGCCTTCCCCAATAGCCGCCACTCATGCAAAAATAAGTCAAAAAGAGCTGCGAGTTCATCTTCAAATTTTAGTTTCTCGATGATTGTCCCGAGCTTTTCCAGTGCAGCCTCGTTGTCGGTTGCGAGCTCGGAGTAGCTTCTAAGTTTTAGCCATGTTTCTGTATATAGGGGAGTATGCTGTGGAGCATCTCCAGGCCAACGGCCATTCAAAGAGGTGTGTAGATTTTCAGCCAACTCCTTCACCATCTCAGAACACCAGTCTCTATCCCGCAGCCTCAGTTGAGTGACTTCGTAAGGGCACTCCTGGGCAGTGTAAAACGGCACTGGCAATACGAATGGAAAAATGAAACAAACTTCTGCGGTTTCCTCGTGACTTTCCGGCTGTAAGGAATGAATTGTTTCCCAAAATTCAATGTCTCGCGAATTCATTCGAGCGAGTAATGGCACAATTAAAATTCTCTTCGCTCCTTGTGCGATGGCAACACGGATTAGTGCAGTAGCTGTAGCCCCCTTCCACATGCCATCATCAGCGATAATCACGTCATGGAAGCTAGACTTGGCCATCATTGGCTCATTAAAGAAGATGGTGTCAGAACATCTGGCCCCACCGCCAGGGTCAAACGCACGGGGAACCTCACCAAAGACTAGTTCTCGTTCACCCCAAATCGTAGAGAGACCTTTTGAGAACAAATTTACAGCGGTGGCGTAGGCTGCAAGGGGATTGCCTTCCATGTTAGCTTTATGCCCATCTATCTCAACGTTTTCTATTAGGCGGATACCTGTTGGATAGAGCAGTAATTCAGGGGCAAACGTGTTCCATCCTGAGCGAAACTTGAGCCGTGATTTCAAAACAGATTTCACCTGCTGAATCACCTCACCATTGTCAGCATCCATCAGACGTCTGGTATTGACAAAGATGGACGAGTGTCTTGCTCCATCAATAATATGACCACACATCACCGCGTCGCTCGCAACCAAAAGGTCCATCGTCTTGGGAACACGCGGATCTAGTTCAGTTCCCCAGCCCCAAGGCTTCCTCAATTGTGGGACTAGCGTAACTGGATCCACCCAATATTCCTTGTCTGCGAGTGCAAGTTGATTTGATTCTTCGTCATGAGGGAATGTTGCAATCTGCACATACTTGACTTCATCGCGGCCGATTTGGATGCTCCCGGGTTTTCTTAGATCCTCGTTGGCATTGCCAACAAGAGACACTACACCAATAATGTGTGCGTTATTGTCAGCGATGGCGTTTGCTACAGCGCTTAATAGTGAACCGGTAGTTATGACATCGGTTAGCAGGATGACATCGTCGCTAGCGGTCACGTATGAACCTATTTCCTCGCGCCCAGGTATGTCGTAAGTCAGCAGTGTAAAGGCGTTGACTTTGGTGGCAAGCCTCTGGGGGATGTGCGCAAGCACGTGCCGCATCGACCCCGCAAATGCTATTATAATAGGCGGCTTTGTAGTATTGGGGCGCGCTTCAAGAATCGATGTGACGGCAGCAATACCTCCATTGATCCAACGTTCCAAATTTGAATTACCTCTTGCTGCAATATTCAAGGAAATGGAGAAATATCGCCTTGCCTTGCGTGTGCTTAGTAAGTGTATTTCGCCGGTGAAAAACCCGCTCTCTGTTTTCCTTTGCCGAAACCCTGCCGCCAAGTAAAAGGTGTTTAGCTTTTTTGCTAAAGGGATGTATTCATCCGCTGAGATTGGATAAGGCAAGAAGCCAGCGAATTGGTTGTCTGGAGTCGATTCTTGGAGGGTGCGGAGACTGTTCGCATATCCCTGGAGCTCTTTAGATTCCCATTTGAATTTTTCACCTTCGCTAGTGGCAGACAAACCCAAGACACGTGCATCGCCTAGCTCTCGAATGAATAGAGGTGGTGGCTGACTCGGCGCAAGATTTTCGCATAGCCATTCCCGAAGGTGCCCAAATTGCGACCAGCCGACGCTTATGTTCCAAAAGACCAGCAAAGTATTGCTGAATCTAGGGATCGCATTGTAACACAAGTATTCGAGGTGACGTATGTTGTTGTCGCCGTAACCGAGATCGAAGAATAGTATCCTCTCCGTTGAATTTATAGAGTCGACGAATTGCTTGGCAGCATTTGCGCTACTCAGGCTTGGGCACCGTCCATCTGACTCGCAACACAGGGATAATTGAAGGGGAATACCTTGGAATGCGGTCGGCAGTGAGTCGGTTATTCGGTCGTTTGGGATCTGTGCGCGAAGCGATCCTACTACCTGAGTACCTGGAATTGGGTGATCAACGGCAGCATCATCGAGGATGAAATCAAGTGTAGTTCCGCTAGTCCCTTGGACACGAACCGTTCCTCCTCCCGAACGAATTGTAAGACTCCCTCGCCCTATAAGGACTTCAGCCGCAAGCGCCAAGCCACGACTTGCATTTCTGTCGATATCGGAGGGGAATTCAGGTCGTGACGTGGCGTAGTTCTCTAAAGCAAAGCGAACAATGTTCGACGAAAGGGACTTACCCATTTGATCAAAATAGGCTCTGTCCTGAACAGCTTTCTCATGGGCCGAGTGCAGTGTGCCAGGAATACCCAAACCAGCATCGACGATTGAGAAATGCAGGACCGACTCTTTATTTGGATCGTGACGAATCTGCGCGCAAAATATTCCAATTCCTGACCCCGGCTGATCTGCTGAGTGGAGGACTGAATTCCAGCCCAATTCTAAGAACATGGTTCGGTTCAAGATGTCGATAGTCTCCGTGTCAGCGAAGCCCTGCTGAAGGACAATCGACCTAAAATCTGATTCTACAGACGGAGACACGAGAGGTCTCTCCTTCCAGTCAGAGTCTTCCCCAGTGAGAAAAAAGTCTTTACGTGTAAACCACCTTAGTGGCACATACCGAAGGGTTTCGTGAGGTTCTGGTGGGTATGAGGGAGGGGCAATTCTTCCGTCAATAGAGACACGTGAGGCCCAAGATTCGATCTCGATGCGTGAATGAAATAGTTGCGCAAAATGGAGTCGCTCAAGATACTTTTGGATAGAAGTTGGCTCGCGTTTACCCCCCCCGGGCCATTTTATGGTGACAGGAATGTTCTCTTCTGCCAACCGTCGTATGATGCATGCAACCGTCGCTAGCTGCCATGCCTCAAAAAAGCGAGCGCCTACGAAAGAAACAATTACACCAGATAATTTTCGGCTGACGCGTTGCCTTCCATTTTGTGGTGGTTCAAAAATCCCTGAAGAATGTATCGCGCGGGCAAACGTCGATGAGTCGTTATTTTTTACGCCTTGAAAGGATAACTCGACGACGCCTTTGCCTTGGCGCCCATTCTCTGATCTGACGTTATTCGTGTAGTCCACGGAATTAGGTTATTAATGAATGATTAGAGGTTTTTTTGTTAGTTGGCAAGATTTTAGATTGCTATCAGCGCTAGTTGTTAGGCTGAGGTGCTTGGCATGGTGCCTCGCGCTGGATGCATTCGTCTACAGACTCCGCATCGCTCGTTTGACGATGTAGGCAGTCTCCTTGGACTTCGACTGCTTCTGCCAGCGGGTGCAGGTTTGGTGCACAAAGCTGGGCTGTGACTTGCCGGCATCATTCAGCCAGTTGGCCACGCTGTTTTGCACATAGCGTGAGGGATCTGCATGCAGTGGATCCAGGAGGTGCAAGGCGCGCTGCGGCTCTCGTTTCAGCACCTCGATATGAGGGCACCAGACACCGCGCGGGCGTGTGGCCTCAGAGGCGAAGCGGCGGATGTTGGCAGAGGCATGGTGAGACCAGTCTTCCAGAAGCTTCAGCGCCAGATCCAGCTGTGTGATGATGTGCGGACGCAGCGCCATCCAGGACCATTCACGCAGGCCGGCATTTGGATCATCCGCAAGATCTGCGATGTGGGCGAGGCGCTGCTTCAGGGTGAGCTTGGGCGCCACGCTGATAATGGCTGCCGCCCAGCCGCGCACGGTGTCGCTGCGGTGCCGGGCAAACTTCTCCACGCCAGCCAGGCCGTAACGCTCATGCAGGATGTCCCCGCTGGCCTTCATGCGTCCGGTGATCTTCAGTTGCTGAGCCTCGCGCATTCTTTCGATCGTTTCCTCTCCAGCGTCCGGAGCCACGGCGGGCAGGAGTTGACCGTAGTCGACAGAGAGGCACTCCACGAGCGTCACCGCCTCCAGTTCACCAGAGTTCAGGCCTGTGATGACATCATGCGGGATGTCCGCCATGCGGAGGCTGCCTTTGCGCTTGGCGGCGGGGGAGACAGGATGGGTCTTCATTGGCTGGCATGTTGCCGAGCCATGCCAGTGTTTCCAGCGGTCTGTGTGTTCTGAAGGTTACAACTGCGGTGTCCACCGGCGGTTGCGGCGGATGACCGGTAGATCCTCCCAAGTCAAGTGCACACCCTGGCGATGGATATTGATCAGGATGCCGATGGCCATCATGGCGGCGAGGATGCTCGACCCGCCATAAGACACGAAGGGCAGGGGAAGACCTTTGTTTGGAAGCAGCGCCGTGGTCACCCCCATGTTGAGCAGTCCTTCCAGGCCCAGCAGCATCGTCAGGCCGAAGCCGAGCAGCTTGCCAAAGCGGTTCGGCGCATAGGCGCTGATGCACATGCCTGCAAAGATCAGCACCACAAAGGCCGCCACCGTGCCGAGCACGCCCCAGAGGCCGAGTTCCTCGCCGACCATGGGAAAGATGAAGTCTGTGTGCGCTTCAGGGAGGTAGGAAAGCTTCATGCGTCCTTCACCCAGGCCGCGTCCATGCACACCTCCAGATCCAAAGGCCAGCCAGGACACCCACTGCTGAAGGCCGATGCCGTCTTTGAACTTCTCCAGGTCCAGCACCGCCATCACGCGGTCAAAGCGGTTTGGTGCCAGCTTGATACCCGCGACCAGGGCGGCAATGCCCGAACCAACGATGACGGCCAGATACTGCCAGCGTGTGCCTGCGACAAACATGATCCCTGCGCCCACGACAGCCGTCACGGCAGCGTTGCCCAGGTCCACCTCACCGCCGATCATGAGCACCACACTTCCGAGAATGGCACCGGGCAGCAGCAGGCCATGCTTCAGAGTGCGCTCCAGATCCTGGTGCGTGGCAAACCAGCCCGCCATGGCGATGATGAGGGCGATCTTGGCCAGCTCGGAGGGCTGCAGGGTCATGGACCCGAATCCAATCCAGCGTGCCGCGCCGTTCACGCGCTTGGCCAGCAGAGGCTTGAAGCCGAGCAACTGCGAGAGATGCCATTCATAGCAGATGAGCAGTCCCACGCCGGCGATGCCCAGCAGCCACCAGCGCCACTTGTACCAGCGGTTGTAGTCCACCACGGCCATCACCAAACATCCAACCAGGGACAAACCCACCCACATGACCTGCTTCCACACCGTGACGTACGCCTCGCCTCCACCTTCCCGGGTAAAGAAGCTCGTGCTTGCCAGCATGGTGATGCCCAAGCCCGTGAGCAGGGCCACGGCGAGGATGAGGAAGATGATGGAGCGTTTGGCCATGGGAGAGAGTGGCTAAGAGCTGAGAGCGGAGGGCAAAGAGCGGAGAGTATGAGAGGAGGGCGTGGCTTCAGGCCCCACACCCATCACTTACTTGCCAGGGATCACCAGCTTCATGCCATCACGAAGCGCCTCGGGTTTGGTGATCTTGTTGGCTGCCTGCAGTGCTTTGACGCTGATGCCGTTGCGATTGGCGATGCTGTAGAGCGTCTCACCAGGCTTGACGGTGTGTGACTTCGAAGAAGCAGGCGCAGTCTTCTTTGCCACGGGCTTTTCAGCCACGGCAGGCGGGGTGTAGCGCTTCACGGGGATGGCTTTCGGCACATCGTCCTCAGCCTTGGCGATCTGCTTCGGAGCGGGCTTGGGCTCCACTTTGGCGGGAGGGGCTTCGTCCACTTTTGGCAGTTCCTTCTTCACGACGGGGGCTGGTGCTGGAGGGGCTTCCACCACCTCAACCTTTGCCGCAGGAGCCTTCATCGCAGGCTCGCCAGTGGCTTCCTTGGTCACGGCCGGAGGCGGGGACTCCTGCACATTCGGGGTCACCAGGGCTGCCGTGCTGCCTCCAGGGGTCGGAGCCAGCTCGTTTTCGATGGTGGACTGGAAGGAGAAGGTCTGCTCACCAGGAAC
>PJQF01000365.1_pt1 | contig 12012 bp, 12 predicted proteins | sample 1503741 | NCBI WGS metagenome assembly PJQF01 (sample SAMN07775949, study PRJNA414020) | Biofilm metagenome, whole genome shotgun sequencing project. | isolation source: biomolecule (vanillin) treated reverse osmosis membrane biofilm | place: India: Nagpur | collected 2017-03-21 | reverse complement strand
GCTCTTCCGATCTCCGTGCCTCTCTGCCACCGCACTCCGGGACGCTGCCGCGACTCCTTTGCTGTTGAGCCTACTCGCCCAGCAAACTCCTCAACCCCGTCCATCTCTTCCGGCTCTCCTGCTTGCTGATGGCGAGGCTGAGGGCCTTCGGGTCACCGACCAGGACCACGAGCTTTTTCGCACGTGTGATGGCGGTGTAGATGAGGCTGCGTTCTAACAAAACGTAGTGCTGCGTGCTGACGGGGATGACCACACAGGGAAACTCGCTGCCCTGGCTTTTGTGGATGGTCATGGCGTAGGCGAGTTGAAGCTCGTCCAGTTCACCGGGCTCGTATTCGACGAGGCGCTCGCCTTCGAAGCGCACGCTGAGCTTCAGCGGGTCGGTGTCGATGCTGACAATGTGGCCGAGGTCGCCATTGAAGACGTCCTTGTCGTAGTTGTTCTGCGTTTGGATGACTTTGTCGCCCACGCGGAAAGTGCTGCCGAAGCGCTCGACCTCATACTTGAGCTCGTTCGGCGGATTGAGCGCATCCTGCAGGCGCACATTGAGTGCCTTCGTGCCGAGCTCGTTGCGATTCATCGGTGTCAGCACCTGGATGTCGCGCGCGGGATCAAAGGCATAGCGTGCGGGCAGACGACGGTGCACAAGGTCGATGATCGTGTCACTGATCTCGCCGGGACTGCCAGCTTCGAGGAAGAAGAAGTCGGCATTTCGAGAGGGCTTCAGGTCAGGCATCTGGCCGCGATTAACCGCATGCGCGCTGGTGATGATGCGGCTGGTGGCGGCCTGGCGGAAGATCTCGGTGAGCTTCACGCAGGGCACCGCCCCGCCGGCGATCAGATCATTCAGCACCATGCCTGGGCCTACGGAGGGAAGCTGGTCCGCATCACCGACTAACAAAAGGTGTGCTCCTTCCGGCAGGGCGGAGAGGAACTGCGCCATGAGCGGGGTGTCCACCATGGAGCATTCATCGAGCACAAACAGATCACCGGTGAGCGGTCGGCCGCGATGCCTGCCCCAGGAGCCGCTGCCCTGATACTCCAACAGGCGGTGCATGGTCTTGGCCTCAAGGCCTGTGCTTTCATTCAGCCGCTTTGCCGCGCGACCAGTAGGTGCGGCGAGGACCATCTTCACCTGATTCTTTTCGAGGATGCTGAGGATCGTGCGGAGGATCGTCGTTTTGCCCACACCCGGACCACCGGTGATGATCAGGCTGCGATTCTGCAAGGCTGAGATCACCGCGCGTTGCTGGCTTTCAGCGAGCGTTTTGCCCGTCTGCTTGGCCGCCCAGGCGATGGCTCCCTGCGGCTCGATCTCTGGATAGGAGGCTGGGGCAGACACCAGGTCCTTCAAACGTTTGGTAATGCTCTTCTCCGCCGCCCTGAGATAAGGCAGGTAGAAGACCTGCATGTCCTGGACCTCATGTAACTCGATGAGATCCTCCCTAACCAAATGATCAATCTGGCCGCCAATGAGTTCATCAACGCAGCGCAGCATTTCGACGGCCTTCTGCTGCAAGAGGGATCGTGGCAGGCAGGTATGTCCGTTTTGCGCGCCCGTTTCCAGTGTGTGCAGAATGCCCGCGCGGATACGCTCCGGCGCATCCACAGCCATGCCCATCTGCTGCGCGATCTGGTCTGCCGTACGGAAGCCGATGCCGTGAATGTCCTGCGCCAGCCGATACGGATCCCGTGTGAGCACGGTGAGTGCTTCGTCGCCATAAGTCTTGTGAATGCGCAGTGCTCGTGAGGAACTGATCCCATGCTTGTGCAGGAAGAGCATGATGTTGTGCACGCCTTTCTGCTTCAGCCAGGACTCACGGATTTCCTGGCGACGTTTGCGGCCGATGCCTTCCACATCCTCGAGCTTCACAGACTCGTTCTCGATCACGTCAAAAATGCGCTCGCCGAACTTCTCCACCATGCGCTTCGCATAGGCCGGGCCGATGCCTTCGATCAAACCGCTGCCGAGGTAGCGTTCGATGCCCTCGCTGGAGTTCGGTCGCGTGAGCTTCAGGGTGTCCGCTTTGAACTGCTGGCCATATTCGCTCGTGTGCTCCCATTTGCCGGTGGCATCAAACTGCTCACCCGCCACCACTCGCGGTGCCTTGCCGATCAGGCTCAATGGCTCGCGATGCCCCTCCGGCAGCACCTTCAGAATGCAGTATCCCGTGTCCTCCGTGTGATACACCACCCTCTCCACGTAACCGCGGAGTGTGGTGCTGGGAGAGTATGCCTGGGACATATGCTGGTCAGAGCGAAGGCCTGACAATTCGAAGGACTTGCCCATCAAGGCATTCTATGGCTGCCACGGCATCGTGAATACGCTTGGCCATAGCCTCGGGATTGGCGTCGTCACGGGTGCATGCGATGATGCCACTGTGCTGTCCATTCGTGCTCTGGTGCAGACGGAAGAAATCCAGCCTGTTTAAAGTCAGCAGCGCTCGTTTTTCTTCGGTGGCAAAGGTGAGGACTTCTCCATCAGGGATCCGCTGGTTGGCTTTTCCGGCCTCAAAGGAGGTCAGCGTATCGTGCCCAAGACGACGCAGGGCTTCCACGACACGGCGTGGAAAATTCTCATTGGAGTAGAATCGGGCCATCAAGCTTGCTGGTTAGCCCGTAGAGCCTCGCTGATCTCATCCGGATGCTTTTCCACATAAGTCCAGGCCTCAGCGAGATCTCTGGCGCTGAGATTTGGGTAATCCTGCAGGAGTTCAGCATCCGTTACTCCTGCGCGCCTCGCCTCCTCAAGCATCCATACGGCGATACGCGTGGAACCAATGCAGGCTTCACCACCACAGACTCCTGCGGTGTGTCGGATGAGCGTGGGCGTATCGCCGCTCCCGAGGCGAGCCTTCAGGAAGAGAACAAAATCCAGCGCTTCAGCCTTAACCGGCTCGGACGCGGACTCGATCTCGCTAAAAAGGCGCTGGGTCAGTGCACTCATGTCCCTAAAATGAACCAGACAGACACCCGGCGCAAGCCTGCGGCTTGTAATGCAGTCCCCCTTGTCCTTGACGCCTCTGCGAGGCTGCGGACTTCTGGGACGTATCCACCCACCCATGTCCAGCCCCCGACTTACTCTCCGTGTCCATCCAGATGACCAGCTTGTGGTCGCGCTTCGTGATCTCAAGGCGGGGCAGGTGGTGGAGGGCATCACTCTGCGGGAGGACATCGCGGCCAAGCACAAGTATGCGGCCCGTGATTTCGGCGTTGGCGAACTCGTGACCATGTATGGCGTGATCGTGGGTCGCACGACGCAACCCATCCCCGCAGGTGCGCTGGTGCATACGCACAACCTCCGGCACGAAGCGGCAAGCTTCGAAGGCAAACGTGGTAACTATGTCTGGACTCCGCCGGATGTGAGCGCGTGGAGGAACCGCACCTTCAAAGGCTTCAAGCGCACGGACAGTGTCTCTGGCACGGCCAACTACTGGATCGTCATCCCGCTGGTGTTTTGTGAGAATCGCAATCTCGGCTTCATGCGCGAGGCGTTGACTCGATCACTCGGCTATGCGCGTTCATCACCCTATGAGCGCTTTGCGCAGGTGCTGGCAGAGAGACATCAACGCGGTGAGTCGTTGGACGCGGAGTTGGAAGAAGGCCTCTTCGCCACACCACGGCGTCTGTTTCCGAATGTGGATGGCGTGAAGTTCCTGGAGCATGGTCTCGGCTGTGGCGGCACGAGGCAGGATGCGCAGGCGCTGGTGCAGTTGCTCGCGGGCTACATCGCGCACTCGAATGTGGCAGGTGCCACGGTCCTGAGTCTGGGCTGCCAGCATGCGCAGGTGAGTCTCCTTCAGGAGGCACTGTGCCGTTTGTATCCACGGTATAACAAGCCACTGCACATCTTCGAGCAACAGAAGAGCACTTCGGAGCGCGACATGATGGCGCGTGCGATCAAGACGACCTTTGAAAGTGTGAAGATGGCCAATGAGCAGGTGCGCGAAGCCTGCCCGCTGAGTGATCTCATCGTCGGCGTGGAGTGCGGTGGCAGTGATGGCTTTTCCGGTGTCTCGGCCAATCCAGTGATCGGGCACACGGCGGATCTGTTGTCCGCGCTGGGCGGAGCGCCGGTGCTTTCAGAGTTCCCGGAACTGTGCGGCGTGGAGCAGAGCTTGAGTGACCGCTGCACGACACCGGAGCTGGCCGACAAGTTTGTGAGCCTCATGCGCGCCTATGAAGGGGCGGCGAAGGCTTGCAATTCCGGGTTCGATGCGAACCCATCCCCAGGCAATATCCGCGATGGTCTCATCACGGATGCCATCAAGTCCGCAGGTGCAGCGAAGAAGGGGGGCACGGCACCCGTGGTGGATGTGCTGGACTATAGCGAGCCTATTTTGAAGCACGGCGGCCTAACGCTGTATTGCACTCCGGGAAATGATGTGGAGTCCACCACCGCGATCGCAGGTGGAGGATGCAATCTCATCCTCTTCTCCACGGGGCTTGGCACACCGACGGGCAATCCTGTCTGCCCGACGCTGAAGATTTCCACAAACACCTCGCTCATGCAGCGCATGGGAGACATCCTGGACTTTGACACCGGCCCAGTGATCACCGGGGAGCAAACCGTGCCGCAGATGGGCGAGAGCCTGCTGGAGATGTGCATCGCCACCGCGAGCGGCGAGTATGTGCCGAAGGCCGTGGCGTTAGGCCAGGATGATTTCCTGCCGTGGAAGCGCGGGGTCTCGCTTTGATCCAAAGGAGCGCGGACTTTAGTCCGCAGCGGGTCGACAGGTCACATCATCAGTTCTTTGTGTTCTCATATTTTCAAGCCGAAGACTTGGGCGCGAAGTCCACTATAGGTGGATGTCTCCGTGTCTCTGCGTTCGAGATGCTGCGGACTGAAGTCCGCGCTCCTTGGGCTGTGCGTTTTAAACTTCTTCTTTCGTCTTCGAAACCAATCTCACATCCGTGATGCGCATGGTCTTGTCCACGGCCTTGCACATGTCATAGATGGTTAGGGCAGCGATGCTGGCGGCGGTGAGAGCTTCCATCTCCACTCCCGTCTGCGCGACGGTCTTGGCGGTGGTGATGATGCGGATGCCGAGCTCTCCCATCTCGAAATCGACAGCGACTTTGCTGAGCGCGATCTGGTGGCAGAGCGGGATGAGCATCTGCGTCTGCTTCGCCGCCTGGATGCCGGCGATGCGGGCCACGGCGAGGACATCACCCTTCTTCAGGCCATTTTCCCGGATCAGCGTGAGAGTGTCTCCCTGCAGCTTGATGAAGGCTTCAGCCACGGCTTCGCGGCTCATCGGAGGCTTGGCGGAGATGTCCACCATGCTGGCGCGGCCCTGGTCGTCGGTGTGGGTGAGGTTCATGGGAACGAAGAAGGCCGCAGAGCCTGCGAGTGTGCAAGTCTCTGCGGCCTTGAGGAGATACGAAACTTACTTAAGCTCGGCGGCCCAGAAGGTGTGCCAGTCGTCGAGGTTGTTCAGGTCCACGGCACCTGGGTTCACGCTGCCGTCATCTGGCAGGCCAACAGCAGCCAGGATGGTCTTGCGGGTTTCATCCACATGGATGTAGCCCATGATGGCTTGATTGTGCTTGTAAAGCGTGGCCTTGCTCAGGTTCACACCAGGATAGGCTTTCACCCAGGCCTCGGTCTGCACGTAGGTGGGCTTCGTGGCGATGAAGGCCTTGAAGTCGTCGATCTTGATGCCGAGGGCATCCAGGGTCATCTGGTCATAGCCGCAGCCGATGCCAGGATAGTCGGAGTGGAGCTTGCCTGCATGCGCCAGGGAAGCTTTCTGCCAGAGGCGTGGCAGATGCAGCACACCGAGAGGGCCGGCGATGCCGGAGGAGATAAGGGGAACGATTTGGCTCATGATTGGTAGGGGATAAAAGCGTCCGAAAACTGGACACACTAGGAACGTGCGAAGTGGCCGGGATTGGTCAACTATTGGAAGGTGAATTCACCACTCGCCAGTGTCGCCGAGAGCCGCATCCAGGAATCCCTGGAGGCAGGTGAGGACATGTACCTGGCCGGCAAGGGCAAGCCGCTGGACATGGACAGCTACTTCGCCGCGCCCTCCGCTCTGCGCGCAGGCTTTGGTTTTCTCAAAAGCGCTGGTGTGGTGCCGCCGGAGGTGGAGGCGCTGCGTGAAGTGGGCATCATGCGTGAAAAGCTGGAGAAAATGGAGGAAGGCCCGGCCAAAGAAGCGCTGAAGGCAGATTTACAGGTCCGTATGGTGGAGGTGACCATGGCCATGGAGCGCATGAAACGGCATATCCGGTCCGACGCGGTCTCTTGACCGGCTCAAAAAAGACAAGTTGCCAGAAACCCGCTCCGCCCTAGAATCTGCCCCGTTCATGGTTATTCCAGCCACCAACATTGCCATTCGAATTAGCCGCGGGCTCCTCTGCGCGTAACGCAGCCTTTGGAGTCCGTCATCGTGGCATTGTCACTGCACCCAGGTGCATTTATTGGGCAAAGAGCCATCCGCGTTTCACTCTCCGCCGCTTCCTCGTCTGCGGCTTCCGTGATCCCCCCTTGACCTCTTGACGAATCTTTGGCCCTTCTCTGACCTCCCAACCTACCATGTCCGTTCCTGTTACGATCTACGATACCACCCTGCGTGATGGCACCCAGGGCACCGGCATCTCCTTTTCCACCCTCGATAAAATCCGCGTGGCCGAGCGCCTCGACGACTTCGGTGTGCACTACATCGAGGGCGGCTGGCCAGGCTCCAACCCGAAAGACGCTGCGTTTTTCCAGGAAGCCGCGAAGCGCACCTGGAAGAAGGCGAAGATCACCGCTTTTGGCATGACCCGCCGTGGCAAGCTGAAGGTGGAGGATGATGCGCAGGTGCAGATGCTGCTGGACGCGCAGACTCCTGCCGTGACCATCGTGGGCAAGACCTGGCCGCTGCATGTGACGGAGGTTTTCCAGGTCTCCCTGGAAGAGAACCTGGCCATGATCGCCGACACAGTGGCCTATCTGAAAAAGCATGGCCGCGAGGTGCTCTATGATGCGGAGCATTTCTTCGACAGCTTCCGCGAAGATCCTGAATACTCCCTGAAGACCGTGAAGGCCGCCTCGGATGCGGGCGCAGACCTCGTGGTGCTCTGTGAGACCAATGGCGGCGCTCTCCCGGAATGGGTAGAGGAAGTCACGAAGAAGGTCATCGCCCATCTCGGCAAGCCTGTGGGCATCCACACGCACAATGATGGTGGTGTCGGCGTGGCCAATGCGCTGGCCGCCATCCGTGCCGGGGCCTGCCAGGTGCAGGGAACCATCAATGGATATGGCGAACGCGTGGGGAACTGCAACCTCATCACCGTGATGCCAAACCTGCAGCTCAAGATGGGCATCGATCTCGGCATCGACCTCACCCGTCTGCGTGAGCTGTCTTTCTTTGTCGATGAACTGGCCAACGTGCCGCATGACATCCGCGCTCCTTATGTGGGCCTGGCTGCTTTCACGCACAAAGGCGGCTTGCATGTGCATGCCGTGCAGAAGCTGGCCCGCACCTATGAGCATGTGGATCCGTCCCTGGTGGGCAATGAGCGCATCATCACCATCTCGGACATGAGCGGCCAGTCCAACGTGCTCATCAAGGCCGAGGCCATGGGCATCCCGCTCGCGAAAGGCTCCCCGGAGGTGAACAAGGTGCTCGCCGAGGTGAAGCGCCTGGAGAGCGAAGGCTATGAGTTCGAGGCCGCCGAGGCGAGCTTTGAGCTTTTGATCCGTCGTCAGCTAGGCCGCGAGATCCGCAGCTTTAACCTGATCGAGTATCACACCACGCACCGTCATCATCCGCACAACAAGGTCGAGACGACGGAAGCCACGGTGAAGATCAGCGTGGATGGCGAGCCCGAATACACGGTGGATGAGGGAGACGGCCCCGTGAACGCTCTGGACAAAGCCTTGCGCAAAGCGCTGCTGCCACACTTCCCGCAGCTCGGCCGGGTGCGCCTGGAGGATTACAAGGTCCGCATCATCGACAGTGGCACCGGCACCGCTGCGAAGACCCGCGTGCTCATCGTCAGCAGTGATGGCAACCGCACCTGGGGCACCGTGGGTGTCTCCACGAACGTCATCGATGCGTCCTGGGAAGCCCTGGTGGACAGCCTGGAGTACTTCCTAATGAAGCAGGATTGAGGCTGCCGAGGTCGTGGTCAGATTTGAGGCAGGATGATTCATTTCATCCTGCCTTTTTCTTTATGCCTCGCCCTTTTGTTGCATCGCTTGTTCGACCGCGCGCCAGGCCAGGGTGGCGCATTTGACGCGCTGGGGGAACTTTTGCACGCCTTCGAGGAGGGCGAGCTCGCCGAGGGCATCCTCGTCCTTGATCGTGCCCTCACCGGTGACGGTGGCGCGGAAGTCCTGGATGAGCGCTTTGAGCGTTTCAGCGCTCGTGCCTTTCATCTTCACGGTCATCATGCTGGCGCTGGCCTGGCTGATGGCGCAGCCCTGGCCTTCAAACTTGATGTCTTCGACTCCGCCATCGGCAGCGAACTTCACCCAGACGTCGATCTCATCGCCGCAGGTCGGGTTGTCGCCATGGACATGCACGCAGCCTTCGCCGTGGAGCTGGCCGTGATTACGCGGGCTGCGGGAGTGATCGAGGATCACCTGCTGGTAGAGGTCGCGGAGGTCGTCGGAGAGAGCCATGGGTGTTGAAGTGCGTTACGAGAAGAAGGTGATGGCCTGATTGAGGATGTCGATCATACGATCCACCTCGGCCTGGGTGTTGTAGAAGTAAAAGCTGGCGCGCGTGGTGCCCGGAGCCTTGAAGCGCTTCATCAGCGGTTGAGTGCAGTGATGTCCGCCGCGCAGCGCCAGACCTTGCGTGTTCGCGAACTCCACCAGATCGTGCGGATGCGCGCAAGCGAGCGTGAAAGCGGCGAGTGATGCCCGGTCAGCCGGAGCTGGCGGGCCTAACAAACGAAGCCCTGGCAGTGCTGTGAGCTTCTCCAAGGCATAGAGCGTGAGCTCGCGGCCATGAGCCTGGATCTTGTCAATCCCGACAGCTTGAAGGTAATCAATGGCAGCTCCGAGGCCGATGACGCCGGCGATGTCCGGTGTGCCGGCTTCAAAGCGATGGGGAGCGGCCTTGTAGGTGCTGCGTTCCAGAGTGACGGTTTCGATCATTTCACCGCCGCCATGCCAGGGCTGCATGGAGTTCAGGATTTCCAGCCTTCCGTAAAGGCCGCCGATGCCCGTCGGGGCGCACATCTTATGGCCGGAGAAGACGTAGAAGTCGCAACCGATATCCCGCACATTGACCGGCACATGGCCCACGGCCTGGGCGCCATCGATCAGTGTGGTGATGCCGCGTGCACGGGCTTTGGCGCAGATTTCTTTGACGGGGTTGATGGTGCCGAGCGAGTTGGAGATATGCACGCAGGCGAGCATCTTCACGGGCTCATGGGCTAGCAAAGAGTCCAGCACGCTGATGTCCAGCGTGCCGTCATCCAGCACTGGCACATGCTTCAGGGTGGCTCCGCAGCGCTCCACAGCAAGCTGCCAGGAGACAAGATCACTGTGATGCTCCATGCCTGTGGTGACCACCACGTCACCTGATTTCAAATGCTGTGCGGTCCAGGACTGTGCCACGAGGTTGATGCCCTCCGTGCTGCCACGGGTGAAGATCATCTCCTCCTCATGCTCCGCGCCGATGAAGCTCGCGACCTTCCTGCGTACGGCCTCGAAGTTGGCCGTGGAGCGGTTGCTCAGCTCATGCAGGCCGCGATGCACGTTGGCGTTATCGTGCTCATAGTAGTACACGAGTGCGTCGATGACCTGGCGCGGCTTCTGGCTGGTGGCAGCGTTGTCAAAATACACCAGTGGATGTCCGCAGACCTCCTGGTGCAGGATGGGGAAATCAGCGCGCAGATGGGAGAGATCGGTCATGAGCGAAGCAGGAAGGGGGCAGATGGGGTTACGCCTGTCGAGTTGGGTTAGACCCAGCCTACCGAATCATTCAAAGTGCATCTGGCCGATGTCACTGCGGCGCTGCAGGCCATCAAAGGTGACCTTGTCAGACTCGGCGTAGGCCTTGGCCCGGGCCTCCGCACGCGTGGATGCCTGGGCCACGACGGCGAGCACGCGGCCGCCGTTGGTGGCAAACTGGCCTGCGGCGTTCTTCTTCGTGCCGCAGTGGTAGACGCGGGCACCTTCCACATTCTCAAGGCCGCTGATGACATCGTCATTGCGTGAGGTAGCGGGGTAGCCAGCCGAGGCGCTGATGACACAGATGCTCCAGCCTTCTGCAAAGGTCAGGAGTTCGGGCTTCAAACTGCCCTTGGCGGCCTGGAAGACGTAGTTGGCAAAGTCCCCACGCACCATCGGCATCACGGCCTCGGCTTCGGGATCGCCGAAGCGGCAGTTGTATTCGATGATGTGCGGTCCGGAGGCGGTGAGCATCAGGCCAAAGTAAAGGAAGCCTCGGTAACGCAGGCCATCGGCAATAAGACCCTTCACGGTCGGCTGCACGATCTCGCGCTCGATGCGTGCCAGCACCTCAGGCGTCACAATCTCACGGCTGGCCACCGCGCCCATGCCGCCGGTGTTCGGACCCTGATCGTTGTCACGGATGCGCTTGTAGTCACGCGCTGGCATGAGGATGTGATATTGGTCATCACAGACGGAGGCGAAGACGGAAAGCTCGGGCCCGATGAGGCAGGACTCCACCACGAGATTTCCCGCGCCAAAAATGCGCTTCTCCATCACGTCCACGATGAAGGCCTCGGCCTCTTCGCGTGTGGGGCAAACTGCCACGCCTTTGCCAGCGGCCAGACCATCAAATTTCAGCACGATGGGGAACTCCGTCAGCGCTGCGCGTGCTTCGTCCGCATTCGTGCAGACGGTGTAGGAGGCGGTGGGGATGTTGTGACGCTTGAGGAAGTGCTTTGCAAAGGCCTTGGAGGCCTCGAGCTGCGCCGCTTCCTTAAAAGGCCCCCAGCATGGGATGCCCGCTTGCTCGCACATATTTGCCAGACCTTCATCCTTCACCAGCCAGGCCTCCTCACCGGCGACACAAAGGTCGATGGCGTTCGACTTCATCCAGGCGATGAGCTCAGGCAGGGAGGCCACGTCCACACGCTTCGCGAGGGAGGCGATGGCATCGCTGCCAGGCCAGGCAAACAGTTCGTGTGCTTCGAGGGATTCGCTAAGTGCGGTGATGAGGGCGTGCTCGCGCCCGCCTTTGCCTGTGACCAAAATCTTCATGGGCGGTCACCCATGCGCGGGAAAGGAAAACGTGCCAATGCAAAAAAATGCCGGGAGATGGACGGCGGGCCGTCGGCTCAGGAGCTAGGGAAAGGTGTGGCTGATGGGCGGGAGGTTGAGCTCGGCGGATTGTTGATCGAAGGTGGCTTTGTCAAAGGGGCCCTTGAGGAGGCTTGAGCCGCTCTTTTTCGGGTCATCGCTTCTCTTGGGCAGGTAGAAATACCGGTCATAGGCCGGGTCGCGACTCGACGAGCTTCGGTGAATGACAATCCAACGGTCATCTTCTCCGACACCGGATACAGGAGCGTCGACCAGACCCTGGCCAAGGCCGCCACCAAGATCTATTCCGAACTCAATGCCGCTGCCGGGGTCTATCTCATAAACCTGGTAGGGGCCGCTCGACCAATGGGTGGTGAAAGTCTGGTGACTGGCCGTGACCACGAAACCAAAGACGAGCGGGATGCCGGAAGCGATGGTCGTGCTGAGCAGAGATCTCCAGGAAGGGCTGCACAGGTAATGGATGAAAATGCCGATAATGAGGAAGGGCATGGCCCCAACGAGGGCGGCGATGATCCAGTGCCAGGGAGTCATATCCTGGAGGCCCCCGGAGAAGATGGAGATGAGGGCGATCCATGCGAAACCAATCATCGAGAGCCCCGTGAGCAGGCTGGCGAAGAGATGAGCAATGACGCTGCGGGACATGAAGTCGGTGGTTGATGGGGCAGAATGGCGAGCACAAGGCGCTGGACCACCCTAGTTTTATCAGATGCCCTATTGCGCATAGGGCGCTCGCCGCCATACTGATGCTTCGCCCATTCCGGCGGTCATGCTCC
>PJQF01000364.1_pt1 | contig 12101 bp, 9 predicted proteins | sample 1503741 | NCBI WGS metagenome assembly PJQF01 (sample SAMN07775949, study PRJNA414020) | Biofilm metagenome, whole genome shotgun sequencing project. | isolation source: biomolecule (vanillin) treated reverse osmosis membrane biofilm | place: India: Nagpur | collected 2017-03-21 | reverse complement strand
GCCCGTCTTTGCAGGCCTTTGGACACCCGGGCGCGGGCGGCTGCCTGGCCTTTGCAGATCCTGAAAACGAGATCAGCTTTGCCTATGTGATGAACCAGATGGAGACCGGCGCCCTGCCTGGCCCCAAGAGCATCGGCATGATCGAACAGCTATACGGGATTTGATGGATAGAACGGACATGGCTCTCTTCCGGCGTCATTGACGGCACGCTGACGCCTGCCTCTACATCGGGTGGCCTGGTAGTGCGCATGCCTCCAGGCGTCATCAGGCTTCACTCAAACAAAAAACGCCTGTCCAGAGTCCTGGACAGGCGTTTTGAACAAACGGATTGGGGTGACCGGACTCAGCGGCCTTCGACGACGAAGTCGGAGAACAGCATGGAGGAACCGCTTGCTTTGCCGTCTGCACCGAGGTCCCAGACAGAGTAGATGCTGCCGAACTTGGCATCCGCAGGAAGGGCCACAGGCTCTGTGATCTGGATACCGTCGATGTAACCCACCCACGTGCGGGCAGCAGTATCGACCTGGAACTCGAAGCGATGGGCACCACCGCCAGGAGTCATGTGCTGGATGGACTCGTGCACGGTGCCATCAGGCTCGACGATCATCATCTCACCAGTGGCGGCATCCACCCAGAAGGCCCCCAAAGGCTTGCCGGTCGAGGAGGTGATCTGCCAGGAGAACTGGTCGTCACCCTCTGCCGTGCCTTCCAGGCTCATGCGGAAGCTTGCCACAGCCTGGGATGAGCCAGAGACCGCGTCCACAGCGTCCGACCAGAGCTGCACAGGCTCCTTGGAGCTGCCCTCACCACCCACGCGGACGGTCGGGCTCCCTTCGGAATCAGGAGCCGATTCTGTGGTCATACCAATGGCGTCTGTGGACTGCCAATCTCCTGCATCCAAGCCGACCTTCGTTTTAGGCGCAAAGGGCACCGTGGCGGTGGTGACATTGGTGGTGACTTTGTAGGGGATGGCGTTCCAGCTCAGAGTAAATGGCCCGATGGGAGCCATGGTTGCTCCGAAGATGCCGTTACCGCGGACCACGATCAGAAGATCTGTGTCATCCCGAGTGGTGAGGAAGTTCAAGTTTTCCGAAGAAACGCCCACAATAGATGCTACCCTGGGAGCACCGAATCTTGTTATTCCATCAGGCCCAATGAAGACGCTGGAATCAGTAGGAAGGCGTTCTTCGTAGACGTCCATCCCGACATCAACGTTCAAAAAGTCTGAGGTGAACAACCCAACGCAGTTGAAGAACACCACTGATGGCTTCGCGACCTTCAGCACATAATAAACGCTCGCCAGGGGCGCGGAAGAGTTCAAAGTACTGCCATCCTTGGACAAAGTTATGCTGGTCGGTGTGAGGATGGTTGCATCTCGAATGGTTTCATTGTCAAAGCCCACAGTCCGCCTGAAACCTGGGACACTCGGCAGAGCGACCGGAGGAGTCGAGACAGTACCCCCGCCGACAGAGGTGGTCAGCTTGCCTTTGGTGGTAATGGTGATCGGTTCAGGAGTAGTGGGCGCATCGATTGGGACCGTGACGAGAAGCGATGAGGTGAGAGGTTCATAAACCACACCGCCCGTGGCCGCTTGTGCGGTGCCAAATTTCACCGTGGGAGAGTAGTTTAAGTTCTGGCCAAAAATCCTGACTTTCTCCCCGGCTCTTGCGACAGTCGGGTAGTAGCCGACAGCAGAGACACCTGCGACGGGACCAATCACCGGATCAGGTATCTCGATTACAGTGACCTTCCCATCTGCGGAGATTGTAGTACCATACTCACTCGTCACCGCGCAGCGATACAACCCGTCATTCGCCACATTAGAGCTTCCAATAGACATCTTCGCGGAAGTCTTGCCAGAGATATTGCTGTCCGTCACATCCATCCAGAGGTCCAGGATATCGTCATACTTCTGCCATTTGTACTTCATAGATCCCAGTCCTGTGGCGGTGACTGACATCACAATGGTGGTCTCCTCAATCCCGGAAACGTCCGCAGGTTCCGTGACAACTGGAGGGCCGCTGATCACAATGGCCAGGGCGCTGCTGAGTACTTTGCCCACAAAGTTGGAGACTTCACAGGTGTAGGAGCCGGCGTCCACGGCGGTGGCGCCGTTCACGATGTACTCATTGGTTGTCGCACCCGGGATGAGCACCTTGTTCTTGAACCACTTGTAAACCATCGGGTTGGCTTTGTCCGGGTCCACGTCAGCGGGACGGTTGGTGCCTGAAACGCCGATGGTGAGATGCAACTTGGTCGGCAGCGCAACGGTCGTCGCTGGGATCTTGGTGGTAGGCGTGGTGATGGATGGGTGGTAAGGGAGCACTGCGAGCTTCGTGGTGATCTTTGGCGCTTCATCTGCCTGGACATAGATTTCCGTGCAGTCCGTCTGACCTACTGCACCGGCATCCGGACCAGTCAGGCCTTTGGGAGCGTTCTTGACCCGACAGATGTAGTAACCCCGATGGTTGGTGTTGGAGAGCTTGGAAACAGTAAGAGAGGCTGACTTGCTCAACGGAGCAGCATCGAAATTAAAGGCACCCGTGGGGGTTCTGAAATACCAGGCGTATGTCAGCGGGGTTGTCCCAGTGGCCACCACGGAAAGCTTAACACTGCCACCGACCTGGCCGAAGACATTCGGTGGACTCTGGGAGGTGATGATGGGCGGTGAAACGATGGTCAGGACAGCAGAGGAGCTGGTGACCGTGCCAACTTCATTTTTAACGACAACTCTGTAGCTGCCACGGTCATTCCACGTGGCACCTGTTGGAAGCGGGAAGGACAGTGTGCTGGTAATGGCCGTTGGGTTCGTGGTCTCCGTGATGATCTTACCATCCTTGTACCACTGATACAGAAGTGTGCCCTTGTTACCTTCAGTGTCCATAACGACGGAGAGATTCACCTCCTTCGCAGAAGTCATGACGACTGCCGTCTGCTTCGCAGGCTGTTCTAGGATCTTGGGCTTGCGGATCACCGCCACGTCCACCTCACCGCTGACCGTAGGCGAGTCAGTAGGAGAGAAGGTGTTTCTGATCTGAACCAAGTATTTTCCGGGGCCTTCAGCCAGACCTGCGGTTTCGAGGTCGGTGCCCTTGATGCTCAGGCTGGATTTGGTTGCCTTGCTGATCGGCTCAAAAGTGCCACCTGTGTTGCTCTTCTTGAACCACTGATAGGTAAAGGGTGCGGTGCCACCTGCCACGATCTTCAAGGTGCCTGAGCTACCATGCGTGACATTGAATGTGGTAGGGAGGTCGGTGACGATTGTCGGGATGGAGTTCACCTTGAGCGTGAAGTCTTTGCTGTTGACCGGAATGTTGGCAGCGTTGGTGACCTGCACGCGGTAGACGCCAGCCTGAGAAAGCTGGAGGCCATTGATCGTGAAGTTATGACTATGAGACGCAACATTCGACGCCGTCAGGACATCAGTGTAAGTGGAACCGCTCTTCTTCTGCCATTTGTACGTAAATGGCTGCTCTCCCTCTGGCGTTAGAGTCACATCAAAGGGAACATTGGTGCTGGGACCTGCCGTGGGGATGGTGGCCGGGGCTGTCGGGTTCACCAGTATCTTGGGCCGCACATTGACCACCACGGTGGCATTCGCAGAGTTCAGGAAAGTTCCCCCGAGCTCCTTTACCGTGACATAGTAATCACCCTCATCTGTGTTCTTGGCAGCGGCGATCACGAACGAATTGCTGGTGCTTTCTGCCTTCACCGGGGTGGGAACACCCTGCTTCCTCCAGATATAAGTCAGCGGTTTGCCCGTGGTGCTCGAAGCAGCGACCGTGAAGGTGATTTTGGCACCGTCAGGTACATTAGCCGGATCGGGTTCTTCAGTGATGAGGACGTCCGCGTATGCACCGGCGGCCTGAAGCAAGCAAGCAGACAGGACCGCCAGGGAACGCTTGAATGAAAATGATTTCATGGGGGGATTTGGCTGGTGGATTATTTCGCGAATAGCAGGCGGATAGTCACAGAATGCGAATACAATGACAATACAAAAATTGCGGCTTCCTAGAACTCGATGTTGAGAGCATCCAAACGATCAAGTTGCACTCTTCTTAAACATCTTTCACAAAATCTCGTCCAAAATCCCCTCCAGGGGACGCGGCCCGTGCCCCCCCAATTTTTCATCCAGGGCTTCCAGGCGTTGAATGAGATCAGCAACGTGCTTCCGGGGATACATGCCCCCAGCTGCCTGACAAAAGTGGGTGCGGCAGCCAAAGGGGCGATGCTGATAAATCGTGCAGCGCCCATCCTGGCCAAGCAGAGGGCAGGCACCATCAGGCCGGGGTCTCAGAGTCTTCCGCCCGCTGGCGCGGACTCCACGTGCGGCATAAAGCGCCTCACCTAGCGTGAGCATAGGAGTGCGGCCGGTCAGACGGAACTGACAGCACTGGGTACGCGCCTGGCAGTCCCTGTCCAGGGGCCGGGCCTCCAGGGCTGCATACACGGCACGGATTTCCTCGCGCTCGTCCAATGTGGGCTGCCGGGAGGATGGTCGCCGCATGGCTTGCAAATCAGCCCCTAACTTACTCGGGCACGATGATCTGGTCATCTGGCTGCACTTGGACGTCCACACCGGGATCTCCGGCTCCGCTGGAGAGGTTGTGGACCGTGGCAGGGCGGCCGGCGCGGATGAGCTTCACCTTTTTCATGCTGCCAAAAGGGGTGGGACCTCCGGCGGTCATGATGGCCTGGGAAAGGGTCATGCCCTGCTTGTAGGGCACGGCACCGGGCTTGTTCACCCCGGTGATCATGACGGTGCGCATGGTGGCGGCGCTCTCACCACCATCAATCGAGACCACCACGGTGGGCCGGGTGTAGATCTCCTGGCTGATGTAGTTCTGCTCAATGCTGCGCTGCAGGGCGGAGGGCTTCATGCCGAGCGCGCGGACATTCCCGATGTAAAGCAGCGGGATGGTGCCGTCATCCGTGATGGTGTAGATGCCGCGGATCTGCTGGATTTCGTTATCAGGGATGCCGCCGATGGAGATGGTGATGCGGTCACCTTTGCGCAGTGGCAGCTCTCCGGTCTGGGCCCGCAGATCCTGAAGGCTGAGGATGGAGCCGAGGAGAAGCATGAGCAGTGTTTTCATGGCAGTCAGTGGAAACGTGTGCAAATCCGGCCGGGTTTAGAAAAGATCACCCTGAGGTGCCCTGGATGCAACCGAAGGCGGTGCTCCCGGGACGGCTGGCGCGTCAGCCTGGCGCCGGCGGCGTTTTTGCGGCTGATCACCCGGTGCGGCGGCCTGGTTGTTGGGTGAGTAGTACGTGTAGTAGCTGGTGTAGTATTGGTACTGGGAGTCACTGCGCACATCCACATTATTCAGCACCACGCCCAGGACACGGCCGCCGACGTTCTCCACCGTCTGCTTCACGCGCATGAGCATGTGGCGCGGCAGCTTGCGGTGCTGGACCACGAGCATGGTCATGTCTGCCTCGTTGGAGAGCACGGAGGCATCACTGACACCGAGGATGGGCGGGGAGTCGATGAGCACGAGGTCGAAACGGCTCTTCACATCCGCGATCAGCTCGCTCATGCGCTGGGAGTTCAGGATGCCGGCACTGTCCGCAGGCAGCAGGCCGCTGGGCAGGAAGTAGAGATTGTCCACTGGAGTGCGGACGACGACGTCCTCCAGACGGACATTCGTGGTCAGATAATTGGTCAGGCCGGTGGTGTTGCTGACATCAAAGAGCCGGTGCAGGCTGGGACGGCGCAGGTCGGCATCGATCAGCAGCACGCTGTAGCCACCCTGGGCGCAGACGGTGGCCAGATTGCACAAGGTGGTGGACTTCCCCTCCCCTGCCCCGCCGCTGGTGACAGTGATGCAGTTGGCCTCGGGGTTGCGGCGGTTGAACTCGATGTTCGTACGCAAAATTCGATAGGCCTCAGCGTCCGGATTGAAGCCGCTGGTACGGTGCAGCACACCGACATTCCTTGGCACGACGGCAAGGACTGGCACGCCGAGAAAACGCTCCACATCATCCAGGCTTTTGACCGTGGTGTCCATGTACTCCAGGAAGAAGGCCAGCCCCAGGCCGAACATGAGGCCGAGCACGCCGCCAAGAGCGAGGTTGAGGCTGACATTTGGCTTGGAGGGCCGTGTCTCCGGCTCCGCCTTGGCATAGATGGTGGCCGGGGATTTGACGAGCTCCAGGCTGGCATTCGTCTCAGAGTAACTCTCCTGGAACTTCAGCAGCAGCGCCTCGATGTAAGTGACCTCATCCATGGCGATCTTGTACTCATTGTACGTGGCACCTTTGGCAATCTGCTCCTTGTCCGCCTCCTTGCTGTAGGCCTGGAGGGTTTCGCGGCGGTTCAGAGCGGCATCAAAGCGGTTCTTGAGCCCCTGGATGTAAGACTGTGTCTCGATGAAGATCAGCTCCTTGGACTTGGCCAGCTGCTTGTCAGCAGACTGCACCAGGGGGTGGCGCCTGCCCAGCCCTTGCTGGGTCAGACCTTCACGGCTGATCTGGAGCTTTTGGTACTCCACGGTCATGCTGGTGAGATTAGGATTGTCCAGCCGCAGACCGGAGGCACGTGAGACGAGCTCATCAGGCGTCAGCTTGTCCAACTGGGCGAGCTCGGAGGAGAGATTCTGCACTTCCAGGTCCGCCTGAAGCATGGCCTGCTCACGGGAGGTGACCATGGCATCCTTGCTGGTGGTGATGTTCACCCCTGGTGTGATGGAGGGACCACCACCAGGCACCCAGTCTCCGACGATGCCGGCTTTTTTCTTGATCTCCAGCATCTTGGTACGTGCCTGGTCCCGGAGCTGCACCTGCAGCTTGATCTGCTTGTCCATGCGCTCCAGCGCCTCGCGCTTCTGCCTGGAGTCGATCTCGACACGCTGGGTCATGTAACTGGCGGCCACAGCATTGGCCACATCCGAGGCGATCGTCGCATCCTGATCGTAGAACTCGATGATGACGAAGTCAGAACGCGGCATGGACTGGGCGTTCAAGTTCCCCTGCAGCTTGCCCAAAGCCGACTGCCGCGAAGGCAGGCCCCACTTCTTCTGCAGATCGAGCTTCTCGATCACAGGATAGAGTGTCTCCGGCTTGTTGATGCTCTCAAACTCCGTCTTCACAAACACATCACTGCCCACCAGCATGTCACTGGTTTCACGATTGAAGACCTGGACCTTGTTTTGCAGACGCTCAATCTTCATCTCCACACGCCCACGGTATTTACGCGGCATGATGTAGGTGATGATGGCCGCCGTGGCGAACACGAGCAGGAAGGACAGGCAGATGAGTCCGAAGCGGTTGCGGATGACCTGCCAGGAGTCGATGGCCTGGGCCTGAATGTCTTTGCCAGCTTCGTTCATGACTCTTGATTGATTATCCGAATATATTAATCTTTTTTCAACTCAGAATCCGCCAGCGGTGGCGCAGGCCGGACCGCTGGCGGATCGAGGATTGGCTGTTGGGAAGAATGGATCAGAAGGAGGCCGTCAAGCCCAGGGAGACGTTGTTACGCTGAAACTCACGAGCGGCGGTGTCCGAGGAAAGGATGGAGTAGGTGTAGGCAGCGTCGACGGCCAGATTCTCCGTGATGTTGTAGCTGACACCGGCAGACAGCAGCAGGCTGTGCTCCACCACATCAGGAGTGACTGAGCCGCCGTCAAAGTCACTGTAGGCATACTGGACACCTGCATGCACGCCGACTCGTTTGTTGATCTGGTGGCTCACATTCACGCCGGTACGCAGGGAGTAGCGGCTTTCATAGGAGGCCAGCTCGGCCGCATCGAATCCCACCGCACCAAACCACCGGGCCTGCGTTTCACGAGCCACGGAGTAGTTGAGCGCCACCTCTCCATAAGGCGCGGTCTGGTCGGAACGCCTCGAGCGCATGAACTCAGCACCCGCGCGGAAAGATCCGCTGAAGCGCTGGCTCCAGGCGTGATCAACACCGGCCAGGGCAAAGTGGGACTGGTAATCACGACCACTGGCGTTCCGGTAGGCCACATCACGGTAACGATACTCCGCAGTGAGACTGGTGCGCTTGGTGAGGGCATACGAGAACTGCTGGGCCACAAGCTGGGAGAGACGGTCCTCGGAATCAGAAACAATTTCGTCCTCATACATGATGCCATCCACCGTGTAGGAGGTCGTGGTGGAGAAACGCTGGGACCAGGCATAGCTCACATTGAAGTTGTTAAAGCCGTAGAGGTACTGACCGTTGAACAGCGTTGTTGTGCCACCAAGCGCCATGTTTGGCTGCGCCTCATAGCTCAGGAAGAAGTTGTTGCTGATCTTCAGGCGCTGCGAGATCTGGTGGGAGATGTTGAAGGCCACACGCGCATTGTAAAAATTATCGTCGTAGCGCGGGATGTCATCCAGGTAATGAATGGCGCCGAGATCCACAGCAAAGCTCCAGGGCGTGGTCGGATCGGCCTCAGTGTAGGTGGCACCAAGGCCGCCTTGCACATAAAAGGTCTCAAAGCTGTCGAAGCCAGGCTCGGAATAATCCAGATGATCATAACCACCGCGTGTGGTGATGCTCCAGCGCAGCGGCTCGTCCGACTGAAAATCTCCCGAATAATTCTGAATAGCCACCAATCCCTGAGCTCCCGCATAAGTACTGAGGGCAAAAATGCCCATGGCAGTAAGAAGATGGAGCAGGGAGCGCATAAAAGCGGGAGCGGGGTTGCTGGTCAGGAGTTGGCTCGGGAACTATCTTCCAAAAAGGATCATGGATAGTTGGGCAGCGCTTGGTTCGGGGAGATGCAACCATTGCCATTGCAGCGCTTCTTGTGGGGGAAGAAACCACCAGGAGGAGGCTGGACCAGATAGATGCCGCGGATGGAAGCAGGAATGGGCGTGAAATCCTCCTCGACAGGCAGCGGAGCCACCGGGATGGGGTTCTTCACGTCCTTGCCAGAGGGCGACATTGCTGTCACCTGAGGACTCGACACCTGGGTGCCTGGGGACACTGCCGTGGCGCAGTCCATGATGACGCCGGACATTTTCGGGGCTACGGAGATGGCCGTCTGCACGATCTGGTTGACCAGAGTCGCATCGGCTTTCGCAGCGATGATTGCCGCGCGGATGATTTCGCAAGCGCAGGACTCATTGATGACAAGCGCGTCCTCCACAATCATGAGAACTTTGCCAGGCTCCTTTTCCACGGCCATGGCAACATCACGCGAGATATCGTCACAAGGGGCTGCCACACTGGAAACCGCCGAGCTGCAAAGAATGGCGAAAACACCAAAGGTGCGAGTCAAATGAGAGAACATTTTCATAGCAGCTAATTCTGTGTTTCGCGTGTATCTAGAGGCTCTAACTGGAGCGGGTAGTGGGAATCGAACCCACATGGCCAGCTTGGAAGGCTGGCACTTTACCATTAAGCTATACCCGCAGTTGAAGTTATAATAACGCGCAACATCTCACATCAGCAAGATATTTTTTAGAATTAGCACAAAAAGTTTTAAATTTTAGAAAAGCGAAAGACCGACGCCGACTAAATTTTAAAGAATTTTGTTCTTCACTCGATCCTGAGTTTTAGCATCAAGCCTTCAGCTGGCAAGTTGGACTTCAGCAGAACGCCAGAATTTTGGGATCCAAGGAATAGTTCCGATGCCAGCCTCTCTTTTGCTTCCTCGGGACGGATGACTTTTTCTTGTCTGCACCCTGGATAAAAAGCCGCACGGCATCACTAGAGCCTGCCGCACCCGCGCTGCATCTAATCCGAAAGTATTATCACAGGAAGATGGCGCCGGATGCTAAAAATCTGGTAATAAAAGAAAATTACACTTATTCACCCAACCTCTTTGCCATCAGAGGCCAAAGAGACAGAACCTCATTTTTTGTCATCATGACCCGCATCCGCACGATTTATGGCAAAATGATTGCTCCAAAAATAATTGAGGATTCCTCAGCCATTGTGTGTTAAGGTGCAAATCCCCTTCGTTTCGTGGGGGAACATTCAAGAAATCTGTAACTAGCTCGTACTCAAAACTGTATTCCCTGACATGGAACTCGACGGAGGCATTAAAATTTACCTGCGAGAGATCGGCAAGACTGACTTGCTGACTCCCGAACAGGAAGTGGACCTCGCTGAGCGCATCAAGCGCGGCGACCCTGAAGCACGTTCACACATGATCCGTGCGAACCTCCGCCTCGTCGTGAAGATCGCCCAGGACTACGCCAACTATGGCCTCCCGCTGCTGGACCTGATTTCCGAAGGTAATATCGGCCTCATGAAGGCGGTGGAACGCTTTGATCCTAACAAGGGTGGCAAGCTCTCCACGTATGCAGCGTGGTGGATCAAGCAGTCCATCAAGCGCGCTCTCGCGAACCAGTCGAAAACCATCCGCCTGCCCGTCCACATGGTGGACAAGATCAGCAAGATGCGCCGCGTGGCCATGGCCATGTCCGAGGAACTCGGCCGAGAGCCTACTGACGATGAGCTTTCTGAGGAAATCGGCATCGACCGCGCCAAGCTCAGCCAGCTCAAGGTGGCCTCCATGCGCCCGGCTTCCCTCGACGCTCCGATCAGTGACGATGACAGCACTGAGTTCGGTGAGATCGTGGGTGACGAAAATGCGCAGACGCCGTTTGAGCTCCTGAGCCACAAGAACATGCATGGCCAGCTTGACGGCCTGCTCACCGTTCTCGACGAACGCGAGCGCAAGATCATCGACGCACGTTTCGGCCTCGCTGGCCAGAAGCCGCGCACCCTTGAGGAAGTCGGCCAGGAGTTCGGCGTCACGCGTGAGCGTATCCGCCAGCTCCAGAACATCGCCCTCCGCAAGCTGCGCCGCGCGCTGCAGAAGAAGGAAGACCCGATTCCCAAGGTGCTGCGCAACGCCGGCTCCAAGAAGAAGAAGAAAGCCGCTGCTGAAAAAGCCGCTGAGTAATTTGAGAAAGACCTCTCGTTCCGCGAGAGGTCTTTTGCTTGATGGCCGGAACGAAGGCTCCTGGTGCGCTCAAGCGCGCTCCAGCATGACACGCCCGCCACACTGCATCACGGCATAAGGCTGGTCCAGGCGCTGGCATGCCTGGGTGAACTCCTCCGGCGTCTCCGTGTTAAACGTGAACATGTCATAGTGACACGGCACCACAAGCCGTGCGCCGCAGGCGTTCGCCAGCTCCGCGGCCTCCGTGCCATTCAGGTTCCCCGCCACACGGCGCTCCGGCTTGTTACCATTGATCGGCAGCAGCATGAGATCGATCCGCCCAAACTCACGCAGCGCTGGCAGCAGACCGTCATGCATGAGGGTGTCTCCGCTGTGATAGATGGTGAAGCCGCCACGGCGGGCGATGAAGCCGAGGAAGTGGCACCTGCCCCGCTCATCACGCTTCACCTCATTATGAGCAGCGGCAATGCCGGTGATCTTCCATTCACCATCCAAGCTCACGCTCTCATCCAAACCTGCCAGCGTGATGTCCGCATCTCCGAGACGCTGCTTCGCCTCTGATATAATCGCCGTCGGCAGCACCAGGGTATAACCAGGATTGCTCTCTGCCAGAGGCACCAGCGTCTCCGCATCCAGATGATCCGTGTGGATGTGGCTCGCCGTCACGAGAGAGATGCCCGTGAGACGCGCCGGATCGATGCAGAGCTCCGTCATGCGCGTGTGCGGCTTGTCGGTGGCAGCATACTTCTTCGTCAGGGAGTCTGACAAATAGGGATCGAACAGCAGAAATGCCCCGCCCTGCTTCAGCAGGAAGCCGCTCTGGCCTAACCACCAGACATGCAGCCGCTGGTCCTCATGGGAAACTGAGGCGATGTCGGCGAGCAAGGCCTCGTCTTTAAGCAGCGGCTGGATCATCACGCCATGGTGAGCATGAGGTGGCCGCCACGCAAGAATCCGGTCGGATGATCCATGCCGCGCCTCAGCGGAACCAGCCACGGATGCGGTCAAACAAGCCAGGGCCACGCGGGCCATTAGCACGTGGCTGCACCTGCGGCTGGATGGCCAGACCTGAATGCCCCTGGCAGAACCCCTGCGGGACCAGATCATACGGGAGCTGGTCCTCATAGGCCATGCCTGCCGCCTGGCAGGCGGGGCTGGCCAGCTGGCTGCTGTAACGGCAGAGCGCCGCACTCGTCAGTGGCGGCTCCACACGCTCCCCGTCAGGGATGTCGC
>PJQF01000363.1_pt1 | contig 12148 bp, 9 predicted proteins | sample 1503741 | NCBI WGS metagenome assembly PJQF01 (sample SAMN07775949, study PRJNA414020) | Biofilm metagenome, whole genome shotgun sequencing project. | isolation source: biomolecule (vanillin) treated reverse osmosis membrane biofilm | place: India: Nagpur | collected 2017-03-21 | reverse complement strand
GATCTTGGAATGTAAACTCCAACTTCTCGCCTGATTTTCTGGCCATGTCCACAAAGCCAAGACCTGCGCCTCCTTTTTCAGAGATTTGAGTGTTTTTAATGATTTCCTTATACATTTCTTTGAGCCCCTCTTTGTCTTTAGAGTTCAGGTCATCCAGATTGTGGGTCAGTTTTGCTACGCTGCCTTTCGGAATCGGATTGCCCGTCATGATGCAATACTTTTTGTCGTCTTTGCTGATCATGAAGATAGCGCTCTTGCTGACGAGTGAACCTGCCGTAAGACCTTGTTCGCTGCTGTGTTTTACGATGTTTTGAAGCGCTTCCACCATTACGTTGAAGACTTTCCGTTTAATTCCAGATTCTTCGCCTGATGAATCGAGGTTGCGCTCGGCCATTGCCAAAATTGACTTGGTGGTTTCCTGGGTAAAGTCACCATCATAAACCAAAATCAGTTTTTGGGACATCATGGTCCGGTGCAGGTCATAGATATAGTTCATTGTCTTGAGATTTGGGGTTCCGAATTTATCATTTTTAAATTAAAGTATCCTACTAATCGGTAATCTGTTCTTATTTTTTTTAAAGTTAAGATAATCATGTAATTAGAACTTGATACCGATCAAAAGTACGTCATCTGTTTGTTTGTGTTCGCCCTTCCATGATTCCCACTCGGTATCAAATACTTCGGCCGCTTCTTTCATGCTCTTAGTATGCACACGCTCAATGATTTCGCGGGTCTTTTTAGGTCCGAATTTACGAACCTCCGGTCCACCGAACTGATCCGGGAAACCATCGGAGCTAAAGTAGAATGAATCGCCTTTGCCCAGTTCCAAACGGGTGGTGGTAAAGTTGGTCTGGTTTTTATAAATACCTCCACCAATCGGGAATTTATTTCCTTTTACTTCGTCCATCACGCCACTTTTCATAAAGTACAGTGGACGGTGCGCACCCGCATATTCCACAGTTTTCATTTCGGTGTTAATGCGGCACAAGGCAATGTCCATACCATCTTTGGTAGCCGAATCTTCCTGATCCTGACGCAAAGTTTGGGTCACGCCTTCATCCAACAAATCGAGAATCTTGCCGGGCTCGGTAATTTTACGGCTCCGAACAATGTCATTCAACAAGAAGTAACCAATCAACGACAGCAAGGCTCCCGGCACACCGTGACCGGTACAGTCTACCGCTGCAATGAAAATGTCGTTTTTAATTTGAACGAACCAAGGGAAGTCTCCGCTGACTACATCGCGTGGTTTGTACAGAATGAATGAATCCGGTAATGCTTTATTAATTAAGCGCGTATTGGGCAAGATGGCATTTTGAATACGCTTGGCGTAGTTGATCGAGTCGTTGATCTTTTTGTTCTTGTTCTGAATTTCCAACTCGATTTCTTTGCGCTCGGTAATATCATGCGATACCACCAACACCGATTCAATGTTTTCCTGATCATCGTATTCCGGAATCGCATTTACCTGCATCACGCGGTTACCAATTTCAGAAGGGAAGTCCATCTCAACAGAAACCTTATCGTTGCTGGTGTTGACTTGCTCCACAATCGACAGCCACTGATTCAGGATGCTTTCCTGTAACTCGGCTTCACGAATCTTCTTATTAATAAACTGGCCGGGCGATTTACCGGTATAAGATTCAATCGTAGGATTAATGTACGAAATCGATTCGTGCTCGAGACGGGTAATGATATCCAACGAGTTTTCAGAAAGAGCTTGCATCTTACTGCGCATGCGCTGCTCTTGTTCCGCCAATCTGCGTTCGGTGATGTCGCGGGAGTTTAAGATGAAACCATGAATAGCCGGGTTGGACATGAAGTTGGTTCCGGTGGCTTCCAACCAAATGTAGCGGCCGTCTTTGGTTTTGTACTCCAACTGCACCGTTACTTTTTCGTTTGGTTTTTCGCGCAATTGATCAAATAAACCGCGGGCAATTTCTAAGCTGTTCGGGTGTACGCGATCTAAGTCGCTTTGCCCTTGCAGTTCTTTTTGGTTGTAGCCCAAAATGGTTTCCACGGAAGGGGAGATGTACCGAATCTTTCCATCCGACTCATAGATGGTAATTACCTCCGATGCATTCTCCAACAGCAACTGCATGCGGTTTTGCGTGCGGTTTACTTCTTCGATCTGCTCTTCCAGGAGAATGTTCGAACGCTGCAATTCTTCTTGCGTGGCGCGCATTTCTTCCGCATTTTGACGCAATACTTCTTGCTTTTCGGTGAGCTCAGCGCTCAATGCTTGCGATTCGCTCAACAAGCGTCTGGTGCGCTCGTTCACTTTAATGTTAAAGATGGTGCGGGCAAGAATGACGCTCAACTCTTGCACAAACTTGACATGCGAAGGAGTGAATTTCTTCAACCCCGCAAATTCTACCACGCCATACACTTCCTCATTGGTGATCAACGGAACAATCAAAATGCTATTCGGCTTTTGGTCACCCAAAATACCGGAGGTGATGGTGACATACTCATCCGGGATTTCCGTGCGAAGAATGTAATCTTGCTCTGCGGCTGCCTGGCCTACCAATCCTTCCGCAAAGCGGAACGACTTTTGTAAATACTTTTTGCGGTTATAGGCAAAGCTGGCGCGCAGCTCGATCATCTTTGTTTTCTCCTCGTCATTGACGATGTAGAAGGCACCTTGCAATGCTCCAATTTTTTCGATGATGAATTTGATCACATCATCGCCCAATCCATCAATGGTATCGTGCAGGCGGAGGATCTCGGCCACTTCTGCCACGCCTCTTACAATCCAGTTTCGCTCGGTATCTCTTCGTTCGTTTTCAATCAGGTTTTCGCGCATGTTCAAAAGCGCTAAGCCGAGCGTATCATTTTCACTGGCAGGCTGGTAGTTGGCATTGAATTTTCCTTCACCTACCAGGCGCGCAAATTGTGCACTATTCTTGAGCGTTTGCACCAGACCGTCTACTTTGTTGGCCATCAACCCAAACTCATCGCCACTGTTGGCGGTAATCTTATCCGGCAAAATACCTTTGCTCACCATATCCAATGTCTCTTGCATCGAGTTGAGCGGCTGTGTCAGTGAGCGCGCAAATACCACCGAGAAAGAAGCTGCCAGCAAAAGAATGATGATGCCTCCGATCACATAAATTTTTGTCAGCACCGATCCTTCGGAAGTAATTTCATCGATGTCCATTTTTACCAGCATCGCCCAGGGAGCATGGTCAATTTTACGATAGGCTACGAGCACCTCTTTTCCACGATAGTCGCGGCCTTTTTGAATTCCATTTTTACCATCCAGGGCAGCCACGATTTCATGCGCCTCTCGGCTGTCTATTTCAAAGAATTTGATGACTTCGCCCGGAGCGTTGCGCAGCGGACTGCCGATGATCACTTTGCCGGTAGCGCCATCTTTCATGCCCACAAATGCCTCACCGGTGGTACCCAATCCCTGAATGTCTTGTAATGATTTGTAGGTATCGGTAAGATCTATTTCAAAAATGATCAGGTTGCCATCCAACGGAGCACCTGCGTAGGCAATGTAGCGGTCGCCCGTTTTCTTGACGCTACTCATATGAAACTTCTGCGCAGAACTGGAGAAGAAGTTTCCCTCCGGTGCAAGCAAATGTGCTTCGCTGCCGGATGAACTTGCTTTGATCGCTCCATTCGGATCAGTAATTATGATGCGTTGGAATCCATAGTCTTCTTTGATTTGTGCCAGCAAACTGCCGACCGAATCGGGAGCCGTTGTGATAACGCCTTTGATAATAGCCGAATGTTGCAACTGGGCAACCGTAGAAGCGATATGATCAAAGTAATAACTGAATTGTGCTGCCCGGTGATCGGCCAGAGCTGTCAGTTCTCCGCCCTTTTTTTCGATGGACGTGTTGACGTTGATCCGATAGGTAAACAACGAGATGGCGAGTATGGTAATCAAGCAGATGATTACAATTAACCCGGTGATTTTGGTACTGATTTTTATATTCTTGAACATGCTCAATCGCAGTTTATTCTTTCTATCCTTCTACTAACATAGCGGCCAACTCATTGGCCTGGGTTCTGGCATTTTCCGGTAAAGCCGAAAAAGTGGCAATCTCTAATACCGCTACCACCTGATCTCCTTTTTGCACGGAAGTGACAAACAAAAACTTGGGCAACGCACTGCCAAGTCCGCTCAGGATCGCATTGTTATATCCTTCCGGCAATTCATCGAGGTAAATGCTTTTGCCCGATGCGGCTGCCTGACCGACCAACCCTTCGCCCCACTGAAAAGTGACATCCTGGTTTTCTATCGGCAAAGCAAATGCAGCAGACATGTGCAAGGTTTTAGTATCACCGGCTTTCTTCACATCATACCAGGCACCTTGTCCCGCTTTCAGCAAATCGCAAATGGAATTAAGGCCCACCTGTTTGATTTCGTTTTTCTTGGTATTTTTCAACTCGTTGGCAAATGATTTTTTGTCGAGTGAAAAGTTGGCAGTTTCTATATCAGCGGCAGTAGAAGTTTGGGTGTTGTTCACTTCCTTAAATACCACAATCTCTTTGCGGATTTTTTGCGAATAGTTGATCGCGGTAATGCCCAAACCAAAAGCGATGAGCACCACAATGAAAGCTTTGCCAAACACCCAATAGCTGTCGGGTGATTTGGTCATGCCTCCTTCGTAAATCAGATTATCGGGTAAACGATACAGAATATAGGCCGATATCAGAATGGCTGCGTAAAACAGCGTAATGAGAATCAGACTTCTCTTCTGGGGATCTTTGAATAACTCCAACCATTTATGCAGAAACTCCTTCATAGGTTATGTATTTCTTTCGTTTTATCAACCGGATACAAAGTGCCGACTTTCAAATTCCATCGGCAAATCTTCTCCTTATTTATAATGTTTATTCAATTCTACTAAAAACTCTACGATCTCATCAATCTTCAAGGTGTAATCAATTTGCGTTAGCGACAGTGCCGCTTTCGGCATGGTGTCAATCATACATTCGCTCGGTTCTTGCACAATCGTCAGCCCGCCTTTGTCTTTGATGTACTTCATCCCCAATCCGCCATCACGATTCGCCCCCGATAGCAGAATGCCCACCAGTTTATCGCGATACACATAAGCCGCAGTGCCCAGCGTCACATCAATGGCGGGGCGTGAGTTGTTAATCATTTCTTCGGTAGACATCGCAAAATGATTGCCCAATTCTACCGACATGTGGTAGTTGGAAGGGGCGAGGTATACACCGCCCTTCTTAATGGGTTCTTTATCATTTGGTTCTACTACCTGTACCACGCTTTTAATGGATAATGCCTCCACAAAACCATTGCGCACGTGTTTGAGTCGGTGCAAACACATGATGATCGGAAGTTGAAAGTTTTTAGGAAGCTGAGAGAGGATCTTGACGATGCCTTGAAAACTCCCAGCCGATCCGCCAATCACAACTGCCTTATAGCTGTTATTTAAATTGTACTTGTCCATGGCAGGGTGATCTCCTAATCCTTTATCTTCTTATAAACTTTTTCTTCATTATTAACCACCAAAAACTTGCTGGCCACTTCGCACCAAATCAGCGATTCTTTGGAACCGATGGCGAGGTAGCCGTACTTAAACATACTTTCGTGGAATTTCTTTAACACTTCATTTTGAAGCGTCTGGTTAAAATAAATCATCACGTTGCGGCACAAGATCAAATCAAATTTGTTGAACACTTCGCCCTTCACCAGATCATGCTTCCGGAAAGTAACATTCTGCAACAGCGATTTATCAAACACGGCCTTGCCGTTCTCTTCCTTGTAATAATCTTTCAAACTTCCTTTTCCCTCGTAGCGAATGTAGTTTTTCTCATTCAGCTCCATGTTCTTGATGGGGTAGGAGGCTTGTTTGGCTTTTTCCAGAATAGTCGTGTCGAGGTCGGTGGCATACAATTGCACATCCTGCAAAATGCCCATCTCCTTCAGCACGATCGTCATCGACAAAACTTCTTCGCCCGAAGAGCAGCCTGCATGCCAGATTTTAAATTGCTTGTGGTTGAGCAAAATGCCGGGAATAATCTCATCGCGAATGATGCGCCAGAAGCCCGGATCACGAAACATTTCCGTTACGTTTACGGTCAGTTCATCTAAAAACTCATCGATGAAAGTCGGTTGATCCTGCAGCTTCTTCAGCAGGGTTTCCACTGTCAGGCTCTTCAACTCTAAAATCCGGAGCATCCTTCGCTTAAAGGATGACATGGCATAGTTACGGAAGTCGTATCCGTGCTTTACCTGGATCAGTTCGGTGATCTTTTTAAGATCGGCAATGTCAATGTCTTGTATCACTTCGCAAACACGTTATATCAAGTTCTTCAAGTTCATCTAGCAACAAAAATAGAATTTCAACGAAGCCACAATCCGCTTATTCGGGTGTAAACCTTACACGGGACAACTCTGTCCTTAGTGAGATGGATTACCGGGGCCGGTCTAAGTTCATTTTATCATGCTTTCCTTATGGTTTTTTTAAACAATAGGTTATTAAAAAGCTAATACCACTCTTTCTATAGTAATAAATGCTCTTGTCGGAAAGAACCGGGCAACAGCGATTCGGCATCCGGATACTTCAGCCAGGCCATTTCATCTGTCATAAATAAGATCTGGATTTTCGATTGCTGGCGCTGCTCATACTCCACCAACACCTGACGGCACGCACCGCACGGGGCTGCCGGGGTAAGTTCTTTATGGTTTTTTTTATGGGCCACCACGGCCATTTTAACAATCTTCTTTTCCGGAAACTGAGCGCCCAACGAATACAAGGCCACGCGCTCGGCACACATGCAAAGCGGATAAGAAGCATTTTCCTGATTGGCTCCCGTAATGATGGTATTGTCGTCCAGAATTAAGGCGGCCCCCACCTGAAATTTTGAATAGGGCGAGTAGCTATGGTGAGTAGCTTCTTTGGCTTTGTGAACCAAATATTTTGATTCGCTATCCAGATCATCGATCGAAGCAAATCGTTCCGAGGAGTTCATAGGTTGGGGACAAGACTAATCGCTAAAGTTAATAAACCTGCCCTGAGTTCAAAAAGATAGCGTCTATTTCTTTGCTTTGAAGCGTCCAGACGACAGGTTTTGTTTAATTTTAAAACCGATTGAAATTGAACGTGTAGGCACTCGCCCCACCCGATTTCAATCGCTACAAAAATTATGAAAGAACACGCTATCTTGGTCTTAGGAGCCGGTCGCTCTTCAACAGCCCTCATCCACTATTTACTGACGCATGCAGCCCCTAACCGATGGACCGTAACGGTGGGCGATTTTTCCCTCGAGGCAGCCCTCGACCGCGTCAATGGTCATGCCAATGGAAGAGCCATTGCATTTGACATTACACAGACAGCAGCAAGCCGGGCTGAAATTGCGAAAGCCGATGTAGTGGTGTCGCTGCTGCCGGCACACCTTCATGTGCAGGTAGCCGCTATCTGTTTAGCCGAAAAGAAACACTTGCTCACCGCCAGCTACGTGTCGGACGAGATGAAGAGCCTCGATGCGGAAGCAAAACAAAAGGGATTGCTCTTTTTAAACGAGTGCGGGCTTGATCCCGGCATCGACCACATGAGTGCCATGCAGGTAATTGATCGCATTAAACAAGAGGGCGGCAAACTGATTTCGTTCGAATCTTTTACCGGAGGATTGATTGCACCGACCACGGATATCGAAAATCCGTGGCGCTATAAATTTACCTGGAACCCCCGCAACGTGGTGATGGCCGGACAAGGCACAGCCAAGTTTTTGCAAGGCGGCCAATGGAAATACATTCCCTATCAGCAATTGTTCAAACGAACCACTTCCGTATCGGTGCCCGGCTTTGGCGAATACGAAGGTTACGCTAACCGCGACTCATTAAAGTATTTGGATACCTATGGTTTGCAAGGCATCAAAACCATGGTGCGCGGCACGCTGCGCAACAAAGGGTATTGCAGTGCCTGGAATGTGTTGGTGCAATTAGGCTGCTGCGATGATACCTATGTGATTGAAAACATCAGCAAGCTATCGCATCGTGATTTCATCACTTTGTTTTTGGAAGACGCAGCACTTTCTGCTGAAGAAAGAGTTTGCCAATTGTTTGGCTTGGATGCGAAAGGCGAGGAGATGAAGCGCTTAATGTGGAGCGGATTTTTTACCGATGAGAAAATCGGGCTCGATCAGGGAACACCCGCGCAGGTAACAGAGCACATTTTGCAGAAGCGCTGGAAATTGCAGCGGGGCGACAAAGACTTTATTGTGATGTGGCACCGCTTTGGTTTTGAAACGCACGGTCGCGGCAAACGCGAAATACAAGCTTACCTTACTTGCACCGGGCAAGATGAAAACAACACAGCCATGGCACAGACAGTAGGTTTGCCGTTGGCCATCGCCACCAAATTACTCTTGCAAGGAAAAATCAAAAGTCGCGGAGTGGTGATACCCGTGGTTCCTGAATTTTACAATCCGATTTTAGAAGAGCTGGGGCAGTTGAATATTAAACTGCACGAGGTGGAGAAGGCTGGATAAGATCCCACCAGTTTCCATAGAGATCTGCAAAGACAGCGACCGTTCCGTATGGCTCCTGCGAGGGAGGTCGCACAATCGTCACGCCTTGGTCTAATAAATTTTGATAGTCGGACTCAAATTGATCGGTGTGTAGAAAGAGAAAAACACGTCCACCGGTTTGATTGCCTACCCGCGACAGTTGCTCGTCATTGGCAGCCTGCGCCAGCAGCAAGTTGCAGCCCGTAGAGCCGGGAGGTGCCACCACCACCCATCGCTTGGTTTCACTTTGAGGGGTATCTTCTACCAACCGAAAGTTGAGTTTGTCTACATAGAAGCGAATGGCCTCGTCATAATTGCGAACGACCAGGCTGATGAGCGCCAATTGCTGATTCCCTGCCATAATACACTGAGTTTGCGGATGCGGGCACGTTGTGCGCCCGTTGACCGGATTACAAAGATGCAGGATTTGGTTTGAATAGATGAGTGCGGGGTAGATTCAGATAAAGGAAGGGTGCCGCAAGCCATTGGAGTGTATTCTACTATCAGGGAGGATTTTGAACGAGCCCCCCGAAGGATGTTCCGGTCGTTTAAGGCAGGTTCTTTGAGAAGAGAATCTTGTTTTCCGATCTTCCTAAATAGGAATGGGATGATCAAAAAGCCTGTTTTTTCCTTACGGGAAGCCAATGGTGGCATTTTTAGGCTATGAGGAATGATGCGTGCGGAGGCACGAGCCATTTTGGAGTACACCGGAATCATTTTGGAGTACGCACGCGCCTTCCGGGCGAAGGCACGGATGATCGGGGCGGAGGCACGCGTCATCAGTGCGAACGCCCCGACAACCGATTACCGGTATTTTTCCACTCGTGCCTAGGCACAGTTGATCCGTGCGAAGGCACGAGGCATTTTGGCGGAGGCACGCATTATTTTGGAGGAGGCACGGATCATTTTAGAATGCGCACACGGCATTTTGGAATACGCACGCGGCATTGGTGCGGAGGTAGGGGTGGAGGTTTTGTGGTCAGCTTTGAAATAGATAGATCCATAACTTAGAGGTGCCTATTGGCAGCATGCTGCGTTGGATAATTTGTACTTTTGGTGTTGATGAAAATGAATAGGTAATGGAAATAAAATACCTGAAAGGAGATGCAACACAACCAATTGGAAATGGCAATAAAGTGATTGTGCATGTTTGTAATGATATTGGTGCTTGGGGAAGAGGTTTTGTTGTGGCAGTTTCACGAAGATGGAAAGAACCAGAAAAGAAATTTCGTGCATGGGCTCAAAGCGGTGAGAAATTTGAATTAGGTGAAGTTCAGTTTGTACAGGTGGAGCCCACTATTTGGGTGGCCAACCTGATTGGTCAGCACGATATTAAAAGGAAGGGAAATAATGATGTCACACCGGTGCGTTACGGTGCCATTCGACAGGGACTTAACAAAGTCAGTAGGTTTGCCAAAGAAGTAAATGCAACGGTTCATATGCCCCGCATAGGATGTGGCCTGTCTGGCGGTACATGGGATCAAATAGAGCCAATGATTTTAAATGAATTAATCGAACAGCGCATAGAAACTTATGTGTATGATTTTGATTGAATAACACCAAAATAGATTTATCTAATAAATAAAATTGACCACATGAAATTAACCCAACTTTTTTTACGTGCGAAACATTGGCAATTGTTCTTGCTTTTGTTTGGAGTGCCCATGATCTTTTATTTTGTGATGATGGCGAGTATCTTCACGACCATAGCAAATCAATCAGAACCCGATCCATTATTTATATTCGATTATTTTAAATTCTTTCCGTTGGTGATGATCCTATCCTCCGGAACATTTTTTGGCTGGTTTTGGTCAGTTTCTATCGGGCTTCAATACAAAGTACCGGCTCACGTTAAAATGAAGATTACTAAGTTTAAGGTATTCTTTTTTATTCCGATGGTCTATATACTCTTGTTATCCATCGGCATGGTGATGCTATTCAATAACTTACCTCAGCCAGATGATAGAGTGGAAGAAAGCCTAGGAGTAATCGGAGGCGTTATGATGTTTGTTGTACCCATGCATCTCTTTTCGATGTTTTGTCTTTTCTACTCCCTCTATTTTGTAGCGAAAACATTTAAGACAGTGGAACTTCAACGCGAAACTGCATTTTCAGATTTCGCGGGAGAATTCTTTTTGATCTGGTTTTATCCAATTGGTATTTGGATTATACAACCGAAGATTAATAAGATCGTGGAGACGAGTAACGATGATTTGAAACGTATGAGTGAATTGAGGTGGTAGCATCTTTAATATAAAATCATCAATACAATGATTTTATTGTCGGGAATATCGAACTCTGCAATAAGTGTTGTTTTCTTCCTTTTTCTGGGATTGACTTTCGTGTCTTATTTTTTGGTATAACGATTTCTCATGCTGGGTGATAGCGTGAAGGATTTTTTTCATCAGCTAAGAAAAGAATATAAGATTCTCTTTTATGTGGCTCATTTCGCAGTCTATGTTTTATCGTGTTTTGTCCTTTTAAGTGTGATCGCGTTAGAGAATTACCTCTCTACTTAATGGTTATTGACCCGACTTCAAAAACACCCCTTTCGCCACCCAAAAACTAATCGGCAGTGAAATGCCATAGAGGATTGTCCATATCAATGAATCGGTAATCAAATAGAGTGTGAAAGTCTGCAAGCAATAGAATAACGGCACCACCACCATTCCCACCGAAAATTTAAGAGAGCCGGTAAACTGCGGATCTTTGGTGTTGGATAAAATCCATTGAATAATTCCTTTCGGTAAAAAAGTGTTGATGCTGCTGTAAAGACTCACAGCCGTTTTCCAAAGCGGAACAACTGGCGTAGTGTTTGATTTTGTAAAATCCTTTAGAGAAGACAACGCTTGTACGAGTAATTGATCCGCCCGAAGTTGTTGGATGAGGTCTTGATGAATAATGCGGTGGTTTAAAAATAGTTTCACATCCTGATCATACGTCTGCGCAGGTAAGTGCAACATCAGTGCTTGAACCCTCTCGTGCGTTTGTTGAATCAACTGATCGTATTGCGTTTGGATATGAACCGTTGGATTTAGTTTCGGAACGGCAATGGCTTTTCCAAAACTCACTAGCACCCGCGATCCGGCAAAAGAATGCGACTCAAACTGAAGGCCCACCGGCACCACTTTTACATCGCACGATTCCGCGGCAGCGAAAGCCATTCGGGCAAATCCTTTTTGAAACGGGCGGAGGCTCCACCGCTCGTCATGATTCCCTTCTCCAAAAATCAGAATGGATTCTCCGCGCTGCAGCAGGGACGTATATTCCTGAAAAGCCTCTTCATTTTTTCGCAGCGTATCAAATCCATCGCGAAAGCGATAGACGGGCAACATCTTTAGTTGTCGAAGCATAAAATTACTCCAGCCTTTTTTAAATACACTCGCGCGCGCCACAAACCACGGATGGCGATGCGTACTGCAACTGACCAGCACCGCATCTAAAAAAGCATTTTGATGATTGGCTACAAAAATAACGGCCCCCTCCGGCACCGGAGCCAAATACTGCACTTGCCATTTCTTGTAAAAGAAAGAGAGTGCCACCCGACAATAATTTTTTAGAAAGAGATACAATAGATTCATGGCCGTCCCACGGAAACCAACGCACGGCCGCGCATGTAATACGAAAATGTAAATCCGCTGATCAGATGCCACAC
>PJQF01000362.1_pt1 | contig 12192 bp, 2 predicted proteins | sample 1503741 | NCBI WGS metagenome assembly PJQF01 (sample SAMN07775949, study PRJNA414020) | Biofilm metagenome, whole genome shotgun sequencing project. | isolation source: biomolecule (vanillin) treated reverse osmosis membrane biofilm | place: India: Nagpur | collected 2017-03-21 | reverse complement strand
GATGTCTCCACCACGACCCTGATCGTGGACGGGACCCTGAAGATCTCCTCAGGCATGGTCAGCAGCGCCTTCTTCCGTGTTGGCAACAGCACTTCCGGAAACGCGGGCGGTGCCGTGCTCGACACACTCATCCTTGGCGGCACCCTGGATTTCGGCACGAGCGAGGGCATCCTGAACAGCCAGAACGGCTTTGTCCGCTTCACGGACGGCACAGTGCAGACTGGCAGCCTCCAGGTGCGCTCTGACATCATCGGCAGCGGCGGCCTGACCAAGACGGGCTTTGCCCAGGTGGTGCTGGATGGCTACAATACCTACACGGGCGTCACCACCATTTCTGAAGGCACTCTCCTGGTGCGCAACGGCACGTCTGCTCTGGGCGCTGGCGGCGCGGCAAACTTTGTCAAGGTGGAGGGCCAGGGCACCCTGGTGGCCAGCTCGGGTATCAACATTGGTGCTCCCGGTGCTCCGAAGAACATCTTCGTTGGCACACTCCAGGGGGGGCAGACCATTCTGCAGGGTAACAATGATGTGACCAATCTGTATGGTGACATCGTGGTGGACAACGTGGATGCCGCCGGTCAGATCCTCTTCACGCCTTTGATGAACGTCGGCGGGAACTCCACGCTGATCATCAATGGCAACCTTTATGCCGGTCGTATCCAGTCTGATGGATCAATCGCAGATCCCTCTGCGGTGGTGCAGGATGTCCAGGCTATCGACCCGCGTATTCTCAGCACAGGCGGCTCAGGCAACGGATACATCATCCTGCGCGGCCAGATCGCTGATCGTGGCACAGGCGGGGTTCTCTCTCCAGTGGCTAATGTTGTGAGCTCTCTGCCAACTGGCTCGGTCATCAACCGTGGTGCTGCTGGTGCCACCACCGTGACCAATGAAAATGAGGTCTTCCGTTTCACCATCGAAGGTAACGACCAGTTGAACGTCAGCATGGATCGTCAGTATAACGCCGCAGGCAGGCTGTTGCTGAACCAGGGTGTGCTGACCATCAACTACGATCCGTTTGCCCCGGGCAATGACGGCGCTGGATTCTGGACCTCGGCAGCCATCAGCAAGATCGCCAATGCCGACTCCAACGGCGTGGCTGATTCCACCAGCCTGTCCAACAACGGCAGCACCACTCAGCAGGGTTATGCTTCCGGCACGTCCAACAATATGCTCTTCATGACCCGGAACGGCCAGTTCTTCAACATGTCCAGCTGGCGCGTGCTGGGTGGCGGCACCTCCTGGGTGGGCGGCATCAATGAGTCTGGCACCGTCACCTTTGGCACCGGGAATGGTTCCCTGGGTCTTGACAAGGCCGTGCGCTTTTACGCCATGGGCGGTGGTAAGGTGGACCTCAATATGCGTCTGAACGGTAACAGCATCCAGAAGATCGGCCGCGGTACTCTCACGCTCCTGAACTCGAATGTGACCACCGGCAGTGATACCCACTCCTTCGAGCTCGGCGGTGGCACGGTGATTGTGGACCATAGTGGTCAGAACAACGCACGCCTTGGCAATGCGGGTAACTTCACTTTCCGCGGTGGCTCCCTCATCGTGAACAGCAGCGCCACTGCGGCCACAACGGCGAACTACTCCACAGACAACAACGCAGGACGTGTGGTTTCCTTTGCCCTGGGTGGCACCGAAATCGTTTCTGATCCGCGTAGTCAAGGCCTGATGACTCTGAATCTGGGTAATGCGAATGGTAACAACAACACGGCCACCCTGACCCGTAACACGGGTGCGACGGCCAACTTGGTGGAAAGCGTTGTGAATGCTGGACTCAGCATCCTGACACTCAACTTCAACAGCTTCACGACGGTCGTGACTCGTGATCGCACGATTCCATGGGCCACTTATGGTAATGCACCTCGCACAGCGACTGACTTCGCTTCGGTCGCCTCTGCATCGCGCACAATCGCAGCAGCTTCCACGTTCTCTGGAGTCGTCAATCCGGGCTCCAATACTGTGACGGGAGTCAGCAATACCGCCGGCCTCTACATCGGCATGACATTTAGCGCGGCTTCTGGACCGATCACGAGTGCCACCGTCACCGCAGGTGGTACTGGTTACACCTCAGCGCCTACTGTAACTCTTACCGGTGGTAACGGCACTGGTGCCACAGCCACGGCTACAGTTACCAATGGTGTCGTCACAGCGGTGACCATCACCAACGGCGGAACTGGATACACCGCTAACGCCACTGTCACCTTCTCGGGTGGTGGTGGTTCGGGCGCTGCTGCCAGCTCCGTGTTCACAGCGGCCTTCACCACTGGTACGGGAGGCACTCAAATCACAGGCATCAGCGGTAACACGTTGACTCTCTCTACGAATGCGGTCGCCACCGTGCTGCCAAACTCTCTTCAGACCTTCACCACGAATTCTGTCTCGGCGTCGAACGATGTGGCGGCCACCACAAGGACGGCCCAGGCACTGCAAAACAATGTCAACGCTTGGGTTGGCGGTCTGGACATCTCTGAAAACGGAGGCGCTGGATTCTACGGCGCCCTGGGCAGCGGCGTGGCTCTGAACACCCTGCGTTTTGACACCCTGGCAGAAGGCCTGCTTGATCTGGGTGGCAAGGCGCTTGCCCTGATGGGCGGGGATCTTGGCGGCGCCATCCTGGTCAGCTCCAACACAGGTGCCTCTAACAAAACGATCTCCAATGGGGTGATCAATATCTTTGAGCCCACTTCCAATCGTAACCAGAATTCGGCCATCCGCGCTAATCTGCAATCCGGCAGCAACGATCTGCTGAATGTGCTGCCTGACACTGTCAGGGCCACGCTCCTCCCGGGCATGATTGTGTCTGGTGAGGGTATCCCGGAAGGCACTACCATTGGGCGCGTTAGCGGCACCACGGTCACTCTGACCAACCCGGTGACTCTGACTGGAACGAATGTCTCCCTGAGCATCTACCGCTTCATCGGTAATGCGATCGCTAATGGCACTGACTTCACCAGCATGCCTACGACGGTCGGCATTGAGGTCGGCCTGCCCATCAGCGGCATTCGCAGTGTTACCTCCGTGGTGATGACGAATCGTGGCTCGAACTTCACCTCAGCACCGTCAGTCACCATCTCGGGCGGCGGTGGTTCTGGAGCCACGGCCACGGCATTGCTGGGCCTTTCTGTAGCCAGCTTTACTCTGACAACCGGTACGACGGTTTACTCCACCGCCCCGAACATCATCATCACGGGTGGCGGTGGCACCGGGGCCACTGCCGCGGCTGTTCTCACGAATGGTCTTGTGACGGGCATCACTATCACCAATCCAGGCCGTGGTTACATCACCGCTCCCAACCTGACATTCACAGGAGGCGTCGTCCAGATTGCCGGCGCTAATCCGAGCGCTGTAGGAAACGCCAATCGCTTCGTGGTTAGCGAGATCGTCCTGCAGACTTCTGGCAGCGGCTTCACGAGCGCGCCCACTGTCACCTTCACCGGTGGTGGCGGCATCGATGCTGAGGCCAAAGCTGTCGTTCCTGCAGTTTATGTGCCAGCAGGCACCTTTGCCAGCCGCGTGGGTTCGAACCTGGTGGTTCTGTCCAAGACAACGCCCTTTGCTGCAACGGGTGTGCCACTTGTGTTTGGCGCGGCCTCTCCTGACTTTAATCTGGGCTACAATCTCAACTTCACGGCCACGACGGCCAATGGAAACCGCGTCCTGAGTAACGTGAGCAACACTGCTGGTCTGATGGTTGGGATGCCACTCTCCGGCACGAACATTCCTGCAGGCACCACCATCGTGGCCATCAATCATGCGCCGCTCCCGGCTGATGCCACAGTGACGATGAGTAACGCGGCCTCGGGCTCTGGTTCCAACCTAACCATGACTGCCTACCGCATGCTCGGCTTTGCCAACGGCGATGCTGGCACTCCGAATGACTTGGAAATCACAGGCATGCCCACCACTTACGGCATCCTGCCTGGCATGAATGTGCGTGGCATCCAGAACGTGACCGCTGTCAGGGTGACCAACGGCGGCAGCGGCTACACCTCGGCGCCTTCCATCTCCATCAGCAACAGCAATGGTGTCGGCAGCGGTGCCACGGCCACCGCCACTGTGAGTGGTGGTGTGATTACAGCCGTCACGGTCACGAATTCAGGCAGCGGTTACACAGCCAAGCCGAATGTGTCCATCACCGGCGGTGGCGGCACTGGCGCTGTCTTGGATGTGGTCGTGCCAGCGGCCATGATTCCAGCTGGTGCCACGGTCACGGCCGTCAGCAGCAACTCCATCACGCTGTCAGCCAAGTCCGCCTTCAGCACGACCGACCGCATGCCCATCGAGGTTGGTACCAACGAGCTGATCATCCACCAGTATGGTCAGGGTAACCTGAATGTGGACGCCTCCATCATGGGTGACGGGGATCTGACCATCGCAGGCCCTTCCACTACCAATGTGAATGAGTTTAATACCACCGGAACGGTGCGACTCAATGCCACCAACACCTACACTGGGCGCACCTTCGTCAACGGTGCTGTCCTTGAGGTCAGTTCTGCCAATGCTCTCGGGGCTACACCCACCTCCGTGAACAATTCCATCCTGACGTTGAATGGCGGCACCTTCCGCTGGACGGGTGGAGTCGGCTCTCTGGGCACCCGCGGCATCACGCTGCAGGGCGGCGGCGGTGTGATTGAAGTCGCCCGTCAGGATGGCAACCTTGTGATCGGCTCAGGCGTGAGCGGCACCCAGGCCCAGATTGTCTCCGAGGACATTTTCCGCGGGGATCTGATCAAGACCGGCCCCGGCACGCTCACCTTCATGGGAACGCATGCTATCACCAACGGCGTTTACACGGGAACCAATGCAGGGTTCCAAGGTCTGCTGGATATTCGTGAGGGTAGTCTGGTCGTCATGCAGGATGCCGGTAATGCTGCGGTGGGCACCACGGGCATCTTTGGCACTAACCGTTCCTGGGCGGATGGTACGATCTTCCGCAACGGGACCAATGTGCAACTTTTCTTGGGGAATGGTGATGGTAGCAACAACAGCTGGACCATCGAGGAGTTCTTCACCTTCGAAGGCAACAACACCTTCACCTACAGTGGTCTTGTGGACGTCTCTGGGAACATTTCCCTCCCAGGTGGACAGCTTAACCTGGGTAACCGCCGTCAGTTGAACCTGAACGGTGTCACCAAGATCGATGGCACTCTGACCTTTGAAATTGGCGGATTGACTCTGACAAACTCGCCGCTTCTTCCCAACCTGGGGGCAGACAATAACGCCACCAGCGCTGTCAGTTCAGTAAGGCTTGCCAACAATGCCGGGTATATCACGGGCACTGGAGACATCGTCAAAGACGGTCTGGGTCAGCTCGAGTTCCGCTCCAACAGCCCGGATTGGAAGGGTAACCTGGTCATCAAGCAGGGTACTGTCTATGCTCAGAACCAGGGCGATGTGCTTGGTGCTGGCTACGCGTCTGGCAAGACCATCACCCTTGGTGATGGTGAGCGCGGTGGCGTGGCCCAGCTCATGCTGAACAATCCTGACAACGTCCAGAACTGGGCTCTGCAGATCAACCATGACATCAACGTGGTTTACAACCCTACCCAGACGAAGCGTCTGGGTGTGGACAACACCTCCAATGGTAATCGCACTGCCTACAATGGTAATATCACCTTGAATGACAACCTGGTCATTCTTGTGCAGGACGGCAGCATCTCCCTGGGTGGTGAGCAGACGATCGTGAACTTCAATGGCAGCTTCAAGGATGGTGCCACCACCAGCGGTAATATGACCATCATGGTCAATGACTCCGCAGGATCCACTCTTGGCGGTTCCACTGACAACTTCAACGGCCGCATGACCGGCTACACCGTCTTCAACGGTAACAACAGCCAGTGGACTGGTGACATCTTTGTCAGCAACAACACCTCCTATGACTTCGAGAAGACGGCTGTCCTGCGCCTTGGTCACAACCAGGCACTCACAGCGGCCAATGAGGTGAATCTGGGCTTCAACTCCATGCTCCAGGTTGGCGGCAACAACGTCACCATCGGTGGCCTGACCACCACGGGCGGCACGGGTGCATTCAATGGCTCGGTCGGCACGCTCGGTTCATTTAACACTGGCAGTTCAGAGATAGTTGAAAACGCCTCCTCCACACCTGGCGTGCTCACCATCAACCAGACCACTCCTTCCACCTTCGAGAACGTGTGGGATGCCAAGTTCCGCGACGGCGTGCCTAACAGCAAGTTCTTCGCTCCTGGCACGAACACTCACCTGCCCGGCGCTGCCCTCAGCATCGTGAAGTCAGGCTCTGGCTGGTCTACCATGACGCTGGACAATGACTACACCGGCACCACCACGGTCAATGGAGGCATTCTCCAGGTTGGCCAGGGTAGCATTGGTGACACTGGCGGCGTCAATGCACAGGGCACCATCGTCAACAATGGCGGCACCATCGCCGGCACGGGCTGGATCATGGGCAGCACGGTTCCTAATGCGCTCAGGATCAACAGCGGCGGCACCATCTCCCCGGGTGACATGGCTGGCCGTGAGATCGGCACGCTCAACATCAGTGGCAATGCCATCTTCCAGGCAGGTTCCCAGGCCCTTCTCCAGGTCCGCCTGCCGACTTACAACGCCCCTGGCTATGTGGATGCCAGCGATCCGAATTATGTCAGCTGGATCACCGGCCTCGCGAATAGCGAGTTCTCCAATGCCCTGCGTGACATCGTCACGACGCAGCAGCATGACATGATCAACGTTCACAGCATGAATGGTGCTGGCACGCTTACCATTCAGCAGGGGGCCAAGATCACCCTCAGCAACGAAGGCTACTCACCCAAGGCGGGTGATATCTTCCATATCTTCAAGGCAGGGGCGAATGGCATCGACGGCATCCTGGGCAACCTGGATCTCGGCAGTTCCTTCCTGCGCACAGGCGCGGAGACCGGCACAGACCTCACTCTCTTTGAGCTGGGCGGTAACTTCCGCTGGGACACCAGCCTCCTGAACAGCCTGGGCATCCTGGTCGTTGTTACTCTAAACGGCACGACTTCCGGACAGCCTCCGGAAATCGTCCAGGGCCCTGTTCTGACGCCTAACAATGTGCCAGTTTTCGAGCCTGGCGCCAACTTCACCATCTCAGTCAAAGCCAATTCTGCTGCCACGCAGCCGATTTCCTTCACCCTGATCAAGGATGGCACAGCAGTTTCTGCTGAGAATATGGCAGGCCCGGTGGTGATCACTCCAAACAACGGCATCCCTGCGGGTGACGGTGTCACAGTCACCTACACTGTCAGAGCCAGCACGAATACCAAGGGTAACTTCACGGTCCGCGCGCAGAACACTTATGGTTCTGTCACTTCTCAGGCAGTGACGGTCAACGTCAACGACACACCAGTCATCGCCGTCCAGCCGACGTCGACAACGGTGAACCCAAGCCTGCCGGGTCAGCCCTTCCCAGCCAGCTTCACCTGTGATGTGAGCGGCCCTGGTCCTTACACAGCCGCTTGGTTCAAGCGGACTGTCAACAGCCAGGGCACGGTTGACCAGCTGGTGGCCGAGGAGGATGCCACCCCGACTTCGACTCCGAACACATTCAGGAGCACGTTCCTTATTGAAGAGGTCACTGAGGCTAATGAAGGCAGCTACTTCTGCCGCTTCATCTCCAAAGATCATGCAAACCTCATCGCGAACAGCAATGTGGTCACACTGACGGTGCGGAACATCCTCGCAAACGTCGTTGCCACACGCACACGTGATCCTGGGCCAACTTATGTGGGTGAGAGCATTGTGTTCACTGTCAGCTACACCGGTGAGCAGGCCACCAGTTTCCAGTGGTTCAGAGGGGCTGACGCTCTGCAGAGCAACGGCAGCACCATCATTGGTGCTAACACAAACACCATGACAGTGACCAATACGGAAGTGTTGGCCAATCCAGCGCTCTACTTCTGCCGTGTCACCAATGATGTGAACACTGTGGACAGCAACACGCTCTCCGTCCCTGTTCTGGATCCGACTCCGAAGCAAGATCCTGGCGCTCCGAGCACGGTCGTCAACCGCACCATCCTCGCCGGCCAGCCTTACAGCATGACCGTGAATGCCGTGGGTCGTCCCGTTCTTCGCTACCAGTGGAAGAGGAATGGCACCGCCATCGCCGGAGCCACCTCGCCGACTTATGGCGCAAACCCGCTGACCATTGCCCATGGCGGCAGTTACAGTGTCGATGTGACCAATGTCACCTCCACCAAATTCACCCTGCCTGCACCTCCTGCAGTGGCGGCTGAGCTGGTCGTGGTGGACAACACCACGCGCGTGCTTCCAGTGCTCGGCCCTCTCAATGGCAAGCCCGCAGGTGCTACCTTCAGTCTGACCGCTATCGTCGGGCGCGGACCGAAGACCTCGGTCACCTACAAGTGGTACAAGCGCACCTTCCAGCAGGTTCTTGTGAGCGCGGGTGATCCAGATGTGCAGGGTGACGAAGTGTATAACGCAGTGCCTCAGGACACCGAGCTTGTGAACAGTCCGCGTCTCTCGGGTGCTACTTACTCTGGAACGGGTGCCGCAGTCCTCAGGATCACCGGAGCCATCCTTGAAGACGACGGACTCTATGTCTGCGAGGTCATGGGCCCTGACTCAGTCAAAGTGAAGGGAAGTGCCTACGATGTGCGCGTCTATGACAAGGTGCCGGTGAACAACACACCGACTCCGCTCAAGCCTGGCATCATCGGCGGCTACTATGAGGACAGCATCGTTGTCAACACGCTCGGTGGCAGCATGAATGAAGCCGAGGCCCGTCGTCGTGCTCCGGTCAGCTACACAGCCAGCGGGCTGCCGGCTGGGCTGGTTCTGGACAAGGTCACAGGCGTTATCAAAGGCTATCCTACCAAAGTGGGCACCTACACCGTCAAGACCACCGCTGTTAACGCGGTCGGTAAATCCAACGAAGTTTCTTCTACCATCCAGATCTACGCTCTGCCGTTTGGTGTTCAGGGATCCTTCGTCGGCCCGGTTGCACGCAGCCAGAGCATGAATGGAAACCTGGGAGGACGTTATGAGATGACCGTCACGCCGCTTGGCGCCATCTCTGGCAAATTGTTCCTTGGCAGTCTCGCTGCCAAGAGCTTCAAGGGTAACTTCGTGATCCCGCTGAACTCGCTTGGCCAGGTCACTGGCGCGCCTTCAGCCACGATCAAAATCCCTGCCACAAAGACTGAGCCGGAATACACCATTAGCTTCGCGCTCAACATCGGCACAGTGACACTTCCTGCACCCCCAGTGGTGGTTTTGGCGAATGCCACGATCAGCAATGGCACGAACAGCGTGGACTTCAGCGCCTGGCGTAACAACTGGGTGGCAGCCAAGCCTGCCGCAGGCCTTTCTGCCATCCCCACCATGTATGCCGGCGCTAGAGGTGTCCTTTACAACATCGCCCTGCTGAATGGCAGCGCTCTGATCCCGTCCAAGGATGTGCCTCAGGGGGCTGGCTATGCTACCATCAGAATGGCGGCTGCAGGCACCTACACGACGGCGGGGCGCACCACCGATGGAGAGACCTTCACCAGCAGCGCCTTCGTTGGACCTACTGGCCAGCTCCTCGTCTACCAGGTGCTCTACAAGACCACGGTCAAGGGTTCCATCCTCAGTGACAACATCGCCACCCCGATCATTGATCCTCTGCAGATCGACACTCTGGGCAATGCGGATGCGAACGATAACGACGTTACCGGCTTCATCTCCCACGTCCGTCCGCCTGATCCTGCCGTCACTACCAAGGCACGCCTCTACCGTTCCGGCTTCGGCACGACTGATGTGATCGCTGGTGTGCCTGCTGCCACAGTCACCACCCCGGTCAGTCTCCGGGTTGTCGGCGGCGTCTATGTTCCTCCTCCAACGATTGCCAATGCACCCACCGTCTTGCTGGGCATCGCCCCAGGTGTGCCAAACACAGCTAGCGGCAACAATGCCGACCTGGCGTTCTATGAGGATGGCGAAAACCCGGTCGTCGCCAGTCGCGAGCCCGGCCTCCTGGTCACCATCGGTGCCAAGAGCGCCATCACCGTGCCGAAGAAGGCTACCACCCCGACCGTCGTGAACCCTGCCTCCACCACACTGAAGGCCACGGCTTCCACGGGTCTGTTCAGCGGCGGCTTTGCTCTGGAGGATGCGAACCCTGTTCTTGGCACGAAGCCGGACACTGTGAAGCGCTCGGTCGCCTATCAGGGCCTGATCGTCCGCATCCGCAATGGTAGTGAGACGACACACTACGGCCTGGGCTACTTCCTGATCGACCAGCTTCCAGCGAACACGGTGCCGCCTACCAGCACCACGAACTCCCCACGCCTCTCCGGCATGGTGATCCTCAAGCCCACCTTGGCTGATGATCCAGTGGTTCCGTAAGCCTCCAGATCCACCCACCCCTCCCGGCGCCGGACTGCGAAATGCAGTCCGGCGTTTTTCTTGGGGTTGTCAGGGCCCGGCTGGCTCGCTAATTTCCATCCCCGCGGGCATGAAGCGCGCGGCCCTCATTCCCGCTTTCTTATGTTTTCCCTCCCGGTGGTCAAAGTCGGCTCCGTCCTTGTGGATGGTTCCGAGCCTCTCTTCATTCTCGGTCCCTGTGTCATTGAGAGTGAGGAGTTCATCTGGGACGTGGCTGAGCGCCTCGGTGCCCTGGCGAACAGCCTCCGTCTGAAATGGATCTTCAAGGCCTCCTATGACAAGGCCAACCGCAGTGCCGGCAGCTCTTTCCGTGGTGTGGGTGTCAAAAAGGGCTGCCAGATCCTCCAGAGCATCGGGGAAAAGCTTGGCGTCCCCGTGACCACGGATGTGCACACCGAGGAGGAGATCAAAGTCGCTGCCGAGCACATTGACCTCCTGCAGATCCCTGCCTTCCTCTGCCGCCAGACGGACCTCATCCTCGCCGCAGGGCAGACAGGTCGTGCGGTGAATGTGAAGAAGGGGCAGTTCATGGCTCCCTGGGATGTCAAAAACATCGCGGAAAAACTACAGTCTGTGCGCTGCCAGAACTTCATGATGACAGAGCGTGGCACCACTTTTGGTTACCAGAACCTGGTCGCGGACATGCGCTCCCTCTACTGGATGCGTGAGCTCGGCTACCGCGCCATTTTTGACGCCACCCATTCCGTCCAGCGTCCGGGCGGGCTCGGCACGGCCACGGGCGGTGATGGAAAGCTCGCGCCCGTGCTGGCCCGTGCCGCCGTGGCCACCGGTTGTGATGGTGTCTTCATGGAGACCCATCCAAATCCGGCCAAAGCATTGTCTGACGGGCCTAACCAGATTCCGCTTTCCGAGCTTGCCCAGGTGCTGGGCCAGCTGCGTAAAATCCATGCCGTCGTCCAGGAAGGCCAGTGACCCCCAGCGCATGTCCACGCACCTGTTCCACCATTCACGGATTGTCTCAGGGATTCTGCTCCTGCTGACAAGCGCCCTCCTTTCCCAGACAGCGGAGCCTGAAGGGGGGGACATGTCCGCCTTTGGCAAAATGATTCCTGCCGGCTTCGTCAACCGTGACGTCATCATCCCCTCCTTTGACGAGGCCGGTAAAAAGACGTCGGAGCTTCACGCCGCCACCCTCACCCGCATTGATGAGGAGCACCTCCAGGCCACCCAGGTCACCATCAGCATTCAGGCAGAAGATCCGGCCCAGAACATACGTGTCGACCTGCCCAGTGCCGTCTTTCACCTCGGTGACGAGATCCTCCGCAGTGATGAGCGCAGCACCGTCACCCGCAGTGATTTCGAGACCTCCGGTGACACCCTTGTCTTCGACACCCGCACCTCTGTCGGCAGCATGACGGGCCGTGTCCGCACATTGATCTTTGACACCAGCGCGGTCTCGCGCGAGACCAGCCCGCCCCAACCACCTTCTGGCAAAGCCGCCCCATGACATGAAAGCCCACCGACTCCTTCTTCTCCTGCCCCTCATTGGCTGGGTTGCTTCTGTCCACGGCCAGGGGGCCAGCCGGCTGTCCACCCCCAGCACCGGAGGCGATTCCAAAAAACAGCTCCAGCAGGCTGCTGAACGCCTGCGCGAAGCCCAGAAGAGCGGCGAGCTCGACCGCGCCAAGAACACCGCCAAGGAACTGATCAAAAACCTCCCTCCTGGTGTCACAGACGCCGCCAGGGCCGCCGTCCAGTCCCCTGAGGCCAGGCAGCAGGCTATCGATGCCGCGAAAGCCGCCGCAGGCGGCCTGGCCCCGCAGGTGCAGATCGGAAGAG
>PJQF01000361.1_pt1 | contig 12300 bp, 7 predicted proteins | sample 1503741 | NCBI WGS metagenome assembly PJQF01 (sample SAMN07775949, study PRJNA414020) | Biofilm metagenome, whole genome shotgun sequencing project. | isolation source: biomolecule (vanillin) treated reverse osmosis membrane biofilm | place: India: Nagpur | collected 2017-03-21 | reverse complement strand
GACGTGACGTTTGAGGTCACGGCCTCGGAGCAGCCGCTGCTCACCAATGACAAACGGAAAGGCAAACGCATCGGACTCGTCGTCACCGGTCCGGAAAGCGCCTTCATGTCCGCCGACGGCACGGCGTGGACACAAACGCCCGTGGGTGAAAAGAAGCCCGCAGGTGCGGCACAGCCGGATGTGATGAGCTACCGCATCAAAGCCACCACCAGCACGCTCTGGCTCGCCTGGGGACCACCGTTTCTGCCAAAAGACACCGCCGCGCTCGCAGAGAAGCACGCCAGCATCTGGAAGCCCTTCGAGCTCGCCCGCACCCGCGAAGATCACAGCGTCACAGCACTGCGCAGCAAGCCTGCCAAGGCCGACGCGCCCGTCATTCTCGTGCTCGCCAGGCAGCATGCATGGGAATGCGGCAGTAGTTGGGTGTGCGCGGGTTTCATCGAATGGCTCGCCAGCGATGAGACGCCAGCCGTATGGCTGCGCGAGAATGCGGAAGTCATCTCCGTGCCCATCATGGATGTGGACCGCGTGATCACCGGAGATGGCGGCAAAGAAGGTCTGCCGCACGACCACAACCGCGACTGGACCGACGCACCGCACTACCCCGAAGTCGCCGCCGCGCAGAAGCTCGTGCGCGCCTTTGCCGCGCAGAAGCGCTTTGCTGTGTTCTTCGATCTGCACAATCCCGGCACCGGCGGGCGCTCGTCCTTCTTTGCCCTGCCCCAAGAACATCTGTCCGCCATCGCTGCTGAGCGTCAGACACGCTTCATCGACATCGCCAGAGACGAGTTTCAAGGTGCGATCCCGTTCACGCCCATCACAAGGTTTGACGGCCCTGACTACTCCCGCTTCTGGCAGCGCATCAGCAAAAACTGGGTCCACACCAATGCCGCGCCCGATGCCCTCAAACTCACGCTCGAAACAGTGAACAACATCCGAGCCGCCACCATCGACGGCTACCGCGAAACCGGTGCCGACCTCGGTCTCAGCATCTCACGCTACATGCAGCAGCAAATCGAAACTCCATGACCATGCATATTCATCACGTTCTGATCGCCCTGTCGTTGCTCGCCCAATCTTACGCGCAAGAGGAAGCCACGCGCACGCTCACACTTGATTCACGATTGCTGAATCTGCCGGTGTGTAAAGACGCACCGAAGCAGCTCGTGAAGTTGGAGATCGGCGGGCAGAAGGTGCGGGAGTTTGAGATCGAGTTCAGCAGCGAGAAGAAGCCGGATCTATATGTCTTTCTCGATGTCACGGCGTGGAAGGGCCAGGCGGCGGTTTTGCGCGGACCTGCAGCGGTGATCGCGGCCATTGAGAGTGGCGATGAGATCAAGACCAGCGTGCCGGTGTATGCGGAGCAGTGGCGGCCGCAGTTTCATTTCACATCGAAGCGCGGGCGGCTGAACGACCCGAACGGTTTGCTGCACTACGACGGGGAGCATCATCTGTTTTACCAGCTGCATCCCTACGGCATCAAAAGTGGCAGCAAAAGCTGGGGCCATGCGGTGAGCCGTGATTTCCTGCACTGGGAGGAGCTGCCCATCGCCATTCGCGCGGAGGACGAGGGCATGATGTTCTCCGGCTCGGGCGTGGTGGACTGGAAGAATACGACTGGCTTTCAGACGGGCAAAGAACCGCCGCTCGTGCTCATCTACACGGCCACCGGACCGCCGCGCGATCAACGGCTCGCCTTCAGCAACGATCGTGGTCGTACGTGGACAAAGTATGCGGGTAATCCCGTGCTGCCGGAGGTGGCGCACAACAATCGCGACCCCAAAGTCTTCTGGCATGAGCCCACGCAGAGCTGGGTCATGATCCTGCACTGCACTGAGAAGGGCAAAAAGCTCCCGCCCATCGATCCGAAGGACCCGAATCGCAAATCAGGTGAGTTTGTCTTCTTCACTTCGCCTAACTTAAAGCAGTGGAAGCGCGAAGGCAGTGTCATCGGCTTCGCGGAGTGCCCGGATCTTTTCCCCATGAAGATCGAAGGCACCGAGGAAACCAAGTGGATCGTTCATGGCGGTCTTGGCGAGTACTTCGTCGGCGACTTTGACGGGCGGAGGTTCACACGCACCAGCGATCTCCTGCACGGGCCGTATGGCAGCGCCTACTACGCCGGTCAAAACTACAGCGACATGCACGATGGCCGCGTCGTGCAGCAAGGCTGGGCGAAGATGGGAGACAACTTTTTCCCAGGGATGCCCTTCGCGCAGATGATGAACATTCCCTGCGAGATCACGCTGCGAAGCACCGCCCGCGGCCCGCGCCTCGTCTGGCAGCCTGTGCGTGAGATCGAAACACTCCGTTCCAAGCATCACGCCATCGCCTCCAGCGTGCTCGATGCGCATAGCGATCCGCTCTGCGATGTGCAGACCCCCTTCTTCGATCTCCACGCCATCATTGACGTGGGCACCGCCACCGAGATCACTCTCGACCTGCGCGGCACGCGCTTCGTCATCGACGTGAAGAAGCAAAAACTCACCAGCGGTAAAGCTAGCATGCCCATGCTCATCCGCGAAGGTCGTCTCGAACTCCGCCTCCTCAGTGACCACAGCCTCATTGAGATCTTCACCGACAACGGCTTCAAGTTTGGTGCCTTCCAACACATGCCAGATGCAGGTGCCCGCCTCGCCCCAAAGCTCACCGCATCCGGCGGCGAGGCGAAGATCGTGTCACTCGATGTGCACGAGTTGAAGTCGGTGTGGCCTGCAACAAAGCAGCCTTGATCAGCTAAACCAGACACGACGACCTGCGAATCTTTTGCTGAAAATGGCATATGTTCACCCCTCTTTCTCAGCGCATAAAACTCACGCTCGTCCTCCTCACCACTGTGAGCGCGCTACACGCTCAAACCATCGCTCCGGGAGACCACGCTGAGTTTCCACTGCGTCCGCCACCTGCCAAGGCCGCGAAAGGCGCGCCAGCACCCGAAGCCGAAAGAGTCACCTTCCGCACCGGCAGCTACGACGAACTCGGCCTCAACAGAACGATCGAGAACATCCAAACACCCACGCTCACCGTTTATCGACCCGCCATTCCCGCTCATCGCAACGCCGCGATGGTCGTGTGTCCAGGCGGTGGTTACGCGATGGAGGTTATAGACCGCGAGGGACATGCCATCGCGCGATACTTTGCCGCGCAAGGCCTCACGATGGCCGTCTTGAAGTATCGACTGCCCCAAGCGGACACTTTTGAGAAGGGCCTGCCCGCCAGCCAACAAGATGCCCTCGAAGCTGTCCGTGTGCTCCGACGTCACGCGAGCGACTGGCATATTGATTCGCAACGCATCGGCATCATCGGCTTCTCCGCCGGTGGGCATCTTGCTGGCAGCACCGCGATGCTTGGCGATGCCGCCGACAGCTCACGCCCTGACTTCGCCGTGCTGATGTATGCCGTAACGCTCATGCACAGCGATGCCATGCACACCGGCTCCCGTGAACGTCTCATTGGCTCCAGCCCCGCAGCCGGACGTATCGCTGAGTTTTCTCTCGAACAACGTGCTCGGCCAGGTCTCCCACCCTTCTTTCTCTGCCACGCCGCGAATGACAAGACCGTCCCTCTGCCCAACAGCGAACTGCTCGCTGCAGCATTGCGGAAAGTGAATGTCCCGGTGGAGCTACTGATCGTGAACTCTGGCGGCCACGGCTTCGGTTTGGGCCGTGATGAAGAGTCTGCGCATTGGAAAACGGATTTTCTAACCTGGCTAGATGCGTTGCCGTGAAGCCATTCCACGTAGCGGTTTTCGTTGATGAGGCTGGCGTCTATGCACGCGAAGTCTTGCGCGGAATTGCACGCCATCAGCGGGAGCTGCCACTTCCGTGGTCGTTGCACGTGGTTCAGCGACGCCCGCTCGAATTACCGCCGTTGTGCCTGAAGACGTGGGGCAGGCAAGGGCATGGAGTCATCGCACGTGTGGATTCGCCCGAGGTTGAAACGGCCCTGGCCGCTAGCGGTCTTCCGGTTGTAAGCGTTAGCGGTGCCTTAGAGTCTCCCAAGTTTCCCACCTTCATGCAGGATGCATGTCAAGCAGCGCGCATGGCCGCGAACTTCTTCCGCGAGCGTGGCTTCCAGCATTTTGCATTTGTCGGCTTGGAGTTCATGCGCTGGTCAGTGGAGCGCGGGCAGTGGTTCCAGGACCACCTGGGCAGCCATGATCTCACTTGCGCCAGCCTGGCCTTCACCCAGGAAGAGATGCGCGCAGACCGTATCCGCCAAAGCATCGCCGTCTGGCTGCGGAAGCTTCCTCAGCCACTGGCACTCTGGGCCTGCAATGATGAAATGGCTCTTCACGTCGTGAGTGCCTGCCTGCGTGAGGGAATTGAAGTGCCTGAGCAAGTGGCTGTGCTTGGCATGGATGACGATGCTATCCTCTGCGAAGCATCCACACCTCCGCTTTCCAGTCTCGCAAACAGCGGCGAGAAAGCTGGTTACCGTGCCGCCAGACGACTCCACCGCCTCATGAGCGGCCTCCCTGATGATGAGACGCACGTGGTCAGCTTGCCGCCTCGCGGGATCGTGCAGCGCGGCAGCACCGATGTCCATGCGGTGGATGATCCGCATGTGGCGCTGGCGCTTCAGATTATTGAATCAGAAGCATGTTCTGGAATCAAGGTTGCGGATGTCGCGGCGCGTGTGCCTGCCGCAAGACGGGTGCTGGAAAGACGGTTCAGGGCACTGATGCAGCGCTCTTTGTTGCAGGAGATCTGGCGTGTGCAGTGCACCCATGCGATGAGACTCCTTGAGACTTCTAAACTGCCCATGATTGATGTTGCCGAACGCTGCGGCTATGAGCACGTGGAGCACTTCAGCACTGTGTTCAAAAAGACGACGGGCCTCAGCCCTGGGGCATATCGAAAGCAGGCTGCTCCGGTCAAACAAACAGCGAACAGAGTCGCATTCATTTAAGAGCTAGTCGCGAAGCCTCATTCCGCCCTGGGGCCATCAGCAGGATGGTCAACGCTCATATGCGTTTCACAGCTTGCTCCCGCTTGGTGCCTCTTCTTATTGGTTTGCTTGGAATGGCTGACGCTCCCGTCCATGCAGCCACGTTGACCTGGGATGCAAACACCGGCACCACCGGTGCTCAGGATGGAGCCGGAACCTGGCAGGTGGGCGCGGGTAACTGGTTTCTCACCTCCCCCGCCACAGACAATCAAAACTGGCTGAACAACACACCGGTCGCGGACATTGCCCAGTTTGGTGTCAGCACGACCACCACGGGAGGTCAACTGGTCACCATCTCAGGCACGGTGAATGTTTCCGGGATCAACTTTCTTGGCATGAACTTCTCAGCCAATGCCAATGGCTACCGCATCGGCAACAGTAGTGGGACACTTGCCTTTGATGCCAACGCCATCATCAACATCGCCGACAACGCGATGAGGGGATCTGGTAATATTCTCATCAATCCGGCTGCCGTCACCGGGAACGGCCTGACCTTCCAAAAGTCAGGTGGCACCGGGGCTCAGCGTATCCAACTGGCTGGAGCCAACACAAGTTTGACGGGCGTTGTCACAGTCAGGGGAAGCAACGGAGGCGTCATCTTGCAAACCGCAACCCCTGCTGCGATCCAATCAGTTTCCAAGGTGGTCGTAGAATCAGGTGCCACCCTCGAACTACGCGGCACCACAGGCAATTATGACCGGCCTCTGGAGCTGGCGGGTCATGCCACCACAAACTCGTTATTGGTTGGTGGAGCCAACACAGTTTCGGGGGCTGTGACACTGACCAGCACCACCCCAGTCTTGATCAGTCGGGCAATTTCTACAGGGTCCGTCATCAGTGGGGTGATAAGTGAGGCCGTGCCAGGAGCAGGGATCACATTCGTTGAGCGTGGCATTCTCAGTCTTACCGCTCAAAACACATACACCGGCGCGACTCAGACCAATGCCACGAACATCACAGATTCCACCTTGGTGCTGGACTTCAGCACACTCGGAGGTGGGCAGAATGACATCCTCTACAATGGCGCTGCCAGTGCCGGCCCTCTTACCATCGGTCATGCCAGCACCACAGTCGCCGGACTGGGACGGTCCATCTTCAATATCCAAGGGGCGGCCAGCGGAACTAACAGCCAGCGCATTGGGAATGTGACCATTGGCGTCAATGGCGCTACCACGGCGCGCACTGCCGCTGAGATCAATCTTACCTCAGGCGCAGCCAACACACTGAATACTACTTTCGGCACTTTCACCAAGGGAGTGCTTGGCAGCTCGGTTCGTATCACTGGGCCTGCCAGCGGTGGAATCATGGCAAACAACGGCACCAGCACGAACGGCCTTGTGGGACCATTCGTCCTCTACCAGAATGCCTCTGGCACACAAAAAGGCTGGGCGGGAGTCACTGGCAATGCTGGCTCGGGCGGCGCGATGGGCATTTTCACTGGAAGTCTCAGTCATTCGACAGGAACGGAGATCGCCTCTTTGGCAGGCTATTCCATAACCTCCGACCTCACCATCGGATCAACTTCAGGCGGCACCATTACTCAGGCCAGTGGCACCACGCAGCTCGCCACCGTGAGCATGACGGATGACCGCTCAGCCCGCAGTCTTGGCATTGGCAGTGGTAATACCCTGCGCCTGGGGGAAAACGGAGGCATACAGATCATCGGCGGTGCCCAGAGTCTCACCGTGGGCACAGCAGGCAGTGCAGGCACACTGACAGCAGGTGATGCGGGAGTGACCGGTGCGAATGATCTCTACCTAACCAACATGTCCAGCACAGGCACGTTGACCGTGAATTCGGTGATCGCCAACAACGGTGCCAGCGGAACCACCGATGTGGTAAATCTCGTCGTCAATGGCACAGGCAAGGTGGTCTTGACAGGCCATAACACCTTCACAGGGAGCTTCACCTTGCATCATGGCTCAACCATTGAGCTTCAGCATAGCAACTCTCTGGGAACCTCTGCGGGAACAAATCTCATCTTTGAGGGCGGTGAAGTTCAGCTCTCTGGCGGCATCATCATTGCGGATACATTCACCGCTGGGGGCACCGGACTGAGCAATGGTGGTGCTTTTCACAATCTCAGCGGCACCAACACCCTGGCAGGTGTGATCACCGGCATCAGTGGCCGGACGACACGGTTCACTGCGAATGCTGGCTCCACGCTCAACCTTAACAATGGCGGGACTGCAACGAGCAACATCTTTACCGTCGCCCAAAATCTCGAATTCGGCGGAGCTGGCACAATCATGGTCGCTAATCGTCTGAATGTTGACACTGGCACTCTCACCAAAGACGGAACCGGCTCACTGATCCTGAATGGAAGCAATGTCTATTCCGGTGACACCACCATCAGCGCTGGTGTGCTTAGATTGGGGAACAACAACGCCCTGGGCACCAGCAGCAGTGTCACTGTGAGCAGCGGTGCCGCCTTGGAGTTTTCGGGGGGGATCACGGTGCCAGGCACTGCGGTGACTCTGAGCGGCACGGGAATAGGAGGAGGTGGCAGCATCCGCAATGTGAGTGGAAGCAATGTTTTTCAGGGAACGATCACCGTCTCAGACACAGCGGGCAACCGGATCAATGCTGATGGCGGCACCACTCTGACATTGACTGCCGCTACTGCCGTGCAAACACTCACCACGTCAAGCCGGACAGTGACTTTTGGTGGTGCGGGCACCATCAACCTCACCGGTGCAGCTGCCAACACAGGAACCCGTGTCCTTACGCTTTCAAAAGATGGCTCTGGCACCTTGAACCTTCGTGCGGCCAACAGCTACACAGGCATCACCACCGTGAGCAATGGCGTGTTGAATCTCGACTTTGCCAATGCCACGCCGACCAGCAATCTTCTCGTCTCTGGACGTGATGCTACAAGTGCCAATACCCTGATCATGGCTGGCGGTGAACTTCAGATCAGTGGCAAGACCAGCACGGCCAATACACAAAGCCTTCCTGCGCTGACCACCAATGCCGGACGAAGCCAGATCACCCTCAGTCCCGGAAGCAGCGGGGGCACGGTGACATTCAACACTGGCACCTACACCCGCGCCGTGGGTTCCACTCTCAACTACACCACTGCCAGCGGAGCCACTTTAAGCACCACCACCGTAAACACCAATGGCACACTTGGCGGCAGCTTCACCATCGACAAGACGACATGGGCATCATCTGCGGCGACTCAAAGCACCGGGGTGGCTTTCGATGTCACCACCGACCTTGTCACTGGCACCAAGACCAATGGCGAGCAAGTTTCCTTCAGCGGCACAGTGCCTGCGGGACTAACCTCCGGCCAGACCTACTATGTGGTGAATTCCACCGGCAGCGCCTTCAAAGTCGCCGCCGCCCAAGGCGGCACCGCCATTGACCTCACCGGAAGCAGCGGTGCCACGACCATGAACAACAGTGGAGCCATCACGGGCCTCGTCACTTATAACACAGCCAACGGCTCCACGGCATTCACCCCCAATGGAAACATTGACGTTACCGCCGGGCGCACTCAAGCCGCTGTAACCATCAACACCCTGCGCTTCAATACGGCAGGAGCGGCGACAATCACACTTACTGGGTCTCTGACGATCAGTAGCGGCGGCATCTTGGTGACGTCGGCAGTTGGCGCGAATGACATCACCATTGCCGGAACCACCAGCAATCTCATCACCACAACGGCAACAAGTGACCTGGTGATGCATCAACACAACACTTCAGGAAATCTCATTCTCACCGGACGGGCCAACGTCAACTCCAATGGCAGCATGACCAAGACCGGTCTTGGCAGCGTGATCTTAACGGGCACTCACAACAACTCCAACATTTCACTGCGCATTCAGGAAGGTTCGGTCACCTTGCAGGGAAACAACCTCCTAAATCACACCACCTTCTTTCCCAATCTTGTGCTCGGAAGCGGAAGCAGCAGCGGAAAGCTTGTTCTGAAGTCCACGGCCGCCGATCAATCACAGAACTTTGACAGCCTTGTGGTTTCCGGATCGGGCACCTCCAACGCCATCGTTGGTGGCGGCACTGACAATTACGGCCTCATCATCAACAGCGGCACTCATGATCTGACCAATGCGGTTCTCGGCGGTTCAGGCAGTAACGAGAACAACTTGAACCTTGTTTTCACGGGCGGATCGACCACCACACTCGGTGGTAGTAACACTTTCGATGGAAGCGTCACCATTCGTAATGCCACCGTGAACGTCAGTTCGCTCGCGAATGCCGGAACCAGTAGTTCACTGGGCACAGGCAATGAAGTCTCCTCCATTTCGCTTCACGATGCGACCACGGTGGCATCCACTGCCTTGATCAACCACACGGGCAGCAACAACTCGACCACAGACCGTGTTTTAAATTTTCAGGGAGGAGACGCCACCAACAAAACCACGCTTACCACCGAGCTTAGCAGCACCGGCACGGGAACCGTGGCCTTCACCAGCCAGATGACCAACACAGGCGATACCAGCACGCCCAACCGCGTCCTGCGCCTTAGCGGCACCAATACGGGAGACAACAGCATCACAGGCATCGACAGTTTAGCTGGTGTGACCACGAGCTTGGAAAAGACCGGCTCGGGCAAGTGGGTCATCACCGGCACAAGCGCTCACAACGGGAGCACCACCGTTAGCAACGGCACACTCCAGCTTGGCAGCGGTGGAGCAGCTGGATCGCTGGGTGTCAACACCTCCAGTGTTATTCTTGGAGCCAGCACCGCAACGCTGCGGACGAATCGCAGCGACAGTATCACATTGTCGCAAACCATCACCGGAACTGGTAACGTGGAAATCTCTAACACAAGCACCGGGATCACAGTGCTGACCAGCGCCAGCAACACCTACAGCGGAAGCACGTCTATAAATGGTGGCAGCCTGCAAGTTGGCAGCAGTGGAACAGGGGTCACCGGAACCGGGGTTGTCACCGTGCAATCAAGCGGCACGATCCTTGGGACTGGGGTAATCCAGGGAGCCCGCTTCATCGCTCAAAGTGGCTCCACCGTGCATGCCGGTGACAGCACCGCCCCAGGCAGCCTGGGAACCCTCCGCTTTACACCGGCATCGGGTTCTGGGTCGTTTGACTTCCAGTCAGGAAGTTCAGTGATCCTTGGAATCGCTGCCGGTGGGAGCAGTGATCTTTTGAGCTTTGATGGGCTGTCTTCCGGATCGCTCGACTTCAATGGTAGTCTGACTGTGCTCGCATCAGGTTACACTCCCATATCGGTTGAAGTCTTCAACCTTCTGGACTGGTCAAACCTAACAAATGTTAACTTTGATTCACGCTTCAGCAGCGGCTCCTACGGTGGCTACCTGTTCGGCAATGGCGATGACAATCTAGGCTTTGACCTGCCGGACATCAGCGGTTCTGGCTATGCCTGGGATATCAGTAACTTCACCGTCAATGGAACTATCGCCACAACGCTGATGATTCCAGAACCTGCACGAGCTCTGCTTCTTTCAGCGGGGCTGATGAGCCTCTTTCTCCGTAGGCGGCGGCCCCAAGAAGGCACTCTCAGCATCCTTTGAGGAAGTTTCGAAAACTATGCATGGCCGTCGCCCTGTTCAGAACAGGCAAAACGCCACGCTCCCAACCAACACTTATCAAAATTCCGATCTTCAAATGAGGCTTACTCAAAAACGCTATCGACGTTCGACACATATTTCAGAAGACAAAGATCTTGCAGACCTCCTAGCCGCAGTTGTCGGGAAAGAGCGGACGTCGACGAAGGCTGCTTTCACTGCCGAAGCTCGATACGCATTGCTCGAAGAACTTCCTCGGCAGAGCTGGACCACAGCGCGACAAGCCTATGGCTGGGTGTGGAACACCCTTGGTGTGCGCGTCAGTTACCTGACCGTCTGGCGTTTTCTCAATGATCAAGGCCTCTTGATTGGAGACACTCTTCACACGCGTCGGCTACAGCCTCCGGCACTTTGAGATTACCATCCATCCTCCAGATTCCTCACGCGGGTCGTGTTACTTGCGGTCATCCAGCCGCCTGGCATGCACTTCGCATCCAGTCATGCTTGAGCTGGACTCACCACTTTATTCGGCCCCACTTCTCTTGAATGAATCTCACAGTCATTGGCTCTGGTTACGTTGGCCTAACCACTGGCGCCTGCTTTGCGGATGCTGGGCACCATGTCGTGTGTGGACAATGAGTCACGCAAGATCGAATCATTACTCCAGGGGCATCTTCCGATCTATGTGCCTGGACTGGACGACCTCATCATTCGCAATGCTGGAGCCAGGCGCCTAAGTTTCACGACCAGCACGAAAGAAGGTGTGCAGCATGGGGACATGGTCTTCATCGCTGTGCCTACTCCCCCACAGACGGATGGCAGTGTAGATTCAAGCTTCATAGAAAAGGTCGCACGGGAAATCGCCGAGCATCTCACAGACTGCCGTGTGATTGTGGACAAGAGCACCGTGCCTGTGAGAACTTGAGCTTGGCATTCCCTTCGACCTTCTAAAAGAAGTGCAGAGAATCAACGAACGCCAAATGGATCGCATGATGAAAGCGGTGCGTGATGGACTTTGGATACTCCCTGGCAGGAGGATCGCCGTGTGGGGCATTACCTTTAAGCCACATACAGATGATGTGCGCAGCTCTGTCGCTGTTAGGTTGATCAACCGACCAGCGTCTGAGGGTGCGCATGTCATGGCGCATGATCCCAAGGGTATGGGAGAAGTTCAGCAGCAGGGACTCTTGTATCATTCTGTGCATTTGGCTGAATCCCCCCTGGCTGCTGTGCACGATGCTGAGGCGCTTTTCATCGCCACCGAATGGCCTGATTACGCAAAGGTGGACATGACCGAGGTGCACGCAGCGATGCTCTCTCCCGTGGTCTTTGACGGACGCAACCTTTTAGACCCCGCCGTTATGATCGCGCGCGGTTTCTGGTATCATGGCCTTGGCAGGGTGATACCTCCAGCATAGCCAGCTTCATCGCTGTGAGGCGTGCCATGACACAATTTCGTCAGATGTGTTCCAGCTGACTCTGTATCGCCATAGAACTGTATTGCCATCGTTACGCAGTGAGAATTCTAAACAGGCCTTCCATGAAACGGTGATGCGCATCTTGTCCCGTGATTCACTTTACTCTGCGCCTTGATTGCTGCGGCGCTGCTTTTCCTCCTCATCCTCTTCATCACTGCCGCCGCCGTAACCGAGTACTTCCACGGTGATGATGGAGGGTGGTTCTTCCTTGGGGGCTGTGTCGCGGTTCTGGGCCACGGTTTGCGCGTTGGCTGCGGAGCTGGTGGCTGCGCTGTTGTTGTTCGCGGCGGTGACGGCGCCGAGGCTTGGTGCGCTGACACCACTGCTGGGGGCGCCCGTTGTGGCACCACAGATCGGAAGAG
>PJQF01000360.1_pt1 | contig 12490 bp, 16 predicted proteins | sample 1503741 | NCBI WGS metagenome assembly PJQF01 (sample SAMN07775949, study PRJNA414020) | Biofilm metagenome, whole genome shotgun sequencing project. | isolation source: biomolecule (vanillin) treated reverse osmosis membrane biofilm | place: India: Nagpur | collected 2017-03-21 | reverse complement strand
GCGTACTTTGCCTCTTCAGGGTTGAACATGCCGGTACGGATGCTCACACGCACCTTTTTGCATTACGAGTTCTGAGCCCGAAGCTTTTCAGAAGCTCGCATCATGTAGGTGGCCACCGCCTCCCTAATAGGAGCCAGCTCCGTTAGCCGTTGACCGAACATACGACTGCAGCAGATCTCCTGCTTTGGCGGGTCTGGCTCATCCAGTTCCAGGCATGGTGTACCGCCCAGCTCCCTGGCCGTCTTCTCGATCACTACACTAAATTTCTTGCGGAGCGTCCATGGATCCGCCTTAGCTAGGTCCATTGCAGACTTTATGCCCATTGCATCGAGATGAAGTTTCATCTTGCGGCCAACGCCCCACACCTCTGCCACGTCCGTATTACGCAGCACCCAGTCCCGCTTAATCGGGTCGGTGATATTGACCACACCACCGGTTTGCGATTGCAGACGCTTCGCAGTGTGGTTTGCCAGCTTCGCCAGGGTCTTTGTATGAGCAATACCGACACCAACAGGTATGCCGGTGCAGCGAAGTACCTGGGCGCGGATCTGCCGGCCTAAGGCATCCAAACTACCGACACCGGTCAGATCAGCGAATGCCTCGTCGATGTAAAGGAAAGATGTCAACCCATGGACATGAGTGAAGCCCACGCCAACTCTAGTTTCCCGCTGAATACACCATGACCATGGATATCCACCTACGAAGCGCTTTCAGAGCCTAATCTGTCCATACCGAAAGCCGCTGTTGACTGCGAGCAGCAGGAGCTGACATCAGGTTAGGGTATAGCCCAGCCTGACACCGCAGCTTGTCAACATAATATTATTAGTTATGATTACTTTGAATCATTTTTTTTGGACGCTGGCGTAGAATGAGAGGCTCAATCACATGTCATTCCACCGGCTGCTGATGACATTCCTCACTCGAACCCCACCGTACCAATTCGAGAGAAGTGACGCTTCATGAAAAATCATCCTGACACAGTTGAGCTGTTACAGAAAATTGATAAGCTGCTGACGGCAGTGGAGTCGTTGCATAATTGCCTCCAAACCCTCGAAGCTGTACCCAATGACAGTTACGATATTGCCCGTACCCAATTGCGTAATGCGGCCCGCGAGGCCTCGCACGTGATCGAGCGCCATCGAAGCACGCAAGAACTGAATCAAAAATCAGAGCAAAACGTGCCGCACTCTTTGGCGTTGCTTGCTTCTGCCGAAGCGGCGGAATGGCGCGCCAATGAACTCAGAAAAAATGGCGATTATGCCGAAGCACGCCAAGCCAGCGAACGTGCCATTACGTTACGCCAAGCGGCATCGGAAGCTGCTGTGATTGAACGCCGGCAAGGCATGCACCTTGTGCAGCCAATTGGTTAGAAGTAGCAGTCTTCATGGCAACTACCGCAAAAACTCGATCCGTCACCGCTCATGTACCTATGCAGTTAGCCGAAAAGGTAGATTTAATGGCTGAGCGGCTGGAGCGCTCCAAGAATTGGATCGTCAAGCAGACTCTGGCTGCTTGGATAGACCAAGAAGGGGGGCGCAGTCGCCTGACACGCGAAGCGTTGGCCGATGTAGACGCTGGTCATGTGATTGACCACTAAGCTGTCCAAGCCTGGGCCGACAGCCCCAACACCGAATCGCCATTAGCAATCCCGAATTGATGGAGTTGAATTGCACCAGCAAAGCGCTTTCTGACCTTGCTCGCCTATATGAATTTCTGGCGACGGTGGTGGATCAGCCTGCCGCTGCTCGTACTGTACAGCAACTAACAGTTGCCCCGACAACGTTGCTGGCAAATCCACGCATCGGTGAGCGGCTAGATGAGTTCGAACCTAGCGATGTGCGCCGAATCCTGATTGGCCACTACGAGATGCGTTACGAAATTACGGGATCTATCGTCTACCTGTTGCGCGTGTGGCATAAACGCGAGAACCGATAGATAAATTTTTAACACAAATCGCATTCTCCGCGACGATTCCAGGGAGAGGATCAGTTCTCCTCAGAGTTGACAGCCAGAGTCTCGTTTCCTCGATATTGAATTTCAGACCCTGTATTTCCATAAGAACGAGAAAGTTTCTTGAGATTCGGTAATGCCCGCAGGTAGCACAGTGACGCTCCTCCCAATCGCCAATTGACCGTTGCAAACCAGTCTTTTGAGCGCATATCAAGCAGCCCATTTACCCCTCCATGGAGCAGCCGTGACTCTTGCGAGGCAGGGACAAAGCACAGTTAGATTTTATTGGCAACTTTACGGTAGCTGCTTATCGTGAGAAAGCCATATTCGTAGCGAATATTTTCCTTAAATTTTGGCACTCAACTTAATGAACAAAATCTCCGAACGTACGTTGGCTGGCTGGAATTTTACGTTGAGCACCACGAAGCGGGATCGCTGCCAGCGCCCTTGAAGGGCTCATGGGTGGCGATTTTTTAAATGCACACAGTCTCTACGCTGGCTTCAGATTCGTACCTGGTGGAATTGGTGGAAGCCGTTGAGCTGGCTCGCATTGCTTGGCGGGATACGGTTAATCACCTGCAACACGTTTCAGATGACGTTTGGCTGGGTCAGATGGAAGCAGTGGTGTGTCTTGAAATCCAATACAGAACCCAGCAAGAGCAGCTCTGTCGTTACCTCTACAAAACAGTAATGAGCAGTGGCGGATAATTGCTGCTCTTGGATAGCGCCAATCATTCAAGCCTACGCTGGGCGGGCTTTTTGAGCATCCGAGGGATACGATATCTGACAATCCATTGCCCGACACGGGTTTCAGATTAACCTTACACAGAGCGCTCGCCGAGATGAAGTTGCAGACCGTTTCCATTAAAGTCCTTGTACGTTACGGTCTCCCTGCTCATCTCAGAAGACCATCAGGAACCAGCCTTGCGGGGAGGCGAGTCTTGAACACAGGAGAAAAAATTATCTGAAACGCGGTGCCTCCAAGGTCTGCGTTGGGCTCATGACTTAGCGAACCATCTAGGTTCTTTACCAGTTCAGTGATCACCTTCATTCCCAGCCCCGACATTTTATGTACATCAAAGTCAGTCGGGAGGCCTCTGCCATTGTCGCTCACAGTCAAGCAGCATTGGTGCTGATATGGTGTTAAATGAACGTTGATTTTAGAGGCTCCATATTTCAATGCATTGGTCACCAATTCGTTAACAATCAGACCGATTCGGCTGAGTTGTTCACTATCCAACGCCAGTGGGACGGCGTCGACTGAGATTACCATCTGGCTTTCAGATCCCAGCATCGTAGATAAGCCAGCGCACAATTGGACGAGATAGTCAGCACTATCCAGCGTAGAGGCTGCCTTGCCGACATTAATATGTTTATGCACATTGGCTACAGCAAATATCTTGGTTGCCGCTCTGGAAATCTCCTTAGCCGCTTCAGAGCTGCCCAGCTGAGCACTTTGAATGCTCAACATCGACACAATCAGATGAAGGCTATTCATCACACGATGGTCGATTTCTTCGGCCATTAAGTGGGAATGATTCAGCGCCGCTTCCTTTTCCGCGATGGATCGCATAGCAGACAGGCGCAGCTCCAGTTGATCCATCACAACGCTTGCAAGATCCGTCAATGTGTCTAGCTGGTCTTGGGTGACCGTACGCGGCTGCGTGTCCAAAACACATAGCGTGCCAAGATTGAAACCGTCGTGGGTATGAAGCGGTACTCCCAAATAAAACTGTAACCCGAATTCGCCTGCGACGAGGGGATTAACGAGCGTACGAGGGTCGTGTCTAGCGTCCGTTACTAACCAAGGTTCTGCCTGGAGGATCGCGGAAGAACAAAGGCCTGAATTGCGGGGAATTTGTTTTACGTCGAGTCCGTGATGAGATTTGAACCAGATTCGGTCTGTATCGACGATGCTCACGATTGCTATCGGAGTTCCAAGAAGACGAGCTGCTATCGCGGTCACACGATCAAATGCGCCATCCGGAGGCGTGTCTAGGATGGCGTACCTGCGAACAGCGTTCATCCTGAGCGCTTCCTCTTGAGCGGACTTACTAGAACTGACGGGATGAGTCACGGTGTTCATAGTGTGCACTCACAGGAATAAGGCCAGTAGCTGTGCTCTCGGGTTCGATGGAATGCCCCAAAAAAATTGGAACTTTTCTATGGCCTCGCGCACAGGGAGCAAATTGGATGATAGCAGAGTGTGCATTGCTACACTATTACGTGCGGAACAGCTGGACATCCTACGCTGCGCTCAGTGCGCCGGTATCTTGTGGTTAGAAGAAACCAAAAGGTTAGCGTACGTTTTTTCCGGGTTCTCTCGGCCGCCTTCCGGAACACCCCGGATGGCAGAAGTCCGCATCCGACACTAGGTTCACGCCAGCATGACGATAAGCCTGGACGATCAAACGCGAGCAGAACTGCCTCCGGTCGGCCACGAAGGCAGCTAACAGTAACCGTCTGGCCAACTCACCGCTCAGCACACAGACCAGCTCGAACAGGAATGAATGGAAAGCAAAGTCTTGCCCGCAGGTATACCGATTGACTAAGCCTATATCTGACGTAGCTCATGCAGAGCTTGGCAACGGGTCGCAATCGGCGACGGCTTCATTGTATACTTCGGTTCCGCATACCCCTTGAGCACAGGAACATCAGCATGACTGTACTCCAAACGATCTACTGGCAGCCTACGCCGCCTTAGCGCTACGCCCCCCTCGCAACACCTGCTTCCGCTAGTCTCGCTCGCGGGCGCACACTGCTGTACGCCTGGTTTTTGCACCTCAAGCACACAGCAAAAAATCCTCAAAATTTGAACTTGTATCGATTCGTTCGCCATTCCTTTGGCGTGCGCGATGCTTTGCCTTGGATATTCTGATGCTGCAATCGCTCAAACAAACGTGGTTTTCCAACGTCCGTGGAGACGTGCTAGCAGGTCTCGTAGTCGCCCTGGCATTGATCCCGGAGGCCATTGCCTTCTCGATCATTGCCGGCGTCGACCCCAAGGTTGGTCTCTACGCCTCCTTCTGTATCTGTGCTGTTATTGCCTTCGTCGGCGGTCGTCCCGGCATGATCTCGGCGGCTACCGGCGCCATGGCACTGCTCATGGTTACTTTGGTTAAAGAGCACGGACTTCAGTATCTGCTGGCAGCCACGTTGCTCTGTGGGGTACTTCAAATCCTCGCGGGTTACCTGAAGCTAGGTTCGCTGATGCGCTTCGTCTCTCGCTCTGTGATCACGGGTTTTGTAAACGCATTAGCGATTCTGATTTTTATGGCGCAGTTACCTGAATTGACCAACGTGACCTGGCACGTCTACGCCATGACCGCAGCGGGCCTAGGGATAATCTACCTGTTTCCGTATGTACCTGTGATTGGCAAGCTGATTCCTTCGCCATTAGTGTGCATCCTGACACTGACTGCACTTGCCTTTTACCTCGGGCTGGACATCCGTACCGTGGGTGACATGGGCCAATTGCCGGACACACTGCCGATTTTTCTGTGGCCTGAAGTGCCGCTGAACTTTGAAACCCTGCGCATCATCTTTCCTTACTCCGCAGCGCTGGCAGTTGTAGGCCTATTGGAGTCGATGATGACCGCGACCATCGTCGACGGTCTGACGGATACCACCAGCAACAAAAACCGCGAGTGCAAAGGTCAGGGTGTGGCCAACATCGCCGCTGGCATGCTCGGCGGGATGGCAGGTTGCGCGATGATCGGCCAGTCAGTCATCAACGTGAAATCTGGTGGCCGCACCCGCCTCTCGACATTGTGTGCCGGCGTTTTCCTGCTGCTGATGGTGGTATTTCTTGGCGAATGGCTCTCTAAAATCCCGATGGCGGCACTCGTGGCAGTGATGATTATGGTGTCCATCGGTACCTTTAGCTGGGATTCCTTGCGCAATATGAAAGAGCATCCGCTGTCGACCAACCTCGTCATGGTGGCGACCGTCGTGGTCGTCGTGGCCACTCACAACCTGGCCTACGGCGTATTGGTCGGTGTGCTGCTGGCGTCCCTGTTCTTTGCCAACAAGGTCGGACACTATCTGGACATCAAGAGCACTCTGCAAGAGGCGCAATCGCATCGGACTTATTACGTTGTGGGCCAGGTGTTCTTCAGCTCTGCAGACAAGTTCACTGAGGGTTTTGACTTCAAGCAAGCGCTGAAAAAGGTCACCGTCGATCTCACACAGGCGCATTTCTGGGATATTACCGCCGTCGCAGCGCTGGATAAGGTCGTGATCAAGTTCCGCCGTGAGGGCGCTGAGGTTGAAGTGCTCGGTCTCAATGAAGCCAGCGCAACAATCGTTGACCGCTTCGGTATGCATGACAAACCCGGTGCCATCGACAAGCTCATGAGCCACTAAGGAGGACGACAATGACCCACGTAATGGCATGCAGATAACTCACAATCCGCATTGGCGGTCTGTGATTACGCAGCATGGGCTTCGCAACGTCTCAGCGCTCCCCCTGACCTTGCTTCATGTGCTGGATAAGGAGAAATATCCTGCATCCGCTGACCTCAGCGGCAATATCGGTCTCGGCAGCAGTGAACATCTACTGGAAGATCTGGCCACGCTGGATGCGCAGCGTGCAAAACTGGCCTTGGAGCATGGCCAACACATGCTGGAAAAGGCCAGGGAGCGAACGGCCATTTCCGGCGCTGCGTTTCCTGAGCTGAAGCAGCGCCACGGACACTTGGTAGAAATCTGAGCGACCTTCAGGAGGATTCGACTGTTGGTGATAGGAAGAGTGGGTGAAGACAACTCACGCAACGCGCACAGCCTTGGCAGCCAGATAGAAGCTGTGGTGCGAACAATTCACCGGCCTATCCTGATCACAGCTAGCAGCTATAAAAAGCCCGAAAAGGTGATGCTCGCATTTGACGGCAGCTCCACTGCCGTATCCGTCCGGCGAACACGCCTTGCTTCCCGATAGATAATGCTGCGCCCTCGATTCTCGACTGTTCAAAGTTTCAAGCTACGCTTAGGGATCCGGAGCATATGCAAAACAAAGCTTATTCCCCTCTGGATCCCGACAATATGCTGCATAGAAATCTGAAGCATATTCTCGAAAGCCCGGCTTACCCTCATTGGTTCCTCCCATCTCAATAGCAAGCGCCCAGACCTCACGAACCTGGGCCTCCGAAGCTGCCAGAAAACTCACTTGAACACCGTTCCCCCAAGTGGCTGCAAGACCATTTATAGGGTGCTGGACGTAGAACTGGGGCCATCGCCTATTGGGGTATCGCCAGCCTACGCCGCGAGCAGCCCCACCGTTCCCTTCAGGCATCTGGATAAGGCCTAGTTTCGCCAGCAAGGCGTCGTAAAAGACTACCAAACACTCAAGATCCCTAGCTCCGACGTGCACGTGACTGAACATAGGTATACTCCGCGAAAGGGGGACGTGTCGCTTTGTGATAATGCGCAAGCACCGGGCATCACACATTGTAATGTCGCCCCGGTGCACACGGGTGTCTAGCCATCTTTGCTGGACTTGACCGCAGCCATTGTGCTGTGGAACACGGTGTTTCTCGAGCGGGCAGCCCAAAGGTCAGCCGACGCCGGAAAGCCGGTGAATACAGATCTGTATCAGTACCTGTCGCCGTTGGGCTGGTAGCACATCAACCTGACAGGCGATTACGTGTGGCGGCAGAGCCACAAACTGGAAGATGGAAAATTCAGGCCGCTACGGCAGGTCGGAAAACCTTAGTATACGATTTTCCCGGTTCCTGCTCACTAGCGGTCGACGGCCAGTTCGTGGAATGCGCACTGACGTATGCGTCCTGTCAGCGGTGTCCAGCCAACACATCTTCCAAGCTCCGGCATTAAGCGCCACGGTGTCTCCGGTTTTAAAATGAACACCATCGCGCTTATAGCTGGGTTTGTGTAGGTGACTCCAAACGACGCTTACCAAAGAACTTTCTCCGATGGGCTTTCAGAGCAAATCACGCCTGTACACTCGAACCTGCGCGGTAACTTGGCGTCATGACCTTTATTGCGATTGTGGCACCTGTTAACAGGGCTATTACTCCCAGCATCTCAAGACCGGTAGGTAGACGGTTTTCGGCGATAAGGCCGAACGCAGCGGCGAAGATCGTTTCTACAGAAATGAGCTGCCCAGACAGGGCCATGGGTAACCGCTGGCTTGCAATGTTCCAAGCCCATGCCCCTCCAACGGAGGCAAAACATGCCAGCGCTGATGCTGCGGCGAAAACCGGTAGAGTATTGTCCAAACGTAGGTCAATGTGCGGGTAGCTATATACCCCAAACACAAGCCCGAAAGGTAAGAAAAGCAGGACGCTGACACCTGCTCCACTCATCATTAGTCCAGTCCAAAGACCTGAATGTACTTGGGGAATTTTTGCCAATATCTTTTGGTTTAATATGCTGAACATTAACCAAGCCAATACTGCGCCTAACGCATAACCTACTGCCACAAGGTACGAGGGCGCGCCTCCATCTAAAACGCTGACCAAAATTCCATAATTCGTTGCAACCAAACCAAAAACTGCCAGAATTATGGGTGCACAGAAGCTGCTCCAGGAAACTGTTCGGTTGATCAAATTGCCTGTGATGGCAACTATAACCGGCGTAGCGCTCAAAAATGCGGGTGCGATTATAGCCCCACCGTGAAGTACACTTCCCATAATGCATCCTATGTAAAGAGCATATCCTAGGACGCCAAGCAGCCCGGCCATCATAGTTGAACGCCAGCTTAAAACTGGATCGCCAGGCCAATAAACACGAATAACAACAAGACCAATGCAGCCAGAGATGATGAATCTCAATGTAATAAAATCAACCGGTCCAAAATCTCCCATCATGTAAGGAGACAGAAAATTAAGCGCCCAGCTGAACGTAGCGAAAATTGCAGCTGCAATCCCAATCACATAGGATTTTGACATCGCCTCTCCTGTGACGGGCTTACACGCCCGATTTTAGATAATAGGATCGCAATATTTCGAGGAGCGAATCTCCTTACCGTCCTTTATACCAATAAATTGTGACCCATAGGCCGTCTGAGTTGGTTTACCCAAGTTAACGCCCATCCCTACGTCGCCACCACTTTCAGACTTGCCTTCGAACATGGATTTTGTCTAGTCGTGAGCGCCAGTCTAGAAAGCGCATTGTCACAGCAAGTCGGGTCTTACACGGCCGCAGCGCTGTCGCGCTACCTTGATGACGGTGCCGTACCCATAGACAACAAATGGGCCGAAAACCAAATCAGGCCATGGGCTCTTGGGCCGAAGAACTGGCTCTTTGCAGGGTCGCTGCGCAGCGGTAAACGTGCGGCAGCGATCGTGAGCCTGATCCAGTCTGCACGGCTGAATGGTCATGATCCGTATGCTTATCTGAAAGACGTTCTCAGACGCCTGCCGACGCAGCGGGTGAGTGAAATCAAGCAGTTGCTTCCGCATAAGTGGGAGCCCGTTTAATCATGTAAGGGTGACGCTCGGACGTACACACTTAAGTTCGTCTGGCTGTAGCCAATAAGGCGGCTGCGCCGAGCATCATTGCACCCGTTATGCGATTGATGATCGACAATTTCCGCTTCGAAGGGTGCAGAGATCGAATGATGCTGCCAGCAAGGGCCCAGCCTATAGCGGCGATAAACTCGACCGCAATGTAGATTGCACTTAAAACGACGAACTGGGCAGTGAAGGAGGCGCCAGTACCAGCAACAATGAATTGGGGAACAAAAGCAGTGAAGAGCAAGATTGCTTTGGGGTTGGTCATGGCAGTCATGAACTCCCTGCGTGCCAAGGAGTAGGCATCGACAGGCTGGAATACCGAAGCCCCATCTTCGTGACAATCACGGCCTATCATCATTCTTACGCCGAGATAGGCGAGGTAAAGGACACCTACCCACTTAATAATCTGGAAAGCGGGTTCAGACGCCTCTAGCAATGCGCCTAAACCGACAATCACCATTGCGATCATCAATGCAAAGGCCGTACACCGACCTGACAGACCGACCACTGTAGGCAGCAAACCCTGCCTGCTGCCATTTGCGAATGCAAGCAGGTTGTTGGCGCCCGGTGAGACGGCAACGATTGCTGCTGCGGGGAGAAATAGGAGGAGTTGGGCTAGGGTCATGGTTGGAACCTCGGCATCGACAATAATTGATTCTAGCCAGAGCTTGAATAGTCTCTACGAGGATCGGGCATATTTCGCAGCGCCTATCCTTTGGAGAAGCGGTGTTCAGGTGTTTGTTGGTAGCTTCGGAGTATGCTTTGGGGTCAGTAAGGTGTGTTGGCTAGACGCTTACTACGCTTCCGCAAATCACCTTTGTTTACGTTCACCCCCGCTGAACCCTGGATGATAGCAGCATCTCATGCTCACTGGATTGTTTGCGACGTCAAAGGGCCCGTGCCGTACTCACTGGGCTTGTGTCTCGTAACCAAAACGATCTAAAACGTTAGCGCACGACCACAAGCATAAGTACATCCTGCGATGGTCCCCGCTAAATTCAGAGAATTAAAACTGTCGCAGGGTATAAAAATCTGTCGCAGGCTGGTCGCCGTTGTGACGGGTCGCTGCCAAATAAGTATTCTCCAGGCGTCGTACCTGACAGACGTTTCAGATTACTAAAGATCAAATACTGACTCTGTTGTGAATCTGAACTGCGTCTTTGGAAAAGGAGGTTGCCTTGGCTTGCGTGGGTTTAGTGAACGGCTGTCGTACTGTGGCCTCAGTGCTTAGCGATGAAGATTGGAAGAAAGTAGTGAAAATATCGAAAGGCCGCCAGGTGCTCATGCCGGATACGAAACTTCCGGCACAGGCCAAAACCCTCAGACGGGATGGAGGCATCACCAGGTACTTTTCCCATTTTCCTGGAGAGAGCCCTGAGGGCTACTCCAGCACTGAAAGCCCAGACCATATCGCCATGAAGGTGGCCATTTACAAGAAGCTGGTTGCTCTAGGCATTCAAGCCGAGCTTGAAGACGGCGTAGACGATTGGCGGGCTGACATTCTGGTTGGCGACTCGGCCTTTGCTCCGCGCCTAGCAATAGAAGTGCAGATTTCGCCTCAGTCTGCGCAGCGGACATATGAGCGCACTGAACAACGCAATCGCTCTGGTGTTCCGACTCTTTGGATATTCGGCAGTATCGGCCTGACGGGCGTTATCAACGAGGATCTAGCACGAACAAACCCCGTGTTCGTCGCAAAAACACCACTGGATGCAGCCGATATAGCGAGTGCAGTGTGTCGTGGCCAAGCATTCTACGATGACTTGTCGCACTACCAGCAAACGCCAGCAAGACCAGTTGCGCTGCTCATAAACTGTGCATGCGGAGACAGATGGCTCTACCCGTTCGGCTGTGTTTTGCTTCTCAACAGAATCTCCGGTGAAACTGCCCCAATGTTCATTAGTTGCTTTAGGACAAGCAGGGTGGGAAAGGGGCTTCTACCTACAGCTAGAATGAGGGCGGTGGAAAGATATTTTGACCTGGGCATGTCTGCCGTGAAAGTTAGCGCCGAAAAATATGGCGTTGGGTTTGGACGGCCATCTGAGGTCTGGCATCGTTACGGGCGCTTTGGAAACTCAAAATCAGGCATTCGGGTATGGGAGCGAAGCTATAGCTGCCCGACCTGCACCAGCACGCCTGAACCGCTGACGCGGGGCTTACCAAAGAATGTAGCCCTGTCGATGTGCCCGGTCCCCGTCGCCACTACCGTCGATGCGCGTTCTGTTCTTAGCGTCACACCGAGTTGGAGAATGAGCAGAAAGGACGGCTGGGTTGAGTCTGTAATGTGTGAACGTAGATGGAAGGATGAATTCATCTACCCGCTCAGGTCGGCAATTGCGCAGGCGTGACTCGCTGAACAGTTGCAACATGCCTAATCGGGTGGTCGCGACAGTTTTAATTCTCTAGGCCTCCGCTCCACAGCAGAGACTTGAGGGTTTGCGACAGTTTTGCGTTTCCTCCAGAGTTGGCTTGAAGCCCCAGAAAGCCGGGCTTCGCAGCGACAGTTTTAATTCTCTAAATCCACCGCGACTGTCGTGATGATCCGCCTCGACGATACTCCAGGTGTCGTCTCGTCCCCCTGGTCAGTCAGCAAGGTCAGCCAAAGCGGACGCTCGTTGAGCATAGCCTCACAACACGCTCATTGAGTATCGCCCCTAGCCTTGCGGCTAGTTGCGGATCGTGTACCCCCACGACTGCCATCTCAAAGCTTTCTGGGCCCGCGTGGATCCAACGATAGTATGTTGGACGCAGGTAACTGTCGTTCAAGCTCAGCAATACGGTCATACAGCTCTATGATTTTCGCATCCGCCTCGCTCAATAAACTTGCTAGCTGGTCGCGCTGTCGGGCAACCTGCTCAATCCGATCTCGCAAGGCGCGGCTTTTCTGACGGGCAAGATGATTTATCTGGTTCAACGAACGAGGTCGCTCCTCCGCATGTTGTTCGATGTAGGTTTTTATCTCTGCGATGAGACTCGGGAAACGTGATTTCTTAAGTGCCGACGGATCGCTCCCGGCCTCTTTGGCCACGTTGTTTTGAGTAACCGGTGTCCCCTTCGTTAGAAGCTGC
>PJQF01000359.1_pt1 | contig 12549 bp, 11 predicted proteins | sample 1503741 | NCBI WGS metagenome assembly PJQF01 (sample SAMN07775949, study PRJNA414020) | Biofilm metagenome, whole genome shotgun sequencing project. | isolation source: biomolecule (vanillin) treated reverse osmosis membrane biofilm | place: India: Nagpur | collected 2017-03-21 | reverse complement strand
CCTTCATTACCCGGGGCGAGCCCGGCGGCCTGCTGGTGGAGACCACCGAGTACCTGGCGACTGTGACCGCGCTGGATGCTGCCAGCCAGCGCATCACCCTGGTGGATGCACAAGGCCAGAGACGCACCTACCAGACGGGCCCGATGACGGGAGCCATGAGATCGATGAAACGCGGTGACCACGTCCGCGTCACCGTGACCGCACAGTATCTGAGCTTTGTGCACAAGCCAGGGAGCGACACGGACCATGGGGATACGCGTGCCACGCGCATCGTGCACCCCCAAGGCGCGCAGCCGGGCATGCGGTGGTCAAACACCACAGAGTGGTCCGGCAGGATCGCCTCCGTGGACTTGAAGAAGCGCATGGCCACCGTCGTGTTTCCGGACGGACGCAGGCAGACCTGCCAGGTGCGGCCGGATGTGGACATGACGAGACATAAGGCCGGCGAGGAGGTGGTCTTCCGAATGACCGAGAGCGTGGCCGTCCGCCCCCTCAAATGACAACGGCGAAAGAATTTCAGACCCTCAACAAACCTACCCTTCCATCCCCATGAAACCCAGTCTTATCCGCCCCTTTGCCATCGTGCTGGTCACGATGTTTGACATGACCTTCAGGCCGCCGGCGCAGGCGGCCGATGACAACATCCTCGACCCTGAGGAATGGCCGCATGTTTATGAAGTGGGTGGTGCCGAGGTGGCCATCTACATGCCGCAGATCCTGGAGTGGGATGAGTTCAGGCATCTAAAAGGCACTTCCGCCATCGGCGTCAAACTCCCGGGCTCCAAGGAAGCCAGCTTTGGCGCGGTGGCGATCGATGCCGACACGGTGGCTGACATGGCGCACGGCACTGTGCAGATCGGCAGGCGCGAGTTCAGCGGCTTCCGCTTCCCCGAGCTGAATGCCGAGCAGGCTGGCAAAGCGGAACAATTGGTTAGAAGTGTGCTGACTCCGGACAGCCCCATGGAGCTGCCCATCTCAGCAGTGACCTCCGCCCTGAGCCGGGATGAGGCCAGCCTTCAGGAGACCGCCGTGAGCTTTGATCCGCCTCCCATCTTTTACAGCAGCTCTCCCGCTGTGCTGGTCACTTTCATCGGGCAGCCCAGCTTTGAAGCCGCGGGTGATGATCCCTCCCTGCTGTTCGCCACAAACACCAACTGGGACGTGCTCTTTGACGGGGCGGACTATTACCTCTTCGCTGAGAATCAGTGGCTGACATCCAAGGACGCGCTCAAGGGGCCGTGGACACGGGCCAGGACGCTGCCTGCCTCTTTTGGCAAGCTGCCGGATGATGCCAACTGGGCGGACGTGAAGGCCAGCCTGGACCACCCGGCATCCCCGGACGCAGCTCCGGTGGTGTTTGCCTCCGACCGTCCTGCCGAGATCATCGTGACGAAGGGCAAGCCACAACTCGTGCCGGTCTCCGGCACCAAGCTGATGTATGTCATCAACACGGAGAGTGATCTCTTTCTGCACCCGGCGCAGAAGACGTACTATTTGTTAACGGCAGGCCGCTGGTTCAGCGCCGCGTCTCTGGACGGCCCCTGGAGTTCAGCCATGGACAGTCTGCCAGCAGACTTCAGCCACATCCCCGGCACCCACCCGAAGGCTCATGTGCTGGCCTCTGTCAAAGGAACCGCCGAGGCGGACGAGGCGGTGATCCTGGCCTCCATCCCTGAGACCGCCAGCGTGGACCGCAGCACCACGGTGAAAGTCGTTTACGAAGGCGCTCCGCAGTTCAAGCCGGTGCCTGGAACGAGTGATGTGCAGTTCGCGGTGAACACACCGTATGATGTGTTCCTGGTCAGCGGCCGCTATTACTGCTGCCATCAGGGCGTCTGGTTCCAGGCTTCAGTGGCCACTGGAGCATGGGTGGTATGTGATCAGGTCCCGCCAGCCATCTACACCATCCCGGCCACGAGCCCGAAGCACCATGTGACTTATGTTTACGTCTATGATTCCACCCCCACCACGGTGCATGTGGGTGTCACTTCTGGTTATTCCGGCTGCTACATCGCCCGCGGCCTGGTGGTCTTCGGACTTGGCATGTGGCTCGGGCACGAGCTGGCAGATGACCACTGGCATCACCATTACTACCCACGGCCCTGCTGGTATGGTTACGGCTGCGGTGCCGTCTACTACCATGGCCACGGATTCTGCGGCCACGGCGGGCACTATTACGGCCCTTACGGCGGCGTCGGATACGGAGCTGTCTACCATCCAGCGACCGGCGTCTACACACGCTCTGCCTACGCCTACGGCCCGCGCGGGGCAGTCGTGGCCAGGTCTGCCTACAATCCATGGACAGACACAGCGGCAGGACGCGTGACAGTGAAGACCCCATATGGCTCCTGGGGCCGCTCCGCAGTGGTGCGTGATGATGAGTGGATCCGGGCCGGTCATCATTCCAACATCAACCGCACCGTCGCCGGCGCACAAACATCCCGTGGCGGCAGTGCCGTGGTGGTGAACCGTCGATTTGGTTCCGACGCCTTCATCACCAAGACCGCTGGCGGTGATGTGTATGTGGGCAAGGATGGAAACATCTACAAGAGGGATGCAGACGATGGCTGGCAGAAGCGCGACTCTGGTGGCTGGGTGCATGATCCATCCGTCCCGGATGAGCCTGTGCGCCCGTCACGGCCGGACATGGATCACCGGCCTGGTGCTTCCTCACGCCCCTCCACCTTGCCTGCGAACTCCCCCACACGCCCGCTTGATAAGCCTGAGGCTCCCAATACCCGGCCTGCCACCACGCCGGTGAAAAAGCCAGCCACCCCTGCGGCGAAGCCTTCCACCAGACCAGTGAGCCACACGGGCTACAAGAGCACGCAGCCCACAGCCTCCAAGCTGAACCGCGACTCCTACTCACGTTCACGCAGCACACGCAGCAGCCCGTCCAAAACCACGCGCTCTTCGAGCTCCTCGAGCAGCGTCAAGAGCGGGCGCGGACGCCGCTGAGTCTTGAAGACAGCCAGTCACGGCAGACCATGTGTCATCCTGAGGTCATCTTCGCGCTGGTGCTGTGTGCAGCCGCCACAGCACCGGCGTCTGATGCTGAGCCCCAGTTCCCTCTCCAGCAGGAGCGGCGCAGTGAGGATGGCGTGCAGTCTGCCATCTATCACCGTGATCTCCAGCTTTGGCACGACTCCAGGATGCGGGGAAGAGAGTTGCGGGAGGCACGCCGTGCCCGGTGGATGGATTCCATCGGCCTGGACCTTGTCTTGACGTACGATACGCTCGCCATGGGCGCTGCCAGCCCTTCTGAAGCCTGGGGTGGAGCGTCTGGTGATGTGACGCTCAACCTCCGCTGGCAGATCACCCGTGACGACAGCCGGTCACCCCTGTCTCTCAACACGCGCCTGCGTGACCGGCATGCTTACTCAGACACGCCACCTTCCGGCCTCAGATCTTCCACAGATGCGCTTTGGGGGTATGTGGACGGGTTCAATAACGCCGGCTTCCAGGTGCCTGAGTTCTTCTTTGAAGACAGGCTGTTTGATCGCCGGCTGACACTCCGCTACGGGCAGATGAGCATCGACGATCTGCTGGACGGCCATGAGCTGCGCAGCGCCAAGCGGTCATTTATGAACCAGGCTTTCTCCTCCAGTCCTGCGGTGGGCTTTCCTGGATCTGACCTGGGTTTTGTGGGACGCTGGCAAAGCAGGCATCACTGGGATCTCACCCTGGCCGTCTCAAACGTTGCGGGCTCGAACCTGCGTGAGACCACTGAATGGAAGCTGGACGGAGGCGCCCTGTTTGAAGCGGTACAACTTGGGCATGACTTTGCCGGCATTCGCGGCCAGACAGGTCGCTTGCAGCTGCTGGCATGGAGGTCTGATGCCCTGCCCAAAGCAGACCTGTCACCTGGTCGCGGCATCAGCCTGACGTATGAGCAGACGCTGTCCCGGGATCTGCGTTTCTTTGTGAAGTACGCCTTCTCTGAAGGAGAGGCAGCCATCACAGAGCACTTTGCCTCCGCAGGAATGGCCCGTGATCTGAGCAGGGCGAGCCGTGTGGGCATCGCTCTGGCTGCAGGCCAGTCAGCTCAAAATACCGGCGAGTGGCAGGGGCTGATGGAAGTCTTCTACCGCCGCCAGATCGGCAAGTCATGGATGATCACGCCGGATCTTCAAGTCGTTGCCGGAGACCGTCTGGCAAATGGAGACGGTGTGGTGGTGATCGGTGGTGTGCGCATGGGGATGACCTTCTGACCTGACAGATCTGTGTTGGACCTAGGGCCAATGGATCACCCCCGCATGCAGGCTGTAGATCTGCGTCGCCATGCATCATCATTCACTGCTTCCAGCTGCCTCCATCATCATGCTCGCCTGCGCCGCCATCACTGCTCCGGCCCAGACGACCTACGACACTGCTCCTGAGTTCAAAGCCTCCGAGATTGTCGATCCTGTTTTCCTCAGCGGTCCGCATCATCGTCTGCGCGAAGAAGTGCGCACCTACAACGGACTGAACCACTACGTCATCGAATCCCCCTTTGGCACTTTTGTCGCGCACGGAAATCTCATGCTCCAGGACCGTGTCATCGAGGTCATGGCGCTGGCACGATTGAAGGAGATGTCGAATAGCGAGGAGTACCTGAAGGCCGTGAAGAAAGCAGCCCAGGCTCCGCTGCAAGTCGTGGGTGATCTGGTGCATGAGCCTGTGGGAACTCTTTCCACAGTGCCCCAGGGCGTGGGCAAGTTTCTGGGCCGGGTCAGCCGGGGCATCCAGGAAAAGGCTTCTGGACGCGAGCGCGGCCAGGGGGAGGACGGGCTGGTGAAAAGTGCTGCCGGAATCTCCAAGTCCAAGCGTGAGTTGAGTGCCAAGCTGGGCGTCAATCCATATTCCTCAAACGAGGTGCTGCAAAATGAGCTGGACCGCCTCGCCTGGGCCAGCTTCGCCGGTGACATGACCTTCACGGCAGCCACCATGCCGATCAGCGGTGCCGCAGGCACGGCTCTCAGCGCCATCTCAGCGGTGGATCTGACCCAGGGCATCGTCTATACGCAATCACCGTTAGACCTGCGCAAGATGAATCGCACGCACCTGACTGCCATGGGTGTCTCCGAGTCCGGTGCAGATGCCATGCTGAGCAATCCATCCTTCACACCCTGGAACCAGTCCCGCATGGTCCGCTCACTGGAGATGCTCCAAGGTGTGCAGGGCCGTGAAGTCTTTGTCCGTGATGCCACAGAAATGTCAGACAGCGAGGCGGATGCCTTGTTCTATGAAGAGACCGCACGGCTGATCGCCCATGCCCACACGCATGGCATCCCACTGAGCAGAATCACTTTGCTCAACGGATTTCCAGTCTGCATCGGAGCTGATGGCGCTCTGATCGTGGCGCTGCACTGGGACTATGCCATGTGGTCACCTTCCTCCCATCAGTTTGCCGATGCTCTCCAGGCCGCGACGCTGAACGGTGAGAAGCCCAGCTCTCTGATCGTGGTGCTCACGGGTGCAATGTCACCACGTCTGCGACAGGAGCTGGAAACCAGAGGCTTCCGTGTCCAGGACCGCCTGCTGCCCGGGCCGCTAAAGTAAGACAAAAGGTCAACACTCACTCCAGCCAAGATCATGCGCTTAACCAGTCTCTTCCTTTTTTCTCTGCTCTGCCTTGGGCTGCCCTCATGCAGCACCCCGTCCAGCAGAACACACTCTCTCAGTGACAGCCACTATGCGCTGCGCGGTGCCACCCATGAAGAACTGGCGGATGCGCTTGCCGAAGCCGAAAAAAATTTGGCTGCCGGACTCGAGTCAGACGAGCAGCGGCAGGCCTATGCGACGCAGGTGGGCCGGGTGGTCAGCCTCTGGCTCGCACTGTCCAAAAACACCCCTGAACCGATGGCTGTGGGCAGCGACTACCGCCTGCAGCCGCGCCTGGCCGCCAACCTGCGGTTTGATGAACTGATCCCCGCCAACGCCATCAAGAGCGAAGAGCTGAAGCACCGCATCACACGTGGCGGGGTGGGCACGCCCTTTGTGGCGCACTGGAAACACAAAGCAGAGCGCAAGGCGGCAGAGCCATTCCTCTCCGAGGCAGGTTATCTGACCCCGGTGACAGCCACGCTGGACTTCTCCACCGCCCGTGCAGGCCGGCGCACCGCCATGCTTGTCTTTCATGACTCCCGAGTCACAGAGACGGTGCGGCTGAAAGGCAGGACAGAGCCGCTGGCCGCAGACCTCACGGCCTATGGTGAGTATCTCCTGTCGATGAAAGCCGTGCGGATGCAGGGGATCAAGGCTCTGCTACGCAGCTCTGATCATATGGACAAGCTGGGCTTGATCGCCTTGGAGCATCCAGATCCCAGGCGCATACCTTTGGTGCTCGTCCATGGTCTGATGTCACGCCCGGCCACATGGCAGAATGTGGTGAATGAACTGGGAGCCGACCCGGAGATCCAGCAGCATTATCAAGTCTACCTTTTCCGCTACCCGTCAGGCGTGCCGATCATCTACAGCTCCGAGAAATTGCGCGAGCATCTCGCCACACTCCACAAAACCCTGGCCGCGCAGGGCGCTGGCCGCACCTGTAGAAACATGGTCCTGATCGGGCATAGCATGGGCGGCCTGGTCAGCAAGGCGCAGGTGCAGGACAGCGGAGACCAGGTATGGGTCAATATTCTCGGCAACACGCCGTCAGGTCTCGGACTTTCCAAAGACGAGTATGAGGCACTCCGCCGTTACATGGAGTTTCATGCCAATCCGAACATCGGCCGCGTCATCTTTGCAGCCACACCGCACCGGGGAAGTCATGTGGCTGACAGTCGTCTCGCCCACTTTGGACGGAGCCTTGTGAAACTGCCCGGCCAGACGTTTGGCACCACGTTCAGTGTCCTGGAAAGCCTTGCGGCCCGCGATGCATTCCTGAGCGAGCTGCTCTCCAAGGGCATGCCAACCAGCGTGGACAATCTTTCGCCCAAGTCTCCGTATGTGAAGATCGCCAACTCCCTGTCCTTCCGGCCTGGCGTGCACCTGCACTCCATCATCGGGAACAAGAATGGCCTCGCACTCTCAGACCCCGAATGCACCGACGGCTTTGTACCGTATTCCAGCGCGCATCTTGAGAAAGTGGAATCTGAGATGATTGTGAAGTCCGACCACAGCGTGCATATGAAGCAGGAAGCCATCGATGAGATGCGGCGCATCCTGCGTCTGCATCTGCGGCAGATAAATGTGCGGTGATCAGAAAGCGGAGAAACAGGCTCCAGCCGGAGCCTGCCCTTTCCCGCCCAGAATTCAGCTCCACAGATTACGGTCTAACGTACGATAATTCACCGCCTCCAGCACACTGTCGGCATCAATCTTGTCCAGCCCCTTGAGATCCGCCAGCGTCCGGGAGACCTTCAGGATGCGGTCATGGGCACGGGCGGAGAAGCTGATCTCTCCCATGGCCTGCTCCATCAGGGCTCCGCACTCCGCATCCAGCTCACAATACTTTTTGGTTAGGCGCGGTGTCATCGCGCTGTTGGTGTGGACACCCTTGTGCCCCTTGAAACGCTCCGCCTGCACTTCGCGTGCCTTCTCCACACGCTGACGGATGGCATCCGAAGACTCTCCCGGTTGAGCGTCAGCCAGCGCCTTGTAGTCCACCAGCGGCACATCCACATGCAGGTCGATACGGTCCAGCAGCGGGCCGCTGATGCGCTGGCGGTAGCGCTGGATGATGGGGGTGGTGCAGCGGCAGGCGCGCTTCAGATCCCCGTAAAAGCCGCAAGGACACGGGTTCGAGCGCCGCAGACACAAGCACGAACATCTTGCCAAAAGTCCGAGTCTTGAGCCGGTATTCTTGCGGGTCACACTGGGCAGGCGCCGCCTTTTCATGGAGGTTGCCTGCGCTTTTCTACGAATTCGCTGCTTGCGGTATTATCTCATACTAAGGTAGTTCAATTCGAATGGTCGCCAGAACGTATTCAGCCACCCTCGTCGGCGTCGATGCCGTCGAGGTCGAGATCGAGTCCCACGATGGAGGCGGCACACCCAAGATGTTCATCGTCGGGCTGCCGGATGCCTCGGTGAAGGAAAACCGGTAGCGGGTAACTACAGCCATCTCGTCCTGCGGGTTTGCCATGAAAGATGGCGTGACAACGGTGAATCTGGCGCATGCAGATCTGCGAAAAAGAAGGGAAATATTCCCGAGGGAGGCGTTATCCTTTTACATAATTGCTGGGACCAGGTGATGTGTGTCTTCGAGGACAGAGTTTGGGAGGAGATGCATAAGCATGTAGTTGTTGGTCCCTCGGTTGGGGGAGATCCTACTATGAGCGCACCTAAGATCGGTAGCCGATCTGCTTTGGCTGACTGAGCCAAAACACGGCAGCCGGGGTGAGTTCTAGGTGCCTACGTTACACAGGTGAGTGACACTGCCGTCCTTGAGACTGGGTTCCAACCGTAATGCTCTCCTAAAAGTTGGACAAGTGATGTTCAAACGGCTCGTTGATGGGGTGGATTGCATAGGGTGAGGTAGGTTTGGCGCGGGGTGTTGTATTTGAGGGCAGAGTGGGTGAGTTGGGTGTTGTAGTGTTCGATGTATCTGGTGACCGTCGCGCGTGCTGAGGCTAGGTTGCCAAAGCAGTACTGCCAGGCGCATTTTCCTCTTTGAAGGTGCGTATGAACCGCTCGCACAGCCCGTTTAGCCCGGGCGTAGGGTGGGATGTGTTCCTTCGTGAGACCGTAATAGTGCACATGTTCCGTCCTCCTCTTGGATTGGACAGGTTGGAGGGACTGGCCCTGCATCCGGCATCGGTGACGCGGCCAAGGGAGGCGGGGGCAACGGCTGGTCTGCCATTCGGACGACGCAGGAGCCGATGCCAGACGAGCCGTTGACGTTGGGAAGGTCACACGTGATTGGGCAACGCTGCCAGCACGGCATGAAAGGCGGAGCTCGCGGCAGACTGGCAGGGCTCACTGATGCACCTCGAAAAGTGGCGGAGTGAACTAGATCTAAGATCGAGCGGGACATGTTTATCGCTGCGCTAATTGCGCTTCGGCATATGCTGCAGAACATTTCTTGATTTATTTTAACGAATCATCCACGGTAACTATCTGAAATGAAACGCGGTGACTTCCTCCAGCGCTGGGGCTTCGCCTCTTTGAGGCTCAATTTGGGCTTCGTGGAAGGAGAATTCTCTCCTAGTGCCACCGACAAGTCTGCAGCGTGGGAACTCTACGTGGAACTTTTGACACGTATCACAACCCAGCACCTACCCGTGGAGCATGGTGATGAAAAAACCGCCCTCGACAGCCTCTTCGCCATTTTTAGCCTGACCCGCGAGATCCTGCGCAAGCATGGCCCCCACAGTAACGAGTTGCCCAAACTCGCCATTCCAGTGCTGAACCAGATCATCCGCCCTTTCACCGCGAAGTGGCACAAGCTCTCCCTGGCTGGTGCTTTTGATGATCCCGCGCGCTGCCATGAATTCCGAGCCGAGCTTTCCGCCCTCCAGACCACTCTCCGCAGCTACACCCAAGCCCTCGCCGCCTTGGCCGGGGTGGAGGATTTGAGTGAGTTGGAGATAACCTAATTACCCTAAACTACTAAAGCTATGGCACTTTACGCCTTCGACGGAACTTGGAATGAGCCTGATTACAACTTCAAGGACAATCAGGATACGAACACGAATGTCTTCCGCTTTGCCCAGATGTATGGGGAGATCACAGGATCGGACACCTCCGCGCTGAAGGCCCAGTACATTCAGGGCGTCGGCACTCGGTTTGGCAAGCTGGGTAAGGTGATAGGTGGTCTAACTGGTGCGGGAGGCCGAGAACGTGTTGAGGAAATGTTGGAACTCTGCGCCGCAGAGTTCAAAGCAGGAGACACGACGGTAGACATTATTGGCTTCAGCCGTGGTGCAGCCTTAGCTCTCCACTTTGCCAATAAGCTAGCGGACGGTGTCAGGGTGAAAGGGCAACACTTACAGGCCAAGAGCATCCGCTTTCTAGGGCTTTGGGATACCGTGCCAGCCTTTGGCATTCCTGGCACTTTTGTCGATTGGGCAAAAGACATCAATTTTGGCTGGGAATTGGATTTACCTTTGAATGTAGAGTGTTGCGCACACGCGTTGGCACGTCATGAGCGGAGACAAGCCTTCGATGTTCATCGACTGGATCCCAGACACAAACACACCCATGTCCATGAAGTGTGGTTCCGTGGCGTGCATAGCGACATCGGCGGAGGTAATGGAAACACTGGGCTCAATGCAATTGCTATGCGATGGATGATGGAACAGGCCACGCAAGCTGGCATCGGCTTCACAGCTAAGCAGCTGGAGGTCGTAAAGGCCCAGGAAAACCCTCAAGCAGAGATCAGAGTTAAGAAAAGTCTTGGCGAGGTCATCGATCGCACTTTTTACGAGCATGATGTGCTGCATGAAAGCGCGGCCCGTAGGCTCAGTATTGGGGAGTCAAAATCGATCATGGTTGATTCGCGAGTCATCTATGACTTTTCAGGGCTTATTCTTGATCAAGGGGCTAAATACACTTTTACACCAGATCCTTCGGGACGGTGGGATGATGCTTCCATTCATTGCGATGCGGCAGGTTGGCCTGATGATATACGCAAGGATGAAGGCATCTTGAGCAGGATCAAGGAGGGGATTCTAAACTCATCAGCCATTGGTTTGCTACGGCGTGTTCGTAGAGCCAACTGGTTTGAACTTTGTGCCTGTCCTGGTTTTGATGACGACTTTGCCTTCCCTATTGGAAGAAGCCAGCACACAGGCACTCCTTGGCAATGCCTGCGGACTGCTCCGCTAAATTTTTTCGCCAATGATTCGCTGCATCCAGTCAATCGGTATCGGAATAACAAAGGCAGCCTAAATGTGACAGTAACTCGTGTCGCCTGATTTTCATCGCGCTCGGTTTCCCGCACACATGCATACTATCCATTCTCAACATACCAAACCAATATGGGATTCGAAAACGTCGGCAAAGTCTGGACCCCAGCGTCCCTTGAAGAATACCTTTCCACGCGCACACCTCCCGTGTGGGCTACGAGCATTACCATGCACCACACGGCCGAGCCTTCCCTGGCTCAGCGGCCCAACGGTTTCACCTTGCAACACATCCGAAATATCCAGGATTTCTACCAGCGACCCAAAAGCAAGGGCGGCCAGGGCTGGACCACGGGTCCGCATCTCTTCATTGATGAAGATGAGATCTTTGGCATGTGCGATTTCAAGGTGAAGGGTATTCATGCGGCAAGCTTTAATGCGACTTCGATTGGCATTGAGGTGCTGGGCTATTATGACAAAGGTAAAGAAGACCCGCTCTCAGGCCGTGGTTTGCGCTGCTGGACAAATGCCGCTGCCACAGCTCGTGTCCTATTGGACTGGCTGGGGCTCAAAACGAGCACCAAAACAGTGCTCTTCCACCGTGACGATCCTTTGACGAAAAAGACCTGTCCAGGAACAGCGGTGGAGAAGGACTGGTTTATCAAACTCATACCGACCAAGCCGGGAAATCCAGTTCACGCTCCAGAATCAGGCTCACCGCCCGATGTCAGCTTCAACTGGACGCACTGGCACTTCACCGGAGAACGCTGGTGTGTGCCCATTCTCGATTTCCTGGTCGCCAAGGGCATTCCCTCTGCCGATGTCATCAAGAACCTAAAAGTGGTCAGCGGCAAGCTTCACTATGGCAGTGAATTGGTCGAAGGCAGCTTCTACGTTGCCAAAGGCAAAACACCAAAGCCTGACAACTGCTCTTGGGCACCAGCCCGTGAACTTTTGGAGATCACCGGTGCTTAAATCCATGTGGACATGTCATCGCGACTTGATGTCTGGTTCGGTCAGCCTGGAAAGCCTCAGTCCCCTCACGGCGGGCTGCCTTTCGGGCTGACAGCCCATGCACGCCAGCCGCCATCTGCACTGATGCCGGCTGGCTCCATCAAAAGGACGGCCTTCGTTTCGCACAGCCATCTACATGAGTCAGAGAACAAGGTATTCCTTCGCGAGTTTGGCTCGGTCTTTCACGTGAGGCACATCGGCCCCTCGAAAAAGAACCACCAGATCAAGAGCAATGACACCGACTACGTGATGGGACGCATCAGGAATGAACTGATCCAATCGCGATCAACGGTGACGATTTTTTTGGTGGGTAACTGCATGTACAGCCGCCGTTATGTGAACTGGGAAATCAAGGCCTTTCTTCAGCAGGAAGAAGGCAGAATTCCCAACGGCTTGCTTGCGATTCACCTGCCCTCCTGTCCGAATGGCGCCTTTCTCCCACCTGAAATGGAACTGAGCTGGCGTCGCAACGATGCTGAAGGCTATGCTCACGACGATCTACATCCGCGACATCAGAGTGAACTCTGCTGCTGGGTTGAAGAAGCCTTCGAATCACGCAACACAATCACAGATCGGATTGAGAATCCCCACGAAACCATGTTTGACCATAATCTACAGTGCCACGTGTGTGGTGTTACACATTGAAGCAAGCCATGAACTACAAGATCTTTGCCAGCCATGCCTCGCGTGACCGACTTTCTGGGAAGACTATGCAGATGTTTTTTGAACGGCTGGCCAGCCGGATCGTGGCCCTGGGTGAGATCGG
>PJQF01000342.1_pt2 | contig 12616 bp, 6 predicted proteins | sample 1503741 | NCBI WGS metagenome assembly PJQF01 (sample SAMN07775949, study PRJNA414020) | Biofilm metagenome, whole genome shotgun sequencing project. | isolation source: biomolecule (vanillin) treated reverse osmosis membrane biofilm | place: India: Nagpur | collected 2017-03-21 | reverse complement strand
GCGGTTTCAAAATCTCCGGAAGCCTGAGCGTTTTTTCCCAGATAAAGAGTGGCCTTATTCGCTGCGCCTACCTGGCTGCTTCCTTTTTCCAGAATGGTTTGAGCGTAGAGCTTGGAAGAATCATATTTACCTAGTAAGTAATACGATTCCATCAAACCATTCCAGGCTGTATACAAATCCTTCTTGATGCTAGCCGTATTGGCCAATACCTTAAACTGCACGACTGCTTTGTCGTATCGGTTTTGCTTAAACTCTAATTCAGCAACACGACCTACCACCCGGTTGACGAACTCAAATCGCTTCTCGTTCACCAATCCATAATAGACGGGCAAAGCACCAGCAAAATCTCGGGTACGGTAATAGGACTCTGCTAAGTAATACTGTGCATCATTCAAGCGTGGACTGGTGGGGTATTGTTTGATATAATTATTCAGACTGGTAATGGCGCGCTTATAGTCTTGGTTTGAATATTGATTCTTTGCAGACTCAAATTCCACCGCTTCAATTCCTTTGGCATCCGGATTACTTTGACGATAGGCGGCCAAGTATTTATCGAACTCGTCCGAGCGCCCCGCCAGGTTCAATGCTTCCTGCAAAGGCAACAACACATCTTTCGTACCCGGATGACTAGGGTATTGAGTCAGCACTGTGATGTAATCGCTGGCAGTTTTATTGTAGTCTTTCAAATTATAGTTGGATGCCGCGCGTTTTGTATACGCATAAGGTGCAAAGCGCGAAGTGGGATGCTCCTGCAACAATTTGGAATAATTAACCACAGCCGGAGCATAGTTGCCTTGCTCAAAATCCAATTGCGCACGCTGAAAAATGGCTTCATCAATTACACTGGATTGGGCATAGTTCTTAATTACTACATCAAGTTCTTGAGATGCCTCCGGGTATTTTCGAAGAATACCAAAAATAACTCCGGATTGAAGGTGCGCATGATCCTTATCAGCTGTGTTTAGCTCAATCGCCTTTTTGTAATTAGCTAGTGCCTCGTTATACGATTTCGAGATATAATAGCAATCAGCCAATCGCAACACACCATCCGCTAGATGGGCTGTGCCAGAAGTTGCCTTGTTACTAAAGTCTTTAAAATTAAAGAGGGCCTTATCGTACTGTTGTTGATTGAAGAAGCAGTACCCCATTCCATACCTCGCCTTCACCAACCAATTGGGAGATACATCTGTCAGTCCCACGATGCGTTGGTAATGACTAATGGCTGGATCGTACTTCCGTAAAATAGACAGCGCTTCTCCACTCCAGAAGCTCGCCTCAGCCACATAGTTATTGTCCACCGGAGTTTGTAATGATTTCTCAAAAGCCTGAACAGCTTCTTCGTGGTTGTCTTTATTAAAGAAATCCAGTCCTTTTAATAAAGTAGCTTTTTGATATGCCCGATCAATAGCTGCATTGCGTTTAGGCAAGGACTCGATGTAGTCGATAGCACGATTAAAGTTATTCGCGTTTACATAGGCATGCGAAAGCAACTCTTTCACCTCATTTACATGAACACTTCGTGGAAATACAGTTAAGAACTTTTCGAATTCAGTAATTGCCTGATCGGGTCTACCCATATCATACGCTACTTTGGCAAATTGAAATGTAGATTCCTCCACAAGTTGCTGGTCAGCTTTATATTTTCGGGCAATTTCAAACGAAGTTAAGGCCATCGGTTTCTGATTACTTTTCAGATAAATCAATCCGAGGTAATACGATGAATAATATCCGATGGAGTCTTTATCGGTGAATGACTGCTTCAGATATTGCAAAGCCACTGCATTTTGCTGGGTAACGAAGGCAGAATAGCCAGCACGCAGCAACACACCTTTGTCGGCTCCCTCCTTTTGATCTTCTAAAAAAGCATTGTAAGCTGTCAATGCCGAAGTGTAATCTTTCTTTTTATAGTAGGCCTCTGCTTTCAGCAAAGCAATTTCATCCGCATTGGTAATGCCTTGTCGGTTTTGGATCGAGGTTGCATAAGTCAACAGCGATTCATAATCGCCCTTCTTGTAATAAACATTAGCAATAAGGTAAGGCACTATGGCTGCGTACGCTTCGTTTTGTTCGGCACGTTTCAGATCGATCAACGCATTCTCAAAATCGCCCTGGCTGTACTCCACAAAGCCTGCATAATAACTGGCAGCCGGACCATACTGGCCACCTTGCATCTTCACAAAGTTGAATTGATCGAGCGCTTCCTTTAAAAACTTCTGACTAAAGAAGCTATACCCTGCTCCAAAGTGAGCCGCATTTTGCTGTTCGGCAGTGAGTCCCGCATAATCTATTTTAGCATAATAGCTGGATGCCTTTTTGTAATTCTTTTCGATGTAGAAGAAATTAGCCAAGTCGAAATTGGCGGTAGATGCGAGCGGATGATTCGGATGATTGGCGATGAAGTTAGTGAACATCTTTTCAGCATCGCTGTGATACAGATTCAAGGCACAAACGGCCAGGCTATACTCAGCAGTGACGCGCTTCAGATCAGCAGTAGAGTGTAACTTGAGATATTCTGTAAAGTTCGAGCGGGCGGCCGCATATTGTTTCTTTTCCATCAAGTCGATGGCGGTTGCATAAAGTCGTTCGCTGCGCTCTTGCGAAACGATGTCTTGTGCCTGAACAGATGCTAACCCTATTCCAAGCAAGAGCAAGAGTAATGTGAAGTAGCCTTTAATGATTCGATTGGCAACGGGTTGGTTCTTCTGGGGAATGGATGAGTCTTTAAATAAGTAGTAGGACATGAATTCGTTTTTCTGAAAACAGATATTGGCAACAGATATTGCCTTAAGTTTAAAAAATGTCATTCGTGCAAAAAATAATATGAATTACACGGAATCAAAGCTAGTAATAACTTCACGATTGACCGAATAAAATGAACAGATTGTAAAAAGTGGGCACTGCTTGAAGTAATGATTGAAGCCGCGACAGATCGTCATGCAGCAATCATAACTATCAGTAGATCAACTTAAAAACAAGTTCTTTCAAAATTTGACTTTCATCTTCACTACCCACATTCACACCCTTCAATTTTAAATCGGCCTGCTTGAGTGCATGAATAGCAAAGATGACCTGTGATAGTTGAAATCGGTTCAAAGCAGCTGTATAATCCTTAGCGGCAAAGGGGCTGATTTTGAGGGCCGTAACTAAACCACGTTCGCTCCGATCGGGAGCTGAGTACGCTGCCAGCAACTTACTGAAGAATGAAAACAGAAATGCTACTAAAGGGATGGCCGGGTTCTTCTTTACGTTGCCTTCGAAGTAGTTTAAGATCTTCGCCAACTGAAAAGCATCTTTCTGAATGAGGGCTTTCTGAAGTTCAAAGATGTTGTACTCCCGGCTGATACCAACCTGCGCCATCACATTATCGGCTGTAATCACTGCGGATTTTTCAGTGCCGATCAGCACCTTGTCAATTTCGTTGGACAATCGATTGAGGTCGTTGCCAACATATTCTGCGAGCAAGTGCATCGCAGCATCTTCCATCTTATAGCCTTTGTCTTTGAGGTAGGAAGCGATGAAGTCGGGAAGTTGATTTTCGTATGGCTTTTTGAAAACAGCCGAAGTTGTTAACTGATCAACCTTTTTACCAAGTTCCTTTCGCTTATCGAGTGTTTTATGTTTGTGGCATAGAACCAAAATGGTGGAAGGAACGGGGCGTTGAAAATAATCGAGTAGTAGCTTCGCTCCTGCTTCTTTTTGAAGATCGGGAATATCCTGCGCCTCGCGCACAATCACCACCTGCCGCTCCGCCATCATCGGAAAGCGCTTGGCGTTGGTAAGGATCACATGAGCGGGTGCATCTTTTCCATACAACACCACTTGATTGAAACCCTTTTCACTATCGCTTAGTGCATTTGCTTCAATGTAGTTTGCAATCAAGTCTATGTAAAAAGTCTCCTCGCCCTGTAATACATAGACAGGATCAAACTTCTTAGCTTTTAATGAATCCAGTATCTTTTTAGCGGCTGCGTCCATTTATTCTCTGATTCTCTTTTTATCTGCTAACTGAAATGCCGTTACCCCCCCTACAATGGCACCTGCCAGATGCGATTCCCACGAAACGTGCGGATCGGTAGGAATAACCCCGTAAAAAATACCTCCATACGCTATCATCACCACGATCGAAATCAGCAATGACCAGAAATCTTGCCGGATTAAACCAAAGAAGATCAGAAACGAGGCTAATCCATAAATCAGCCCGCTGGCACCGATGTGATAGGATACCCTAGGGCTGAAGAGCCATACCAATAGATTCGTAATGAAATAGCAGCGAAAAAACACCACCCCTGCTATACGATCATAAAAGAAGAACAACGCTGTGCCCAGAAACAGCAACGGGAATGTATTGGATATCAGATGCATGTACGAACCATGCACCATGGGGGCTGTAAATAGTCCAATCAGCCCAACCCAGGTACGTGGCAAGATACCGAAGATACCAAGGTCAATATGATAGAAAAATTGGATGCTGAAGGCTAGCCACATGATAAAGACGAGCCGGAAAGGAACCGCAGAGCTATTGAAGAAACTTCGTTCGGACATTAATACGTGGATGGATCGGTAATCATCGGCAAATTAACATATTTTGCCTCTTCATTACCTATTGATTTCATCCCGAGTAATCCCCCTGACGATTCAGCTATTTTCTGGGCAATCTCGCGCAGACTTTGATAGAACTCTTTGGCTATTGTTTTGTCGATTTTAGGCAAGACCGCATTTAGCTCCTGCAGATCCATTGTTATCAAGGGGTTGCGCTGGGTAGCCTCATACGGATAAGACTGGATAAGCACCTTTAACTTATCCTCAAAATCTTCTCCGGCTACTTTGTAAAACTCTACTAAATGCGAACCTGCTCTTTTCTGCTTGTTGTTGGCTAAATCAATAGCTTTTCGGATTTCTTTACGATCAATATCGTTGTCCGCTCCAGCTATCAAAATACAAACCAGAAGAGGGGCTCTGAGCACCAAATCACTTTCGGAGGGAGTTAATCGTGCCAATTGCGCTAACATGGTAAAGTCGTTTAGATGGTAAAACCCTTTGTTTTAATAATTTGAGTAAATTTCAACACTTTTAGCTCTATTCGCTAATGCGATTCGAGTACATTTAATACTAAGTAATACAGATGTACGAAAAAGACCCAATAAAAATATTTGTCGTTGAAGACGATGCCGCTTACTCTAAGTTCTTAAAGTATGTGCTTAGCCTCAACCCGGATTTTGAAACCGAATTTTATACCACCGGAAAGGAGTGCCTGGACCACCTGTACCTGAAACCCTCTGTGATCACGCTGGACTACTCACTGCCTGATATGCCGGGCGAAAAGGTGCTCAAGGCCATTCGGGAGTTTGATCCAAACATTAGTGTGATTATCGTTTCAGCACAGGAAAAGATCGGAACAGCGGTAGAGCTTTTAAAGTCCGGAGCCTTTGATTACATCACCAAAGATGAAGATGCCAAAGAACGCATCTTAAATTCCATCAAAAATGCTCGCAACAAGACTTCGCTAATCCGCGAAATTGGCAGGCTACAACAAGAAATTTCTGTTAAATACGATTTTGAGAAAAGCATTATCGGTAATAGTTCCGCCATCAAAACCGTTTTTGAAAACATTGAGCGCGCGGTAAAATCTCAAATCACTGTTTCCATCACCGGAGAAACCGGAACGGGAAAGGAACTGATCGCTAAAGCTATTCACTACAACTCCAAGCGAAAGAACAAACCATTTGTAGCGGTGAATATAGCCGCTATTCCTTCCGAATTAATCGAGAGCGAATTATTCGGGCATGAGAAAGGAGCATTTACCGGAGCGCTGCAAAAACGCATCGGTAAGTTTGAAGAGGCCGAAGGCGGAACTATTTTCTTAGATGAAATCGGAGAAATGGACATCAGCCTGCAAGCTAAATTGTTAAGAGTTCTGCAAGAGAAAGAAGTAGTGCGCGTGGGCGGTAACCAAACCATCAAACTCGATGTGCGCGTATTGGTAGCTACTCATCGAAATCTACAGGAAGAAGTGAAGGCAAAGAAGTTTAGAGAAGACCTTTATTATCGATTACTCGGATTGCCCATTCATCTCCCTCCCCTGCGGGAACGAGGTCAAGATGTGATTTTGTTGGCGAAGCACTTCTTGGATCAATTCACCAAAGAGAATCAATTACCTAAGATCAAGGTTAGTCCGGAAGCTCAGGCTAAACTTATGCAACACGCTTTTCCAGGCAATGTGCGAGAGTTAAAGTCGATTATCGATCTGGCAGCTGTATTGACCGATGGAGATGAGTTAAAAGCGCAAGACATTACATTTAACAGCCCGTTAAGTTCAGAATCGATGATGCTGAAGGAAATGACACTGCAAGAATACACCTATACGATCATCCGAAATTATTTGAACAAATACGATAATAACGTATTGGATGTAGCTAAACGATTGGATATCGGAAAATCTTCCATCTATCGTTATTTGAAAGAAATGGAACAGCTTGGTATTTAATCATGACATCATTAGCGAACTATGTAAAGAGAGGCGGCTTCTACAAAGCGGTTGTCGAAGACGGATCAGATATTATCTTTATTATTGACTATGACGGAAAAATTCTCTACCACAATAGTTCTGTAAAAGATACCTTGGGGCACAAGCCCAAGAGTTTAATCGGGAAAAATTTTCTTTCCTACCTCCATCCAACCTCTTTCCAGGAATTCAAACACATCTTTTCAAAAATCAAAAAGAAGCTCTATCATGAAGGAGTTGAATTTCAATTTTTATGCAAAGACGGTTCTTATAAATACTTAGAATTTAACTCGATCAATTTAAAGCAAAAAGAAAAAATCAATGGCTTTATTCTGGATTGCCGAGATATTACTCAACGTAAAAAAGATGCCGAGGAGCTGCAGCGTGCCCAAAAGGCAAAGGAACAATTTTTAGCGAACATCAGCCACGAAATCCGAACGCCTATTAATGGAATTGCCGGCATGGCTACGCTTCTGGGTCAACGCCCTAGTCAATCAGAACAGAACATCTATCTCAATGCCATTAAAAGCGCTGCCGATAACCTTAAGGTAATTATCAATGACATTCTCGATCTCGCGTCCATTGAATCCGGTAAACTAAAATTTGAAAAAATAGGATTTAACCTCAACGACCTGCTGCAATCGCTGATCGTCACCTTCAATCATCAGGCACAAGAAAAGAAAATCATGCTTTCCTACGAAGTCGAGAAAGAAGCAAATCAGATTTTTTTAGGAGACCCTGTTCGATTGAATCAAATCTTGATCAACTTAATCAGCAATGCACTTAAATTCACTCACAACGGATTCATCAAAGTAAAATGCGGCTTACAGAAGAAAGAAAGAAATCTGTACTTTTTACGATTCGAAGTATGGGACACTGGAATTGGAATCCCTAAAGATAAACTCAACACGATATTCGAAAGCTTCAGTCAAGCAGATACGAGTGTTACGCGCAAGTATGGCGGCACCGGCCTTGGGTTAACCATTGTGAAGCAGTTGGTTGAATTACAAGGAGGCACCATTTCGGTAAAAAGTACGGTTGACAAAGGGTCCGTTTTTTCGTTTACTATACCCTATCCAAAAGGTGATATCAAAACAACCAAAGAAAACAGCTTTGGCTCCGGAAGTTATGTTCACCGAGATCTTATTGACTTGCGTGTTTTACTCGTAGAAGACAATGATATTAATCGCCTCTATGCCAGCAGTATTTTAAAGACTTGGGGATGTTCCGTTGAAAGTGCTGAGAATGGATTTGTAGCTGTTGAAAAAGTTCGCAACGAACATTTTGATATCGTGTTAATGGATATTCAAATGCCGGTGATGGATGGCTTTGAAGCTACTAAAAACATCCGATTCTTCACGAAGCCCAAAAGTAATATTCCTATCATTGCGCTTACTGCAAATGCCACACGCAGAGATGTCGAGAAATGTTTAGCTGAAGGAATGGATGATTGTATTGCCAAACCTTTTACTCCAGAGGATTTATATTACACACTGAATAAGCATTACCGGAAAGGTAGGTTGGCAATGAAGATCCCGGCTCCTTCTAACAAGATTACTTTTGACCTTAGTTACCTCAGAAGCATCTCCAATAACAACGAGGAGTTTATCAAAGAAATGATCACCACCTTTATCCAAACCTTGCCGCAAACTATTGACGAAATTCAATCGTCTATGAAAGCAAGTAACTGGGAAACGGTAGGTCGTGCTGTTCACAAAATCAAACCTTCAATTACATTAATTGGTTTAGGAGATGCGAAATCACTAGCCGTTGAAATTGAGACTTTGGCTAAAACCAATCAACCAACCGAAAGACTCTTTCAGTTGGTTGACGAATTTTGTATTATTTTAAATGACGCGCTTCAATTTCTAAAAAAGGAAGCGGTTTAGTGTTGATTCATCACAATTAGTTTTCGATAGATCGGCACTTGCCCTTCGGCACCAATCAACACAAAGTACACTCCATTGATCAAATCAGATACATCTACTGACTTAATTCCATTAGCTCCGTCTGAGAAGTCTCCTTTCTTGACAAATACACCACGCTGATCGGATATCTTCCAGATATATCCTGTGGGGAATTCGCCCGGTATTGCAAAGTTGAATTTGCCATTGGCCGGATTGGGGTAGATTTGAAGCTCATTCAAAGAAGTAGCCGAAGGATTTTCAGGTTCCACTCCCACTATCGTTGATCCCAATTTCTTATTCGCAATGTTTAAGATTGTGCTTTGATAGATCTCACCGGTATTCTTATCCTGAATAAAGCCGATTAACTTCAGTTTAGTCCAATCTTTGATAGGAACATTGATCTGTGTTTCCACAGTAGGGTTAGGCCGAATTGCCACATCTCCTTTCGCAAATGGTGTAGAAATGGTGATACCGTCCGGCTTCGTTGGATCGCTACCGAATAATAACTTACGGAGCACGTTTTTATGAGTACGGTTCGGTGTAATTGTTGGCACATCATCTTCTACCAATGCTACTTGAGCTATCAATGGAACATTCACAATCGTATCTGCGGTGATGGTCATTCTGACACTTATGTAGTTGCTCTTGTCGTTTACGGAAATCGGAATCGTATCTAATTTCAAAGTAAACTTAGGATCTTTTAGTGCACGTCTATCTACTTCGATCTTATTCAACTTTGTAAATGTACCGTCAAACTTAGCATTTTTGATTCCATCCATGAAAGTCTTAGGTGGTTGCGAAACCCCATAATTCGAAGCACGTGTGTTCGGATCATTTGGATTATCCGCATTCAATAAATCAGAGTTAGCACTTGAATAGCTGATGTGATATTGTATCTGATTAAAATCGCTCTTTCCACCTGGTCGTATACCGGTTAATAAATCAATTTGATTATTGTATAAGTCATTAATATAATCATCAGCAGTTAAGCTACCTGACAAAGATGAGTTCGTAAAGTGCTCCATTAATACTATTCGCTTTTTCTCTCCTACAAAGAAGTTATCAAATGCAAATCCATCATAGGTATTAGAAGCTTCATTTCCATCATTGCTACCAAAGGCAATTCGAACCCTTACCTGACCTCGTTTCGCTTTTGGAACAATATCTAAATTGTACCGTGCATTTCGAGGTAATTTAGTTAGCATATCTACTTGTTTACCAGTCCAACCAAAAGATGAATTTTGTCCAGGATTTGAAGGTAAACCCTTTTCATTGTACCAGTTTACACCCTGATCTATTGGCTCACCTGCCAATGGTCCAACTAACTCCCAGTTAAAACCTCCATCCGTAGAATATTGCAAAACAGCACCATCGATGTTTTGCTCTGTATCAGACCAATAGTCTAATGCCACCATTGGGCGTTCAAGTTGAGTCAAATCAAAACATGGACCATTTACCACTGATTGTTCCTTAGTATAATAGGAATTAGAATTCTTACCAGTCCACCAAACATCATTACCGGAAGGTGTCACAATTGTAGCTCCTGAGGCAGGGCCATGCTGCCAGCTAAATGGTGAAATTACTACCGGGCCCGTACTCACTTTTAAACCTTCTGGAATCCAACCGGCTTGTGTTCCGTTAAAATCCACCAGATACGGCACGGCCCCAGTAGGCTGAACGGTTGTACCACCCGGAAGAATGAAGACGCTTCTTTGCACGGTACTAAAACATCCATCATTGGTAGTTACGGATAACTTCACATTATAAGTTCCATTAACCACATAGTTATGATTCGGTAACTTATAAGTTCCTGTAGATCTTCCACCATGTGTCGCTGGAGGAACGGAAGCTGCTGCAGCACCTGACAAAACATCTCCATCGCCAAAATCCCAAGTATAACTTACGATAGAACTAATACCCGGAGGAGTAGCACCTTGTACTTTAGTAGTTAAATCCTTGAAACTAGTCTGATCATTTGTACAAATAGCAGACCAATCGAAATCTACATTAGGAACATCACCTACTCGCACATTCTGCGTTGCTGTACCAACACAGCCTTGAGAAGTTCGGACGTTGAGGGTTACAGTATAAACGTTTGCTGATGTATATGTATGAGAAACGAACTGCCCCACCTGCGTAATATTATCTCCAAAATTCCAGTTCCATGTAGTTTTAGTAGGGTCGGGTGGATATGGATTAATCGGAGGGAATGCAATTGAACCACTCAGTGGTATAGCTGAATCTATACAGTTGCTGGCTGCGATAATAGATGGTATTGGACTTGACAAAATCTTGACAGAGTTGAATGTGTCAGAAATTACATCCGAAGCATTTCTGTATCGAAAGCGAATAGAATAGGTTCCTGATACGAGGCCAGTAGTAGGAATGTAGAATTTAGTTCCAACTTGCTTTAAAGTCAAACCTGGTGTCAAACTTGTAAATCCAGTTTCTGGCAACTTACCCGGATTTCCACCATCAATTGGAATTAACTCTACATCACCTGTCTCATTACACACTAAGAAATCACCATTTGAATCTGTTGTAGCACCATCAACTGTAAAGTTCACAACAGTCAACGCATTGACAATTATATTTTGAGACGTGGAATTGGTACAAGTATTTACATCCGTGAATGTATACGTTACGGTATTAATTGTAGCTGGTGTTCCATTGTATAATTCAGCTGATCCCGGATCAAAAGTAGCTTCGTCAACATTAAATGCATTGATACTGGTTGGGCTAATTCCAAGGCCCGGGGTAATCGAAAACACACCACCTCTTTGATTTCCATTAATATTAAATGGTGCTATATTTTCAGCAACGGATGCCGGCAAACCAAAGAAAGCGACTGTCGGTAATGGATTAATCTTCAAATTCATTTGATCCGATTCTGCCAAACATGGTCCAGCTCCATCAGGGTCGTTTGCGGTAATCGTTAATATTAACGTTTGATTAATTTCTGATGGATTGCTATAACTGTAATTAGATGTAGTGCTCGTATTATTCGAATAAGATCCGAGTCCGCCAGACCAAACAATACCATTTGGAGCGTACGTAATCGAACCTTGCAATGCTATGGATGAAATATTTGAGCAATGCGCCAAATCAATGCCCGCAGAAACTTGCGCCTTTGGATTAACAGTGACACTAACAGTAAATGAATCACCTGCACATCCATTCACTCCGGTAGGATTAATAGTGTAAATCACCACTTGAGGAGTAAATGAGTTATTCACCAATACATCTGTAATTATTGAAGTAGTTTGAGCATTTAATGTGCTAGCACCTGACACTAACGGATTTACAGCTGCAATCCAAGTAAAGTTAGTCGTCAATCCATTCGATAAATTAACATTGGATTGCAAATTATAGTTAACAGCCGAACCACTGCATACGGTTGGAGCTATTAAAGATGTACCAACAGGTTCGGGTTTCACAATTACAGAAATAACGAATGATGATCCTGTACAACCATTCACTCCGGTTGGAGTAACTGTGTACGTCACCGTAGAATTGCTGTTGGTAATATTATTTAAAACATCAGTAATAATCGAACCCGATTGTAGGGTTGTACTCTCTCCACTAACATTAGGATTAGAGGTTGCTATCCACTTAAAGGTACTTCCTACATTATTTCCAAGTAAGGCCACATTATTTATCAAGTTGTAATTGGAAGCTACATCGCTACAGGTCGTAAATGTATCAGTCACTCCTACCGGTTCAGGCTTCACTGTTACCGTAATGGTGAAGTTATCGCCCACGCAACCGCTCACTGTGCCTGTAGGGGTTACTGTGTATACCACCACCTGATCTACGCTTGTCGTGTTGATCAATGTATTATTGATCACATTGCCCGTCTGTGCAGTCAGGCTCTCTCCGGTTACATTCGTATTGTCTGCCGCCAGCCAGCTGTAGCTGCTCGCCATCGCGTTGCCAAGCACATCTACATTGCTCGTCTGTAAATCGTAGCTCACTGAACTGTTGCTACAGATCTGTTTGCTCGCATTCACGCCCCGTGGCTCCGGCTTCACTCCTACCGTTACCGTGAATACATCGCCCGCACAACCTACTCCGCTCACCGGAGTAATCGTGTAAACCACATTCACATCTGATAAGGTTGTATTCGTCCAACTGTCATCCGATAATTCGTTAGCCAGCTTGCCAGTGCCTGCACTCAACGTACCGCCACTTTGCACTAAACCATTGC
>PJQF01000357.1_pt1 | contig 12732 bp, 8 predicted proteins | sample 1503741 | NCBI WGS metagenome assembly PJQF01 (sample SAMN07775949, study PRJNA414020) | Biofilm metagenome, whole genome shotgun sequencing project. | isolation source: biomolecule (vanillin) treated reverse osmosis membrane biofilm | place: India: Nagpur | collected 2017-03-21 | reverse complement strand
TGGCATTCATGAATACGGAGATGCAGAAAATCCGGGGAAAAGAGTAAAGCACAACTACGCGTAACAAGTAAAGCATATGAGTTATCCAACAATTTCGGTGACCATGGCGCAGGCAGATATCGATGCGGTAAAAGCAGCAATTGCTACTATCCATTCGAAAATGCCGTTTCTTGTTTCGTTAGCGCCTGAAGAGCGCACTGGCTTAACCAAGCTAGGTCCGAAGAGCATCGACTTTGTACAAGATGCCTTCACGGCTACGGTTAGCTTTCCTACCATCTTTCCATCTTCATTTAATCAGGTGGAATTTGGTAAGGACTTCAATCTCTTCAAGGCTCTGACGGAAATAGAAATTCTGTTAGGCACTCTGCACGAAAAGGTAGAGAGCACACAGATGGCCGTTGGCAGTGAAGCTATGGAAGCTGGCTTACAGGTTTATCGTCACGTTCGCGCATCTAAGAAAGCTGCACCCGGCTTGCCGGATATGGCTGATAGATTGAAAGAACGTTTCAAGCGGCAAGGCAAAAAGCCCAAGAGCGGGCCGGATGCCAACGCTGCAAAACCTGATAAGTAAATCCGGCTAACAGAGTTCATTGCAACCAGTACCCAAGTGCCTCCAGGAGGTGCTTGGGTTTCCTGTTTTATGCCTACCGCTGGGGCACGCTCAGCTATTCCAGGTGGTTCTACAAAATCCATCTCATGTTTCTCCGCAAGCCTTATGCTGCAACCTCCAAGGTATCCTTTGGAACATCGAAGGAAGCACGGATACTATTTTACCCTCGATCGAACACGATAGCGATAGGCGGTGTATTCTTTAACCTGACTGCTTGCATCTTTAACCTGACTGCTTCAATCTTTAACTTGACTGCTTCAATCTTTAACTTGACTGCTTTCATCTATTTACATGAAACGTTTCAGGTATTTAGATGAAATGCTGAATGTTTAAGATGACACAATCCATCTAAATGAGAAGAAGTTGAACCACTTTTGCTGAAAATTTCCACCTCAATAGCTCAAAGTTTCGAGCTTAAAAGCTCAAATTTTCCATCTTTTAGCTTACAGCAGTCATGTGAAGAGCTGAAAACGTCCCAGTTTTTGATGGAAGCAGTGCAGTTTGAGAATACAGCTGTCATCTATATGATGGAAGCAGTGCAGTTTGAGATGGAAGCGATTATCTTGATGGTAACAACAGTTCACATTGTGCTTCAACGTATCAATATTGAGGTGACCAAAGCAATGTGCCAGATGACAGCGGCACTCTTTAATAAAGTAGTAATACTATCAAATTTTATAGCGTATATATTTAAGGTAACGTTTTCGCGATGAAAGAACATCGCTCTTGCTCAACTCAAAAATATTTCGTCTAAAGAAATCTAATTGAATTTAAAACAACACGATCATTCTATTGATGATATTTAAATAATATTCTATTGGTAACTAACGAATAACGTTTGTTTTAACATTGGCCATTGAAACCAACTTTATTTTTTATTTATTCGGCACATCTATAGTATCTCTCTTAGCTATGCTGACCATTTATTTAAGTAAAATTCTATTTTAAAATACCCTGTTGTTTGGGATTCAAAAAAATATTTCAATATTGCAGTCGTTCAGTTATAAAGAAATGCAAATTGAATGTCTTACAAATAAGACACGATCAACCAGCAAACTTTCTGACCAATCCCTTCATCATTAGATGAGTATTTGATTTTGTGCTGTAGTTCTTTTCAAGAAATAAATAAACCGGTAAGATGTAACAAAGTAATTTGTTGCTTATCGATTATATAAGGATACGGAAATCTGTTTTATTGAAAAAATGTGATTATAAAATGCGCTACTTACGATTAAAACGACACGATCTGTTTTTACTATTGATCATGGCATCTATTTCATCCTTAGGGCAGGATTTACAAAAAGCCAGCGAAGTAAATGTAATTCCGCCCTCTCCGAATGTTGCTGCGTTTAATAAGTTTGTAGATATACCGGTGAGTTACTATACCGGAACACCGGATGTTACCATTCCGCTCTATGAGATTAAAATGAACCAGCTTTCGCTGCCGATTACTTTAAGTTATCATGCTTCCGGCCTCAAGGTAGAGGAATTAGCTTCTTGGATTGGAGCGGGCTGGACACTGAATGCGAGCGGAGTGATTAGCCGAACGGTAAAAGGATTGCCGGATGAACTTTACCAAGTTGCTGATAACAAGAAAGGATTCTTTCATAATGGTCGATTGTTTTTAGCTGATGGTAGTTTCAACTATTCAAAAATAACGGAATGTAGTAGAACTACAAGAACTGAGACTTGGAAGATTACTTCTGACGCAACCACAACTACTCCAGATTCTGTTTCACGCGGTTATCTTGACACTGAGCCGGATCTCTATTATTATAATTTCCCGGGAGGTTCGGGAAAGTTTACCTTTACCCAAAAGCATCAACTAATTAAATTATCGGTTGATGATACCAAAATAATCACTGACCCATTTACGAATAATGCTTCTTTACCGACTACACTAAACCCTACCAGTTATGAATGGGAAATGGTAGGTGAAGACGGAGTGCATTACAAGTTTAAAAATGCAGAGCGAACAAAAGTGATATCTGCAAGTACGGGTGGAGGATTTTCTCCTTATAGCCCTTCTATTGAAAATTATCAAAGCTCCTGGCATTTAGATGAAATATCTTTGAATGGAGAATGGATTAGATTTTATTACACCAATGAGTTTCAACAATATGATGTAAAACTTGGAGAATCGGGACAATTTTCAGTGGTTGGTGGTACAACCTCTTCGCCCGTCTCGTATAGTCTTATCAATACCCAAGTAGATGCAAAACGATTGGTCAGAATTGAAACATCCAACGGCTATAAGGTTTGCTTTTATGCGTCAAAGGCTGATCGCAAAGATTTGATCGGAAGCAAAAGATTACAATATGTGAGAATATTCAAAGATGGTGTTCTGATAAAGGGGTATCAACTTGACAACGGCCCGAATGATGTTAACGCTACGCAATCCAATGGAGCTTATTTTGGGAATAACGCCAAACTAAAACTCCGCAATGTCACTCCAAATGGTATCTCGGACACTACACTTACCATCAATGGGCATCAGTTTCAATACTATGAAGACTTAACATTTCCAGCTCTAGATTCTAAAAACCAGGATTATTGGGGCTATTACAATGCGGCTGCCAATGGAAGTTCTTTACTGCCTGTTTATAAGGATACTTTATATCATGTCAATACTAATTCAAGTGTTAACAGAGAACCCGATCTGAATTTTGCACAGATTGGCTCTTTAAAAGGGATTATTTATCCAACGGGCGGATATACCAAATTCCAATATGAGCTCCACGATTATTATGCCACTCGGTATAAAACCCCCTACAGCTTTCAGGCTACTGCCACAGGGGGGTCACTATCATCACCTGTTGTAACAACAAAAACATTCACAGTCACTTCCACCTATTCTGCTTCAATTTTTACAGATGGCAATTCCAATGATTTCTATTCTTTTACCAAGCTAAAAAAGTGGAATGCCGTCACGGATTTATATGATATTGATGTTAATCTGTCTATGAATGGACTAGGAAATAGAAGAAATTTACCTCCCGGCAATTATCAGCTACTGGCACAAAATGGAAACGGAGGAACTACTTTCATTAGGATTGAGTACGAACAGCCGGAGACTAGAAATGTAGTTGCCGGTGGTTTAAGAATCAAACACTTAATTACTTACGACCCTACTTCAAACAAAAAATTGGTGAAGTCATTTAACTATAAGTTAGGAGCTACCACTATGTCTAGCGGAGTACTCTTTACACCAATTAATCTCGGAGGATATTTAACTACTTACACATCAGGAAGTATTGGCGGGGTAGCAGGACAAGTATGCTTCTCAGATTCACCAACTTACTTTGTTAATGTTAGCACCTCTACGCAAATACCGTTAGCACTAAATCAAGGTAGTCACATAGGCTACTCAGAAGTGAGGGTATTTGATCTGTTAGAAGCGGATATCAACCTTTCAGAAATTGATGCCTCAAAGAAGAATGGAGCAACCATCTACACATTTGTCAATGAAAAAGATAATTCTTTTAAAAGCTACCCTTATGTACCTCAAAAGGATCTAAGTCATAAGAACGGCAAGATGATTTCTGAAACCCATTATCGTTTTAACGGTTCGGTTTTAAAGAAAATCAGTGAACAAACATTTGACTATCTAGAAGAAGCGCTGCCAAACCAGGTGAAAGGGCTTAATTTTAAAGCAGTCGCTACTTCTTTCTGTTACAATTGTAACTCATCGAATTATGCTTCCAACGAGTATACATTAAATGCCAAGTGGTACTACCTCAATTCGGTTACCGCAAAGGAATACGATGATAATGAGGTGTTAAAACTTTCTACCACTACCAATTATTTATACGATCCGGCTCGCACCCATCGGCAAACCATTGGTAAAACACTGCAGAATAGCAAAGGCGAAGTTACTTCAGAAGAATATACAAGAATGCCCGGAATTCCGGCATTGGTAACACAAGTAGTAAAAAAGATTAATGGAGCGCAGGTTTCGGGTGAGAAGATGACTTATAATGGCAAACTGCCCGGTTCCTATTCTGTTTGGGATGTGCAATCAAACCCGTCCACTTATTTTTACAAGTCTATCTTTACGTATAGCGGTAACCAACTGCAGTCCATTATTGCCAATCCTGTAGGCGAGAGCTTAATCGGTACACAGAAAAGTTACATTTGGGGTCACAATGGCGCACACGTTATTGCAGAGGTTATCAATGCAAAACCCGAGCAGATTTACTACACCAGTTTTGAAGAGAATGGAATACTCGGCAATAGCGCTAATCCGGCTAAAACCGGTGCAAAATATTGGAATTCAAATACCTATAATTTTGCAGCGCAGGGATTTGTGCCGTCCAACACCACCAATTTAAAGGTTAGTTATTGGTATTGGAATGGAAGCCAGTGGCTATTCAGTGGAGAAACGGACTGGGGTACCGGAACGATTACCGCTGGCACACGCCTCGATGAGATCCGGGTCTATCCGAAAGGTGCGCTCATGACTACCTATACCTATCAATTGGGTGCAGGCCTCGCATCTGCTACCAACTCTAATGCTAAGACTGATTACTATTTGTACGATGCATTTAACCGGCTGGAGTTAGTAAAAGACGATAAAGGCAATATTTTGCAGCAGTACCAATACAACTACCAAACAGGGGTACCCGCAATTGATTAAATCACCAGCCTAAATAACAAAGAAATGAAACGACTATTGTCAGAAAATAAAAGAGTGAGTTGTATGAGGTTATTGCTAGTGCTAAGTATGTTGTTATCCATTCCTTTTAATCATTGCAAGGCACAAAGTGGGGTAACGATCTGGGAATCCACGAGCGTGAAGTACGATGCGCTAACGGAAGAGTCTGCCTTACAAAGCCAATTTGTTTTTGAAGGCAACAAGATACAATGGATTCAGAATAATGGTGCCCACACGTATGAGTTTGATATTCTGGAAAAAGTAGGAGAGTGGAGCGACTATTCGCAAGATGGATCAATTGTTTACAAAGTTAAAAATACGCGATTAACCGGGGAGATACGAGCTGAAAGAAAGGCAGCATCACTGGTGATTCACGTTACCATAAGCGGTAAGGGAAACCAAATGAATGGTATTACCTGTAAGATTTCCAACATTAGCAGCCGTTGATTATGAAATGGATATTTGTTTTATTGGTAGCATTGTTTAGCCTGACTGTCCTGAAGGCACAAACCATTACCGGCACAACTTCGGTAGCGGTAGGAGAAATCAAAACCTATACATTTACTTCTAGTACTTCCTATTTTCTAGTTTATTGGGGTGCCACTCGCGGAACAGTGCTCTCCACCTCGCAGACATCCTCCTTTACCAGAACGGCCAGCATTCGCTGGGATGTGGCGGGTGCGGGCAATGTAACCATCATGGACGAAAACGATATTATTTTAGGATCGCTCAATGTTACGGTGGTTGCTCCTTTAGCCACGCCAACAGCCACCACTACAAATACCTCCAATTGTGGCAACACGGTAGTAGCGCGTACAAACACCCCCCCTGCCGGGGTGGAATGGTTTTGGCAAACATCCAGCACCGGCACAAGCACAACGTTGGGTAACGCTGCGTCAATCACCCTAACGGCCAATACCGATTTGTACCTGCGCGCCCGGTATATCACTTCTCCATCAATTTGGAGTGCGACCGCCCAAAGCCTGGGTACCATTACGGTCAAATTAGTGCCGACCGCAGCTGCCAATGCTGCTTCCGTTTGTTCGGGCACCGCTACTTCCATTTCCATTACCAACCCTAATAACGTAGCAGGTACTACCTATAGCTGGACGGTAGTACAGAGTGGCACAAGCGGAGCCGCTAGTGGAAGTGGTGGTACCATTGCCCAAACGCTTACCGCCACCGGCAGCACCAACGGCACGGCCACCTATTCGATTACCCCAACGGCCAATAGCTGCGCAGGCACGCCTATAACGGTAGTTGCTACCGTGAAACCCAAGCCCACCGCATTAGCTGCCACTACCCAATCCATCTTCTCAGGCAATGCCACTTTAATTACCATCACCAACCCTAATGCAGTGGCAGGCACTACATTTAGCTGGACGGTAACACAAACCAATGTAAGTGGCGCCCTGAGTGACACGGGCAGCACCATTGCACAGACATTAACTGCCACCACCAATGGCACGGCCGTGTATACAATTACGCCAACTGCCAATGGCTGTTCCGGCACGGCTATTACCAGCACCATTTCGGTCACGCCCAAACCCGTCATTACCTCCGCCTCCGGTAGCACCATTACCCTCGGCAAAGTAACACTGGACGCGGGTGCAGGCTTTACTACCTACGACTGGCGCAATAGCGCAAATACACAAGTGGGCACTACCCGCACGTTAGCAACCAGTGTAAAAGGCACCTACACGGTTCAAGTAACTAGTGGCACTATATTGGGCAGTGCAACTTCAGCACCGTTTGTACTGGCGGGGCAAATGGATGGGGTAAACATGAATTATATTATAAGCACCAGCGTGCTAGCAGAAGGCATTACCACAACGGGGCAATTGCAAGATCGCGATGTGAATTCGGTGAGCCAAACCATCCAGTATTTCGATGGCCTTGGTCGATCCGTTCAAACTGTGAACACGCAGGCTTCTGCGAGTAAAAAGGATTTGGTGCAAACTATGGTGTTTGATGCCTATGGCCGTGAAAGTAAAAAATATTTACCCGTTATTACCCATACATTCGATGGACGATATAAACCCAACCTGAGGGATGCTGCCGGCAATTACACAAATAACCCAAGCTTTACCAATCCTTATGGTAATGGTCTGGCTGATAAAATTGAGGACGACCAACGGCCATTTACAGAAACCATTTTCGAGCCTTCGCCTTTAAATCGTCCATTAAAGGACTATGGCCCGGGTATAGGCTGGAACAACACGAATAGTGTGCCTGCGCCCGCCATTATTTATGACAAACCCGTAGTTCATCAATATCTGGTGAATGATGCTAGCGCAGAGCAAATCATTGCTTGGAAAATAGATCTCTCCGGTCTTCCGATTCGTGAAACCGCAGTAAACAGTGGTGTAAGTGGCGGTTATTATCTGACCGGCCAGTTACAAATTAAATCGACCAAAGATGAACAAGGTAACGAAGTGCGCGAGTATGTAGACAAAGAAGGCCGAACCATCTTGAAAAAAGTACAAGCGGTGACAACACCCGTGTTGAATTCGGCTACCCACTGGGCTTGCACTTATTATATATACGATAATTTTGGATTACTTCGCTATGTATTGCAACCTGAGCTTAGCAGTAGTTTGGTAGCAAACCCCAGTCAACAACAGTTGGACGATCTGGCTTTTCAATACAAATATGATGGCCGCAAGCGGATGACCGAAAAGAAGGTGCCCGGGGCCGGTGTAGTGTTTATGGTGTATGATCAACGCGATCGTCTGGTGCTTACGCAAGATGCCAATCAGCGTGCCGGTGCCTCCAACACCATTAAATATTGGAGCTTCACCAAGTACGATGAACTGAACCGCCCAATTATGACGGGCATCAAAGACACCACCACTGCTATACAATTGACACAGGCGCAAATGCAAGCTGCTGTGGACGCGCATTTCGCCAAAGCCAGTGCACGATGGAGTGAAACGTATGTAGGCAATGTGGCAGGGAATGTACATGGCTATACCAACCGAGCCTACCCGGTGCGGACAGGTGCCGTCACCGAAGTAGATCCTAACAAATACCTTACAGTAACGTATTATGACGACTATGGCTTTAAAGCATTGTACAGCAACGATCCGGCTAATGATTACCGAACCGGTCAGTTGAGTGCACAAACAACAGCGACAGGCACCTACTCACAGGCTACGTGGAATCAACAAGTAAAAGGCCAAGTGACTGCCTCGAAGACGAAAGTGCTGGGCAGCGTACCTACAACCTTCTTATTGAACGTAGCTTACTATGACGATAAATACCGCACCATCCAATCGATAGCCGACAACCACAAAGGCGGCAAAGACTGTACGACCAACATTTACGACTTTACCGGAAAAGTTTTAGCGACAAAAACTGTGCACGGCCTTCCATCAGTAGCAGACAAAACAACAGCACGTACGTTTGACTATGACCATGCGGGGCGCTTATTAAAAACATGGCATAGTGTAAACGGAGCAACACCGATATTACTGACGCAAAATGAATACAACGAGATTGGGCAACTAGTAGATAAGAAACTACACTCAACAGATAATGGCACCACCTTTAAGCAAAGCGTAGATTATCGCTACAACATCCGCGGCTGGCTAACCAGCATGAACGATGCTTCATTGGCCAACAATGGAACCACTAATGACGATCCCGATAGCTATCGGGATTTGTTTGGGATGAACTTGGGTTATAACAATGATTTAGGAGTTGGTAACACAGCGCTCTACAATGGGAACATCAGTGGGATTACCTGGAGTAATAGTCTGGGGTTGAGTACAGTGAAACAGAACGCGTATGTGTACACCTACGATCCGATGAACCGCATCCAGAGTTCGTCCTTCAAAGAGAAAGCCGCCACATGGACATCACCGACTAATGCAGCACTTGCGGAGACAGGTTATCAATATGATTTGAATGGAAACATCGCCACTTTGCAGCGTAACGACCGCAGAGCCAGTGGCTGGATGGATAACTTAGCGTACACCTACAGCGGCAACCAACTGAAAAACGTGAAAGATAATGGAGATGCCAACGCGGGATTTATGGATGGCAACCCCAGTACTACAATAGACGATTATGCCTATGATGCCAATGGCAATATGGTGACCGACAAGAACAAATCGTTGACGGCTGCGAATGCCATTCAATACAACCATTTGAATTTACCTAGCATCGTCACCAAGAGCACCGGAGAGTTTGTAAAATACACCTACGATGCGGGAGGTCGAAAACTAAAACAAGAGGTATTTAACGCAAGTGGCGTAGTGACCAAGACGACCGACTACATCGGTGAATACATTTATGAAAACAACGTCCTTCAGTTTGTAAACCACGAGGAAGGTAGAATTGTGACCACCGGAGCTTCACCGGAGTATCAATACCACCTGAAAGATCACTTGGGCAATGTGCGGTTGACATTTACCTCGAAAGTAGAAGCGATACCGGAGACAGGCACCTTGGAAGATGCAAACGCTGTTACCGAGCAAAGTCAGTTTTTACGTTTTGCGAATGCAAAGCGGGTGAAGGCCACGATTTTGGATAAGACCAATGGAGCGAGTATTGGTTATGCGGAGCGGTTGAATGGATCGGCCAATGAAAAATACGGCTTGGCAAAGTCTCTCAGCGTAATGCCGGGCGATGTGATTAACATAGAAGTGTATGCGAAGTACATTGATACCAATAGCGCGAATTGGACGGGCGCACTGTCTACATTGATGAGCCAGATTGCATCGAACAATGCAGCAGTTGTTTTTGATGGTGGTTCTTATTCCAGCAGTACCTCATCCTTCAATGCCAGCTACCCCGGTTTGCTGGGCACGAAAACAGATAACGGAGCTCCGAAGGCCTATTTAAATTGGCTGATCTTTGATCGTAACTATGTAAGCCTTACAGGAGGTTTTAAACAAATCACCACGGCAGGTAAAGAAGCAGGCACTGATGTAGCTCATGAACTAGTAACTTCACCCACCATCAACATAACAGATGCAGGATATGTGTATATTTGGTTGAGCAATGAAAACACAACTCCGGTGGAAGTTTACTTCGATGACTTTAAAGTGACGCAAACCAAAAGCCCTGTGGTGGCAACGAATGATTATTATGCGTTCGGTTTGACGTTTAACTCGTATAGTAGAGAGAGCTCAACAGAGAATAGATACCTCTACAATCAAGGCACAGGTGAAAAGACATTTAAGACCGAAAGGGTTTATGATCTTGGACTGAACGTTGACCAATCAAAGTATAGGACTTACGATTACCTAACTGGAAGATGGTGGCAGGTTGATCCGAAAGCTGATCAAGGAGGACAAGAAAGCTGGTCTCCCAATCATTTTTCATTCAATAATCCAGTTCGATATAATGATCCGTTAGGAGATTGCCCTGAATGTGAGATGGCCGATGTGATTGCTGCCACTGTCAGCGATGGAATTAAAGGATTGGGTAATATTATTCTTGCTCCATTTGGAAAGGAATTGTCGAACGAAGGGAATGGAATAACTCTTACGATGCAAGACAGACAAGCTCCGCAGAGTGTAGGCGAAGCAATTCTCAAACCCGTGCAAAATACGTTGAATGCGGCCTCAATTATGCCATCATCTGGACCGACTTCTATGCTTCTGGCAAAGACTGGACCGCTTGTTAAATCTGGCGCTGCTAACATTCTTGAAAATGCTGCAAAAGGAAAAGCATTTGAAAATTCAGTTGTAAAACAAGTTACAGAACAAGGCGCAGATGTAGCCCAGCGAGTTTCAGTTCAAGCAAGTAATGGGCAAAGGACTGTAGTTGATATGGTAACAAATCAGGGTAAGCCAGCATTGACAGAATTGAAATCATCAGAGACTGCAAAGTTAACGTCTGGTCAAAAATCTGCGTTCCCTTTGATACAGCAAAGTGGTGGTACAGTTGTGGGAAACAATGGTGCGAAAATAGGTTTGCCCGCTGGTACTGTGATACCACCAACACAAGTTCAGATTATCAGGCCATCCAACCTAGCCGACTATCTCCTAAAGAAACCACAATGACAAAAAGAGAATTTCTAAAATCGGAACTTCTTAAAAAGATAGAGGAACGGATTAGCGAGTATGGCTTTAAGCTCAATAGGCAGTTGTCAGAATTCAATAGAAAGACGAAGGCAGGTTGGCACAAGTTCCAGATTCTATTTATTTTAAAACCCGATAGCTGGGAAGTAGAGCCAGCAATTTTTATTAGAATAAACCAAGTCGAAGATATTTTTCACAGAACTTCAGGCTTTGAGCCCAAATATCAAAAAGGTACTCACACGATCGGACTTTCTTTAAATGCTTATGTGGGCGAAATGGGCAAGTATAAATACATACTCACTGAAGAATCACAGATTGATAAACTCGCATCTTTTTACTTGAGCGCATTCGATGAGCACGTCCTGCCGTTCTTTCGGGAGTATGATGACATGAACGTCATGGAGAAAATAATCAATGCTGACCCGTATGATCCAAAGTTCACAGGTTCAATCTTCAAAGGATCTAAGGGTTTGATTTTAGCTAAGCTAACTGGAAGAGATAATTATGATGAGTTAGTGAAAAGATACACTCGATATTATGAAGAATTATCGAATGGATTTTACTTAGCTTCTTTTAAAGCATTAGTAGAGGACATGGAGAATACCCTTAGCTATCTTTAGTCTGTATTGCTCTCATGAGTTTGCAACTTCCTCGTGGTGGAAATGCGACTCCAGCGGAGCATAATAGTGGTAATACAAATAGTCAATACACCTCTTGGTCAACAGATCCAGAAGTTGCAACAAATTATGCGTTGAGACCAAACGGAGGTGGAGTGGTCTTAACTAAAACTGTACCAGAAAGCTTGACTATTGTTAGCCCAAGTATTAAGGATGTTTTACTAAAACAGTCTGGCAAAGTAGTTAATGAAAGTGAGGTATTGTTGAAAGGTCCAGTAACAGGGGCCACAGTAACGGAAGTAAAGAATGATTAAATTTAATTATGGAGAAGTTCCCGTCCATTAATAAAAATCAATTTGCAGTATTGCTAGCTGATAGGAATACTGGTCATGTTTTGGATATTGACAGTAAATTGAAAATAAATGACTCACAACGCGCCTACGTGATTTTTGATTCTTTGCAAGAGGCTATTCTTTATACGAGAGAAAAAGTTATAAGCAACAGGGAGATTGAATGTGCGATATTTGATTCATTGAACAATCTCTTTCTCCGAGTTGATAAAAATAGTTTTTAAATATTCGTTGCGCGTGAACCACTCAGCTATCCTTAGTCTGTATTGCTCTCATGAGTTTGCAACATATTGAAAATAGCTTGGATCACTCCAAGCTCTTTTGTTTTTATAATGCTCTGCGTTCTCGCAGTATCATGTTTATCTCCTTGAGTACTTCTAATTGCCGGAGTTCGAACTCAGATTTTTCAGTCCACTAGCGCGGAGTGTGTCGTGAAAGAAACAAGACAGACGGTCGCGTTTCTATGCTG
>PJQF01000356.1_pt1 | contig 12824 bp, 13 predicted proteins | sample 1503741 | NCBI WGS metagenome assembly PJQF01 (sample SAMN07775949, study PRJNA414020) | Biofilm metagenome, whole genome shotgun sequencing project. | isolation source: biomolecule (vanillin) treated reverse osmosis membrane biofilm | place: India: Nagpur | collected 2017-03-21 | reverse complement strand
AATTATTGCACTTGCACATGATTTCGGTGCCGTGGTGTTGATTGACGGAGCGCAAGCATCGGCACACTTACGGATCGATGTGGTTGCACTGGATTGTGATTTCTATTGCATCTCCTCTCACAAAATGTACGGTCCCACCGGCACCGGAATTTTGTACGGTAAAAAGGAGCTGCTGGAGAAAATGCCTCCTTACATGGGGGGCGGTGAAATGATTAAAAATGTATCGTTTACTAAAACGACTTACAATGATCTACCTTATAAATTTGAAGCTGGTACTCCCAATATCGCAGATGTAGTAGCCCTGAAGGAAGCGATCGAGTTTATTAATGATTTGGATAAAGAAAACATCGCGGCTCATGAACATGAATTGTTAGTTTATGCTGCTGAACGCTTACGTGAAATTCCTTCTGTTCGATTGATCGGCACGGCATCGCAAAAAGTAAGCGTCCAGTCGTTTGTTATAGAAGGCATTCATCCATTTGACATTGGTCAGATGTTGGATGCACGAGGAATTGCTGTCAGAACCGGGCATCATTGTACGCAGCCTTTGATGGATCACTTTGGTTTGGAAGGAACGGTACGCGCATCGTTTTCGGTTTACAACACCAAAGAAGAGATTGATGCTCTTTTGGAAGGATTAAAGAGAATCGTTAAATTTCTTAACTAATTGGATTGGTTATGGAAAACGAACAAAGAATTGTTGAGTTGCTGGCCGAAACACTGATCAAATTTGATCAGATGATTGATGAACAGAAACAAACAAATAAAAGGCTTGAGAATGTTGAGCGTACCCTTTCTGAGATGGAAACGAGCTTGGTAAGTGTCGATAATAGACTTGAAAAAGTAGAATCGGGTGTTGTTAAATTAAAACAGAAAACACGCGCGCCATCATCAAATTAGCCAACGAAGTTGAAAACATCGCCCATTTGCACGAACGCGTAACCAAGTTAGAGAAAGCAGTTTATAAATGACCATCAACGAAACACAAGATCAGATTATCAGCGAGTTTTCCTTGTTGGATGGCGACATGGAAATGACGGTATTCTACATCATGGAGTTAGGTCAGAAATTGCCGGAAATGAATGCCTCTGATAAATCCGAATTGAACGAAGTAAAGGGTTGTCAATCCAAAGTTTGGCTTACATGCAGAATGGAGAATAATGGCCTCCACTTTTCGGCCGATAGCAATGCCGCTATTACCAAAGGATTGGTGAGTTTGTTAGTCAGAATTTTTAATGGGCAAAGTCCCGATGACATTTTATCAGCTGATCTTTACTTCATGAAAAAGATTGGCATGGAACGCTTTATCGGAACACAGCGTTCTAATGGCTTTGCCGCGATGATTAAGCAAATTAAAATGTACGCTTTAGCCTTCAAATCGCAATTGACAGCACACTAACCAATGGAAGAAGCTACAATCAATAACGTTTCCACGCCTGAGTCGGGCATCAACCTGCGAGATAAGGTTTTGGCTGCCATTAAAACAGTCTATGACCCTGAAATTCCTGTGGACATCTACGAACTCGGACTGATATATGAAATCAATATTTTTCCGGTAAATAATGTGTTTATCCGCATGACCTTAACTTCGCCTTCCTGCCCTTCAGCCGAGGTTATACCTGGTGAAGTGGAACAACGAATCAAAGAAATTGAGGGCATTAATGATGTGAAAGTAGAAATCACGTTCGACCCTCCCTATTCACAAGACATGATGAGTGAAGCGGCTAAGTTGGAACTAGGCTTTATGTAACTTTGTTGTAATTATTGACCTTATTCGATAGAGAGAAAAATTAACCTTAACTAATCTGAAACAAACCATATGTATCCCGAACACTTAGTTGCTCCGATGCGCACCGATTTGACGGTGGCTGGATTTAAAGAATTAAAAACTGCTGATGCCGTTGATCAGGAATTGAAAGAGCAGAAAGGCACCACGTTGTTGGTGATTAACTCTGTATGTGGGTGTGCAGCCGGTGCTGCCCGTCCGGGAATTAAATGGGCGCTGCAAAATTCTGAAAAGAAGCCTGCTCATTTGACTACCGTATTTGCAGGTGTAGATAAAGAAGCAGTTTCTAAAGCGCGTGAGTATACGCTTCCTTACCCTCCATCCTCTCCTGCCATTGCTTTATTTAAGGATGGCGAGCTGGTGCACTTTGTAGAGCGTCACCACATCGAAGGCAGAAATGCACAAATGATCGGCCAACACCTGGTAGAGGTGTTTGACGAATTCTGCTAATCAAAACTTAATGACTATGAGAGAGCCCGTGAAATCGGGCTCTTTTAATTTGTCTCCAGTTCTAAATCAATACGAGCCTCCTCCAGATCCAACTCGTGCTCCAGCTTTCGAAGTGCCTCCGCACTGATTTGCTTTTCCTTCGCCAGATTTTCTAATACTACACGCTCACGGTTAATCAATTCGCGCTGAATGCGGTGAAACTCCTGAATCTCCTCTTCCGATAATTTGTTATCGGTGTTTTTATTGAGGCGTTGAATTCGTATTTCATATTTCGATTTGATCTGCGCCAACACCGCATCGTTCAAACCCAGTGAATAATTCTCTTCAATGTGTTCTATCACCGAAGTAGCGATCTTAAAACGAGCATGATCTTCTTCTACTCTGCCTCCGGCATCTTCTTTAATTCCCAACTTCTTCACCAAGGCCGGCAACGTAGTCCCTTGCAATACCAGCGTAGCAAAAATTACAGCAAACGTGAGAAAGATGATCATGTCCCGGTTCGGAAAAGGAGTCTGATCTTCGAACGCCAATGGTAACGCAAGGGCCGCTGCGAGCGACACAACACCGCGCATCCCCGACCAAGCCACAATCGACACAGATCGGATACTCGTTTCAGGCTCACGCTCTCGAATTCCTTTGCTCAGCCATCTCGGAATGTAAGCTCCCGGAAACACCCAAACAATCCGCGCAATAATCGTAGCAATGCTTACCAAAAATCCATACCACAACAACGTGCCGAATGAATGATTTTCAATGTGAGATAAAACCGTTCGCAACTGCAATCCAATCAAAATAAAGATGACACCGTTTAATATAAATGTCACCGTATCCCAAGTAGAATATGCTTGAATTCGGGATTGATGAACAAAAATCTTGGACGATCGCTGACTTAGAAATAAACCACATGCCACTACTGCCAACACACCTGACACGTGAATGCGTTCTGCCAGCAAATACGCCACATAAGGAGTGATGAAAGTAAGGGTGGTATCTGTGGTCGGATTGTTGGGCGTGATGCGATGAATCCAATAAAACAACTGACCTATCGCGAGTCCAATCACAATCCCAACTGTGGCTACATAAATGAAGTTAATAGTAGCCAGCCAAAAGATAAATGTACCTGTGGCAGTCGCCAGTATTGCATAACGCATGGCAATCAATCCGGTAGCATCGTTTACTAAGCTCTCTCCTTCCAGAATGGTGATCAGGCGTTTGGGTACTCCTAAACCTTTAGTAGCTGCAGTGGCTGCAACAGCATCGGGGGGTGAGATGATGGCACCCAACACAAATGACTCAGCCCATCCAAAACCAGGTATAAAGTAATGTGCTACAAAAGCCACCAAAGTGGTCGTAAATAAAACACATCCAAATGCAAGCAAAGAAATAGGTCTGCTGGACGCCTTGAAATCATTCCAAGAAGTAGTCCAAGCCGCTGAATAAAGAGCAGGTGGCAAGAAAATCAGAAAAACGACCTCCGGATTTAGTTCTACGATTGGCAGATTGGGTATAAGACTAATGCCAATACCTGCTAGTACAAGTAGCACCGGATAAGGAACTTTAATTCGATCAGTAACTTCAGCCAGTGCGGTAACAACTGCCAAAAGAAGAATGATAACGGTAATCTTTTCTAAATGCATCGAGATAAATAGTCTTCAAGTAAAGAGTTGATCAGGTACCATCCAATGAAGGCATCCCGTCTAACCATACTTAGTATATGGAACAATTAATCTAGGAAAAGTAATAGCTTATTATTCCTTATGCAATGGACTATACAATTTTCCGAATTAATAATGTGGCCACCGAACCTTTTTGCTGGATGCTTGTTTTAACTTTGATTGATGAAAATAGCCGTATCCCGTAAGGAACATTTCAATGCCGCCCATCGCCTGTTTAATCCGGCATGGTCTCATGAAAAAAATAATGCCGTTTTTGGTAAGTGTAATAATCCGAATTACCACGGTCATAATTATGAGTTGATTGTCACACTCATTGGCGAACCCGATCCGGAAACCGGCTACGTATACGACTTGAAGCTGCTAAGTGATATAATTAATGATCACGTTCTGAAACAATTTGATCATAAAAACCTTAATTTAGATACCACCTTCTTTGCCAACCTGAACCCTACCGCTGAAAACATTGCCGTAGTCATCTGGAAGATTTTGAGGGAACGAATTGAAAGCCAGTACGAATTAAAAATCAAGTTGTATGAGACCGAAAGAAATTTCGTTGAATATCCTGCCCATTAAGCCACACGATGAAGATGACATGGATCATGTATCATCCTCGCATGATACACCGCTGCGTGATGATGCTTTTGATTTGACCGATGAGCAGAAGATCGAAAAAATCGAAAGTCACTTCCGTGAGATCATGCAGGTGCTAGGTCTTGATTTGACTGACGACAGTCTGAAGGGCACGCCTAAACGTGTTGCCAAAATGTACGTGCAGGAGGCCTTCAGTGGATTGAATCCAGCCAACCGCCCAAGCACACGACTGTTCGAAAACAAATACAATTATGATCAGATGTTAGTGGAAAAAGACATCACTTTTTTCTCTCACTGCGAGCATCATTTTGTACCGATTTATGGTAAAGTGCATGTAGCTTATTTTTCCAGCGGAAAGGTAATTGGCCTTTCAAAAATCAACCGGTTTGTACAATATTTTGCTAAAAGACCACAAGTACAAGAGCGGCTTACTGTGCAGATTGGCAAGGAGTTAGAGCGTGTTTTAAACACAAAAGATGTAGGTGTAGTAGTGGATGCAAACCACATGTGCGTAGCTTCCAGAGGCGTAAGCGACACCAATAGTAAGACCGGTACAGCCTACTTTTCCGGCAAATTCAGAGAAGAGAACACGAAGCGCGACTTTCTGAATTACATTAACACCCGGTAGTAAAGGACATTGATTTACCAATGATAAATACGCGACAACCTCGCTAATATTCTTTATCAAATCCTTTAAATCTCATCATATTTTGTAGATTAGCGACAACATTTTAATCTACAAAATATGGTATTCGATTTAGACATGATCAAGGCCACCTATAAGGCAATGCCGGGCCGAATTGCGAAAGCTAGAAAAGTAGTAGGTAAGCCCCTTACCTTGGCGGAAAAAATCCTTTACTCTCACCTTCATGCTGAGCAAAAACTCGAGAACTTCGGAAGAGGAAAATCATATGTAGATTTTGCCCCAGACCGCGTAGCAATGCAAGATGCTACCGCTCAGATGGCCTTGTTACAATTCATGTCAGCAGGAAAACCTAAAGTAGCTGTTCCTTCCACCGTCCATTGCGATCACCTTATCACTGCCAAAGTGGGTGCCGCTGACGATTTAAGTTTTGCGAATACTGAAAGCAAGGAAGTGTTTGATTTCCTTTCTTCTGTTTCCAATAAATATGGATTAGGCTTCTGGAAACCAGGTGCGGGTATTATTCACCAAGTGGTATTGGAAAACTACGCTTTCCCCGGTGGAATGATGATCGGAACTGACTCACACACCGTGAATGCCGGTGGTTTAGGTATGGTGGCAATTGGTGTAGGCGGTGCCGATGCGGTAGATGTAATGGCGGGCATGGCGTGGGAATTGAAGTTTCCTAAACTGATTGGTATCAAGTTAACCGGCAAACTCAATGGCTGGACTTCTGCCAAGGATGTGATTTTGAAAGTAGCCGGTATCCTAACTGTGAAAGGTGGAACGGGTGCTATCGTTGAATACTTTGGCGAAGGCGCTACTTCCATGAGCTGTACCGGTAAAGGAACAATCTGTAATATGGGTGCTGAGATCGGAGCAACCACCTCTACTTTCGGCTACGATGAATCGATGAGCCGCTATTTAGTGGCAACCGGCCGCGCAGAAGTGGCTAAGATGGCCGATAAGATTAAAAAAGACCTAACTGGTGATCCGGAAGTATATGCTAATCCTGAAAAGTATTTTGATCAGGTAATTGAAATCAACTTATCTGAGTTGGAGCCACATTTGAATGGTCCGTTTACTCCGGACTTAGCTACTCCTATCTCTAAGTTGAAAGAAGAAGCTGCAAAAAATGGCTGGCCAACCAAAGTAGAAGTAGGATTGATTGGATCATGTACCAATTCATCGTATGAAGATATTGCCCGTGCAGCGAGCTTGGCAAAACAGGTTTCATCTAAAGGTCTAAAGACCAAAGCTTTGTTTACGATCACCCCTGGATCCGAACAAGTTCGTTACACCATCGAGCGTGATGGATTCATTGAAACATTCGATAAGATTGGTGCCAAAGTGTTTGCCAATGCTTGCGGTCCTTGTATTGGTATGTGGGCGCGTGTTGGTGCTGATCGTAAAGAGAAGAATACCATCGTTCACTCGTTCAACCGCAACTTCCAATCACGTAATGACGGAAACCCAAACACGTATGCGTTTGTTGGCTCCCCTGAATTAGTAACTGCTTTGGCCATTGCCGGAGATTTGGGCTTCAACCCAATCACAGACTACCTAACTAACGAACAAGGTCAGCAGGTAAAGCTCGACCCTCCTACCGGAGATGAATTGCCTAAAAGGGGATTTGATGTAAAAGACCCAGGCTTCATTCCTCCTGCAAAAGACGGCAGCAAGGTATCGGTGAAAGTGAATCCGGATTCGGATCGCTTGCAGTTGCTCGAGCCATTCGCGCCATGGGAAGGCACCGATCTGAAAGCTTTACGCTTATTGATTAAAGCGAAAGGTAAATGTACTACGGACCATATCTCGATGGCGGGTAAATGGTTAAAATACCGCGGACATTTGGATAATATTTCGAATAACTTGTTGATTGGAGCGACTAACTTCTTCAACGATAAAATTAATAGCGTGAAGAATGGCCTGACTGGCGAACATGATGAAGTACCTAAAGTACAGCGCTCGTATAAAGCGAAGGGAATCGGAAGTATTGTAGTTGGCGATGAGAACTATGGTGAAGGTTCTTCGCGCGAGCATGCAGCGATGGAACCACGGTTCCTAGGAGTTCGTGCGATATTAGTAAAGTCTTTTGCTCGCATTCATGAAACTAACTTGAAAAAGCAAGGCATGTTGGCATTGACGTTTGCCAACAAAGAAGATTACAATAAAATTTTAGAAGACGACCGGATTGATATCAACGGGTTGACCACTTTCTCACCTGACAAACCATTGACGCTGACTTTGAATCACATGGACGGAAAAAAAGAAACCATCACTGTGAATCACACCTACAATGCAAGTCAGATCGAATGGTTTAAAGCAGGTTCTGCTTTGAACAAGATGGGATCGGCTCCAGCAAAGAAAGCCGTTCCGGCATCGAAGAAATCGGCTCCTGCGAAGAAGGCGGTTGCTAAGAAACCAACAGCAGTCAAAAAGGCCTCCACTAAAAAGGTAGTGAAGAAAGCCGCACCGAAGAAAGTTGTAAAAAAGGCGGCTCCGAAGAAAGTCGTGAAAAAAGCAACCGCTAAGAAGGCCGTTAAAAAAGCAGCTAAAAAAGTAGTAAAGAAGGCAACTAAGCCTGCTAAAAAGAGTGTGAAGAAAGTGGCTAAGAAGAAGAAAAAGTAAAAGCCAAATCGCTAAGAACAGAAAGGCTTCCTGAAGGAAGCCTTTCTTATTTTATCACAGATTTAAATTCAGTTAACCAATACGTTTAGTCAGGATTTCTGAAAGAATCAACAATCCTTCCCGAAGAACCTCATCATCCATCTTTTGGAGATCATTCACGGGTAGTCCCTCTTTAGAAGTAATTTTCGTATCTAATTTTCCTTGCGCCTTGCGCTTTTCAGCCTCTTCCATCTCCTTTTTGCGAACAGCTTCATTCAAAGATATCTTTGTTTCATTTAAATTCTTCTTCAACTCTTCGGTATCCTGAATGTACTTCTTCAAACTGACATCGAACTTGGATCGCTCAAGATAAGACTTATTCAACTTAGCGATTAGCTTATCGTTCACATCTGCGTTTTGCTGAAATGCAGCCGCTTTGATCACATCCCAAGGCAATGCATTGGGACTGGCGCTTTCTCCGTATTGGGTGGCATCCAACGCGCTGGGTAAAACCACATCCGGAGTTACTCCCTTATGTTGGGTACTGCTACCGGTAACGCGATAAAACTTTTGAAACGTGAATTTCAATGAGCCGATCATTTCTTTTTCTCTCATAAGCTTATTTAAATCGAGAACAGATTGTACAGTTCCTTTGCCATAAGTAGTTTCTCCAACAATCACTCCTCTTTTATAGTCTTGAATGGCACCAGCAAAAATTTCAGAAGCCGAGGCACTGAAGCGGTTAGTTAAAACAACCAGTGGTCCGGAATAGAAAACTCCATTGTCGTCATCCGGCAATACATCAATCCGATTACCACTGTTTTTTACCTGGACCACCGGGCCCTCTTTTATAAACAATCCTGTTAAATCAACCGCCTCTGGCAGCGAACCACCACCATTATTACGCAAGTCCATTACAATGCCATCCACACCTTCCGCTTTTAATTCGCCAATCAACTTTTTCACATCGCGTGTGGTGCTTCTGTAGTCTATATCACCTCGCTGATAAGCATCATAATCCATGTAAAAACTAGGTAAAGTAATTACCCCTAGTTTTTGGTCTCGTCCTTCCGACTGGTAGTGAATCACACTCTTTTTTGCAGCCTGATCCTCCAGTTTTACCTTATCACGGGTTAATACGATCTCTTGTGAAGCTCCACCAATTCCCGTGGCACTTGGGATGATTTGAAGCCGAACAACCGTGCCTTTAGGGCCTTTGATTAGTTTTACCACATCGTCAATGCGCCAGCCAATCACATCCACCATGTCTCCGTCTTTTCCTTGCGCTACACCTACAATGTAATCGTTGTTGTGTAATAATCCGGACTTATCAGCTGGACCACCCGGCATGACATTCGCTACTTTCGTATAGTCGTTTTCTGTCTGCAATTGTGCCCCAATCCCTTCAAGGGAAAGGCTCATGCTTTGCTTAAACAAATCAGACGCTTTGGGCGAAAAATAATTGGTGTGCGGATCATATGCTTCTGTAATTGAATTCATGTAAACGCTGAACACATCTTCGGAATTGAATTGAGCCATAGATTTCTCAAATCGCTCAAATCGCTTCACTAGCGTTTCTTTAATCTCTTCAGGTTTTTTACCAGCCAGCTTCAAGCTGAGGGCCTGGCTTTTGATGACCTTGCGCCAAATTTCATTCAATTCTTTGGTTGATTTTGCCCACGGTTCTTTTTCGCGGTTCGTTTCATAAAACTCATTAACCGCGTAATTGTGCTCCACATTGAGAAGAGTATTAAGCACATAGTCCATGCGCTCGATATACCGCCTTCTGAATATGCTGTATATTTCAAATGCGGGAGACACGTTTTCCATACGTGTCAAATCATCGATCGAATTGCGGTATTTTTCAAAGCCTTTGATATCTGATTCTAGGAAGTAGGTGCGGTTATTATCCAACTCCTGAATGTATCGATCCAAAATAGCAGATGACAGAGAGTCATTGAGTCTTATTTTTCGATAGTGATTTCCCGACAACAGTTCGGTTATGGCCCGAGCCTCTCGTCCATATACCGGCTTGGCTTTTAGCTCCAATGTATCCTGACGCGTGGCAAAAATGGGGGAAGCGGTGGTTATAGACAGCACGACAACCAAAAGTCTTTTCATATTCATTCGATCAACATTTCTAACTACTACAGCGAATCTTATACCAATTTATCAAAGTCAAACTCGGAGAGGAACTTCTGAGCTTCTTCTACCGATGAAAATTCAAACGATTTTTTGTGCCCAAGGTTAGAATGCACGTCCATCTTTATCAATTCAACGTTTTTGGGATTTCCTTTTCGCTTGGGCTTTTGATTCTTATAATCTTCGGCTTCTTTGCGCGAAATGGTAAATTGTGTAGCCCGCACGTTTTTACAATAGGCACATTGATAATGCTTTAACAACTCGCGGGGGCTGCCGTCCTCGTTTCGCTCCACAATTTCCTCTCGTTGCACTTTCATGGTATAGAACCCGCAATTGTTGCACTGAAGTGCCAGCAAATGACCTTGGTACTTCTCAATTTTAACGTCTCCAGTTTTTTCATCTACCCAAACATCGTAGTCGATGGAGAACAAGTTTTCTTCGGCTTGCATGCCTTCATCTAGGTGCACATCTTCCTCATCTTCACTCAACAAGCGCATTTTACTACCGGTTTTTGGGTTAACACGAGGGGTGTAGCGCAGTCTCCGTAACTTGAAGTTTAATACCGTAGGATAGTAGTATTCAAGCACTAATGAAGCAACATAACCGATTAGAGTTGCAGCGCAAATAGATATAAATAATCGGACTATAAACCAGATTCCTATACCTCCATTGTTATCCTGTCCGTACAGGTTTACAGCAAAGGCGGCTGCCGCTCCTATTAGGTAATAAAACCATTTATACCACTTTACTTCATTTTGATTTATAAAGTCATGTTTCTCTTTCAAATCATTGATCATCGAGACCCGCATCTTGTATATGAGGTAGACAATAATGGCGAATGCCACCATACTGATCGAACCGATTAACATTAAGGAATACCATAATTCCAAGAATCCTTCGCTGCTCTTATTCATATTGACACAAAATTTTTTAAAGATAAAGATAATTCACTGCCTAAAATGAGATATTCTATTCAATCATACGTGTTTCAATCTGATAAATTTCATTTTCGATCGTTTAACCTTTTAGACGAATCTAGGATCAATCCTATATCAACTCCATTCTAGGGATCGTTTCATTCCGGTACAAAACGTGCAGAATGGCTCGAATTAGCTGGTTTTAAGGGGTTTTATAAAATATTGTGTAAATTTACACATTAATACTTGCTTTAATTATCTAAATTAATGTATCATTGTGTATTAATACACATATATATGACAGACTTCGAAAAGAGAAAATTGGAAATGGAGCTCAAAAATTTCACATCGAAGAATTTTGAGAAGCCAAGTGATTGTAGAAATGCTGCACAGATCAGATTCTATGTCAGAGAGTTATGCAACAAGATTGAAGAGTATGAAACCCGCTTCAATTATGTTCCAGCATGGGCTTATTCGTTGCTGTCGCAGTATACGGCTGTGCAAAATCGCATGGTGCACATTGAATTTGTGAAGACTTATGCATAAAAGGGTATGAAGTACATCCCCTCTCCTATTCCGATCAAATACGACTATATGTATAGTGCTACGGCCAATAAATCAGGCCGGATGCAATATCATAAGGTCAGGCCGGGGGTCAGCAAGCTGCGGATTCCACGGCAGGAGTTTATCAAAGCATTTAATGATATGGCTATCCTGGCGATCAACCCCATTCAGCAACGGGGTCAGGATATTGTGTTCCAACTAGAATTCTATGTATAACTTACTTGAAAAACTGATCCAAATCCGCTGGCGAGTAATTGACCGACTTAATCGTTTTGTTGTCATTTTTCCGATATACCAGCCATTTCCCGCCTTCCTGCTTGTAGTAGCATTCAGTTCCATCTTTCCTTTGGTAAAAAGCTACCGTTTCAATCGCCTCGGCTTCTGAGTTGCAAGCCTTGCTCATATTCGAGCGCTGCACTTCCTCAAACAAAGCCTTAAATTTATCGCCCAGTCCGAACTCCAGAATCGCACCAGAAAGCACGTACTGCAGATCGCACAATGCATCGGCAATCTCCACAATATCCTTATTCGCAATACCAACCTCCAACTCCTTCAGCTCTTCGGCCAGTAAGGCAACCCGCAGTTTGCAACGCGACTCGTCAGGGATGGCGGGTGTGGGTAAAATAGGGTGCTTGAATGTTTGGTGAAACTCGGCTACGAGATTAAGAGAATCGGGCTGCTGCATGATTAGGTTTAAATTAAAGCTTAAAGCAAGCAAAAAATAATTCCAACCGAAAGTAATTCTTGAACTTTAGATTGAATCAAATAAACAATTTGATATACAGATATTTATGATAATCTAATTAGAATTTACTTCTGCTTAATTTTAGTGTTTTGATGTGATTCTCAAGGCTTATATTTGCGGCTCAGAAACAGGAAAGTCCTGCTGACCCGATTGAATGAAGACGAATTTTGTTGAAGAACTACGCTGGCGCGGAATGGTGCACGACATCATGCCGGGAACAGAAGAAATGCTAAAGAAGGAAATGGTTTCCGGTTATATTGGATTCGATCCCACAGCCGACTCGCTTCACATTGGTAACCTGGTTCAGATCATGACGCTCGTTCATTTCCAGGCGGCAGGCCACAAGCCCTTTGCTTTGGTGGGCGGAGCCACTGGCATGGTGGGCGATCCTTCCGGTAAATCAGCCGAACGCAACCTCCTATCCGAAGAGCAACTCAACCACAATCTGGCGGGTGTTAAAAAGCAACTTCAGAAGTTCCTGAACTTTGAAAGTGGCCCGAACAAAGCCGAGATGGTGAACAACTACGACTGGTTCAAAAACTTCCATTTCCTTGACTTTATCCGTGACGTGGGTAAACACATTACCGTGAACTATATGATGTCCAAAGATTCGGTGCAAAAGCGACTGGAGACCGGCCTGTCGTTTACCGAATTTAGTTACCAGTTGGTTCAGGGTTATGACTTTTATTGGTTGTACACC
>PJQF01000355.1_pt1 | contig 13028 bp, 22 predicted proteins | sample 1503741 | NCBI WGS metagenome assembly PJQF01 (sample SAMN07775949, study PRJNA414020) | Biofilm metagenome, whole genome shotgun sequencing project. | isolation source: biomolecule (vanillin) treated reverse osmosis membrane biofilm | place: India: Nagpur | collected 2017-03-21 | reverse complement strand
CTCACCCTTCTCCATCATGGTTTGATCCCTTCCTCCCAGCGGGGACGGGTTGTCTCCTGACCTGCGCTCCTGGCATGTCTGATCCCTCCCCCGGCAGCACTACTTCTACCGCGCAGATCGCCAAGCAGGCGAAGTCCAATCTCGCGCTCGCACTCGCGTGCCTGCCACCGGAGCGTAAGCGTGACATGATCAGCTTTTATGCCTTTTGCCGCGTGGCTGATGACATCGCGGAGTCAGTGTCGATGAGCGAGGAGGAGAAGGAGCAGGAACTGGCACGCTGGAAGAAATGTGTGCTCAGTGCCGAGGCTCCAGGTCATTCAGTTCTGGACGAAGTGATCGAGCTGCCCGGCAAGTATGGCTTTCCGCGCGCCTGGCTGGCGGAGATCCTGGACGGTGTGGCCTCAGACATCATCCACCTGCGCTATGAGACCTACGCGGACCTGCAGGCCTACTGCTACAGGGTGGCCTCGGTCGTGGGGCTGTGCAGCGTGCACATCTTCGGTCATACCCAGCCGCAGGCGCGGGAATATGCCATCCAGCTTGGTTATGCACTGCAGATGACCAATATCATTCGTGATGTGGGTGAGGATGCCCGCACTTACGGCCGCATCTACTTGCCACTGGAGGATTTGAGGCGGTTTGGCGTGACGGAGCAGGAGATCTTGCTGGAGCGGCATAACCAGCGCTTCATCCAGCTCATGGACTTCCAGTATGAACGTGCGCGCCAGCACTACCGGGAAGCCGCGCGTCTTTTGCCCAAGCAGGACAGGGACAGCCTGCTCGCCTCCCAGATGATGGGGCAGATCTATTCGGAGATCCTGGAGAAGTTGCATGCGGCGCGCTATCCCGTGTTTGAAAAACGCATGCGCCTGCATCCGGTTCGAAAGCTGCTCATCCTGGCCCAGTATCTCTTCAAAGGCTGGCGTGCGCAGCGACGTGCCAAGGCTGCTGGCGCACCCCTGTGATCCGGGTAACGCCACTCTCTCTTTTTCACGTCGATGCTTGATCCGCTCCAGCTCCTCAGTGCCTACTGCGAAGGTGCTTTCCCGATGGGGCATGACGATGGCTCGATCTCATGGTTCAGGCCGCCTCACCGCGGAATATTGCCCGTGCAGGACTTTCATGTGCCACGCCGTTTTGCGCAGTATCTGCGCCAGCATCCTTTCGAGGTGCGCTGGAACACGGCCTTTGGGGATGTGATGCGCGGCTGCGCGGATCGCACAGACACATGGATCAATGACTCCATTCTCGACAGCTACCAGGCGCTGCATGAGCTGGGCTTTGCTCACAGTGCTGAAGTCTGGCGTGCGGGAAAACTCGTGGGCGGTGTCTACGGTGTGGCGATAGGCGGCGCGTTCTTTGGCGAAAGCATGTTCAGCCGTGAAACGCAGGCCTCAAAGGTGGCGCTGGCGTCATTGCAGGAGAGATTAAAGCAGCGCGGATTCATCCTTCACGACACTCAGTGGACCACACCGCATCTGGCGATGTTTGGCGGCCACGAGATTCCATGCCGTGACTATCTGGATCTGCTGCATCGTGCGATCCGCCTGCCCGTGATCTTTGACGAAGAGCATCCTCCCGAAGCGGAGATGATGTTCCGCTGAATGGGAGGAGGAAGGACTGCTTGAGGACTCACATCATCTCGGATGATGCACCTTTTTAGCAGCTCCCAAACGACTTGCTGAAGTGTCGTTTGGTGGAGCATAGCGGGTTCGAAATGTTAGGTTGGTAATCAACGATTTGAGTAGAATTCGAGGAATAAAGCCACAATGCGTGAACGTCTTTTGAATTGGTTGTGGTAAACTTTTACCACGAATTCTCTTGCCGCCTCTGACCTGTGGTATAAAGTTACCACACCGGCCCCCAACCGGTATCCCCATCGACACCATGAACTACCCTGGAAACACCTCAGCATCGTGGCCAACCACTTACAACCTCATCATGGGCATTGTAATCCAACTGCGGTTGAGGTGGATTCCAAAAAAGCAACACACTACCAGAAAAACTATATGTTTGCCGAATACATCAAGGCCTTGCGCATCGCTCACCGACTTACCCTTCGGGAGTTTTGCGCAAAGCTTGGGCTTGATCCAAGTAATTGGAGTAAAGTCGAACGCGGCATCAACCCGCCTCCCGGAGACAACGGACCATTGGAGAAGATTGCGTCATTCTTCTCATTGGAAGGAGCAAAGAGGAACGAGCTGTTTGACGAGGCAGCTCTTTCCAGACGCGAGATACCTGCAGACCTCACCCAAAACGCCGACTTTCTCAGGTTGGCGCCGGCCTTCTTTCGGAATGCCAGGGGTGACAAGCTTAGTGACGAAGAGATGAGACAGTTCATTGAGGAGCTTAAAAAGCTCCACTCCCCAGATCCAATTAACAACCCTACACAACACTAACCATGCATCTGATACGAGCCCGGGTGGAAGAACTTCGAACTAAATACGACATGTTGAGTAACGAGGACCTTCCGGTGGATGTCCTTTCATTCGCCGAAATAGAGTTGGGGATGTCGCCCATTCTATTCCCCGGGCTCAGTAACAAGTTCCGTATCGATGCCGCCATCGGCTTCGATTTTCAGTCCTTGTACCTCGATGAGGAGCAGTACCTCGCCTATGACAAAACGCCTTGGAGAACAAGGCGTTTTCGCTTTTCGGTCGCACACGAGCTGGGCCACTATTATCTTCACAAGGCCCTACCGCAGACATCGGACTATGGAAGCATCCCTGCCTACGTTGCTTGGTGCCGCCGCGACAGCGGTGAGACCTATGGTGTAGAGCAGGAGGCCAACGAGTTTGCTGGCTCGTTCTTGGTGCCTGCACGGCGTTTGGGAGACATGGTCACGATGACCGTTGATGCTTACCAGAGCGAGACCGGTTCGCGTGACATGCCCCCTCCATCATTTAGAGAAGAGTTTTGCGGCCGAATGGCGGACAAATTCCAGGTTAACGCCCAAGTGATTTCGGCGCGTCTTGATCGCGAAGGCTTCTGGAACGCGGCCTAAAAAAAACTCCACCGAGCTGTAACTCGGTGGAGTCTTAAACTTTTTCATAAACCCCACTGCAAACCGAATGAGAAGCGATCTGCGAAGGGCTGTCTTTGGAAGGACGCCTGACACCCTACATGGGTGGTGTGGATCGTCAAGAAATAGTGGTTGCGGTTCCAAAACACACTATGGCATCAGCCGTACACACCTGCCGCATCTGCGGCCAACCGATCGTCTTCAGGCGATCCAAACTAGACCCGAGAACAGGAAAACGCATCTATGGAGACCCATGCTTGGTGATCCATACGAACGGTTCCTGTAGTGATCCTTGCCAGTTAGCGCTCTCCTTCTAAGGAGATCGCAATCACCTTGGCGGAGGCGGTTCAAGGCCGCTTCCGCTTTTTATTTGATCTCAACTACCGATCCCCAAGACTCTGAATTGTATGCCGCCACCAATTCGTCCTGGTCGTTTCGGAACACCAGGACGTTTTTTTCGGATATCTCGAAATAAGCAGCGCTGATTTTGGCAGGAGAGGCATCGGGGCGAAATACTTCAAATTTTTTCATAGGAAGGGTTTACTGTAACATGTGTGTCAAGAGCTGTCGTAACTACAAACCGCGAGAGAACGGTCTACCAGTTCCAAATCGCTGCCAAGGCTGGATCCGACAGCGACGCCAGCCGTAGGGCCTCATCCAGCGCAAACGCCCGCTTTAGCGCCCCCTCGGCCTCTTCGACCTTCCCCCTCATGCAACGCGCCTGAGCGAGGGCATACCACACCTGGGACGAGTCAGGGAAGGGGACATCCAGGCTTTCGCCCAGGATCTCCGCTTTCTCCCAGGACTGAACCGCCACCAGGATCCGAAGCTGCAGGATCAGCACCGGCCGCGTTGTCTTCACCTCGCTGGGCAGGTCCTCGAGGATGTGCCAAGCGTCGAGGTGCGCGCCGAGCTCGAAGAGGTATTCGGCCTTCCGGATTTCTTCCTGTGATGACATGGCAAACGGTAGAGGAGCCCCAGAGACAGAAAAGCCCAGCTTTGCGGGCTGTGGCTCTGCTGTGCTGCATTGTGCGGTGACGCTTCGTGACGCGTTGATCACATCCAATAGGTTTTGGCAGTAGCAGGTCAAAAGACATTCTCGATCGTTGAATCGAGGGCCGTTACATACCGCCTCCAATTTCTGACTGGCACCCATTTGTTGTTGGTCTCATTCCACTGGTGCCATTTGTTCCGGCAAAGTTCAGCATAGAGGTCCGGTCTGTAATTGATGACCTGGCCCAAATCTTGGTCTTCCAGGTGTTGATCAAACTCTTCCTGGCTGGGGTAGCTCTTGGGAACGGCCAGTCTGCTTAGCTGCTCGTCTTTCGTTCGGGAAGAAGGCTTCCATTGCGCAGCAACTGAAGAAAAACCTACAGCAGCGGTCTTGGAACAAGACCCTGTCTCTTCAGACTCTTTAGTCTCTGTACTTGGTGTGTTGTGTCCTTTCTGAACTGGATCCTTTATAGAGGCGGATTTGCCGTCGTTGGTTTTACCGTCGTCGGAAAATCCGACTACGGTGGACACACGAAAACGCGTCCTCTTTGCCACAGGTACAGGCTCAGCGTGCCAATCCCACTGCACTCCCACAATCTTGCCACCTTCCCTCTGCTCTTCCTTGGTCAGGTAGCCGGCGGCTTCCAGCTCGCGGACGGCCGTCCTGATCGCGTCTTTACCCTCTGGACCCTGTTCTGAGATCCAGGAATGATAGGTCTGCCACTGTTCGGGCATGCTGAGCATCATGGCCAGCACTCCACGCGCACGGAAACTGAGGGTTTTGTCCTGAAGAAGTGAGTTTGGCAGGGTGCAGAAGGATGCCCGCCTGTGCGTGCGATGGATGCTCTTGGTGCGTTTGGCTGTCTTCATGGAAGCAAAAAGGCCAGTCACGTTCGCGGCGCGACTGGCCTTTTGCAGGTTTGCTTTGGGAGGGTTGCCCCGCCGCGAAAGGAGCAAACCTGATGAAGGAGTATAATCAACAAAGCGGGGCGCTCAAGCGGTGCCAATGACAATTTCGGTTCTGCGGAAATCTGCGGAATTCCGCAGAAAGCAGTGCCTGGCTCTTGCCCCCGCAGCAGCCGCACCCCCGAACGTGGTTCGGGGGCGGTCATTTCATGTCAGAGCATGTCAGAGCATGTCAGAGCATGTCAGAGCATGTCAGAGCATGTCAGAGCATGTCAGACGCATTCAGACGCATTCAGTCGCCAGTAAGACGCTTTAAGACGCTTTAAGACGCATTGGTTGCGCGGGATTCAGCGTTGTCAGGCAGGGTAGTGACTGTCGCGTGACATGTCACGCTCTTTCCCAGGTTCCCCAGCCGCACTCCGAAGAGGTATTCGGCCTTCTGGATTTCTTCCTGATGTAACATCGTGGACGCTAAAGCGAGACCGCTACACAGAAAAGCCTCAGCTTTGCGGGCTGAGGCTTTTTCACGGTGTTGGATGACGCCGGATTAGCGGTGGTAGTGATACAGGCCGGTGCGGCTGTCAGTGTGTCCGCCATTTTGGTCGAGCCCACCACTGTGGCCGGTGTCATGGCTGTGGTCAGCGAGCTTGTTTTTGCCGATGGCGTAACCTCCGATGGAGGCTGCCACGATTGCGATGATAAGGATGATACGTTTCATGGGAGGATTCCAGACTATGAATCGAGCCTAGGAAGTCAAACCTGAATTTTATTAGCGAACCTAAACAAGTGTTATAGATATTAGAGTGATGATGTCCCTAAATGGCTGAGTTACTCAAGCGCGCGACTCGTTTCATTCTTGCATGACTGCCCAGAAATGACAGGATTTTGGGTATGCGCTCCATAGCATTCGCTCTCCTATTTTTCTTTCTCGGCGGTCTTGCCATTCAGGCTCAAACTCTCACAGAGATTCCGGCGAATTGGTGTGTTGAGTTGCAAGCCTTTTCAAAGGTCAAAGACTCCCTGGAAGCAATTGCCTCGAACACCGTGAAGATTGGCAAAATCAGGTCGAAGGAGATCGAGCTTTTGGGACGCGGCTATCCAGTGAAGGAGTGCAGCCTCACTCGAACTGAAACCTTATTGACGCTCGAGATAGTGACCGAGGAAGACCAACATGGATCCTACGTTCTCACTCTGGGGCGTCCGTTCAAGGATGGAGAACCTTTGCCTGTGGCAGCTCTGGCTGTCATTTGGGAACCTAAAGGAGGAACCTCGTCAGAAAGTTTCGAGAAGTTTACGATTCTCCTGCCTGAGTGATAATGACGTCTCTCTGTCCTCTGACCTCATCAATAAAGACGACCGTCACTTGGGCAGCATTGGTGGGAGCCTAACCCAAATCTGTCAATGTCATCATGGGCTTCTTTTCTTGGCTTTTTGGAATCGATAAATATCGAAGCGACTGGGAGGCATATAACCGTGGCGCCTATCAAGAGAAGATCATTGAAGATCATGAAAAGTACATGGTGAAAACCATGTTGTTGAATGAGGCGCGTTCTCTCTCCGGAAAAACAGCAGTGTGCGTGATGGTTGTCAGGTATAATACTGGACTTGGCTCATTGGCAATTCACGAGGTGAACAAAACTGGCGATGGATCAAAAAAAGGGCCATATTTTGTTAGTCGAAAAAAGTGGAAGGTAACTTCGGTGGTTCATATCTGCCTAGTTGTCGAGACCAAAGAGGATTATGGATTTCCATCGAGCAACCCCTATCAATGCGGGCCAGGAAGCCATCCCATCCGGCGTAGCTTGCTACAAGTAATCGAGTTTAACACAGCTCAATACCGGCCAATGGATCTCTGGGATTATGCGTTCCGCCAGAAGGAGAAGCAATCATAGTTCGCGCCAGTCCACCTTAGCAGCCTCGGCAGCCTTCATGCCTCTGCCATCCTTAGTCCTAACCAAAAGTTTCGCATCAAGAAGGTCTTGCTCTACTGGTGACAACTGCGCCCACTGTTTGGTGACGCCGTGTGCAGAGCGGCAAAGGCAGTCGTATCGTGCCAACGCCTTCATCAGGTCCGTACCTGAGGCGTAGCCTAGTTCAACGGCTCGGTGCTCGATGGCGTCGGCAAGAGCGTGGCTAAAGCGGAAACTTTTCGTGCGGGAGGCAGACATGAGAAAAAATCAATTTAACACACCTTAAGCATGTTATTCACATCACGTGTAATACACCCTCAAATTTGCGTCCATCACTGATTTTGGTATTATGTTCGCATGAACAAAATAGCCGGCTCTTACGACAGCAATGTGCCCACAATCTCAACTCCAATTGAGCCAAGCAAGAGGGCCGCGTTTCCTGCTAGCGTCACTGTATCAACCAACCCCATCATCGCTGCTGTCACAGCATCTTGGCCTTGGGCCATGTGGAAAAGCGTACAGGCTGCAACGGTAAGCATACTGATTTTGAGAGCGGCTTTAACCGCTCTCTCCATCCACTCATCAATACTGATTCCCTCGGCGTCTGCATCAGCCTGCGCTCTTCCCCACAAGCTCATTGAGAGTTTTGGCTCTAAGGTCACAGGCCTGTCCATCAGATCACGAATTGCTCGTTGTGCATGGGCATTAATTTTCCGAGGGCGGTTCTTCGCTAGCCACCCATTCACCGTAGACATGCTCTGCTGAGTTTGCTGAGCGAGCCATGCGCGATCCTTTCCAATCTCTTTGAGCCATTGGGTGATTTGTGTGGGTGTGATTTCGTCCATGCACATAGCCTAAACAAAAAATTCGCAGTCTGCAAACTTTTGTTGTTGCAAAGTTAGCAATGTGCGAATAAAAACTTATCACACAGCGAACATTATGACACAAATCACATTAACCATCTCGCCCACGCCATCGCTGACGTCCGCCAATCTCAAGGATGCTATCAAGGATGCCGCTTCTTTGGGCATCACTCCAGAAGCATGGACCGAACGTGCGATCATCGCCTTCCTGAACAGACCACGCGGTTCAGCAAAAAAGCGGAGATCTCGGAATAGCACAGAAGCCCACGCCTAATCGACCACCCCATGAGCACCTCCCGCGCATCGAAGCTTGGCATCGCCAAAGCCGACATCAACGCCCTGAAGAAGGCGCTCACAGTTGTGCGCATGCGCATCGCTGCCGCCCCTCAGGTGCCAAGCCCTGACCAGCTGAAGATCATCGACAAGCTCTGCGATGTTCGCAACGGCCTCAAGGGGGTTATCGAACTCGAAACCGGGGAGGAAGCATGACCTTCGAAAACTTCCTCTACTTGATCCTGGGTGTGGTCCTGGCGGCTTTCTGCTTCCTGCTCCTCAACGTCCGCAGGTTGAAGAAGGTGGAGAACGCCACCCGCCGGATTCGCCGCCGGTATTACATGCGCGGCTGGCGTGATGCCACTGACCGCCTCGTCCTCTCCCTCGCCGAGATCGAGAACAACATCTGACTGCTATGCCGAAAGCCGCTTCCAATATCGATGCACTGCTTGCGAAGGCCGCAACGGCTGCGCCCTCCCCAGCAAGTCACTCGAAGCATCTGCATCTCGTGCCTGTCGTGGAGAAGCTGATGGCAAACCGCTTTAACCTTATGTCCGCCGTGCGCTGGCTCAAGGATCAGGGCGAGATCACCGAGGCGCAGGTGGACACCGTGTACCGCTCCATCCGTCAGCACTTCCTCCGCAACGAAGCCAAGGCCGCAAAAGCATAATCGCAAACATCCATTTCAATCCGAAACCATCCACAACGTCATGCCTGCCAAATATCACACACCCGCAGAAGTTGTCTCCAGATCCTTCCGCTCAGGCAGCGTCAAGCTCTCTGAACTTCCTGACCTGCTCCGCGCCATCGCCGGAGACGTGGATGAGTGGGCTGATAAGCTGGGCTGTCGCGCGAAGATGCACATGGACCAGATGAACCCAAAGAATCTTCTGATCGATTGGCCAAAGCATTCACCGCTCACGCTCGAAGTGCAGGGCGATGAAGGCGAGTACAGCCTGTGCAGCATACGTGTGGAAGGTCGTCGCATGGATGAGTTCATCAAAGATGACCTCTGGGATGATGCCGAAGAGTACATCCAGACGCTGAACGATGGCGATCAAGCATCGCACAAAGACTTCGAGCGAAACTTCAGCCACTCCGGTGAGCTGGTAGGCGCCTAACCAATTTCCGCCCACCTCCTCACCGTGAGGACTCACTCCAAAGAGAGTCCAGGAGGTGCGGCGGGACCACCCATCAAAGACCGAACTATGTCCACATCCAGCCTTTTATCCGCTGTCTCAGCCATCCGCGCCAAGTCCGCCGTTGTCATCAAGACGGCACGAAACACTGGCATCAACTCCGACTACGCCAGCTACGCCGATGTCATGGCGGTTCTGAATCCGCTTCTCCAGGAAGCCGGTGTCAGTGTCGGCTTCAAGCCGGGCAACATCCGCAAGGACAATGAAGCCTGGGTGCAGTCACTCACCTTGGTTGTCAGCATGGGGGAGCAGTCCGAAGAAGCTGTTTTCGAGACCCTCTTTCCCGAGGGCAATCGCGGCGTGAACATCACCCAGCGCCAGGGCATGGCGCACACCTACGGCAAGCGCTACGCCCTGGTCGATTATTTCCACCTCATCACCGGCGACGATGATGATGCGGTGCGCCTGGGCCAGCCAACGGCCGAACCTCTCGCGCTCAAGCCTCGTGAGGATGCGCACTGGAGTCAGTTTTGCTTTGTCGAGGCTTTTGACTGTGGATCTGAAGAGACTGAGCGCTCCTGGAGTGCGCTGGCTGATCCATCCGACGACACAGGTTCACGCACGCTCGCTGACATGTCCTCTGAGGCAATCAGCAGGCTTTGGCTTTCTGGTCATCGCGGTGTCGGCATCGATGGCTGGCAAGCTGAGCTCATCGGTCAGCGAGCGGCTGTTGCCAAGATCAATGACTGGAGCGCGCTGAAGGAGCGCTGCCCAGGCCTCGACCTTCCCGAGACGTTCGCCGCATGCACGAGCGAGCAACTGAACGTCATCCTGCGCACCCTCAAATCCACCAAGGCATGAACTGGGAAGACTTCACCAACCCCAAGCTGCCGCTTCCAGGCATGCCCATTCCTGGCGCGAACGGATACCGCCGCGTCTCCGCTGACGAGTATCACGCCTTCCCGGCGGTGAATGCGAGTCTGATGAAGTGTCGCACGGCCGCCGAGATGTTCGCTCAACTCACGGCGGAGAAGAAGGACACCGACGCGCTCACCATCGGCACACTCGTCCACATGGTGGCACTGGAGCCTGAATCATCGTGGCAGGAGAAGTTTGCTGTCGCTGACATCCCCATCAATCCCAAGACAGAGAAGCCATACGGGAAGGACACGAAGAAGGGGGCGGAAGCCTGGAGCGAAGCAGCCAGTGCACACCCAGGCCGCATCATCGTCACTCCCGAAACCTTCCGCGAGTACATGGAAGTCTGCAAAGACCTCCAGCGCGCCCTGCAGGCAAACCCTGATGCCATGGGGGAGCTGGAGAACATCCACACCGAAGCCACAGGCTTTATCTTCCATCCTCGCTGGCAGTGCTGGGTGAAGTGGCGTCCCGACATCCTGCCCAAACACGGCCGGTACCTCGCTGATCTCAAGACCACCTCGCGCCATGTCGCGGACTTCGCCAAAGACGCATGGCAGTTCGGTTACTTCTCCCAGGCCGCATGGTATGTGGACCTGCACGAGCTGCTGATGTCGAAGTTCAATCTGCACGTCAGCAAGTTCCCCTTCATCGTCCTCTCCAAGACCGACGATTCCAAGTATCCCCGCCCGGCGATGTGCCGTGTCTATGATGTGCCGATGGATGGCACCATCTGCCGCGGCATCGACCAAGCGCGGAAGTCTCTCGGCATCCCCGAGGGATTCAGCCGAGTGGACACCTTCTTGGATTGCCTGCGCAACTACATCGACGCCGGCTGCCCGCATCCAACGCCGCACAACTTCGGACTCATCCGCCGGATCTGGCCAGCTTACGAGCTCGAGGCCGGAGAGAAGGGCGGGCGCTGGGTTCTCGCGGACTGACTCTCACCTCGAACAACGCACATACCATGAACATCGACGATTCTGAATTTGAACCTCTCGTTCCTCTCACATCATCACCGGGCTCTGTCACGGGGCCACGCCTTGCCTACTGTGTCCGCAAGCATCGAACCGCCAAAAAGGGACCGCGCCTGACTTTGTCCATTCGACCCGATCTGGTCGAGGCGATGGGAGTCAGCGATGGTGACTACCTGCGCATTGACGTGGTGGCTGGCAAAGGCCTGGCACGCCTCCAAGCACTCGAGCACAAGTGTCCTACGGGCGGCTCCAGACAGGTGAAGGTTCTGGCAACGGGCAGAGGGAAATGGAGTCTGCCCTGGTGTGGCCAGATTGCGAAGCTCTTCCCTGAAGGTTCAGGCATCGCACTGGAAGAGATCGAGGCCGCCCAAACCAAAGTGCTGTTCCGCCTGCCTGCCTGATGGGCATCCCTCAATAACCAATATGAAAATCATCGCCATCGACCCAGGCCCGAAAGAGAGCGCCTACGTCATCTGGGACGGCGTCCGCATCTTCGACAAGGGCAAGGTGCCCAACCACACGATGCTGAGCATACTCGGCATCCACATTCGCGAGTGCAAAGCTGTGTGCGAGATGATCGCCTCCTACGGCATGGCAGTCGGTGCCGAGGTGTTCGAGACGTGCGTGTGGATCGGTCGCTTCATGGAAGCTGCACAGGGGCAGATGGACCGCGTTGTGCGGCTCAAGGTGAAAAGCCACATCTGCCACTCTGCGAAGGCGAACGACTCGAATATTCGTCAGGCACTGATCGACCGATTCGGCGCGCCTGGAACCAAGAAGACACCGGGCAAAACCTTTGGCCTCGCGGGTGACACATGGGCGGCTTTCGCCGTCGCCGTCACCTACTTCGACAATCTCACTCCAGCGGCGGGCAGCACGCAGGAGCCGATCATCTACAAGCTGCCCTGATACATCCGAAATCATCCGAAACAAATATGCATAACGCATCATCACCTGAAGAGAGAGTCGAGAACGCCGCCGTGCCCCGCTACGAGTGGCCGACCCACACCGAACGCCGCCCGCTGTTCGTCGTCCTGAATCACAACGAGCTTGCTGCCTTCTCGCGCAAGCTCGCTGAAACTGTTCCGCAGATCGCGAACCTTCAGCGTGATGCGAAAGCCAGCGCATCTCAATGGAAGGCGCGTATCGAAACTGTCGAAGTCGAGCAGTCCAGACTGAGCGGCATTGTCAGCGAGGGCCGGGAAGAACGTCCCGTGGAATGCGTGTGGATCTACGAATGCTCAGGCATCGACACCGCCAGTGGCGAGCGCATCCATCATCCGGAGAAAAAGGCACTCTTCCGTCAGGACACCATGGAAGTGCTCGAGATTCGCGACATCACCAGCGATGAGCGCCAGATGAGCCTGCTTCCTGAGGAAGAGCAGCAAGAGGAAGAGCAGCAGGAGGAAGAGCAGCAGGAGGAAGACCACGAAGGTGAAGAGCAGCTTGAACTGCACGAGCAGGAAGGCGGTGATGGCGATGGCTTCTCTTCATCGGGCGAGGCCTTCACCGAAGAAGCACCAGTCCCCGACCCACGCAGCCTGACAGAAGCCCCGCCAGCTGAGGAAGAGCCCGCTGAAGGCACGAAGAAGCGCTCCCCGCGTCAGCCACGCAAAGCCTAACAAAACCCACCGCAGACCCCGGTTCATCCCATGAGCACCATCACCCCAAGCATCTCTTCGCCTGCCAGCGCGCCAGCCTCTCATGGGGCGGGTCCTGGTGGCTCGCAGGCAGGAGGCGCAACCATTGTTCCAGAACCCGCTCTGCCCGTGCCCATTCGCGGCATCGAGCTTCCCGCGCTTCACCAGAAGTACATGCGCGAGGGCACATGCATGTTCCGTGAACTGCGCATCCAGACTGCCTACGATGCCGAGTTTCAGAAGGCCTGGGTGGCGAACAAGCGTGCCTTCATCGAGCGCGGTTTCTCGCTGAAGAAGAACGAGGGATCATGGTTCCTGCAGCAGTGGCTGCTTGTGGGGCAAGATAGGAAGTATCGCCTCACCTCCGTCGGGCGCGAGAAGCTGGCA
>PJQF01000354.1_pt1 | contig 13207 bp, 12 predicted proteins | sample 1503741 | NCBI WGS metagenome assembly PJQF01 (sample SAMN07775949, study PRJNA414020) | Biofilm metagenome, whole genome shotgun sequencing project. | isolation source: biomolecule (vanillin) treated reverse osmosis membrane biofilm | place: India: Nagpur | collected 2017-03-21 | reverse complement strand
TGTTCATCTACCTGCCGATGTTGATCCTGGTGATCTACTCGTTCAACGAATCCAAACTGGTGACGGTGTGGGGCGGTTGGTCGATCAAATGGTACGTGGGCCTGTTGGACAACACCCAGTTGATGGGCTCGGTGGCGCGCTCCCTGGAAATTGCCTGCTACACCGCCGTTGCGGCGGTGGCACTGGGTACGCTGGCGGCGTTTGTGCTGACCCGTATCAGCCAGTTCAAGGGCCGCACGCTGTTCGGCGGCCTGGTGACGGCACCGTTGGTGATGCCCGAAGTGATCACCGGTCTGTCGCTGTTGCTGCTGTTCGTGGCCATGGCGCAGATGATCGGTTGGCCCCAGGAGCGTGGCATTGTCACCATCTGGATCGCCCACACCACGTTCTGTGCGGCGTATGTGGCTGTAGTGGTGTCGGCGCGCTTGCGTGAGCTGGACCTGTCGATTGAAGAAGCGGCAATGGATCTGGGCGCGCGGCCATGGAAGGTGTTCTTCCTGATCACCATCCCGATGATCGCGCCATCGTTGGCGGCAGGCGGCATGATGTCGTTCGCGCTGTCCCTGGATGACCTGGTACTCGCCAGCTTCGTGTCGGGGCCGGGCTCGACCACCTTGCCGATGGAAGTGTTCTCGGCGGTACGTCTTGGGGTTAAACCCGAGATCAACGCCGTGGCCAGCCTGATTCTGTTGGCGGTGTCACTGGTGACCTTCCTGGTGTGGTTCTTCAGCCGTCGGGCCGAAGAGATGCGCAAGAAAGCCATCCAACAAGCGATTGAAGAAGCCGCGGCGGATGGCTGGCAGCAGCCGGACAAGCGCCGGGCGCCTGCGCCGGTCTAACCGCGGAACGGGATCAACATGTGGGAGGGGGCTTGCTCCCGATTGCGCAACGCCAGTCACTGCAGCTATTGACTGACCGATTGCAATCGGGAACAAGCCCCCTCCCACATTTGATTGGGTTTTCACGTCAGCTATGCAGCCCAAGGCGACTTGCGAATCACCTCGACAAAGTTCATCGGCTTGAACCCCGGCTCCTGATCCACCAACACATCGGTCTTCACGTTGCCAAACGTGGTCTGCGGGCGATGGCGCAAGCCGTCAGCAAACGCGCAGATGATGCATTCCTTGAACCCTTCGCCGCGTGGATGCGCATGCACCACGGCCTCGCGCTGCACGCTGGAAAAGGCGGCGTAGTCCATGCCCAGCACATCCATCTCGACACCAGCGGTCACCAGCGCCACGGTCGGGCGCAAGTGCTGCGGTACACCCGGCGTGGTGTGCAGGGCGATCGACAGCCAGACTTGTTCGATATCGTCATCGCTCAGCCCGTAAGGTTTGAGGAATGCGGCCGCCGCGTTGGCGCCGTCCACTTCGAAACGCTCGTTGTTACTGCGATGGCCTTCGACCAGGCCCAGGTCGTGGAACATCGCGCCGACGTAAAGCAGCTCCGGGTTGTAGGCCAACTGCTTGCGCTCACCGCTCAACGCACCGAACAGAAACACCCGGCGCGAGTGGTGGTAAAGCAAGTCGGACTCGACGTCGCGGATGTATTCGGTGGTGGCTTTGGCCAAGGCGCTGTCCGGGATCTGGATGCCGGCGATGGAGTTGCTCATGGTCTTGCTCCTCAACAAAGCGCCGGGGGTGGCGCCGATGAGTCCAGTCTGGTCGCGTACCCGCGAAGGGGCTATCGCGGCGAGGGCGCGATGTCGGCCAATGTGGCGCCACATCGTGCCAGCCGGATTAGTCTCTTGAAATCTGCGCAGATCAAATGTGGGAGCGGGCTTGCTCGCGAAAGCGGTATGTCAGTTAATGCATGTACCGACTGAACAACCGCATTCGCGAGCAAGCCCGCTCCCACAGGGTTTTGCCTTTATTCAGTTAGAAAAGGGTGTCTCTATTTATGGGCAAAACCATCGCCATCCTGATCTTCCCCGGCGTCCAGTCACTGGACGTGACCGGCCCCATGGATGTGTTCTGCGAGGCCAACCGTTTTCTGCCGCCCGAAGAGCATTATCAGCTTGAAGTGATCGGCCTGGGCCACGGCACCCTGCCAGCCTCCAACGGCCTGTCATTGCAGGCCCACAAACATTACTGCGACGCCTTGCAAGCCTACGATCTGTTGCTGGTCGCTGGCGGCCCTCAGCTGCCTTTCGAAGATTTCGGCGCCCAGTTTGATGATTGGCTACGCGGCGCCGCCGCCCGCGCACAGCGTTTCGGCTCGATCTGCAATGGCGCCTTTATGCTGGCGCGCGCCGGGTTGCTGGATGGCAAAACCGTCACCACCCATTGGAACGACGCTGCCGACCTGGCGCGCCTGTGCCCCTCGGCCCAGGTCGATGCCGACCGTCTCTACGTGCAGGACGGTAATCTCTACACCTCGGCGGGCGTCACGGCAGGCATCGACCTGTCGCTGTACCTGCTGGCCCAGGATCACGGCCCGGAAGTCGCGCTGAGCGTGGCCAAGCGCCTGGTGGTGTTCACTCAGCGCTCGGGCGGGCAGTCGCAGTTCAGCCCGTTCCTCACGCCTCACGCCGAAAGCACCTCGGCGGTGGCATTGGTGCAGCTGTACGTGCTGGCGAACTTGACCGGGGATTTGACCATTGCCGATCTGGCCAGGGCGGCCAACATGAGTGCGCGTAATTTCTCTCGAGTGTTTGCTCGTGAGGCGCGCATAACGCCTGCCGAGTTCGTCGAGCGAGCGCGAGTGGACGCGGCGCGGGTGATGCTCGAAAGCAGCGCCGCACCGCTCAAGACTGTGGCCTATCAATGCGGTTTCCGTGACGCCCAGCACATGCGCAGTGTGTTCAACCGCCGGCTGGGCGTGACGCCGCAACAGTTCCGGCTTAACTTTGCTGCACCGGTGTGAGCGTGTCGTAGGCTTCCAGCGCGCGCAGTGAGTAGATATACGCGGCGCCTGCATTCAGCGAGATGGCGGTGGCCAAGGTGGCGGCAACTTCTTCTCGGGTCGCGCCGGCATTGATCGCCGCATCCGCGTGTGCGGCGATACAGCCGTCGCAGCGCGTGGTGATCGCCACGGCGATGGATATCAGCTCGCGGGTCTTGGCGTCGAGTACATGGTTTTCCTCGGCAGCCTCGTCCAGCGCCATATAGGCTTTGACCATCTTCGGGTTGCTCTTGCCCAGCGCACCAAAGGTTTTATTCACGTTAGCAAGCAAGTCGGACCAGTTATTGAACATTGCGGTAACTCCTGAACGGGTTGGGTGTGAAGCCAGTCTGTGCCGTTCGGGGTTGGTATGATTGTTCGATCCACTCATCTTTTTGACCGATGTTCGCAAATGAATTCGATCGATACCCTTATTGCGCTGGCCAACCTGCGCGGCAGTCTGGATTTACGTTGCCAGTTCCAGGGTGACTGGGCGCTGGAACACACCCCGGAGAATCTCGGCGTGGCGCCGTACCACATCGTCATTAGCGGAACTTGCCGCGCCGAATTGTCGGGCGGCCAGCACGTGACGCTGGAGGAGGGCGACATCCTGTTGATGCCCGGTGGCGCAACCCATTTGCTGCGCAGCCAGGGTGAGCGGATTCGGCCGGTGCAGCCCACCGTGATCGAAGGCGGTGTACTGCCGGTGTATCGTCTGGGTGGCGAACGGCCGGAAGTGGACATGCTCTGCGGCAACTTTCACTACAACCGCCAATCGTTGTTGCTTGGTGCATTGCCGGAATTTTTGGTGGTGTCCAGCCGCCAGTGGCAGGGTGATGGGCAGTTGGCCGCGTTGATTGCTTTACTGCGCAGCGAGGCGGACGGCCAGCAATTGGGCGCCCGCTCGTTTATCGACGCGCTGTCGCAGGCCTTGTTCACTTTGATCCTGCGTGCCTGGCTGGCTCGCCAGACACCCGTGGCAGGCACCTTCGCTTTGCTCGCCGACAAGCGCCTGAGCAAAGCCTGGCAGGCGATGCTGGCCGAGCCTGGTCAAGAGTGGACGATCGACAGCCTGGCGGCGGCAGCCACCATGTCGCGGGCCACCTTCATGCGTGCGTTTGTAAAAGTGGCGGGCGTGTCGCCGTGGGTGCTGCTGACCCAGCTGCGCATGGAACTGGCCTTCAACCTGCTGCGCCAATCGCGCCTGAGCCTGCTGGATATCGCTGCGCAGGTGGGTTACCAGTCCCAGGCGGCGTTCAGCAAGAAATTCAAGGAAACCTACGGCGAGGCGCCGGGGCGGATGCGGGCTCGTTAGTCGCTACAACACAAAGCAAATGTGGGAGCGCATTCTTCCAGCACTATTTTCTCGCAGGCAACAGCTTCAGCGTGCCACGGGTATTCGCCGTCACTTCTTCATCACTGAAATGCGCCTGCTCGTACCCACCCTCGATATAGGTTTCCGCCTGGTCGCCATAGTGCGAGTCAAACGGCACCCCGCTTTGCCCCACAGGGTTGATGGTCAACGCATGGGCCGGGTCGGCGAAGTCGATCAGGCGCCGGGTCGACGGGCCATAGGTCACGGGCCATGGCGCAGGGCCGATCATGGCCGATTGGTTATTCGGCACTTCGTGGGTACCGGGCGCCGGGAATGGGCCGACGTTGAAAATCTTGTCCAATGGCTTCTGCATGCCCAGCGGATGGCCGTGAGTCAGGGTATGGGCCTTGCCCCACTGCCATTGCGACGGGTCATCGCCAAAGGTGGCGTTGAGGTGAGCCAGGCTGTTGTCCCAGGCGAGTTTTACCGTGTCGGCGCGCTTGCCGTTCCACCAGGGTGAGTCTGGTGAAGCGGCCAGGCGTGGCAGCGCGGCGTCGATCACCCGAGTACCGAGCAGGGTTTTAAACATGGCGTCGCCGAGCTTCGGGTGGAAGGCCGCATCGGTGAGGTTAAACAGGAACTGGTTGAAGAGTGTCGCGCTGGTGGAGTCCAGCGGGTAATCGCCTTTCCAGGCGGCCAACTGTTCTACCAGTTTCAACTGCGCCGGGTCCTTGACCACCTCACGCAGCACCGGCAACAGCGGTGCCAGCAAGCGTGGGCCGTAGGCGGTAGTCGTGCCCAGTTGCAAGGCTTGGCTGTTGTTCACGTCCCACTTCACGCTTTTGTCGCTCAACTGCGTGTTCAATTGTTGGCCACGGTCGGCCAGGTTGTAGTAACCGGGGATTTCCATGCCGGTGGGTGACGCCGGCTGGGCATTGGCCGACACCACATAACCCCGCGCCGGGTTTTCTTCCTGTGGGTTGGCGCTGAACGGGTAGAAGCCCAATTTGTCGGCCTGAGTGGTACTGCCATCGAGAATGAACGCCGGGTTGGCCCCGGCCGGGCGGATCGGCAGTTGCGCCGCCGCCCACCAGCCGATATCACCCTTGGCATTTGCCCACACAATATTCAGGCCCGGTGCCGAAACCTTGGCCGCTGCGGCGCGCACCTTGGCCAGGGTATCGGCGCGGTTGAGCTGGTAGAAACCTTCGAGGATAGGGTTTTCGGTGTCGAGGAACGCCCACCACATGGCAATCGGCGTGCTGCCGGCATTCTCGCCCAGCACGTCATTGATGATCGGGCCGTGGGGCGACTGACGCAGGGTGAGCGTCACCGGCGCCTGGCCCTTGACCGCAATCTGCTGTTCGCTGCTGGTCATGTTGACCCATTGGCCGTGGTACCAGACCTGGTTTGGATTGTCGGGGTTGACCTTTTCGGCGATCAGGTCGAGGTCATCGTTCTGGAACATGGTCAGGCTCCAGCCGAAATCCAGGTTGTGCCCCAGGAACGCCACCGGCACCAGCGCGTTGTGATAGCCGTAGAGCTCAAAACCTGGTGCAGAGAGCTGTGCTTCGTACCACACCGACGGCACCGAGAAACGGATATGCGGGTCGCCCGCCAGCAAGGGCTTGCCGCTCTTGGTGCGGCTGCCGCTGATGGCCCAGGCATTGCTGCCTTCGAACTGCGGCAAGCCATTCTCGGCCAATGCCCTGTCGCTCAACGAGGCCAGCGCGCCGAGCGTCTGCCAATCACGGGCGGCCAGGTTAAGCGCGCCCTTGGGCTGCCAATCGAGGTCGAAGACTTTCAGGTAGTCGCCGCCCAATTGGTCGCGTACGTAAGTCAGCAACGGCTCGGTACGAAACGCGGCGGCAAAGCTGTAGGCCATGTACCCGGCGACGCTGATGGTGTCCTCAGCGGTGAACCGCCGCTTGGGAATGCCCAGCACGTCAAACTCGATCGGGCTGGGGTGGCTGTCCTGAAATTGATTGATCCCGTCCAGGTAGGCTTGCAGGGCTTTCCAGGCCGGTGAATCGTGGTCCATGTGTTCCACGTAGCTCAAGGCGCGTTCGCGAATGCGCAGGCTGCGAAACAGCCTGTCGGTCTGGAGCATCTTCGGGCCCAGTATCTCGGCCAGTTCGCCACGGGCCAGGCGTCGCATGATCTCCATCTGGAACAGCCGGTCCTGGGCATGCACATAGCCGAGGGCGCGGTACAGATCGGTCTCGTTCTCGGCGCGCAGGTGCGGCACGCCACGGTCGTCATAGCGCACGGTGACCGCGCCTTGCAGGTTGGCGAGTGTTTCGGTGCCCTGGCGGGTGGGTTGCTTACTGTAGACATACCAGCCGGCGCCGGCCATGAGGGCGGCAATCAGGATAGCGAGCACGGTCAGGCTGCGTTTCATGGACGGTCCTTGAGTCATTCACCTTGAAGGTCAACGGAGTCTAATAGGTTTGGCGAGGGCTGAGGGAAATGCTGATATCGCGCACGATGCACCGCAGTGACAGCCGAGGTTCAAGTGGTGAGTGCCCTGACTACGCTACTATTGCGCCGGTCATCTTTGAGCTTTTTTCCATGACTTGCGCCCCGCAACCCCTTCCAGACCCCAGCCGCTCCGAGGCTGCCTACGCGTGCTGCCTGGAAGCGCCGTCGCTGATCAGCCGCTTCTTGCAGCACCCGCCAGTGGGCTTTGATGCGCGTCTGTCCGAGCAGGGCCTGCCGTATTTTTTCACGCCCTTCGACCTGTTGACCACCGCCGACGATGCGTTCGAAAAGCGTGTTCGCAGCTGGCCCGGGTATCGTTTCTGGAACGCCTGGCTGCGTGTCGACAGTTGTTTTGTGGGGACCACGGTCAGTGAATATTCACCACTGCCCCAAGGCGTGTCGCCTCATGACCTTGCGCAGTGGTTGCAGGAGGCGTGCGCGCCGCAGCGCAAGCTCACCATCGTCAAAGACGTGCCGTGCAACTCGCCGCTGCTCAGCGAGGCGGATAACCGCTACGCGCAAACCCTGATCGATGAGTGCACCCGGCGCGGTTTCATCAGCGTTGAGGGGCAGGCGCTGGCGTACGTGCCGATCAACTTTGCCACGATCGATGAGTACCTGGCGCGCTTGTCCCACAGCCGTCGCCGCAATATCCGACGCAAACTGCGCAGCCGTGAAGCGCTGCGGGTGGACGTTCTGGACACCGGTGATGCGCGCTTCAATGATGATGCCTGGCTCACGCAGTTATACGGGTTGTACAAGGCGGTGTATGACCAGAGCGAGATCCATTTTGACCTGCTCACCCCTGAGTTTTTCAGCAGCCTTCTGCGGGACGCCGACAGTAACGGGCGCGTGTTCTGCTATTGGCACTGCGACGAACTGATCGGCTACAACCTGTGCTACGTGGAGGGCGACAAGCTGCTCGACAAGTACATCGGCCTTAGCTACCCGCTGGCGTTGGAATTCAACCTGTATTTCGTCAGTTGGTTTGTGAACCTTGAATATGCGCTGGCCAATGGGCTGAAATTTTATGTGGCGGGTTGGACCGACCCGCAGGTCAAGGCCAGCCTGGGCGCCGACTTTACCTTTACCCGCCATCTGGTCTGGGTACGTAACCCGCTGTTGCGCAAGCTGGGCAACCGGTTCCGTCATCACTTTGAAAGTGATACCCAGTGGCACCAGGAGCACACCGCATGAGCCAGGCCCGACCGCCGCTGATTCTCGATTTCGACCGTGCCGTCAGTGACATTCCTGGCGCAATTACGCTGGCGTTGCAGGCCTGGCAGGAAAAAATCCGTTTCGGCTGCCGCTGGGCACAATTCAAACAGCTGGAAACCGCCCTGCACGCACAAATGCCCAGCGATTACGGCTGTGTATTTACCGGCAGCGGTGACTATCACCACCTCAGCCAGCTGTTGTTGAATCGCCTGCCGACGCAGCAGAAATTCCAGCTGATCATCTGCGACAACCACCCGGATAACATGCGCTACCCGTTCGGTATCCACTGCGGCTCCTGGGTTTACTGGGCCAGCCGCTTGCCGCAGGTCGAGCATGTGCATGTGCTGGGCATCGGTTCGCAGGATATCGGCCTGGGCCACGCCTGGGAGAATCACTGGTCGCCGCTGCTCAAGCGCAAGTTGACCTACTGGAACATCAACGTCGACACGCGCTGGATGAACTGGATCGGTGCCGGGCGCAGCAATCGCGCCTTCAGCAATGCGGATGAATTGATGCGCGCGTTCCTGGCACGGTTTGACCGTTCACTGCCGGTGTACCTGTCCATTGATAAAGATGTGCTGAGCCCGGAAGTGGTGAACACCAACTGGGACCAGGGCGAATTCCTCGAGCAGCATTTGAACGACCTGATCAGTGCCTGCCAGGGCCGAATCATCGGCGCGGACATCACTGGCGATGTGTCGGCCTACCACTATGAAAGCAAGTTCAAACGCTGGTTGAGTGCGTCCGATGGCCAGGAAGAACTGCCTGAGGCCCAGGTGCAGATCTGGCAGCAGCAACAGAACGAGCTGAACAGCCGGCTGGTGGCCCGTATCAATCAGGGTTGGCGACAATAGCTTTTAGCTGGGCGAATACGCTTTCGAAGTGTTCATCCGTCAGCCAATGGCTGTTACTGATTGACAGTGTGCGAGTCGCGAACGCCTGGGCTTGGCTGATAGCGCCGCCAGGCTGCAGCAGCGGGGCGACGTCGGGGTAGTCCGGCAATGTGTGGATAAACAGACGGGTCACGCCCAGCCCCGAGGTCCACAGCTGCGCCATCGCTGTATCGCGGGCTTGTGCAGACGGCATCATCACCATCAGAAAGGGCCAGGTGCCTTGCTGGCCTGGCCGGTCCATAACGACCGAGACACCGGGCAAGGCATTCAAGCGAGCTGCACGGCGCAAGGCCCGGGCGCGACCTTGCTGCAAGTAATCGGGCAGGCGAGCCAGCGCGGCGGCGCCGACCTTCTGGCGATAGCCGCCGAGGCGGTGCAACGGGATGTCGTTGACTGAAAAGTCATCGCCCACGGCACTCACTTCATCGCCCTGTTCCAACGCTTTGCGTAACGGCTTGCCATACACGTAGTGCAAGCCGCGAGGTTGGTAAAGTAGCGCGTAACCCCACAACTCGGCGCTGCGTTGCAGCTCCCAGCGCAGGCTGAACGGCAGGTCCTGTGCGCATTGGCGGTGCAGCGCCTGATGCAGCGCCGGATCGCGGCTGAACAGTACGCCACCTTCGGCCGTCGTCAGGCCTTTGCCCAGCGCCATGCTGAAAAATCCCACATCACCTTTGAGCCCGACGCTGCGGCCGTCGTCGAGTGCGCCCATGGCTTGGGCGGCGTCTTCGATGACCACCGCGCCGACAGAATCGGCAATACGCCTGGCGGTATCGACGTCCGCGACACGCCCGGCCAGATGAGTGACCACCACGGCCAGCGTGCTGTCGTCGCACAGCTGCTTCAGGTGCTGTTCATCCAGGTCAATGCGGCCCGGCTGCAAATCGCAGGGCACCACGCGCAACGGCGGGCAGTAATGGGCGGCCAACGCCACCAGCGGGCAGGTGTAGGCCGGCACGATCAGCCGGGTGCGGCCGGGCATGCGTTGCTGCAAGACTCGCAGGGCGATGATCAGCGCAGCGGTGCCGGAGCAGGGCAGCGCCGGCAGTGGAATCGAGAACTGGCGAGCCAGAGACTGGGCCAAATCGCCCGAAAGGTTCAGCAAATCCCGCCAGCTTAACGGCAGGCCAGCGGTGGGCGGGATTTCCCTGGTCATGACGCCAGTGGCTGTGAAGGTTCGGCCTCGACAGTTTTGCTGTCTTTGTCTTCACTGCGTGCGAGACAGAGAATGCCTGCGATGATCAAGGCGCCGCCGATGATTTTGGGCCAGGTCAGGGTGTCATCGAACAACCAGACAGAGATCAGCGTTACGCTTATCAGCTCCAAATGGGACGCCGCAAACGCGGGCCCCACCGGTGCATATTTGAGCAACGTCATCCAGGTGAAGAACGCGCCGATGTAGCCCACGAAGGCACCGTAGATCCATGGTGCGCCAAACACGCGCACCAACCAGGCGGCATCCATCGTCAGGGGTTCGGCATGCACCGAGGCGAATTTGAAACTGACCTGCGCCAACGTGTCGAAAATGATCAGCGCCAGAAAGCCGAGGATATAGAACCGTTTCATTATTCAAACCCCACAACGGTCACGCCACAGGCGATCAGCATGATGCCGATCAACCGCCACTTGCTCAGGCTTTCCTTGAACAGGAAACGCCCGGCAATCATGATCACCACAATATTGATCGAGCCCAGCATCACGCCCACCGACAATGGCACCAGCGTCAGGAATGCCAGCCACAACACAAATTCGAAGACGTAGCAGATCACCCCAAGCCAGATCCAGGGGCGCTTGAGCATGTGCTTCCAGTGAGCCATGCCGTCATGCTCGGCGCTGGCAGAGGCGGCGGCTTTAAACGCCAACTGGCCGGAGGTATCCACGATAACGTTGAGCATCCAGAGGATGATGGTTAACTGGCTCATGTGTTCCTATGCTTACAATCTCACCGAAAACGTACGATACAGCAGCCGGTTCATCGCGGGATTGGAGTTTGCCGGTTGAACAGCCTGTGTTCAGTTTGACGCCTTGCTCCACTCGCAATAGCAGCCCACCGCCAGGGTATGGGTGGCGTCGACTTCACGCCCGGCCTCAAGTGCTTTCAAAATCGGCTCAATAAAGCTGTTGCCGGAATTACACGTCAGGCCCTCGCTGTACGGCCCGAAATACGCGAGCTTGCCTGTGCGATCCCAAATCCCGACAGCCGGGGTGGCGGGGACCTGATCGGCGCCGGCCAGGCTATTGAGGGTTTTCATTTTGCGCAGGTTGTCAGGCAGTTGGCCGTGGCTGCCGGCTTTTTGCAGGGCATAGAATTCGACGCCTTGGGGCGCGTACTGCTCGATGAGCTCGCCCAGGTGTTGCTGGTTGCCGACGTTGCACGGGCAGGCGGGGTCCCAGAAGTGCACCAGGCGAATCGGACCTGGGCCTGCGAGTTCGGCGGGCAGGCGCAAGGCGTCGCCGGAGAACACGGCCGTGTGTTCGCTGAACGCGCGCAGGTAGCGGCCCTGGAACCAGTCATACGCCGCCCACAGCACGCCGGTGCAGATGATCAGGAGCAGGCTGGCGAACAGGGCGGAACGGTAGGGCTGTCGCATTCAGAACTATCCTCGGAGGTCGCGTAGCTTGCCATGCTTGCCCTGACAGATGAATATCGCAGCTCGATATTCATCTTCACCGTCAGTCTGGAACCCTTTATGCCTGTCAGCTTTGACCCCGATCATCTGCGCGAAAGTTTGCGACCCCTTGTGGATGCGCAACCGCTCAGCGCCGAGGCGCGGGTCTACCAGCGTTTCTATGGGCTGGATTTATCTGCGCGCAAAGTGCCGGCGTTGAGCCGTCTAGGGCGTTTCGACGTGGATGGCTTTGAGGTGGTTGCCCAAGTGTGGTGGCCACCACAGCCGGTGGCGACGATGTTTATGTTCCACGGCTTCTACGACCATATGGGGCTGTACCGCCACGCGGTGGACTGGGCGCTGGACCAAGGGTTTGTGGTGATTGCCTGCGACTTGCCCGGCCATGGTCTGTCCAGTGGCGCACGCGCCAGCATCGATGACTTTTCGGTGTACCAGGACGTGGTGCAGGCTTTGTTCGCCCAGGCCAAGGCGCTGCAACTGCCGCAACCCTGGCACCTGTTCGGGCAAAGCACCGGCGGTGCGGTGGTGGTGGACCATTTGCTCAATCACGGTGCCGCCAGCCCGGCCCAGGGCAAGACTTTTCTACTGTCACCCTTGGTGCGGCCGCGTGCATGGGGTTGGTCGCAGGTCAGTTATTACCTGCTGCGGCCGTTCGTCAAAGGCATCGCCCGGCGGTTCAGCGAGAACACCAACGACCCCCAATTCAAGCCGTTCCTGGAAGCTGACCCCCTGCAGCCACGCCAACTGCCGACTGCCTGGGTGGGCGCGCTGGCGCGCTGGATCAAACGTATCGAAGCCGCACCGCGTAGCCCACGGCAGCCGGTGATCGTGCAGGGCGAGGAAGACATGACGGTGGATTGGCAGCACAACTTGCAGGTGCTGCGGGCTAAGTTCGATCAGCCGGAGGTGTTGATGCTGCCGCGGGGCAGGCATCACTTGGCGAATGAGATTCCGGAGATTCGCCAGGAATACTTCCAGTATTTGACGGACCATCTGAAGTAACACGGAGCCAATGTGGGAGCGGGCTTGCTCGCGAAAACCGCCTGTCAGTCAACTAATACAGTGGCTGACACACCGCATTCGCGAGCAAGCCCGCTCCCACATTGGTTACTGCGCCAGGCTGGAAGTGCTTTGACCAACGGCAAGACCTGCGCGAATGGCTGCAAGAGCTGCCTTGTAATACGCCCTGCCTTCCGGCGATTCCGCAAACGTGGCGAATTCTTCCAGCTCCGGGTCGGACAAATCTCGATAGACATACAGCAGGGTGTTATTCAGGTCGTTGCCGATTTGCTGCATCAGCCGCTCGCGCTGACCATTGAGCATGCCCTGGGCCTGGCCGCCACCCAGCAGGCCAGGAATCATCTGGCTCAAGCTGTCGGCGGCAACCCCGGCAATCGCCAGGCTGACTTCCGCCCCCGCCTCGCGTGCCGGCAGGGCCTGAGCCAGGTGCCCGATGATCAGGCTGCGGGTCGCGTCGGCCTCGATGTGTGGCAGGCCTTGCGCGTTTTTTGCCAGCTGGTCACGGCGGGTGGCCAGCAACTCGGCGGCGACAATCTTGCGGCCCAGCGGCGATTGGAAAAACGCCAGGGCAGGTTTCGGGTCCGCGAGGTTTTTGCGCAATTGCGCTTCAGCACGCTTGTCCACGGCCTGCGCCGCAAAACGTGTGTTGCTGTTGTCCACCAGCGCCTGGTACACCGCCGGCGGCAAGCTGTTGCGGTAGCGCTGCTGGGCTGCACTGAGGGCGTCATTGAAATGCGCACGTTGTTCGGCCCAGCCGGCGACCTTGT
>PJQF01000353.1_pt1 | contig 13396 bp, 24 predicted proteins | sample 1503741 | NCBI WGS metagenome assembly PJQF01 (sample SAMN07775949, study PRJNA414020) | Biofilm metagenome, whole genome shotgun sequencing project. | isolation source: biomolecule (vanillin) treated reverse osmosis membrane biofilm | place: India: Nagpur | collected 2017-03-21 | reverse complement strand
CCGACCCCTGATTCTGACCCCGACCCGCCCAAAACCGCTTTTTGCACGGCATTTGCACGGCTTTTGGGCAGATTTTAGGGGGGTGGGTGGCACTCTGAGACAGGGCACCCCCTCAGACCGGCCTAAAATCGCGTCGCGCCAAAATCACATGCCAAAGAGCTTTTTGGCCCTTTTGAGCAATCCACCTGGCCCGGCCTGCCCCTGCCTGTAGCTGGCAATGGTGCTGTAGTCAAAAGAGGCTGCCGCCTCATCAGCTGCGCGCAGGCAGAGTGCAAGAGCGGTGCAGCGGTCGCTATGTCCCTCCCGCGTGCGTTTGCTCCAATAGTTGTACTCACCGTTGCTGATGACCTGCTGCATCATGTGCAGGTCCTCGCGGATCTCGCGGCTGATGGGAATGCGCAGCCGGGTCGGTGCCTCAAACATGCGGCGCACGCGAGGGAACAGCTCACGCTTGAACGCAGACGTGAAGGTGCACAGCTCAATCTTGCCGAACTTGTGCGCCTTGGGGTCCCACTCTTTATGACGCTGAACCAGGTAGTCACCCAGGCCGATGCCAGGGCCGGTGTAGTCGAAGCACACGCGCGAGGCGGCAGCAATGCGATCACTGAGGATGCGCTCTTGATCAGGCGTGCTGACGTCACGCAGCACGAGCACCTCACGCGTCCAGAGGATGTCACCCACGCGTTGCAGCGTCCAGCAAACCGTAGGATCATTGGTGCGTCCGAAGTCGATGCCCAGGAAGGTAGGATGCGCGGTGCCTGCGGAGTCCAGCGGCCACATCTCTGATGCATCCGCGCTCTCAGCCAGTGCGATGATGTCATACGGCAGCAGCACGTTGCTGCCGTCCAGAAAGCGACACTCATACTCTTGCGCCCATCCCTCGTCATCATCAAAGCCAGCGCGCAGCTCCGCCAGATTTACAGGCAGCCCCATGAGCACCGCATGATAGATGGTGACCAGGTGCTTGCTCCAGACGAGCTTGTTCTTCTCATCCTTGGGAGGATTGAAGATCTTGTCGAGCATGCGGCCAATGCCATTCGGCGTGCTCACCACGCGGATCTTCTTCTCTCCACCGCGCAGAGGATTTGTCAGGCTCGGATAGATGGCGCGCCAGGTCTCCACCGGCTTCTCAAAGAAGTCGAACTCAGTGAGCAGCACGCTGGAACTCTTGCCACGCACGGTATCAGGCCGACCAGGCACACCGACTGTCTTGCTGCCGTTGCTGTAGAGGATCTCCTTGGACTTCAGCAACGTCTCACCATGCGAGCCTTCACGCTGCTCTGGCTCGTCTTCGATCATCAAGCCAAAGGCCTCTGCCCACAGCTTTTGCTGATCCAAGGAATCGAGGCTCTGCCGCTCTGACGGCGCGGCGATCATCCATTGATGCCGTGCATGGCGTGAGCAGTCCTCAGCAATCTCACCCTCACTGTTGAAGTCTTTGCCGCTCTGACGGCTGGCGCACATGGCTTTGAACCGCGACGAGTCGTGCCAGTATTCAAAGCCATACTGAAGAAGCTGGCTCTTGGGGTTTTCCTCCGGGAACGGATTCTTCCAGCCGTTCACATTAACGCCACACTGATGTGCATCCGCACGCACACGCAGCTCTTCCAGCTCAGCCCTGTGCAGAGGGTTCTTGCTGCGGTCAGCAGCCTCGGAGACCAGGCGCACAAACTCATCCGCATCAATGCGTTCAGTCTTGCGGCGGTTATCTTCAGCCTGGGCGCGAAGCTTCTCACGCGCATCCTTTTGAGTCTGGGGTTGCGAGGGCATGAGGATCAGCGGCCAAAGATTTCCTTCCAGCGGTTCACTTTCTCTTCAGCGGTCAGCTCCTTGTCTTCGACCAGATCACCGGCATCCTTCATCTTCTTCTCCATGAGCTGAAGTTTGCGCTCTGCCTGCTCTACCTTTTCTTGAGCTTGCTCAAGAGCACGATCACGCTGCTTCGACTGCGTGCGCTTGATGTCCATGATGTCGGCGTGCTCCTGCTTGGCAGCCTCAAACTCCACGTGCCTCTGAATGAGAGATGCCATGGCAAGAAACGTTTCCGCATCCTCAGCCTCGGCAGCTTGGAGAAGAAAGCCCTGTTGTGCGAGCTTGGGGGCAAGCAGCGGATCAATGCCACGCTTCACCAGGCGCTCTTCCATCTCGGTGGCCGCCGTGTCGAAGCCTTCGACTTTGCGAATCAGGCGGTAACGCTTCAGCCAGTCGCTAAGAGAGGTCCTGGATGTCTTCACGCCAATCCCCTCACACCACGTCACACCTTCAGCAAGGGTCTTGCCCTGCGTGTGCAAAAGGTCATACAGCTCCTCACGCTGCTCCTGCGTAAGATGCTTCGAGAACGAGAGTGGTGATGTCTTCGTCATGGCAGGTCACTTCAGGCCGCGTGCGGTCAGCTTGTATTCGTCACACTCCAGCTCGTGATTGAACTGCCGAGCTACGTTCCCCTGGCCATAGTGCCAGGTCATGGCCGCATCCACATCCAGCTCAGTAATGGAAGGATCGTCTGAACGAATCAGCCGCCACAGAGCTTTGATGGTAAGGGGGCGATCTGGCACAGCCTTCATGATGTCGCGGATCACAGGCCGCAGTGATTTAGAGTTTTCAGTCATGGTCTTACTTCTTTTTGGCGAGGGCTTCCTTCATGGAGTCGTGCGCGTCTTTGAGAGCGCCTTTCACGACTCCCCAGAGTGTCTTGAGCTGCTCCTCAATGCCTTCAATCCACTTGGTGAGTTCTCCAAGCTTGCCCTCCATGGGATTGATGCGGTTATGAACGTCCTTCAGTTCCTTGAGGGTGGCAGCCGTGACCGAATCCTTGGCCTCATGAATGGCCTTGATGATGTTGTGCTCGCGAGCGTTGCCCTTTTCCAGCAGCTCTTGCATCATCCTGGCCTGAGCATCGCGGTGCCGTGCGTGCTCGGCATCGTTCTCCCGCACATGTGCGTCGAAGCGAGCAATGAGCGCATCAAGATCAGACTGCCCGGCATGGTCATCATCCTGCCTCACAGTGGCCTTCACGTGCACCGGCTGATGCAGATGCAAAGGCTCTGCCTTGCTGCCGCGCTGACCGAACCGGAAGCTGCCATAACCGACACCGCCGAGCACGATGGTGCAGATGATGAAGTATTTGATGAACTCCGCAGGCACGGCGTTCAGAGCAGCCGCATCCTGAGCCAGGATGAGCACACCCGACGACCACGCCTCAGCAAACGGGCTGGGGCTTGGCAGATTCGGGGTCATGCCAGTGATTGTATTGATGATGTCGTGTGTGCTCAGCATGGCTCAGAAGGATGTGAATGAGGAAAGGTCGGCGTCGGTCAGAGAGTAGCCGCCGCCGAGAGTAGTCATGGCCGCATTGATGGCGGCACGGTGATGAGTGATGAACGGGCCGCTGCCACCGCCACCGCCATACCAGGTGCAAAGCAGAACCATCTTGTTTGCGACGATCAAGAAACACGGGCTGCCGCTGTCGCCGCTGATGGCTTCACGGTAGAACGGCAGACGCGAACTGAGCACGGGCCTCTGGCATTGCACGTTGGCGCTCAGTGAGGCCAGCTCACGCATCCACACCTGATGCGTCTGGTCGACACTCACGCACGGATAAGCGGCGAATGACAGCGTGGGCAGCTTCGAGGCCCAGGCATCCGGCAGGACGCGTGCAAACGAGATGGTGCCCGGCACATCCGCATTCAGCACACCCACGATGATGTCAGTGCCCGAGATGACCTGGCGCGCAGTGACCGTGCGTGAGACGAGCGTGTTGTCACTGGTCACGAAATGCAGGGTCGTGCCGACTGACACGGCCCAGTGAGCCGCGCCGATGTAGTGACGCGGCGAGATGAGTGTCTGCCCGCGCCAGCTGTTCCCAAACGCAGCCGTCTCAGAGTTCCACACTGCCACCGGCGTCATGTCCACGCCGCTGCACCAGCATGATGTATTCCTTGTGTAGGAGGTGCCTGGATTCCATGCGGTGAAGAGCCGTGCGCGCTCACTGATTGACGCAAACGATGCAGCGCGTGAATCCGTCTGAGTCACCAGATGAGCGCGCAGGCTGCCGCTGGTGTTTGCCGTCAGGGTGCGAGTCGTGACAGAGCCAGAGCTGAAGGGGTTCACACGCTGCTCATAGGTCCGTGATGGCGTGGTGAGTGTGAGCGTGACAGCACCGCTGGCCTGATAGGTCCATGAGTCTGATGCGCCACCCAAAGTGACGATGCCGGACGGCGTGAAACCACGTGTCACATCACCGGAGCTGAGTCCTGAGTTACCGACACTCCAGGGCCATTTCACATCATAGACGGTCTGCGGAGTCGTCACCTGCTGATAACTCAAATCACGGTCAGTCACATTCGTGGTCGTCGTGGAGCCGACCACACGCGGCACATACTGCACGCCGCCAAGCGTGAGGCCCAGGAAAGGCGTCACAGCGCCTTCTGTGACCGGCATGCGTGTCCCGCCATCCTGCACGATCTGGAGGCGCATGAAGGCCCGTTTCTGAAGGTGCCCACGTGCCCTGCTCATGGCTTGCAGCTTGCCATCAGCACGCGTGCACACCTTGATCATGGCATCTCCGCGCCCGCCTTCACCCAGCCAGTAGAGCATGTCTCCGCCGTTGCGCGTGGCGGGGCATTCGTGGCTGATCTGCGGATACACCGAGATGCCCTCAATATCTGCGCGCAGGCGATACACCAAGGCATGATGCCAGGCGCGCGGCGCACCCACAGGCGGCGTGGATTCCGCCTCCCCAAAGCTGCCATCTTGTGCCGCTGGCGCGAAGCCGAACACGGTGCCCGCATTACCATTCGGCGTGACAGGTGACAGACCATGCAGCGCATACTCCACGAGATTGGAGAGCCGGTCTTTGTCAGGATCAGCATCCGCGAGAGCATTAGCGCCAGTGAGGCCTTGCGATGCAATCCAGGATTCAAAAGTGACCGCCTTGGCGTTGAAGGCGAGATACAGGTAAAAGAGTGCGAACGAGAGGAACAGAAGTGTCTTCATGATTACCACGAGCTGAGGGCTGTGCGCTTCCAGGTGTTCAGCGCCACGCAGACATAGAGATAAGACTCGTCATAGGCCATCTGGCCCGGCTCGCCTGCGCTGGTCGGCGACACAGGAGCCGTCACAAACATGCTGACGCTGGTGACGTTCAATGTGGCGGCCTGGAGTGTCCCGGACCAGGCCATGATTTTTTCAGCGCCGGACTGATACCATTGCAGCGTGCCTCCGCCGAGCTGGCCGGTGTCTCTGCCGCCGACTCTGCCGAGACCGCGTTGATTCTCTGACAGGCTGTTGGTGACGTTCGTGAGAATGAACGCATCTGTCTCAAAGCTCGTGATGCCATAGCCGCTCAGGGTGCTCGGCTTGTCACTGATCTTTGACCAGGCCAGGCCCGTGATCCAGGAAGGATTGTCATAGCTGCCCGTCAGGCTCACCTTGCCATCCAGAGCATTTTGGAGGCCGGTGACGCCGCCGATGCTGACGGTCGGGGCATTCAGCGTGAGCACACCGCCTGTGATGGTGAAGCCGCCGCGCCAGAAGACATTGGAGACGCGGCCATTGGAATTGATGCGCTGGGGAATGACCAGGTCGCCAACATTCTGCGCGTGAAGAGAGACGCAGCAGAGAGAGAGAATGAAGAGCAGTGTTTTCATGAGGGCTGCAAAGGAGTGATGACCACACGGACAATGGTCTCGCGGGTCAGAGGTGTGATGATGACGCTGGCAACGGGCGCGCTGGTGGTCATGACGGGACAGAGACGGGATTCAGCACCGTGATGGTGCCTGTGACGATGGGCGGCCAGGGCTTGCCTTCTGAGTCGATGAGGATGAGGTCATACATCCAGTCACCGAGCGGCATCGTGGCCGTGGTAGCTGCGGAGACTTCCGGGATGATGACCTCACCGTCATTCTCTCCGATCTCCACCGGCAGAGCGAACTCCACATCCTTGCCAGGCGCGCGGCGGACCTGGAGCAGGGCCGTGGTGCCAGCATTGATGGTGACAGCGTTGCCTGCTGAATCCAGCAGCCTGCACCTCAGACCTTCCCAGGTCAGACCGCGATAGATGCTGAAACGGTGGAGTGTTGGCCGCATGATGAAGTTTTGTTAGGCCGATGGGAAGAGCTTGGCGGCAGCCTGCCAGTTGGCGAAGTCGGCATCCTCCAGATGCGGAGTCTCCCAGCTCAGCCTGCGCAGGCCACGTTTGGCAGCCTCCTCATGATATGGCTCATAGGCCTCTGCACTCCAGTCAGCCTCATACATGCCCGCAGCCTTGGAGGCCTTCAGCGGCACGAAGTCGATGGCCAGGCTGTATTGGTGCATCGACTGCCCAGCCTTGGCATTTGTGACCTTGGCGCTGCCTTTCTTGACAGTGCGCCCGATGGCATAAAGCTCGGTCTGCCGCGCTGATGTTCGCCTGGCCTCATAGACATAAGGCACGAGGCCTTTGTCCAGGCACGCATTGAACCAGGCTCTCACCTTGTCACGTGTGCGCGGCTGAAGCTCGTTGATCTTGGCGCGAGAGATTTTCAGTGCTGTTTCCCAGGTAATCATGATCGTGTGTGTTGCTGCCGTCTCTCCGGCTGTCATGCCTGCAATGAGGGGGCATTCCCCCGAGGCAGACCGCTGCTACCTCTCAGCCGGGCACAAGGCCCGCTTTGCCGGTCATTCGTTGGCGTGGGGATTATTTCGGCTGCGCAGGTGGCAGCAGAGGGTTCAGCGGCTCGGACGGTGGCGCGATGGTGGCTTTCTCGGAGCTATCCAGAGTGATGACGTTGCCATCTTTGATGAGACCACTTTCCTGCGCGCTCTTGAGTCCCAGCTCAGTCAGCTCAAAGAGCTTTGCCTCAGGTGTCTTGTCAGATGTGACGATGGCCACGCCCTGAGTGATGGTGATGCGGTCCCCCGGCGTGATGTAACCCTGAGACTGCGCGTAGGCGAGACCTAGCGAGGTCACAGGCACGGTGATGGTCTGAAGACGCTTCTGCGCCTCAGGACTGAGCTGGCAGGAGACTGGCAGAAGCGCGTAACCGACGACGAAAACGGCAAGGATAAGGATGCCGAGGAGGGGGCCAAACTTTTTCATGAGGATGTCTTTCATGTTAGGGATGTGGGTTGCGTTGAATCTCCCGCATCGAGAAAGGCACCTCAGGAAACCTGCCGCCGCTGTTGCGAACAACGACGGCAGGCCGACCATGAAGAGCCTCACATTTCCGCGATGCGAGACACCCGCATCTCACCACGACTAACCAATAACGTCACCGGGCCGGAGCGGGCCTGTCAGACACAAAAAAGGCCAGCCGGTGAGGGCTGGCCCATTCTAAACGGTTCGCAGTTGCCGGTTATCGGTTAGCGTTCTCCAGCTCTTCTAAAGCGACCTTCGCTGTTGTGGCGTACTTTCGCACCGTCTTTGACCCGCCTGCCACAGTGGTATAGGAATATTTGCCACATGGGAACAGCCAGCCTGCCCACTTGTCACCATCGACTACACGCTCTGGAAGCCCTACGACAAACACAGGTTCGTCATGCTCCTTGTCAGTGATGAACTCCACCTTGCCACTGTTCCAATCCTCGAAAGATTGCTCCCAGGAATACTTTGGACGCTCGACACGGGCACCATAGCCTAGCGCGCCATTCTCCACCACTTGGGAGACCCGGACAAATACAGGGACGCGTGCAGCTTGGACCTGACGCTCACGCTCTGCCGCACGCAATGAAAGGATCTCCATCTCTTGAGCTTCCTTCTTTGCGGCATTCACTGACTGCGCGCCTTTGTAAACGGCATCCTTCTTCCACGCCTCATACTCCGCCTGCACGTCTTCAGACCAGCCATAGGCCTTCGCCAGACGTGGATCAATATTCTCCCACCTGACTTCCTCAATGCCTGCCCCAATGAAGCGGAGACCGACTGGTGTCAGGAGAGTAACGTTGGCGAGAGGGATTTTGCGACCATCAGCAAGCAGTACATGGTCAGAAGGGATGTTCGGGGTTTTGGACAGCAACGCCTCTAGTTGCTGACGCTTCATTTCCATCTCCGCAGGCTGACGTTTAGGAGCTTCATAAAAAACCGGGGACAGGGAGGCCGTGAGATCCTTGCCGGACATCTGAAGAAACTCCCCAATGACATCCTTGTCAGGGCCTTCGGGCAAGCGAATGAAAGCTTCTGTGGCCCTCTTGAACAGCGCTATCTTTTCACGCGTAGGCTCCAATGAAAAAGGATCAGCGGGACGCGCGCCAGGTTCCGCGCCATGCGCCGCGACTGAGATGAAGAGAATGACTGAAAGTGTTCTCATGACTTCTTTTTACGTAGGAGCTTAGGGTAGGTTACAGATGTGCGAACCTTCGGCGACTTGGCGTCCTTGTCATTGACGCCGTGAGGACCGGCATCACCAACAGCATCAGGAGGCCCAGTCTTAATCTTCACCCGATCTGGAGCGGCAGCAATATATTGAGGTAAATCAAGCTTAGCTGCTATGGCTTCACGGATGAACTGAGAGCGGTTCTTGGAGCCACGCGCTTTGTCCATCGCGTCCGCCAGCTCATTATCGAGCGGGAACGCGATGAGTTTTTGACCTGGTGATCTCTGATTCGGCACGCCCGGGTTATACACCGCAAAAAAAATCGTGCAACCGCATTGACATAGCCAATATAATTGAGTTATACACCCAAACCTAAGCATGAGCACACCAAATCCAAAGAAACATCGAAGGGGAGCAGTCAGTCAGCGTGAGTCGCAACTCATCGCAGTCTGGGTCCCTGAAGAGATGTTCGCCCTCCTGGAAAAGGCCGTCATCAACCTGGACACCGACCGGTCGAAGTTCGTCCGCGAGGCAATTCGCGAGCACACCCGCCGCAAAATGATTGCCTAGCCATGAAAACCACGGACCAAATCACCGCCAACAAAAGGCGCGCAAACATCCTCTTTCGAGAGTGGTCACCTCTACTCGGTGATGCACTCGCTGAAGGCCCGAGCCGTCTAGGCGACTCCCTGTCTGCGCGAATCGCTGACATGCAACGGGTGATGGATCTGACATGGGCGCTTACGGACACCCTTCAGGACATTCGTCGAGAGGTGACCGCTGAGTTCTCCCCTCGTTTGCAGGCAATGCGCCGCAGCCTTGCAGCCCAGAAGGCCCATCAAACCCGCAAGGCCCGCAAAGCCCAAAGCGCCCCCTAACCAACAAAGCCGCTGCCGCGCCGTGACGGCAGCCAACGACGATGAAACCTCACCCGCTTACCGACTGCCTGCTGCGCTTCTCACTTGCTGCTGAGATCGTGGGCATGGCGCTGCACCTGGCCGCACGCAATCGCGGGCCAAGGCTGCGGAGTGAGTACCTTGCCGAGGCCACCACCTGGCAGAGCAACCGCCTTTTCTGGCTGCGCACCTACAAGGCCGAGATGCGCACCCTCCTGGGCCGACTGGCCGAGGGCAAATGCGCCTGTGCCTTCAACCTCTACCTGCCGCTGTGACCGACATGAACATGAGTACTCAAGACATCACTGACTCCAAGCCGGAGGATCAAAAGGATCATGCACCGGACCTGATGCCTGCCTCCCCGCAAAAGTCAGCCACGACACATAACGCAGCAGATTCCAATGCCGCACACAAAGCAGCATTAGAGCGGTTTCACGGTCTGGTGCAGGAGCGTTTAGCGCCCCCAGCAGCTCCACCTGACATCCAGCTGCCATCAGCCGATGCGCCACCAAGAACTGTATCTCCGTGTTCATGCGTGGCCACCGCCCCGTCTCTGCACGCTGAAGCACCGCCAGAGCCACTTCCTGCTCATGCTTCCACTCTGCCATCAGGCCCCATTCAATCACCACCCGTGGCCCAGATTTTAACGCAGCTGCCAAGCCATCAGGCACGCAATGCAGGCCCAATGACTCCGCAGCAAACCAAGGCTGGAGGGATTCCCAATTCATCCTCTCACCCTGCCGAGGAACCGCCCTCCGCCAACTGAGAACTGCTCACCCCCAAGCATATGGACGCTGATCTTACCCGCCTGCTCGCCATCGAAGGCATTCACGACCTCAGCCTCGTCGAGGTCGCCGAGGTGCTGAAGCTGGATGAGCGCACGGTGCGCCGCTGCACCGCCAAGATGGACGAGCAGCCAACCGCAGGCGTGCCGAAGCTCCAGGCGAAGCGGTATCAAATCCGTGGCAAGAGCAGCCGCCGTGTGCGCTATCCACGCGGGGCAGTCGTGCGCTACATCGTGGAAATCACCACGGGCGACAAGAGCGCCATTCTAGCAGCCATCGCCGCGCAGTGCCCGCAATACCTGCCCGCCGCGCAGGGCATCAAGGCAGACGCGCCAGCGCCCGCCCCGCTGCCTGCCAATGTGGTGAGCATCGAAGAGGGCAAGAAGCCGCGCGTGAAGCGCCTGCCCATCGACCCCCTGGCGGATCATCCGCGCCTTTTCGCCTAACGAACAAAAGCAAACGCACACGACCATGAATACAGCACCCCGACATCACGAGCCGCGCATCCTGCGCACGCACCGTCTCATCACCCAGGGCATCTCCAAAGAAAAAGGAGACATCCTGGTGCGTCATCTGGCCCACGGCTTGCAAGCCCTGAGCCATCCCCAGCTTCACATGGCTCCTCCGAGCCGGAGCATTCACGAGCTGCTCAGCCAGGCCAGCCACATCGCGAAAGAGATGGGGCCGCTGCGCATCGAGAACGGCACGGCAACCCTCAACCAGGAGGCTGCATAAGATGTGCAAGCTCCCTGTTCCACTCGTGCGGTGCGTCAGCAGCAGGAAGCGCCGCCGCTGGCCTTATGTGCCCCCTCTCATCTGCCAGCTGATGGCTGGCAGCCTTGTCTTCGGCCTTCTGGCCCTGTTCTGCTTCTTTGTCTTCGGCCTCCGCTGATCATGCACACACTCATCGTCATCAGCGGCCTGGCGCTGCACTACATCGGGGTGCGCATGGTCATCGTGGAGGTGATCAAGCTGCGCAAGGCAGAGCAACAGCAACTCAACTTAACCGTGGAGGAACTTCTGTGAGCGACCTCATCAAAGGCAACCACTACACCACGCGCGTGGCCATGCGTGTGCACTGCTGCAAAGAGCGGTGCCTGCACGGCGACACCAGCGGCAACCCGGCACTGCCACAACAGCGCGAGATCACCAACGGCACACGCATGGTGCTGCACCACGAGGACACCTTCAGCGGTTACTCATTCCTCGTCATCGAAGCCACCCAGGAGGCCGTGCGTGTGGCCTCCAGCTACCTTATTCCCTGGACCTGATATGAATATCCACACCCTCAGAAACCGTCTGGCTCAACTGGCGAAGAAAGAAGCCCTCATCGATGCAGCCAAGGCGGAGACCCAAGCCAAAGTCACCGCGATCCAAGCGGCAGCAGCCGTCACCATCGGCCCGCTCATCGCGGAGCGTGATGCGGAGGAGGCTGCAATCAAGGCAGAGATTGAACTGCATCGTGAGAGCCTGCTCGGACCAGGCAAGACGTTGACCCTAGACACGCACGTCATCGCCTTCCGCAGCCGTGAGGCGGTGGAGTGTGATGACGAGGAAGCCGTGATTGAGAGCCTTTCCGCGATGGCCGACGATGAGACAGCAACGCCGGAGGACCGCATGAGCGCAGCCGCATGCCTGCGCATCCCTGAACCGAAGCTCGACAAGGGTTTCGTCAGCAAGAACTGGAAGCGGTTCCATGCATGGTTCACCGGCCATGGCCTGCGCAAGGAGCGCAAGGAAACACTGAGCCTGAAGCCCCTCAAAAACCCGGAGGTGGAAGCGTCACAATCATGAGCGCCGTGAAGCCACGCAGCATCCGCACAGCGAAGGCTTACCGCCTCATCGTGCGCAAAACTTCCCGCTACATCGCGGTGAAGCTGCGTGGCGGAAAACAGCGCACCAGCAAGCAGACCACCCGCGAGGAGGCCAGGGCCTGGGCTTACCGCCTCATCGCCACCACGCGTGAGGACCTGGCCCTAGAACTGGGCATCGCCTTCACGCCAAAGCTCAAAGGATTCCCAGCACCCCGGCACTAATCATGGACTCAAGACAACTCATCTCCGCGCTGCATGAGGCGCAAAACAAAGCCGGTGGCAGGCCGTGCATCATCAAGATCATCAGCCGCCGCGCCAAGGACCGCAGCGACCCCAAGGGAATCACGGTGAGCTATGACCCGGCTCCACGAGGGGCAGAGGTGGACCAGGTCCTCAAACCCACGATCACCATCACTCACGTCCAGTAACCATGCCGAAGAAAGCTCATACTCTCACCGTCGTCCCCAAAGCGCCTGAGCTGAAGTCAGGCCGCGATAGCAAGGTCGTCGCGAAGAAGCTCGATAAACTCATCAAGGATGCTGAAAGCGGCCTGCGTCGTATCGTGACCGCAGGCCTGTTCATCGTCGAGATCAGCAATGACCTGCCACATGGGCAGTTCGGTCGTTGGATTGAAGAATACATGCCAGGACGTCGAAGCTCAGTCTTTGGATGGAAGGCGCTTGCCATGAACATCCTCGAAACGTGCGGCTTAAAAGTCCAACAGTTGGACTTTTCAAAGCCCCTGCATGAGGTCATGGCGCTGCCTGTGGCGAAGGTGCCAAAAGACGCGAAGGAAGTGCGCGCCAAGATTGATGAGCTGATTGAAGGCAAGACCTACCGCCAGCTGTTCTTTGAGTTCAAATCTGCTGAAGAGGTGAAGAGCGAAGACGGTGAAGTGACCGTGGTGCCCCGGCGTGGTGGTGATGTGGCCCCGCGTGGCCCTGACGGCAAGCGCACGACGAAGCGCCGCCGAACCAATAAGCAGATCACGACCGAGACATTCGAGGCTGACAGCCTCGTGGCTCTGGAGTCCATCACCACGGCCTTTGACACCCTGTTTGGCATCACAGGGCCGAACGATGAAAAGGCCTGGGACACCCTGGATGATGAGGCGCTCGAAGCCCTCAAGATGAATGCCAAGGACCTCTACGACGCCGCAAAGGCCACCCAGGAACGCCGCAAAGCCAAGCGCTAAGATTTTATGCTCACTCTCCCAGCTCCATCAACCGGCCTCTGTGTCTATGACTTTCCAGCGGTCATGAACGAGGTGCGCAAACTCCGCGCCCTGCTGATGGCCTGCCTGCAACGCGGGGGCACACGCTCTGCCTGCGAAGCGGTGGCCCGTGCCACGGGTGGTGAGTATGGGGGCAGCACGCTGCACAAAAAGCTGAGGCTATGGGATGCCAACAACCGCGATGATTCAGTGCTGATCGACAAGCGCCAGTTTTCCGAGCTGTGGAACAAGACGCCAGCAGACGACCAGCTGCCGCAGGCCTTCCTCAAATGGGCAGGCGGGCAAATGCTGGGCAACCAGAGATCCAGCAAGGCAGCTTACCGCATCATCATCTCCCGCTGGCGCGCATGGCGGCGCGGTGACAGCAGCATGGCTA
>PJQF01000352.1_pt1 | contig 13443 bp, 10 predicted proteins | sample 1503741 | NCBI WGS metagenome assembly PJQF01 (sample SAMN07775949, study PRJNA414020) | Biofilm metagenome, whole genome shotgun sequencing project. | isolation source: biomolecule (vanillin) treated reverse osmosis membrane biofilm | place: India: Nagpur | collected 2017-03-21 | reverse complement strand
CCAGCTCCGCAAAATCATTGGGCGAAAAAGGCAGCCATTATAGGGGCGCGGGCGCTAAACAGAAACATCGAAGGGGATAAGACTGACGAGTTGAAGTGGGGGGTGTCGGGGATAGACATGTGCATACAAGTGCGAATCCACTTATGAAAACTCTGCACAGCCAATGTGGAAGGGGGCTGCTTCCGATGGCGGCGGCTCAGTCGCCTAGTGGCTGACTGATCTGACGCTATCGGGAGCAAGCCCCCTCCCACAATGGTTTTGCGGTGTTAGTGGAACAGTACCGCCGTCTTCTGCAGGGTCACCCACACACCCCACGCCAACGGAATACCCACCACCAGCCAGGCCGCAATGGCCAATGGCACCGTACCGGGGGCTGCTTTCCACTCCAGGGAAGTGGTGGCATCCGCGCCCTTGTCATGGCCCAGCGCCTGTTCGGCAGCCAGTTCGGCGTCGGTCATGAAGTACTTGTCGGCCACCGGACGTACCAGCATGTTGCAGATAAAGCCCAACACCAGCAGGCCGGCGAGGATGTACAAGGTGATGTCATAGGCCGCAGCGCGTTCAACGCCGATGCTCAGTTGATACTCACGCAGGTAGTTCACCAACACCGGGCCCAATACGCCCGCAGCAGCCCAAGCGGTCAGCAGGCGACCGTGGATCGCGCCCACCATCTGGGTGCCGAACAGGTCGGCCAGGTAAGCCGGAACGGTGGCAAAACCACCGCCGTACATCGACAGGATGATGCAGAACGCGGCCACGAACAGCGCCACGTTGCCCAGGTGCCCCAGGTTCGGGATCAGCGCGTAGAGGGCAAAGCCCAGGGCGAAGAACACGAAGTAGGTATTTTTACGGCCCAGGTAGTCGGAGAACGACGCCCAGAAGAACCGGCCGCCGATGTTGAACAAGCTCAACAGACCGGTGAAACCCGCGGCGATCGCGGCGATCGACGCCAGTTGCCCGGCATCCAGTTGACCGAACGGCACATCAACACCCAGTAGCTTGCCACCGAACACTTCCTGCAGCAGCGGCGAAGCCATGCCGAGGATGCCGATACCGGCCGATACGTTCAGGCACAACACCAGCCATACCAGACGGAATTGCGGGGTTTTCCACGCCACGCTCACATGCACGTGACGGTGGGTGATCATCGCATTGCTGGCTTTTTTCGCCGGCGCGGTCCAGCCCTCAGGCTTCCAGCCGGTCGGTGGCACGCGATAAGACAGCGCACCGCCGATCATGAACACGAAGTAGATCGCGGCCATCACTAGGAAGCTCTGCCAGACGCCCACGCTGGTCGGCGAAGCGAAGTGACCCATCAGCGCTGCGGCCAGGGGTGCACCGACCATCGCGCCCCCACCGAAACCCATGATCGCCATACCAGTGGCCATGCCACGCTTGTCCGGGAACCACTTGATCAAGGTCGACACGGGCGAGATATAGCCCAGGCCCAGGCCGATGCCGCCAATGACGCCGGAACCGATCCACATCAGCCAGATCTGGTGGGTGTAAATACCCAATGCCGAGATCAACAGGCCGCCGCACCAGCACAACGCCGATACAACACCCGCCTTACGCGGCCCGGCATGTTCCAGCCAGCCGCCCCAGATCGCTGCCGAGCAGCCCAGGAAAATGAAGAACAGGGTGTAGATCCAGCCCAGCATGGAGATGGGCCAGTCGCATTGGGACGAGAAGACTTGGGCGATAAAGCTCATGTCTGGCGCGCAGGCAACGGGCTTGGTGATACCCAGCGCCTTGGACAGCGGCAGCCAGAACACCGAAAAACCATAGGCCATGCCGATGCAGAGATGGATGGCCAGGGCGGCCGGTGGAACCAGCCAGCGGTTGAACCCGGGCTTGGCGATGATGCGCTCCTTGGACAGGAACGCAGGCTGTGCGGCGGTAGAACCGGCCGCAGTGCTAGTGCTCATTGGTGTTTCCCCCAGTTATTAGTATGCGTCCGTCAGGCGCTCTCTCCCTCGGCCTTGCACGCAAAGCGTGGCCGTTTTTGATGAGTGAAGCTCCATTTTGGCGCGACGATAGGTCGCAGAAGGCGGACGAACACGCAGAGATTAGCACCTGCGGATGACGGAAAAACCAAACTGATATCACTTTTTTCAGGAAATTCTCTTTTTTTGACGCCAGAATCCCGCTACCTGGCCCGCGGATACAATGTAACGATCGGTGACCTGACGCCGGTCATCGGGCGTTATACTCTGCGGCTAAATTTTAAAATCGACATACAAGGACTCGCCCATGAAAGCGTTCGGCAAAATCCTGGGTCTGGTACTTCTCGGGCTGTTGCTGATCATTGTGGCTCTGGGCTTCGCCCTGACCCATCTTTTCGATCCCAACGACTACAAAGAAGAGATTCGCCAGATTGCCCGCGACAAGGCCCACATCGAGCTGACGCTCAATGGCGATATCGGTTGGAGCCTGTTCCCCTGGCTTGGCCTTGAACTGCACGAAGCCAGCGTAGCGACCCTGACCACCCCGACCCAGCCCTTCGCCGACCTTCAGATGCTCGGCCTGTCAGTACGCGTATTGCCGCTGCTGCGCCGCGAAGTGCAGATGAGCGACGTGCGTGTCGAAGGCCTCAACCTGCGCCTCAACCGCGACAAGCAGGGTCACGGCAACTGGGAAGACATCGGCAAGACTGCACCGGTAGCCACCACCGATACGCCCACCACGCCGCCCCCGGCGCAACCGTCACCCGAAGCCAAGCCAGAGAAGCCGGCCCAGCCGATCCGCCTGGATATCGACAGCCTGACGGTCAACAACGCCCGCATCGAATACAACGATGAGCAGACCGGCAAACAGTTCAGCGCCGAGAGCATCCAGTTGAGCGCCGGTGCCGTGCACGAAGGCGCCAGCATTCCGGTGAAGCTCACCGCCTTCTTCGGCAGCAACCAGCCGGTAATGCGCGTCAAGACCGAGCTCAACGGCAATCTGCGCATTCAGCGCGCCCTCAAGCGCTACCAGTTCGAAGACATGCGTATCAGCGGCGAAGCCACTGGCGAGCCGCTGCAGGGCAAGACCGTGACCTTCTCCACCCAGGGTCAGTTGCTGGTGGACCAAGCGGCCAACATTGCCGAATGGACCAACCTGAAACTGTCGGCCAACCAACTGCGCGCCTTGGGCGAGCTGAAGGTCAATGACCTGGACAAGACCCCACAGCTCAGCGGCGCCTTGTCCATCGCCCAGTTCGACTTGGCCAAGTTCCTCGACAGCGTCGGCAGCCCACTGCCACCGATGGCCGAGGGCAGCCTGAGCAAAGTCGAACTGGTCAGCCGCCTCAAGGGCACGCCAACCAGCCTGGCCCTGGAAGACCTGAACCTGAAGCTCGACGGCAGCACCTTCACCGGCCGCGTCGCCGTGGACGATTTCGCCAAACAGTCGGTTCGCGTGCAACTCAAGGGCGACAGCTTCAATGCCGACAACTACCTGCCGGCGAAGTCCGAATCTGCCAAGGGCGCAACCGCCGCCCGCCAAGCCGAAGTGCAGAACAGCGAAGCCGGCGCCATGGCTGCCGGCGGCACCACACCGCTACCGGATGCGCCTACCAAAGGCGCCTGGAGCACCGACAAGCTGCTGCCTCTGGCGCACCTGCGCAAACTGGATGTCGATGCTGATCTCGCCTTCGGCCAACTGACCTTGAGCAAATTGCCGATCCAGAATGCCGTGCTCAAAGCGTCCGGCATCGACGGCCAACTCAAGCTCGACACCCTGAGTGGCGGCCTCTACAACGGCAGCTTCCAAGCCAACGGCACACTCGATGTGCGCCAGGATATTCCAGTGCTGGCACTGCAAAGCCGGATCAAGCAAGTGCCGGTCGAACGCATCCTGCAGGCCCAGGGGCAAACCCCACCCGTGAAGGGCCAGGTCACCCTCGACAGCAACCTCAGCGGCCGTGGCAATAGCCAAAAGGCGCTGATCGACAGCCTCAACGGCACTGCCAGCTTTGTGATCAACAACGGTGTGCTGCTCAATGCCAACCTTGAACAGCAGCTGTGTACAGGCATCGCCATGCTCAATCGCAAGACCCTGAGCGGCGAACAGCGGGGCAAAGACACGCCTTTCCAAGAGCTGAAGGGCAACCTGACCTTCCGTAATGGCGTGGCCAATAACCCTGACCTGAAAGTGCTCATTCCGGGCCTGGCCGTCAACGGCAACGGTGACATCGACCTGCGCGTGCTGGGCATGGACTACCGCGTCGGCATCATCGTCGAAGGCGACCAACGCGAAGTGCCGGATCCGGCCTGCGAAGTGGGCTCCAACTTCCGCAACATCGAAGTACCGCTGCGCTGCCGCGGCACGCTGGAATTGGGTGCCAAGGCGTGCCGCCTGGATAAGGATGGCTTGAGCCAAGTCGCGATCAAGGCGGCCGGTAACAAGCTCAGCGAGAAGCTGGAAGAGAAGCTCGACAAGGTAAACCCGCAATTGAAAGATGCATTAAAGGGCCTGTTCAAGCGATGAGAAACGAGCAGTTTTCACAGGCGGTGCTGGACTGGTACGACCGCCACGGTCGCCATGACCTGCCCTGGCAACAGGGCATCACGCCTTACCGGGTATGGGTCTCGGAGATCATGCTGCAACAGACTCAGGTGAGCACCGTGCTCAATTACTTCGACCGTTTTATGGCCTCTTTGCCAACGGTCGAAGCTCTGGCCGCCGCACCGGAAGATGAAGTGCTGCACCTGTGGACTGGCCTTGGTTACTACACCCGGGCGCGCAACCTGCAAAAGACTGCGAAGATCATCGTGGCCGAGTACGGCGGCGAGTTTCCCAAGGATGTCGAAAAGCTCACTGACCTGCCCGGCATCGGCCTGTCCACCGCCGGCGCAATCGCCAGCCTGAGCATGGGCCTGCGCGCACCGATCCTCGACGGCAACGTCAAGCGCGTGCTGGCGCGCTTTACTGCACAAGAGGGTTACCCTGGCGAGCCGAAAGTGGCCAAGCAGTTGTGGGCCACTGCAGAGCGCTTCACGCCCCATGATCGCGTCAACGCCTACACCCAGGCGATGATGGACATGGGCGCCACCCTGTGCACGCGCAGCAAACCCAGCTGCCTGCTATGTCCGCTGGAAAAGGGCTGCGAAGCCCACATGCTCGGCCTTGAAACACGCTACCCGATTCCCAAGCCGCGCAAGGCCGTCCCGCAAAAGCGCACGCTGATGCCGATGTTGGCCAACGCCGAGGGCGCGATCCTGCTTTACCGCCGCCCTTCCACAGGTTTGTGGGGCGGTTTGTGGAGCCTGCCCGAGTTAGACGACCTGCAAGACCTCGAACACTTGGCCACACAACACGCACTCGAACTGGGCAAGCACCAGGAACTGCCAGGGCTGATCCACACGTTCAGCCACTTTCAACTGGCTATCGAACCCTGGCTAGTCCAGGTTGAGGAATCCGCCCATCACGTGGCCGAGGCCGACTGGCTCTGGTATAACCTCGCCACCCCGCCGCGCCTGGGCCTTGCCGCCCCGGTAAAGAAACTGCTGAAGCGCGCGGCTGAAGTATTGAACGCAGGAGTGTCGTCATGACCCGCACCGTAATGTGCCGCAAGTACAAAGAAGAACTGCCAGCCCTGGAGCGCCCTCCATACCCAGGTGCCAAGGGCCAGGACATCTACGATCACGTCTCTGCCAAAGCCTGGGGCGACTGGCTTAAACACCAGACCCTGCTGATCAACGAAAAACGCCTGAACATGATGAACGCAGAAGATCGTAAATACCTTGCGGGCGAGATGGACAAGTTCTTTTCCGGCGAGGATTACGCCAAGGCCGACGGCTACGTACCACCTGCTCAATAATTGATCAAAAACCGGGGTCGGCACGTAAGCGACGGTAATAATTAAATATTTTTTGAAAACTTGCTTGACGACCCCCTGAAAAACCAGTTTAATGCGCCCCGTTGCCCAGATAGCTCAGTCGGTAGAGCAGGGGATTGAAAATCCCCGTGTCGGCGGTTCGATTCCGTCTCTGGGCACCACTAATTAGTTTCAGGTGGTGCAAACGTCATCTGAAATACACAAGAAACCCGCCAAGTGCGGGTTTTTTGTTGCCCAGGATTTAACCTCCTAACCCGCCTCTTCGTTACGCCGCGCACTAGTAGCGCTATGATATGATTCAAAATGTGCCAAGGTAGGCGATTAACAGTATGCGGATGCATCCCTCCTGTAACCCGTCAGCCAATGCCACCTAGTATCGGAGTAGGCAACGACGGCGGATCCTGTATCCCCACGAGCCTCCCTCTACACGCTGCAGCCTCTCTCCCCCTCTTCAACACAGCCCAGGGTCACGCCCAAGCGGTGAGGGAGCGCACGCAAGCGCAGCAGCACAAGGACACATCATCCGGCGATGCGCAGCCCAGCGTATCGCTTACTCATACGGGCACATGGAGAAACAAATGGCATACACATCGATCATTTTCAAAAACCCGAATACGGGCGCGATGAAGGAAGCTCCAGTCGGTTTTTCGTGGACAACCTTCTTTTTCGGTTGCTTCCCGGCACTGTTTCGCGGCGACGTGAAATATGGCGTGATCCAGTTCGTCATTGCGATGGTCACCATGGGCCTTAGCAACATCGTCTTTGCGTTCATCTACAACAAGCTCTACATCAAGGATCTCATCGGCCAAGGCTTCAAGGCTCAATCCATTGCCAGTGGCGATATGAACTTCGCGTCGGCGAAGATCGGCATGCAGATCCCACAGCTGGAAGCCGCGTAATCGAAGGCGGAAACCGTATCCGACAAAAAGCCTGCTGAATGCAGGCTTTTTGCTGACCGGCTGACTCACTGCAACAAGAACACCAGCAACGGATTGTCGTTCAATCGTCCTTCAAAGTCGGGAGGCTGATGCTCCAGCGACGTCCCCGCCAGCAGTGCGACCTCCTTGCGCGCCACGACCACCCAGGCTGGCCGATGCACATGAGCTAATTGTTCAAGCTCATGACCACCAACGAACACCGGTTGCTCGTCGTGATCCAGGTTCATCATGTAACGCACCGCCCAGGTATCCCGACCGAGGTCGATAAACACCAGCGGGCCCGGCCGCGTGGCACGTAGCGCTTCAACCTGGCTGACAAACTGCCGGGTATCGAACTGTAAGTCCTTGGCCGGCTCCACCACGACCACCAGCAGCAACCACTGCGCCACCAATGCAATCAAGCTGAGCGACACCAGCCGCGCAATGCGCCGCCAGGCGATCAACGCAGCGACTTGCAGCACCACCAGCACGCCCACCCACAACGGCAGCGAAACGTCTGGCCAGTAACCGTGCTTTTGCCACCCATGCCGACAGACAAATACTACAACCACACACAACGTCGGTAGCGCCGCGACAAGCCCCTCATAGCATCGACGCACGCCCCCAAGCCAGCCTTGCGCCTGGAGGAGCCCATAGGCCGCGACAGCCGCAAACATCGGCACCATGGGCAGGATGTAATAGGCGCGTTTGAAGTGCGGCACCGACAACCCAATCAAAATCATCAGGCCGCAAGCGCCTAGCCGCACAACCAATTGCACGGGTTCATCAAACCGTTCACGCCAGCGATGACGCAACGCAACCAGCGTGGCCAGCGCCAACGGCACCACAGGGAAGTAACGGTACAAACTCAGTTGAAGATAGAAATAGAACGGCTCGCCACTTTCATCCAGGCGCCCGCCCACTTGCATCCTGAACACTTCTTCGGCAAACCCATCACCACCACTGATGCGCGCCAGCTTTATCAGCAGCCACCAACAGACCGCCAACAACGCCAGACCAACCAGGCCGTGAATCAGCACCTGCCTGACCCGTTGCCCCGGATTACCAAGCGCCCAATACACACACACCACGCCGCAGACCTCAATGAACCCCAATGGCCCACGTATGGCGAAGCCGAAGATGAACAGCGGGAACACCGCCAACTGCCTCAATCGCGAGCCCAGGCGCTCGCCACTGTGCAGCAGGTAGAAACTGCCAACGCAGAGCAAAGCCACCATCTGATCCAGGCAAACCGAACGAGACTTTTCCAGCAGTTGAGTGGTGAGCAGGGTCAACAAAACGGAGAGCAGCGCCCACTGCCGACTCGCAGGGACCAGCAGGCGATAGAGCAGCGCAATCACCCCAGCAGACGCCAGTGCGGTGGGCAGTACGTTCGCCAGGTGATTGGGCGCACCGAATAACCGGGCAAACACAAAACTGAAGAAGGTAGCGGTGCCAGGGTAGTCCGCGTAGGGCTGACCGTAGGTAGTGGGAAAAAGGCTCGCGCCATGACGAAACATTTCTTGCAGGAACAGCGCCCAACGTCCGTCAAATCCCTGGGGCTGTTGATCCCAGATCCCCAGGGTAAAGAGTAGCAAGGCAAACAGGAAAATGCCCAGGGATTCCAGGCGAAAACGGTTGCGTTGATCCATCGGTAGGCCTGTCAGGTGAGGAGCGCTGACTTAATGGTGCCGAGCACGCCCCTGAACATCGCCTGAACAGACCTGAACATTCACCCAGCTACCGACCTGCGGGCCACACCGCCCACGGGATCAGGCGCACGTAGATCAACTCAGCCACCAACTCGACCAAGGTCTGCAGGATCACCGCCGTGGCGGCCAACCCCCGTACGTCTTCAGGCAGGGCCAGCGCCAGGGGCAATACCACCAGCGAATTGCGCGTGGATGCGCTGAACGTCACCGCCCGCGCCGTGACCGCCGGCAGCGCGAACAGCCGCGCCGCCAGCATCCCCATCAGTGGCGCCAGCAGCACAAAGCCCAGATAGACCGGAATCACTGGCACCAACAGGCCGATATCGCGCACCACCGAGGTGACTTGCGAGCCGATCACCACGAACAGCACCAGCGCCATGGCGGGTACCGGCAACCAGGCCCAAGCGTTATTCCACGCATTGATAATTGCGTAGCGCCGCGCCAGGGACGTCGTGAGCACCGCCAGCACCATCGGCACCACGATCAACTCTACAAAGGCTTGAACAAACGGTCCCACCGCAACCACTACTTCGGACTGCGCGCCCAGCATAAACCCCAGGTACACCGGCAACAGCGCCAGCTGCAGTAACAACAGCACCGGCGTCGCCGCCAGCATCAACCGCGAATCGCCTTTGCCGATATGGGTAAACACCACCACATAATCGATGCACGGCGTCAGCAACACCAACAACGCGCCCACTAGCAACGCCGGGCGCTCCACCAGGCCACGGGTCAATGCCCACACCAGCAGCGGCACCAGAATGAAATTGGCCAACAACAACGCCGACAGGAAGCGCTTGTGGCTCAAGCCCTCGCGCAAGTCCAGAAAGGGGATTTGCAGGAACATCGCGTACATAAGCACTGCGATGACGGGGGTGATCAATACGTTGAGGTTGTGGGCGGATTGGGGCGCGAACAGGCCGACGACGGCAGCCAGCAGGATGGCGACAAAGTAGATTGGGATCTGGTTGTGTTCGAGGGTGTCGCGGGACATGAAGGCGCTCGAGAAAATTGCGAAGGCACCAGCTTATGCGCCTACTGGCGCAGGGTCGACCCGTACTACCCGTTCACAACAACCGCAGAAGCCATGAACGTGAACGACGCGCCAACGCCGCCAATTCTGAGGATGCCCTTGGGATTTCCTCCAACCTGCGCTTCAATACCCCACCCAGATCCAGAACCTTAGGATGTCGAGCCCATGGCTTCGCCGAACAAGCAGCAAAAACGTGCCCAGCGGGCAAAGACCAAGGCTAAGCAAAACCGCACTCAGCGCGCCGTAGCGACCAAGCCGGATGCGTTTGCAGGCGATGACAGTCGCATTGACCTAGAGTCGGTCGATTTGACTGAGCTGTTTGAGGAGATGCGCGTCGCTGGCGAGACCAGCCAACAGGCGTTGTGCGCGGCATTCCTGGCCCACCCGCTGCTGGCGCTGGTGCTGGAACAGGAAGGTGAAGAAGAAGCCACCGACTTCATCCTGGCAGCGCTGATCGAATATCGGCAGTGGGCCACGGACAGCGACGATGAAGCCGCCGCACTGGCGTGGGTCGAGTCGCCGCAGTTCCAGGCGGATTACGTCGCCGCATCCCAGGCGCTGGTGACTTCCCAGGACTGACGCAAAACAAAATGTAAGAGGGGGCTTGCCCCCGACAGCGTGTTTTCAGTCAATTAGATGTCGACTGACGCACCGCTATCGGGGGCAAGCCCCCTCCCACATGGGGACTGCGGTCAGTTAAGCACCGCAGCGCCTGCTCTCTGCGCCTTGCGACGGCTCGACACAAACAACCCCGCCGCCACTACCAGCAAGCTTAGAACGCCGGTCGCGATAATCTCGACCCGGTGCGCTTCCTGGAACAGCATGATCGTCAGCGTCCCCACGATAAACACCATCACCGCGTAGGTCAGGCCAGGGAACAGCCACATCTTGAAGACGATTTTCTCGCCCGCCGCCGTACGCTTCTGACGCATGCGCAGTTGCGACACAGCGATAACGAGGTACACCAGCAACGCGATGGCGCCGGAGCTGGCCAGCAGGAATTCGAACACAGCTGCCGGCGCCACATAGTTGGCAAAGACCGCCAGGAACGCAGCACCGGTAGACAGCAACACAGCCCAGTAAGGCGTGCCGCTCTTATTAGTGCGCTTGGCCACTGCCGGAGCGTCACCGCGACGGCCCAGGGAGAACAGCATGCGCGACGCGGTGTACAGCGCCGAGTTCAGGCAGCTCGTCACGGCAACCAGCACCACCAGATCGACGATCAGCTTGGCATTCGGGATGCCCATGCGTTCCAGCACGGTCTGGTAGGAACCTACCGCCGCCAGTGTCGGATCGTTCCACGGCACCAGGGACACGACGATGAAAATCGACAACAGGTAGAACAAACCAATCCGCCAGATCACCGAGTTGGTGGCCTTGGTGATTTGCTGGCCTGGGTTCTTCGATTCCGCCGCGGCGATGGTGACGATCTCGGTACCCATGAACGAGAACATGGTGGTCAGGATGGCCGCCAGTACTGCGCCCATGCCGTTGGGCATAAAGCCTTGGGTGTCGAACAGGTGCGAAACGCCGCTGACCTGGCTGGTCGGCAGGAAGCCGAAAATCGCCGCCAAGCCGAGGATCACAAAACCCACGATCGCTACGACTTTGATCAGCGCAAACCAAAACTCGAACTCACCGTAGTTCTTCACGCTGAACAGATTGGTCGCGGTCAGCAGCAACGTGATGATCAGCGTGAAGGCCCAGATGGCCACATCAGGGAACCAAGCGTGGAGGATGGTCGCAGCAGCGTTGGCTTCCAACGGAATCACCAACACCCAGAACCACCAGTACAGCCAGCCAATGGTGAAACCGGCCCAGTGACCAATCGCACGGTCGGCGTAGGTGGAAAACGAACCGGTGTCCGGCGAGGCAACGGCCATTTCGGCCAGCATGCGCATCACCAATACCACCAGCGTACCCGCAGCGGCATACGCCAGCAGTACGGCCGGGCCGGCGGCAGCAATCGCGTGGCCGGAGCCAACAAACAAACCGGCACCAATAACGCCGGCAATCGACAGCATGGTGACGTGACGCGGTTTGAGCCCCTGTTCGAGGTCATTGGAGCTTTGCGTACTACTCATTGACACACCTTTGCGAGGAATTGCGAAAACGGTCCACCCGGCCTGGTGTCTTCTTCGTGAAAAGAAACCAACAGGGCGTTCTTTATTTTTTACGCAAGATTTGCGCCAAAATGTTACGAAGTCGCAATTGACGCGGGCTGTAGGACGATTCGACAGTCGTCGCAAGTCATTGAGAACAATGGCATTCCGCTATAGCGTTACCGTGCGACTCACATTCAAGACGAACAAGCGCACCAAAAACACACACAAAAAGTACGTGACGCGCCATAAAGGGGCCGATGGGTACCGTTTGCCCGTTTAACCCTTCCAACACCCGGCCAAAGCTGGCACCATCGCGCCCTTTTTTACGCAAAGCCCGCGGTTTATCGGGTTCAAACGGTTGTTCGGTTGTTGAGGGCGCGACACGCTGCTGTGCCGATGCGACACCCTGCCGCACACGCCCCATTTACCGCCGGCCACGCTGTTGGCTGCCATCAAGACGCTATGCTAGCTTGGCGCCTCGCCAGGAAGGCGGCCCAACAGCAGGAATGCAATGAACACAATGAGGACCGCACATGGCCGAGGCCACGCCCGCGCTTGAAATCCGCAACTTGCACAAACGCTATGGTGAGCTGGAGGTACTCAAAGGTATCTCGCTGACCGCTCGCGACGGCGATGTGATCTCGATCCTGGGTTCCTCCGGTTCCGGCAAGTCCACGTTCCTACGCTGCATCAACCTGCTGGAAAACCCACACCAGGGCCAGATCCTGGTGGCCGGCGAAGAACTCAAGCTCAAGGCCGCGAAAAACGGCGAACTGATGGCCGCCGACGGCAAGCAGATCAACCGGTTGCGCAGCGAAATCGGTTTTGTATTTCAAAACTTTAACCTGTGGCCACACATGAGCATCCTCGACAACATCATCGAGGCCCCCCGCCGTGTGCTCGGCCAGAGCAAGGCCGAGGCAATAGAAGTGGCCGAGGCCCTGCTGGACAAGGTCGGCATCGCCGACAAGCGCCACGCCTACCCCGCGCAATTGTCCGGCGGCCAGCAACAACGGGCAGCCATCGCGCGTACCTTGGCGATGCAGCCCAAAGTCATCCTGTTCGACGAACCCACTTCTGCCCTTGACCCGGAAATGGTTCAGGAAGTACTTAATGTGATCCGCGCGCTGGCCGAAGAGGGTCGCACCATGCTGCTGGTCACCCATGAAATGGGCTTCGCCCGCCAAGTGTCCAGTGAAGTGGTGTTCCTCCACCAAGGCCTGATCGAAGAGCAAGGATCGCCACAGCAGGTGTTTGAAAACCCGCTTTCGGCGCGCTGCAAACAATTCATGTCCAGCAACCGCTAACGGAGCAACATGCATGCAGAACTATAAAAAATTCCTTCTGGCCGCGGCCGTATCGATGGCGTTCAGCGCCACGGCCATGGCAGAAACCTTGAAGATGGGGATCGAAGCGGCTTACCCACCTTTCAACAATAAAGACGCCAGCGGCAACGTCGTCGGCTTCGACAAAGACATCGGCGATGCCCTGTGCGCCAAGATGAAAGTCGAAAAGTGCGAAGTGTATGTGTCCGACTGGGACGGCATTATCCCGGCCCTGAACGCCAAGAAGTTCGACTTCCTGGTGTCCTCACTGTCCATCACCGATGAACGCAAGCAAGCCGTCGACTTCACTGACCCGTACTACTCCAACAAGCTGCAGTTCATCGCACCTAAAGCCACTGCGGACTTCAAAACTGACGCCGAGTACCTGAAGGGCAAAGTCATCGGTGCACAGCGTGCAACCCTGGCCGGTACCTATCTGGAAGACAAGCTGCCGGACACCGAAGCCAAGCTGTACGACACCCAGGAAAACGCCTACCTCGACCTGACGTCCGGCCGCCTCGACGGCA
>PJQF01000351.1_pt1 | contig 13511 bp, 11 predicted proteins | sample 1503741 | NCBI WGS metagenome assembly PJQF01 (sample SAMN07775949, study PRJNA414020) | Biofilm metagenome, whole genome shotgun sequencing project. | isolation source: biomolecule (vanillin) treated reverse osmosis membrane biofilm | place: India: Nagpur | collected 2017-03-21 | reverse complement strand
CAATGTGGCCATCACCTCACCAACGGCTGGCAGCATCCTGGTGGTCCCGGCCACCACGACCATCACCGCCGAAGCCTCGGCGAACTTTGCCACCATCACGCGCGTGCAGTTTTATGATGGCAGCACTCTGCTCGGTGAGGACACGGAAGCGCCCTTCAGCTTCACCACACCGCCGCTGGCCCTGGGTGATCACACCCTCTATGCCAAGGCCACCTCATCCACCGGCACCACGGGCACATCCCCTGGTGTGCCTGTGACGGTCGGAGGTGCGAATGCACCTGTCGCAGTGGTCACGGCACCACGCTTTTCAGGTCCGCAGTTCGCAGCTTCCTTCAGCACGGTGCGCTTTGCCGCTGGTGCCATGCATACCGGCGGCCTTGGCATCCAGCGTGTGGAGTTCTACCTCGACAACGTGCTGCTGGCCCAGGACACCCAGGCTCCATATGAGATGGACTGGACCGTCGGGCCTAACACAGGTTATCATGAGCTCGTTGCGCGTGCTGTTGACGTGAACAACGCCTTCGCGAACTCCAGCCGTGTGGGCTTTGAGCTTATCATCCCGCCAGCCATCAGTCTCACGACACCGGTCAATGCATCACAAGTGACGCCGGGAGATACCTTCACGGTCACCGCCGCTGTTTCACGCGGCACCTACAACATCGAGGAGGTGCGTTTTTATGTTGGCAGCACTCTCATCGGCACCGACTCCACCGCACCATACTCCGTGTCGTGGATACCGGACACGCAGGGCGCCAAAACCATCTCCGCCATGGTCCGAGACACGCGCTTCGTCGATGTGTGGTCGCAAAATGTCATGGTGAACTCCGCCTTCACAGCGCTGCAAAGCTGGCGCATCGCGCACTTCGGCAGTCACAGCAATCTCGGCAATGCCGCGGATGACGCCGACCCGGATGGCGACCTGCTGCCGAATATCATCGAGTGGATCATCGCCACAGATCCCGAAGTCTCCGAGGCGCACCTGCGACCCGCCATCAGCGCGCAGACGAGTGACATCGTCTGCACCTTCACCCGCAACGATGAGGCAGAGGACATCTCCACGCTCACGTTCCAGTGGAGCGGCGATCTCACCATCTGGAATGACGTGATGCTTCCCGCAACGAGCGCCGGACCAGATGCGCAAGGAGTGCGTGTCAATGTCGTCGAGAACGGCACATCGCCTGACACCATCACGGTCAGCCTCCCCAAGGCCAACGGCCATGATGGGAGGCTCTTCACACGATTGAAAGGCACCCAATGAGAGCTGCGCTCACTTAAGTTTCGCATCCAGTTCACTCAGCTTGAAGCGAACGCTGACAACATAAGCGGGTTCATTCTCCGTCCAGTGACCGTAGGTCGTGGTGACGATCGTGTCATCTGGCAGCACCTCAACTCCCGGATAGGTGCAGTCCGCGCCTTTGGTGTTGTCCATGATCCGCACTCGATACTGCCCTTCGGTGCCGTTGACGATGTCGTCGTACTTGCCGACCCAGCCCACCCAGTCGCCCTTCGTCGCACTGACATGGGTGGTGTCACGGAAGCTGATGAAGAGGCGGCCGTCCTTCGTGTACTTCGCGGTGTGACGATCGCCCGTGAGCGCGGCCGGAAGCTCCTTCGGCTCGCTCCAAGTCAGACCTTCATCATTCGAGAAAATGACGAACGAATTATACTTTCGTGAGTTCTCGCGCAGCAGCACGGCGATCTGCCTGCCATCGGGCGAGCGCAGCGCGCCGGGCTCGCAGAGGCTGGCATCCGGCAGCATGGCGATCGGGGCTGGCATGCTCCAGGTCAGGCCGCCATCCTTGGACAGACAGGTGTAGACCCAGAAGCGCCAGGGCTTGGCCGTGGTGCACATGTAGTCCGGCACGTGCGGGCTTTTGACGAAGTACTTCTGTTCCTCACCACCGCGGATGAAGCGGCCGTCGTCATGGAAGAAGGCCAGATAGTGGCCCGGTGTCTTGAGATCGATCACCGTGGACATCGTGACCACGCCGCCAAAATCACCGATGGGCTTCAGTTCGCTCCAATTCGCCCCGTCGTCCTCCGTCACTGCCATGCGGATGGGATAGAGCCCGCTGAACATGATGATGCGCTTCTTGCCTGCGGCATCCACCACGCGATGCAACGTGGGCACTTCAAGCGAGGTCTCCCAGCTTTTCGGCGTCGGCAGGCGATCACTCCATGTCAACCCCGCATCATAGCTGCGCTTGTATTGGATGGCACCACGTCCGTGGCCTTTAGGATACACCGTCAGCATGGTCTTGTCGTCCTCCAGCAGCACCGTCGTCGGATGCCCCAGGTACTGCCCGGCCTCGCGATCCACGATGACCTGGCGTGCCTTTTCACTGCTGATGTCCACCACCGGAATCGTGTAACCGAGCGGCAGCTTCGTCTTGATGTTCTTCGGAGGTGCCAGGACCACGTCCTTTTTCTGCAATGAGGTCTGCTGCGCATGGGCAGACAGGCATGAACAAACCAGGACGGAAGTGAGTAGTGCGGCTTTCATAGGCCGACTACCAACGCCAGGCCTGCCTCGGCTTTCGCCTCAAGAATGCTGGTATGGATATAGGACCAGACACGGGATGCACCCACCCCCAGCCATGCCGCCATCACTTACTGCTTCTGGATCTTGAGGATGCGGTTGTTGTAGCTGTCGGTGATGTAGAGGGCGCCGCTTTCGGGGTGGATGGTCACGCCGTGGGGGCGGGAGAGCTGGCAGTTCAGCGGATCACCGCCCACACCGGCGCTGCCTTGCTTGCCGGTGCCAGCGACTCGCTCGATTATCCCCGTGGCCGGCACATAACGACGCACGAGGTGCGCCTCCGCATCGGCGATGAGCACGGTGTCGTCCTGATCAATGCAGAGATGCTTGGGGCCGTTCATCGTGGCTTCGAGGGCAGGTCCGCCATCTCCTTCACCGCCCTTTTTGCCAGTGGCATTCACCACCGTCTTGATGCGGCCGTCTTTGCCGACCACACGAAGCGCATTACCACCACGCTCGAGGATGTAGAGATTCCCCTGGCGGTCCATGGCAGCCGCACGCGGGTCTACCAAAGGTTGCTCCAAAGCAAGCTCGCCGTCTTTAGGCAGGCCTTTCTTGCCATTACCAGCGACCACACGGGCTTTGCCGGTCGCGAGATCCAGCTCATGCACTTGACGCAGGTCGGAGATGTGCAGCTTCTTTTTGTCCGGCGTGAGAGTGATGCAGTAGGGACCATTGCCACGGGCCTTCTCCGCCGGGGCCTGCCAGCCTTCAAGGGTCTTCACAATGCGGGCTTTGACATCCACCTCGCGGATGCGGCCATTCCAGGTGTCAGCGATGAGAATGTTGTCATTCGGCAGGACGGCGAAGTTATGCGGGCCATTGAACTGAGCTTTCAACGCCGGGCCGCCATCGCCGCTAAAACCGGGTGTCAACTGACCTGCCACATGAGTGATCTGGCCACCGCCATCCACCTGCAGGAGACGGTTTCCAGAGACCATTTCCACGATCCAAAGGTGCCCGCCGGAGTCGAACTCGGCTCCGAAAGGCTCAAGGAGCTTGGCTTCTGTAGCGGGGATGTCCACCGCATCCTGGGTGCCTCCCGCCACGAGGATGATTTGATCCGCACGCACGAGACCGGAAACCGCAATCAGGCAAAGAAGGAGGGGGCGCAATTTCATAGAAGGATAGGAAACGAACATGGCAGCCTGAGTCCATCAACTCCATTACTTTCGATTCGCGCTCGAGAGCCTTCTGCATCCAACCGGGAACCGTAAACGGCGAACCCTGAACCGCTTGGACGTCATTTCAGGAGTGCATTGATGCCGGCTTCCTGGTTATACTCAGGGGAATCACGAAAAATAACCCCCGTGAGCACCACCCTAGCCAGCCCTCTGCGCACTGGCCTCAACGGCCTTGCGCCTGACCGACCCGTGATGCTCCAACCCCCGAAAGCGCGCACCGTTGAGTGCCGTTTTCTCCCGTAGATCTCCACCCCCAACCCAACCATGGTCCAGGATCTTTCCCCCCTCACCGCCTTCATCGATGGTGAACCGATGCGCTTCAACGAAGGCGACACCGTGCTGAAATTCATCGACCGGCACCGCGGCCGTGGGCACGTGCCGACTCTCTGTGACGCGCCGCAACTGGAGCCGTATGGCGCCTGCCGAGTCTGCTCGGTGGAGGTGGCCATGCAGCCCGACGGACCGCGCCGGGTCGTGGCCTCCTGTCACACACCGCTGACAGCCGGGATGCATGTCTTCACGGAATCTCCGAAGATTCGCAAGCTGCGCCGGAACATCGTCGAACTGGTGCTGACGGATCATCCACTGGACTGCCTGACCTGCGAGGTCAGCGGCAACTGCGAACTGCAGACGGTGGCAGCCAGGGTGGGCATGAGGCAGGTGCGCTATCCTTCCGGCGCGAATCATCTGAACCGCAGCAAGGATCGCTCGCATCCCTACATGACGAGCGAGCTTTCGAAGTGCATCAACTGCTCACGCTGCGTGCGTGCTTGTGATGAAGTGCAGGGGCAGCATGTGCTCTCCATGCATGGTCGCGGCTTTAATGCGCGCATCATCAAAGGGCTGGACCAGTCCTTCATGGACTCCACCTGCGTGTCCTGCGGCGCGTGCTCACAGGCATGCCCTACCTCTGCAATCAGTGACGTCTTTTTCTCCAAATCGATCGAAGCCACGAAGAAGACGCGCACGGTCTGCACCTACTGCGGTGTGGGCTGCAATCTGAATGTGGCGACCAAGGGTAATGAAGTACTCAGCATCCAGGCACCGACGGATTCGGAGGTGAATCACAGCCACACCTGCTTGAAGGGCCGCTTTGCTTTCAAGTTCGTCAATCATCCCGACCGCCTGCGCAATCCACTGATCCGCTACAACGGCCACTTCACCGAGGCGACCTGGGAGGAAGCCTACGACTATATCGCGAAGAACCTCCAGCGCATCAAAGAGGAGCATGGTGGCAATGCGGTGGGCGGCATTTCCTCCGCACGCTGCACGAATGAGGAGAACTATCTCATGCAGAAGTTCATCCGCGTGGGCTTCGGCACGAACAACATCGATGCCTGCGCGCGTGTGTGTCACTCACCGACTGCATGGGGTATGCAAAAGGCTTTCGGCACCGGTGCTGCCACGAACAGCATCGAGGATCTGGAATACACGAACTGCATCCTGATCACAGGAGCCAATCCTACTGAAGGGCATCCGGTGACAGGATCCAAGATCAAGCAACGGGTGATGAAGGGCGTGCCGCTCATCGTCATTGATCCTCGCGAGATCGAGCTCGTGCCGTATGCCAAGCATCATCTGCAACTGCGCCCTGGCACGAACGTGGCTCTGCTGGACATGTTCGCGTATTACATTCTTGAGGCTGGCTTGATCGATCAGGAGTTCATCAAGAAGCGCTGCGAGAACTGGGAGGAGTTCGAGCAAGGGCTGAGGAACTTGGACCTTGATGAGCTGGAGCGCACTCATGGTGTGCCGCGCGAGAAGGTGCGTGCCGCAGCCATCGAGTACGCCAGCGCGAAAGGCGCGATGGCTTTCCACGGGCTCGGTGTCACGGAGCATAGCCACGGATCAAAGACCGTGATGACCATCGCCGACATCGCCATGATGACCGGAAACATCGGCCGCCCGGGAGTGGGCGTGCTGCCGCTGCGTGGACAGAACAACGTGCAGGGTGCCGCCGACATGGGCTGCCAGCCGCATCAGGGCGCGGGTTACCTCCAGGTAAATGATGAGGCCAATCACAAACTCTACGAGGAGTTTTACGGGGCGCACATCAGCAACGAGATCGGCTGGAAGATCCCTCAGATGTATGATGCGGCGCTGGCTGGCAAGCTGAAGGCCATGTGGATCATGGGCGAGGATGTGGTGCAGACGGATCCTAACACCGAGCATGTCAAAGCCGCGCTCAACGCGCTCGAATTCCTCGTGGTTCAGGAGCTTTTCATGACGCCGACGGCGGAGTTTGCGGATGTGGTACTGCCTGCAGCCTCCTTCCTGGAGAAGAGCGGCACCTTCACGAATGGTGAACGCCGCGTGCAGCGTGTGAATGCTGTCATTCCGCCCATTCCTGGCACAAAGACCGATGGTCAGATCATCTGTGACATCATGCAGCGCATGGGCATTCCGCAGGATGACTACACGCCGGACGGCGTGCTGGCGGAGATCGCGCGCATCGTGCCCTTCTTCAAGGGGGCGACGTGGGAGAACCTCACCGATCAAGGCACGCAGTGGCCGATCAAGGAAGGCGGCATCGGCACCGAGATCCTGCATGTGGACTCGTTCAAGCGCGGGCTCGGCAAGTTCCACTTCTTCCGCTTCCAGGAGTCGAAGGAGATCGAGAAGCATCACGAGGAGTTCCCCTTCATCCTTACCACCGGCCGCATTCTGGAGCACTACAACTGCGGCACCATGACCCGCCGCACGGGCAATGCGCAGATCGTGACGGAAGACCTTCTGGCCATTCATCCGGATGATGCGGCGAAGAAGGGCATCGAAAGCGGCGACAGGGTGCGCATCTTCTCCTGCCGCGGTGAGGTCAGCATGAAGGCCCGCGTTTCTACCGAGGTGAAGCCCGGCATTCTTTACACCACCTTCCACTTCCCCGAGCATCTCGTGAACATGGTGACCAGCAGTGAGTGTGACGAGGACACCATGTGCCCGGAATACAAGGTCGTGGCCGTGGATGTGGAGAAAGTGCCCGTCTCCAGCATGCCGAAGAAGCAGCGGATGATGGAGATCGCCTGACCACAAGACCGCCAGCCAGTTTCGCCACCGAACTCAAGTCCAACGCAGCCTTCCGATTCCATGAAGTCCGCCTCAATCATTGCCCGCATCCTGATTCTCGCCTTCCCTGCTCTGCTTCTCACCTCCGCCATTCACGCGGCGGACAAGGGGCCTCAGACTTTTGTGATCGAAGCCTTGATCGATGGACCTTCAGAACTTCGCGTGAAGAAGAATGGCATTTACTGGGTGAATGGTCCGAATGCCAAACCAGGAAGGCATGAGGGCCAGGAATATCCCACCTATGTGAATGGCAAGCCCTGGCGGCCTAACTGGAAAGAATCCCGTGGTGAGCGTGGAACCGACAAATCTGCCACCCGGAGCGTGGATGGAATCGACCCCGCCAAGGTCGAGTTCAAGCTCGTGATGGTCTCCTTCAAGCGTGATGGCACGGGCATCGAGAAACGCGATGACATCAAAGCCGCTCTGGTGGGCGAGGAATACTCCATTGAGATTCCAGACCTCCAGTCAGGCTCCCGCTGGTATCGGTTTGAACTGATTCAGAAGCCGTGAAGTGATTCAGGGCGGATCATCCTGCACGATGACGTGTGTGCGCTGAACCTGTCCAGTCGCCGCACGGGCGATAAAGGTGTGACGTCCTGGATTCAGGATGACGAAGGCTTGCGGGCCATCATGCCGCACAGGCAGGGTTTCGCAGATCCATTGGATCTCTGTATTGGCGGGCTCCGTTTCGAGCAGGAGGCGTTTGCCGCCGCCAGGAAGATCCGGATCGAGCTGGACCACGGTGCCAGGGACGGGATGAGCAATGCGCCACGGTCTTTCAGTCGCATCATTGGTTGGGCAAAAAACGAGATCACCGAGCCAGTTGTCGCGACTGCGCGCCCAGGAGGCGTACTCAGGTGAGAGGATGACGCGGCCGCGATCATCGTAGTCCTGGGGCGTGGCCGCAGGCGGAAGGTTGCCTTTCATAAAAACATCCTCACGACTCAAACGGGCGGGAGGTGCTTGCGCCGTGAGCAGCTTGCCAGTGCGGGGATCAATACGGGCACGCACGATCTCCGCAGCCTCCTCATACCAGACGCTGGGACGATGCTCATGCAGATGCATGAGGATGTCCCGCCAGATGGGGGCCGCGCCAGTGACGCCGGAGACTTCCTGCATGGGAGTGTTGTCAAAGTTCCCAGCCCATACGCCAACGGTGTACTCTGGAGTGAAACCCAGGGTCCAGTTGTCGCGATAGGTCTGGCTCGTGCCTGTCTTCACAGCAGCGCGGAAAGGCAGGCGTAAAGGGGAGTTGGCACCAAAGGTGAGAAGCCTTGCCTGATTGTCGCTAAGGATATCGGCGATGAGGTAGCAGGCTTCACGCTGGAGCAAGGGACGCGGCTTTTCCAAAACTCCGTCCACAGTCAGCCGCCAGGGTCGCCATTCCCCCAGACGGGCGAGACAGGCATAGGCGTTTGCAAGCTCGATGAGGCGAACAGGGGCATTACCAATCGTCAGTCCGAGGCCGTAATGTTCCGCTGACTCCGTCAAGGTGCTCAGGCCGAGTGACTGCAGGCGGGTAAGCAGCACCTCCGCACCCCCCAGATTCATCAGCAACTTCACCGCCGCAATGTTGAAGCTGTTCCCCAGTGCATCACGACAGGTCACAGGGCCATAGATGCGGTGCGCGTAGTTCTCGGGACGATAGACGCCGGTCGACGTGGGATACTGCACCGGCAGGTCAGCCAGCATGCTAGCAGGTGTGTAGCCACGCTCGAAAGCCAGCTGGTAAGTGAAAGGCTTCACGGCCGAGCCGGGCGAGTGCGGCACCCAGGCCCCGTTGATCTGGCCTCCGTCCTGGGCGAAGAAATCTCGCGAGCCTGCGAGCGCGAGCACGTCACCGGTGGCGTTGTCGATCACAACCGCCGCAGCCTGCGTGACATGACGGTCCTTCAAGGCTCCGAGACGTGTGGCGATGATCTGCTCCACCTGACGCTGGAGTTCCGTGTCAATGGTCGTGCGCACTGTTCCTGCCGGAGACTCCGGGCGCAGCATCTCCACCGCATGCGGAGCCGCAAAGCCTCCGGAAAAGCGCTGCAATACAAGTGGTTCGGCGAGAGCCACCGTCCATTGCTCTTGCGTGATCCAGCCCAGCTCATGCATCGCCTTCAAGACACGCTCCTGACGAGGCCTAACCGCATGGCGATCACGGAAGGGATTGAAACGCGAGGGCGACTGAGGCAGCGCGGCCAAGAACGCGCACTCGGCCAGGGTCAGGTCCGCCAGAGGTTTGTTAAAGTAGCCTGAGGCTGCGGAGGCGCAGCCCGTCATCAGATTTCCATAATGGACGCGGTTCAGGTAGGCTGTGATGACATCCTGGTCAGACCATGACATCGCCAGACGGCGCGCCTGCAGCACTTCCACCAGCTTCACGCCGACCGTGCGCCCTGTCATCCGGCCAGAGGCTACTTTGACAAGCTGCTGATGCAGCGTGGATGCACCAGAAACCACCCGGCCCGCACGGGTATTGTCCCGAAAAGCCCGCGCCACAGCCAGAAGATCCACCCCGCCATGACTCCAGAAACGTCTGTCTTCCGCAGCCAGAGTGGCCTTGACCAATAACTCAGGTAGCCCGGTAAAGGGCACCTCATCCGCCACGCGATCCCCCTCGGAGGTCAGGAGCTGGCGCAATGGAACAGCGTCCCGGGACAAGTAGCGCACCGAGGCGGCTCTAGGTTGAGCAAGCTGCTCAGGCAGGCTCACGCACCAGGGCAGGACCCACCATCCCAGCACGCCGATCAGGACGGGCAGGCTGAGTGCGATCATCCATCGCCGACGTTTCATGTGGGCAGCCGTGTTACGCTTTCGACAGTTTTCAATTTTCAGTTTTAGTTTTCCATGAGAGGTCGAGCACGCAAGTCTCTCCGCTTGCCTGCCCTGAAAGCTCCTCTTATGATCTCACCTGCAATGAATCTCCGCTCTTTCTGCCTCCTCGCCACGTTTGGGTTCCTCGCAGGCATCAGCACAGCCCAGCAGGCGGGTGCCCCTTTCCCGGCTGATGTGCAGCTCCAGATCCAGGAGATTCAGGAACTGCAGGTCAAGCAGCGCTACGTCGAGGCCATGAACAAGCTCGACGACCTGGAGGCCAAATACCCCGACCGCCCTGAGCTGCTCAATATCCGCGGTGCCCTTTACCTGACCCCGGCACTGCGTGACTTCCCCAAAGCTGGTGAGATGTTCGACAGAGCACTCAAGCTGGCTCCCAACGAGTTTCCGCTGCACTTCAACAAGGCGGAACTGCTCTTTGTGAAGCACGACTGGGCGGATGCGGCCAAGGCCTTTCAAAAGCTGCTGGATGACAATCCGAAGCTGCCTCTCGTCTACCGCCATCTGGTGCTCTTCAAGCGGCTCATCTGCGAGGTGAAGCTGGACCAGCTCCCTGCGGCTGAGAAGACCCTGGCTGACAACTTCACCTTCATGGATGACTCACCGGCCTACTACTTCAGCAAGGCGGCGATCGCCTTCCACAAGAAGGATGAGGCGCAGGCCCAGGACTGGGTGAAACGCGCGACCAGCATCTTCAAACCCGCAGAAAGCAGCTCCTACATCGACAGTCTCATGGAAGTACGCTGGATGCCAAACATCGGCCTGCCGGAGGAGGCAGCCAAGGAACAGGGGCAGTGAGTCTCTGAAGCTTTCAGCTTCATCCCTCAGAACGACTTCTGAACTCTTTCCGGGTCTGGTGCATCCAAGCTGATCCGATGAAGACTCATCCACACCCCTTTGCCAGGCCAGAACTCCGCCGTGCCTTCACGCTCATGGAGATGATCTTGGTGCTCACCATCATCGCTATTCTCATAGGGATCGGTGCGGCCACCTTCCGGGACGTGACCGGTCCCACTGGGAGAGTCGCCGCCCAGGCGCAGATCGAATCCATCAAAAGCGCGGTGCAGCTTTACAAGCTGAACAACCGCCGGCTTCCCGCGTCGATCGATGCCCTGGCCAAGCCACCGCCCGTGATGGAGCAAAAGGGCCTCATGGATCCCTGGGACCGAAAATACGTGTACAAGAGTCCTGGAAAAGACGGCAAACCCTATGACATCTATTCTCTCGGTGAAGATGGCCAAGACGGAACCGAGGATGACGTCTACAACTGAGCCGGCCACATCCAGACAGTCCTATGAATCTCACCTCCATCCCCCGCAGCACCCGCGCAGCATTCACGCTGCTCGAGGTGATCCTGGTGATGAGCGTGATGGTGCTGGTCATCGGCGTCGGGGTGGGCAGTTTTGCCTACTTTGAACAGGAGGATCCGCTGGAGAAGCCGGCGCAGGCGCTGGGACAGATGTCCAAGCTGGCGATGAACACGGCTGTCATCCAGCACCGCGGGATGATGATCGGATTTGAGAAGGAAAGCTTCGGCGTGCTCGGCGCGGATGCCGGGGAACTGGGCAGCTACAGCCACGGCAAGGAGATCAAGGTCTTCATCAAGCGCTGGGGCGCCAAAGGCTGGGACAAGGCCGAGGGGCAGCTCTGGCGCTTCGGCGAGCAGGGAATCTGCGAGCCGATCATCGTCCGATTCGAGAACAAGGACGGCTTCCGCGATGTGAAGTTCCACCCGCTCACAGGAGGCATCACGAGATGAGAACCTCCCGCACCCTTCCGACGCCTGCCGCAGGCATGGCAGCGAGCATCCAGCCTCGTGGCATGACCCTGCTGGAGGTGGTGATCGCGCTGGCGGTCTTCTCCATCGCTGCACTGGCTCTGGTGGGCACGATCAACAAGATCGCGGACACGGCCACGGAATCACAAAAGTTTCTGGAAGTGGAGCAGACTCTCGAATCCCTGATCGACGAGTATGGCAAGATGCCGCAGATGCGTGACCTGGAGGAAGAGATCAAACCCGGGCCGGACGGTGTGGCCTACCGAGTGGTGATCGAGCAGATCAAGGACCTGAAAAACCAGGATGGGACCTTCCTGCAGGACATCTTCCGCGTGCAGGCCTTCGCACGCTGGAATGATGGCAGCGGGCCGACGGAAGTGATGGCCGAGACACTGCGCAACGCCGGCGCCTACCTACCTGTGCAGTAAGCCATGAAACGCACCTCCATTTTCACAGACTCCAAGCCGGGCATTGGTGGCAGGGCGGGCTTCACCTTGCTGGAGATGATCGTGGCACTCTCCATGTTCGTGCTCCTGATCGGCGGGGTGTACTCCATCGCGCAGTCCACGCTGGAGCTGACAGACAGCATCTCGCTGGCGCAGGACCGCTCGCTAATCCGTCAAAACTTCATTGAGTTCATGCGGCGCTCTTTCCGAACCCTGCCCGGCGAAGCGGAGGTGAGGCTTACGGTGAAGCAGAAGGGTGGCACGTATGTCCCAACGCTGAACATTGTGAACGGAGGCAGCTCATTCACCCCAGGACTGTCCCTGGCCCCTGACACGAGTGTGGATGTCTACGCAGAGGAGCGGCCCGGCGGCTATCTGCGTGTCACCCTGCGCGTGCTGGACGTGAAGCAGACCCAGGCCATGCGTAACAATCAGCAGGTGCGCTACACCACCGACCAGATCACCCTGCCGCTGCTGGACAATGTGAGCCGTTTTGAATGGAAGTTTTACGACGCCGCCACCAGCCGCTGGGAGAACAACTGGAAGCAGGCGCGCCGCCCGATCCTGGCGGAGATGAATCTCCAGCTGGATGATGGCTTCCAGTCCCGTTCCGTTTTTTGGCTGCCGCCCGTGGCGCCGAATCCGACGAGCACCGGCATGCTTCCTGGCGGAGGGCAGACTTTAGGCCCTGACGGCCAGCCTCTGCCGCCCGGCACACCAGGTGGTGGCCCACTGCCTGTTAATGGTCCGATCCCAGCTCCTCAGCAATGATCCTCCGCCCAGCAATCAACAGCCGAAACACGTCCGGAGCCGCCCTGCTCGCGGTGCTGTGGGTTGTGGCGCTGCTCATCTCACTGGTGGCAGCCAGCGCTCTTCTGATCACGCAGGATCTTGATGCAGCCGCTGCGAAGCGCCAGATCTTCCGCGCGCGAATGCTGGCGGAGAGCGGTCTCGCGATCGCCATGAGTCCGGACATTCAGCCAAATGATCCGCTCCTGCGCCGTCAGGTCTCTGAAGACGAAAGATATGAGGTGGTGATGACCGGGGAGGACGGGCTCCTCAACCCGAACGTGTTGCTGCAGCGCGAGGACCGTGAAATCTTCCGCCGCATGTTCACCAAGTGGGGCCTCACGCTAGGCCAGGCTGACACGGTGATCGACTGCCTTTTGGACTGGGTGGACACGGATGACCTCAAGCACATCAATGGCGCGGAGAGCAAAGCCTACGGGCGTAATGGCATGCCCTTCAACCGACCCTTCCGTTCCGTGGAGGAGATGGGCATGGTACGCGGCATGGAGCTGGTGGAAAAGGCTTATCCCGAGTGGCGCACCTGGTTCAGCGTGTATGCCAGCGGCATGCTGGATGTCTCGGAAGCCAAGCCTGAGATCGTCTCCCTTCTCACCGGGGCGGATGCTACGCGCGTGCAAAATTTGCGCCGGCACTTCTCTGGCCTGGATGGTGTCCGCTACACAGAAGATGATCCGCCAGAGGGCAGCATCAGCCTGGAAAGCGCTCTCAACCTGCTTGGCATCCCCACGACCTACGCTGCCCAGATGAGCGGAGTGCTCTCCGTCAACAGCCCGACCAAACGGATCATCGTGCGCGTGCGCGTGGGCGACTTTGAGCGGGAGATCTCCGCCGTCACACGCGGCGCCATCGGCAGGGGCCAGATCGGA
>PJQF01000349.1_pt1 | contig 13617 bp, 6 predicted proteins | sample 1503741 | NCBI WGS metagenome assembly PJQF01 (sample SAMN07775949, study PRJNA414020) | Biofilm metagenome, whole genome shotgun sequencing project. | isolation source: biomolecule (vanillin) treated reverse osmosis membrane biofilm | place: India: Nagpur | collected 2017-03-21 | reverse complement strand
GCACTGGCGGAGGATCAGCGCCATCATCATCGGTCCGGCACCACAACGCCCGCCGACAAGCCGCAGCATAAGGTGCTATCCGTGTAAGCGTCACGGGTAGTGCCGTATGAAGTTGGTCCCCCCGCAGCCCCCCTGGGTCATAGCATAGGGGATATGACTCATAGTGACAAAGTGCCCCCCGGTGCCATCCTCAAGCGAGACAGCCGCAGCCGGGTGAGATCATCACCGGCGCAAAGACTGGAGGCCATCGCGCAGTTCGAGTGCTCGGGGCTCAGCGGCCCGGAGTTCTGCCAGGTGGCTGGCATCAAATACCAGACCTTCGTGAGCTGGCGCAAGGAGGCGCGCCGCAAGGAGGCTTCACCGGCAGGTGGGCTTCAACCGGTCGTGGCCCTGCCTGCCTCCGATGCCATCCGTCTGACGGAGGTGGTGTTGCAAGCCTCGCCGCCAGTGCGCGGCCAGGCCCCGGCAGGCTTGCATGTGCATCTGCCCGGCGGAGCACATTTGGTCATCGCCGACGCGGCGCAGGTGCCGCTGGCAGTGCAGTTGATCCAAGCCCTTGCCTGACTCCTGCCATGCTCAGCTTCACCGGCAGTTTGAAAGTCTTCGTGGCTTTGGAGCCTGTCGACATGCGCAAGGGGTTTGAAGGGCTGCATGCGGCGGTGAGCGATAAGCTCAAGGCTGATGTGCGCGGCGGCGCGCTCTTTGCCTTCACCAACAAGAAGCGCACCCGGTTGAAGGTGCTTTACTGGGACAAGACGGGACTCTGGCTGATGACCAAGCGTTTGGAGCAAGGCACCTTCAGCTGGCCGCGTGGCGTGGAGCCCGGGGCCACGCGCATCAGCCTGGCGCCGGAGGCCTTCGCGATGCTCACTGACGGCATCGACATGCACGCGGCGAAGATGCGTCCATGGTATGAGCGTGAATGAGATCAATGCATCTGCTTAACTAACTTTGTTGATAGAGGCATGTGTGCCGGATGCGTTGAGAACCGCATGCTGACACCGCAGGAACAAGCCCGTCTCTTTGATGAGAACGCGGCGCTGCGTGCGGAGAACAAGCTTCTGCGCGAGAAGATCGACCTGCTCATCCGGCGCATCTTCGGGCGCAGCAGCGAGACGATGGACGAGGCGCAGCTCATGCTGCTGCTGCAGGGAGATGACGGCGCAAAAAAAGAGCAGGCCTCCAGCGCAAGCCCCGGCGCCTTGGAGGCTGAGATCGAGAAGCGCGGCAGTGAGCTGAAGGCAGGCCAGGCACGTGGAGAGCGCAAGCCGCGCCTCCCGGAGCACCTGCCGGTGGGCGAGGAGATCATCGTGGATCCGCAGGAGGTCACGGCGCAGCCCGAAGCCTGGCGGCAGACGGGCGAGGAAGTCACCGAGCAGCTGGACTACACGCCCGCGCGCTTTTGCAAACGGCGCATCATCCGCCGGAAGTATGTGCGGCGTGACGAGCCGCACCAGCCTCCTGTCATCGCCAGTCTCGACACGCTGGCCGAGCGCAGCCTGGCGGCGCCCGGTCTTCTGGCGCAGATCATCGTGGCCAAATACTGTGATCATCTGCCGCTCTACCGGCAGGAGCAGATCTACCGCCTGCGCCACGGCATCGACATCCCTCGCCAAAGTCTGGCGCGCTGGCTGGGTCTGGCCGCGCAGTGGCTCGCCCCGCTGTATGAGCGCATCCACACCGGCGTCATGGCCGGAGGCCATGTGCAGACCGACGAGACGATGATCCAGTATCTGGATCACGGCCACGGGCAGACGAGGCAAGGTTACCTCTGGACGCTGAAGCAGCCCGGCGGAGACGCCGTGTTCGTGTGGCGCACCAGCCGTGCCGCCTCGTGCCTGCGCAGCATCCTTCCCGCAGACTTCACCGGCGTGATCGGCTGCGACGGCTACAGCGCCTATCAAAGCCACGCTGAGCACAGCGGCGGGCGTGTGCGCCTGGCCGCCTGCTGGGCCCATGTGCGGAGGAAGTTTGACGAGGCCAAAGAGTCTTCTCCGCAGCGTGCCGGCATCACGCTTTTGCTCATCCAGCGGCTATACCAGGTGGAGAAGCGCCTGCGTGAAAAAGAGACAGGAGCGAAGCTGCGGCAGGTGGCACGGGCTTCTCGAAGCCGGATGATCGTGGAGCGCATCGGCAAGCTTTTACGGCGCTGGCATAAGCAGCACGTGTTCCTGCCGCAAAGCCTCATGGGCAAGGCGGTGGCCTACACGCTGACCTTGTGGCCGCACCTGCAAGAGTTCCTGGAGGACGGACGGGTGGAGATCGACAACAACCAGGTGGAAAATGCGATCCGCCCCACGGCCATCGGCAAGAAGAACTGGCTGTTCATCGGCGAGGCGGATGCTGGCCAGACCAGCGCGATCCTGTTCACGATCATCGAGGCCTGCCGCAGGCGGCAGATCGATCCCTGGGAGTATCTACGAGATGTGCTCGCGCGCCTGCCGACCATGACCAACCGTCAGATCGAGGAGGTCATGCCAGATGCCTGGGCCAAGGCCCGCAGCACTGGCGGAGGATCAGCGCCATCATCATCGGTCCGGCACCACAACGCCCGCCGTCAAGCCGCAGCATAAGGTGCTATCCGTGACGCTTACTCTGGAGCCAGCTCAAGAGCGCCTTCCACGGCGGCTGCCGCAGGCTCCGCTCCTGGCACTGGACAGGTCGCGAGGAGATCGAGCACGAAGGCTCCACCTACTGGACCATTCCGGGCTATTCCTTCGGCGTCACCTCCACCGCTATTGTGAACCGCTTCCGCCCGCCCTCTCGCTACAAGGCCAGGAACCTGGATCACTTCAGGCTCATCTGCCATGCGGAGGGATTTGTCGAAGCGGTCAGAAGAGGGATAAGCAGTGGGGTGATTTGATCAATTGTTAGGCTTGGCGAAGGGGCCGTTGCTCAACATTGTCTACACTCAACGCCCGCCCATAATTTTGGATTATTCCACCTTGGCTAAAGCAGCAACCTCAGCAAAAAAATCAAATGGGGCCATTAATGGCTTGGTAAGCTTATTCTTGAGTTCGGGGATGAGACGCTCAATCTCTTCCTTATCTTTGCCCTTGATGATACTTCGCGCATCAATCAACCAAAGCATCCTGGTTTGTTGAGAGGACTTTTTCACAAGATCTTCAAACGAGGTGTCACCCCCATCTAACGGCTCATAACCACTAACTAATATTCGTAAACCTCCGTCAGATGGAATGATCAGCGCCCCAGCAACATCTCGCACTAACACTTTAACTATCTTGTCACGGGTAATGCTGGGATCATCAGGTAATTCGCCAGGCACAGCCGACACAATGTCAAACCTTTGACTGTCAGGATGGCGGTGCAAGACAACAGCCTCATCATCGAACAAATAAATGACCTCGGTCTTACCGTCAGAGGATATGTGGTGACGCTTGTTTAGGTCGGCACAAAAAGCGCAACCGACCAACATTATACTGAGCAATATTTTACTTGTACTCATTGCTAGATTGATAATTGCCCGCAGCCGTTTGTATGACCGCCGTTGATTGAAAGGATGTCTGGCTAAAATTAATAGGCCCAGAGGTAATATCAAACGGCTTTCCTCCTGGCACACGAGACATTAGGAGGGTTTTAAGCTGGCCTGTCTGACTGCGCCCTTGATAAGGCCCATTATCCACTCCTGCGATCATATCATTGATGGCTCTCGCGGACTCCACGTCATCTGTGTTAAAATCATACGTATCTTTAATCGTGAAGGAACCTGAAGCCTTCCATACAAGATTCATTTTGCCATCCTTGCCTTTAACCAATTGACTGGTGATCGTGGCATCAACATTTGCTGTAAATGTGCCAAGAGTACCTGTGGTATCCGCGCCTGCCAACACAGGCCCACTAAAGGCCCACTCCCCTCTATTTGCAGAAGTATTCTTTTTAAGCGCTTCCATGAATTCCGGGGAACGCTGCAAACTCAAACTCACACCAGCCTCATAAACTTCCTTTGCGGTCATCTCGATAGAGCCCTGCTTTTTATCATTTGTCCCAAGGTAAGTGTCCAACAAATCGAACTGTAGATGCTTGGTGAACCCCGCCTCTTCGGCGATCCAGTTGCGGACTCCTTTTATTCCGCCAGCTTGGTCCATTTTCTTCCTGATCTCAGTGTCGATACCTAGCTTTGCTGCCGGTAACCGCAAAACTTCGGGCAAAGGTGCTAGCTGTTTAATAGCCCTGGTCTTTTCCTGTTTTTGATCGGCTAAACCATGCGGATCCCAGGCGGTCCAGGGATTCTGCTTCACATAGGCATAGAGGTTGGGGCCGTCGACGAAGCCAGCGGGGTCTCTTGAGAGCCAGACGCCTGACTCCAGGTCGCGATACCGGAAGCCTTCGTTGAGCAGGCCGGTCGGGTCCTCGTCCTTGCTGTTGGCGCGCTGCTTGTCCGCGTTGGTGCCCGTCTCCTTCGTGCGCTTGCCAAAAGCCTCATAGCTGGCAGTCCAGGTCAGAGCTCCAGCGCTATCACTCTGCGCCACGATGTCTCCACGCCCATTGCTAAGGTTGTACTTCCACGTGCTGCCGCGCTTCGAGTGAAGCAGGCCTCCAACGCCACCTCCCATGTCTGGCCCCCGCAGATAGGTTACAGTAGGAACTGAGGCGTTGGTGATTGATGAGTTGCTGGTGCGAGCATATTCCGAAACGCTCAGTCCACCGCTGAACAACACAGCCGTGTGCTGCGATCCTGAATAGGTGCTGCGGCGACGCATGCGATAGTCATACTTGTATTCATGTTTCGTCGCATTGGGCAAGGTCACCATGCTGAGACGGTTCCAGTTATCCCATCTATACAATGTCGTCTGCGAGCCTTCACTCCTACTCTCTCGGTTGCCGTCAGCATCGTAGGTGTAATTGACCGCCACCAGCACTGGTCCCGTAGTGCCGGCAGTTGCACGCTTCACGCTGCTCGTGAGCTGGTTAGCGTGGTTGAAAGCATAGATCCAGTAGCCTGGCAGAACACCAGGATTTGCCCCTGTTCCCAGAACCACATCCTTGCCGGTGCGGTTGTTCACCGCATCGTAGTGATAAGTGGTGGTGACATTCGCCACCCCGCTGTCCCCGATGACTTCCGTCTTTAAACGGCCGTTCTCATCATACGTCATCACGGTAGAGCGGCTGCGGGCTGGCTGTGTGCCCGAAGCATACCAATTCTCCGTCTGGGACGTGACATTGCCAGCATCATCATGAGACCAGGTGAAGCTCGCGAGCAGTGCCGTGCTGCTTGCCGCTTTGAACAGCTTGCGAACACTGAGCCGCCCGTTCTCGTCATAGGTATTGATGGCGGTATTGACAGGCGTCTCGCCCGTAGTCGTTTTTATAACCGTCACCATTTTCACAGCGCGCCCTGCCAGATCGTAGCCATACTTTGTCTGACGATCATCTGTCACGACCGCCGTGGCATTGTCATCTTTTATGGCGACAGGACGATTTCGTGCATCGTAGTCGGTTGTGACCGTTCGCGGAACAGTTCCTGCTGCAAGGTAGGCATGTGTGCGATTGCTTGCCAGATCGTATATGTATTTGTGCTCACGCCCGTAACTCTTCTCCGAGGTCACTCGTCCGATCTTGTCGTAGTCATATTCGGCCACAACGCCCGGCTCGGCCACAACGCCCGGCACGGTGCCTGCTTCTAGTTTATTAGCACCGCTGACTTTGCTCACGTCGACCACCTTATCAAGACGCCCATTAGTTAAGTCGTAGGTGGATGATGAGCGCATCGTAACATCGGCCGGCTGTGTCGCTGGGGGCGGCGCGTCCGCCTTCACCACGCCTGAAATAGCTGACTTGTCTGTCAAACGACCTGCCAAGTCATAAGTGAATAATGTCTCCACAGACCTGGCATTCTTCTCCTTGGTTTTCCGGTCCAACTCATAAATGTTTTCCAACGTGTCCGCGTTTGCAAAGGTCTGCTTTTCCAGACGGTTGAGCGAATCATAGCGGAAAGTCACGTTGTATGGCGAACCGGAATAGCCCGTCAGGGATGTATCCGCACTCCACTGCTCTGCCCAGCTATACGCGTCAGACGGCCCCCAAGCCATGTCAGCTCTTCCATCAATCAAAAGAATGCGGTTGCCGTTCTTGTCATAGGCAAACTTGGTTTTGTTCCCGCTTGGATCGGCAGTGACCACCAACCGGCCGAAGGCATCATAAACATTTGTCACGGTCTGTGACAGCGGATTGGTCTGCGTCAGAACTTGGCCGCCTGCGTCATAAGTGAAACTGGTGGGCTTGTCCTTGGCATCGTAGGTGCGCACCACACGTCCGGCAGCGTCATACAACGTCCTGGTCTCATACCCCAAGGGATCCGTCACCTTCACGGGGCGTCCCATCACATCATACTCAGTTTTCACGACAGCTGACACAGGGGTTGTGTTGTCGGGAGTGGTCATGTCGCCTACCGCAACGGGAGCCTTTGGAAACACGACTTTGACGGCGCGGTTGCGCCTGTCATAGTGTGTAAGTGTGACGCGTCCGAGCGGGTCTGTGACCTTCACTGGATTTCCCACGGCATCATACCCCACCTCGCTCACAGGATAAGAAGCAGGCAAGCCTACAGCCGCAACATTATCGAACCTCGTCTTGATGGGGAGGCCTGCGGTGTCGTAATAAGTCAATGTTTCAGCCCCTGCCTTGTCAATCTGGCGCCAAGGCTTGCCATGGGGAGTATAGTAAATTTCTTCCGTCTTGAGGTTAGGCCAGGCGCCCTTGATGTCCGGCAGAACGGTCTTGGTCAGATTGCCCTGCGCATCATACTCCATCTGCGTCACAAAAACAGTGTCTGTGGCGCTTTTTTGGGTCATTCTTCCGTTGGTATAGGGGAGCGGATTCCACTCGGGAGGAGCGGCACTGGTGACTGAAGTGACCTGACCGTTCTTGTTGTAGGTGCTATGGACAACATTGTAGTCAGGCCTTGTGGTCTTGATACACCGATAGAGACCGTCATACTCATAGGACGTGGTCTTTAACATCGGATCAGTGACCTGCACTGGTTTGAAACCTGACGTGTCAAACACCGTGCCCCCGGCTTCCTTGCCATTGTTTATCCAAGCGAGTTTGTAGTCATAAGTTGTGACAAGCTGGGCAGCTCCGATCACTGATCCATCCAGATCACCATCCTCCGCATTCACAATCACTTGGGTCGGACGTCCGAGAACATCGTAGAGACGCAGTGTTCGTATTCCACGAGCATCAATTTCAAGCACTGGCTGATTGAGGCTATTATACAGAGCTACCTCAGTTACTAGGTCACCATCATAGCTGGGACATCCCGCCGCATCATGACTGACAGTCGTGTACCGAATGTCTGGAAGCCCATTACGATTGAGATCGACGGTCGTTGAAGTCCTGCGGTTTAGGATGTCGTAGGTGTGGAAGGTGAAGATGCCCTCCTCGTTCTGCTCACGCCGCAAGTTGCCGTGCGCATCATAGGATAACTCTCGGGTAGCTCCATCCGGGTGAATCACCCTGGTGAGACGGTTCTGACTATCATACTCAAAAGCGGTCGTCATCCCGCGGGCATCCGTGACTGAGCGTTTGTTGCCGCAGAAGTCGCTGATGGTTTTGGTCGCCGATTCTTTTCCATCGATGGTCTGTTTCTCCGTCAGCATCCGCCACCAGCCCGTGACAGAAGTATTGGTGCCAGGTGATAGAGTCTTGGTGATGACCGGACTGACATCCAGATTGGGCACTGTCGTTCCATTGCGGCTTCCAGCGCGGGCATCGAGTGTTTCTGACGTCATCATGCCCGGCAGAGTCGTGGTGTTGTAATCCCAGCTCTTGAAATGGCCGCCATGCACGCCGGAAGCTCCCGTGAGTGTCTCCGAAATCCGAAGGCCCTTCTTGGCTCCTGTGCCAAGCGCATAACTGGTGACATTGCCTTCAGCATCCGTCGTGCTAGTCAAGATGCGGGTCTCGGCATCATATGTGAACAACTTGTCGTTCCAGGCAGTTCTGGCGGCGTTGGTGTAATTGCGTTCCTTCAAGGGGTCGTCAAAGCCATCAGTACCGTAGAAGAACTCGATGACACGGCCCGTGCGGTCTATGATCTCCTTCAAAGCCATGGAGTGATCTGGATCGAACTTGAACGTTTCCCTTCGCTCGCTGGCCGGTTCCCCGCTGACCGCCGGAGCAGTGATTTCCATGGTCTTAAACGCATACGTAACCGCATGAGGAGACTCAGTAGCCTCCACAAGGCCGGTTGGGGACAATGCCACGGCATCTTTAAATGCGTATTGGTACACCCGGCTTTGTCCTTGCCCAGTCCAACTGACCGTCGTCGTGAAATCATTCATCGCGGCCATAAAGTTGCCGCCTGTAGGCTTGATCTCGCGGGTGGTCGCGAGCTCGGTACGTCCCATGTTACCCGGCAACCTGACAGAGGCCAGATTCATCGGCAAACCATGCTGCTGCTTAAGGGCTGTCCCAGTCCACATGAACACGTCGTCATTTAGAGTGTGTGCAAAAATGTATGTTCCACCGTTCTCATCGACGATTTCGGACAACTCAAGATGATGGTAGTCAGTTGCATTGTTCTCATCTATGACCGCCTCAACATAACGGTCGTATCGGTATTGGGTCACGGAAGCCTCACCTCCTTTGCTAACCTTCGTCAGCACTGTGCTATCGAAACCCTTCGCAAATCCAGGGTTCACATCCCTCACGTTCCCTGAATTATTCAGAGACTCGTAAATGTAGTCAATGATGTTACCGTTAGGATCCTGGACTTTAAGGACTCGCCCTCCTTCCTGATTTATTTTAATCTCGTGCCCTGGGCGCTTGGGGTCATAAATGCGCTTGGGGATGAGGCTTGCGGAGATCTGATACATCTCAGGATACTCATATTTCAACTCGTTACCAAGCCGATCGACAACACTTGTTAGGCGGGCGTAAGTGTAGGCTGTCGAGCCTTCGGATGGCTTGAGTCGATCATCCCCCAAACATTGGTGCAACCAGTTTGGTTTTACCATGGTGTAAGTGCACACCGTGCCAAATTTTTTGACCAGCTTGATGGAATTGAAGGAAGGCAAATAGTCGACGTAGGTGGATGCATTGAACGCTGGCGGAGTGCGCTGAGCCGTGAATGTATTCATTCGCGTTTTCACATCACGGTGTTCCTGACGGTCATGATGCCAAGTGCCGCCCTGCCCCCATGAATCCGCTCCAATAAGGTAGAAGGTGCTGGAAGTGCCATCCTCGTCCACCACCTCGGCCTTGCCTCCATTCTCAAACCTCACGTAGGAGCAAAGATTGGAGGACCATCCAGGCCCAAACGGTTGATTCTTGCGCTCATCGGGGCGGAGCCCGGAACGGTTGTTCCAGGAATCTGACGTCAGATGCCGCCTCACGGTCAAAGGAATGAGACTGCCGGGAGCTTCCACATACACATCACTCGTCGAATGCCTCAACTGGCCAAGAAACGGATCAATGTGCGTCTCTTCTGGATTCTCACCATTCTCAGACTGCACCTGTGGCTTGGCGTCAGGCATGGGGGTGCCGTTGAGACCAACCTTCCTGTAACGCGTGCCAGCAGCATCGCTTAATGACAAAGGTACCGGCTCTGGTGGCGGAGGCTCTGGCGGGTGGAACTCAATGGTTATGGACTCACCGTAGGGTGCTGGACCGCCAATTAAATTTGATTCGCGCTTGCCATTGGAAATCTCCATCTCCGTGACATAGGATAGAGGGGGCAACCCTTCGCCATTACGGGTGGTCGTGACGGTTGCGCTCCCCTTAATCGTATCTTCCCCGTGAGGCAGATTGGCTGTGATTCTAAGCCTCATGTAGGCATGACCACGCGCTTGATCCTCTTCACCCGAGCAGGATGAACCTGGGTTTGTCATCCAACCAGACATCCCTCCGCCTCCAACATATCTCGTATGGCACACCCATTCGGCCATATGCTCATATGCGTTTGCCAGCTCGTCAGGATCGTCGATGTCCTTTACCTCAGAGCCATTCCAAGTATAATATACTTCCATTCCGCCACCGGCATCGTTCTGCCAAGTGAAACGATCAGCGGTTCCATGATGACATGCGCATTTGGCGCCTTGCTGCTCCCCTTCTTCCCCTGTCGGCTGACAAAAATCGTATTCGGGACTAGATTGGGTTGCCACAGGTCCCGGAGTCAAATCTGAGTGCGTGATCCAGCCAGCACTGCTTGACAAGTCTATGCCGTCACTATTCCTCATTCGGTTTTCGAATGTCTGGACGCGAGGCGTCAGACTTCCATTGTCACCCTTCGTGGCTCCGTCCCACATGGTAAATCCCCAGCTGCTTCCAGGACTCAAATTCCCAGGCAGCACAGGGACATAAGGCGGCGGATTTTTTGAAAAATCCAAGGGATCTGCGGCCTCATTCGGCGCAGAGACATCCTCCACATAGTCACGAATTCTGGGGTGTCTCCACGTCTGGTACTCGCGGAGATTCTCAAGCGTGTCTCCATCCACGTCCTCGGCCGCATTTGCAGGATTTCTGACATCCAGAAAATAGCGATGTTCCCACAAGTCAGGCATCCCATCTCCATCTGCATCGTGGGGACTGAGAGGCTGCGTCCAACTCTTGCCGCGGTTTTGGTTGATCCAAAGCAAGTCAGCAACAGCACCGTTGGTCGTCGGATCGAAGGGATCGAGCCGGTATGTGAACTCCTCAAAATTGAGAATTCCGTCTTCATCGTCATCCTGAACAGAGTCATCAAACCAGTGCTTGTTCAGGCCAGATTCATCCTCTTCCACATTCGTCATTCCATCGCGATCGAAATCATAAGCTTGTAGATTGCCGTCGAGTCGCGTGCCGTTTTGATATTCCTGCAAATTTGTAACCGAGTCTGCATCCAGATCTCCTCCGGCGTCCCCCGCGTAGTGGGCGTTCATCGCTCCAACATAAAAGTTCTCGATGGAATTAGGAATGCCGTCATTGTCGGAGTCCTGCGAAAGGTTTGCCATCACGAAGTCTGAGTACAGATTATGCACAGAATGAGTCTTCGTGGGATCCAGGTGCATGCCTCCAATGACAAGGCTGGCAAAGACAACCAACTCCTCATAGTCAGTCAGGCCGTCTCCGTCGGTATCAGGAGTGAGCGGCTTCGTGCCATAGGTGATTTCCTCTTTGTCATTCAACCCGTCACCATCAGTGTCCTTGGCGTATGGGCTGGTACCATGGGGCGCCTCCTGCTCTTGGTTTAGCCCGTCATCATCCCAATCCGACCAGAGCAAAGGATCCGAGTCGTGCGTGTCGATGGCGTCATTGCGCCCATCGCCATCAGAGTCTTGGTCACGGTCACTGAGACCGTCACGGTTCCAGTCATCCCAAAGAAGCGCGTTCCCCGGATCAGAGTCTTGGCTGTCAGGATACCCATCACCATCGCTGTCGGGAGGAGGCTCGGATTCGTCGTTGATACCATTGTTGTTCCAGTCGCTCCACCAGGAGGGATTGCTGGGGTGGGAGTCGCTGCTGTCGGGACGACCGTCGCCGTCGCCGTCAGGTGGAAGCTCGTTATAACCATCACCGTCCCAGTCGCTCCACAAGGTTGGATCGCTCGGGTGCGTGTCGATCCCGTCATGGTAGCCGTCCCCGTCGCTGTCTGGCGGCTCGCTGCCGTCATTGTAGCCATCACCGTTGAAGTCGACCCACAAGGCAGGATTGCCTGGGTGCGAGTCGACTCCATCATGGTAGCCGTCCCCGTCGCTATCGGGCTCCATGCCATCATTGTAACCGTCATTGTTCCAGTCGATCCACAAAGCAGTATTACCGGGGTGTGAGTCAATCCCGTCGTGGTAACCATCGCCATCACTGTCGGGCTCCATGCCATCATTGTAACCGTCATTGTTCCAGTCGATCCACAAAGCAGTATTACCGGGGTGCGAGTCAATCCCGTCGTGGTAGCCATCTCCATCACTATCGGGCTCCATGCCATCATTATAACCATCACCATTCCAGTCGATCCACAAAGCCGCATCACTGGGGTGTGAGTCCACTCCATCATGGTAGCCGTCTCCGTCGCTGTCTGGCGGCTCGCTGCCGTCATTATAACCATCACCGTTGAAGTCGATCCACAAGGCTGGGTTGGTCGGGTGAGAGTCAACTCCGTCATGGTAGCTGTCTCCGTCGCTGTCTGGCGGCTCGCTGCCGTCATTGTAGCCGTCATTGTTGAAGTCGATCCATAAGACTGGATCGTTCGGATGAGAGTCGACTCCGTCGTGGTAGCCGTCATAATCGCTGTCTGGTGGCGGCTCAGATCCATCATTATAACCATCACCGTTGAAGTCGATCCATAAGGCTGGATCGCTCGGATGAGAGTCCGCTCCGTCGTGGTAGCCATCTCCATCGCTATCTGGTGGCGGCTCAGATCCATCATTATAACCATCACCGTTGAAGTCGATCCACAAGGCTGGGTTGGTCGGATGAGAGTCGACTCCGTCATGGTAGCCGTCTCCGTCGCTGTCTGGCGGCTCGCTGCCGTCATTGTAACCGTCATTGTTGAAGTCGGTCCACAAGACTGGATCGTTCGGGTGAGAGTCGATTCCGTCAGCGTAGCCGTCATAATCGCCGTCTGGTGGCGGCTCAGACCCGTCATTGTAGCCGTCACCATTGAAGTCGATCCATAAGGCTGGGTCGCTCGGATGAGAGTCCACTCCGTCGTGGTAGCCATCTCCATCGCTATCTGGTGGCGGCTCAGATCCATCATTATAGCCGTCGTTATTAAAGTCGATCCACAAGGCAGGATTGCTTGTGTGAGAGTCAACTCCGTCATGGTAGCCGTCTCCGTCGCTGTCAGCTGGCAGTTCGCCGCCGTCGTTGTAGCCGTCGATGTTCCAGTCAGTGAACAGGGTGCTGTTAAATGGGTGCGAATCTTGGGGGTTGTGGAAAGTGTCGCCATCCCAGTCATAGTAACTGTGACCACCGCCAGCGAGACTATAATTCACCGCATAATAGCTATAATATTCATCATAGTCACTGTAGCCATCTGCGTCTGTGTCCCATGTTGTGGGGTTGTAACCAGCAAGAGGGCCGCCTAAAAGGTCGACTTCATTTCCGTCCGTAATGCCATCGTAATCTGTGTCTGGGTTATAAGGATCTGTCCCCCAGACAAGCTCACGTGCATCGACCATCCCATCTGAATCGCTATCTGCTGAATCATAAACCCATGATCGTTCATCGAACTCATGGATCTGATTAGCATTCCAGTCCTCGTACTGGCGGGTCTCAATTACATTGCCTTCTCCATCCAATACATCGTACGATAGAATATCTATACCGTTCGCTGGCGACAGGGCCAATGAAGCTATTAAGATAAAATGGATAAACTGGGCTCGCTGAGACAATTTACGCATTACTTCCAGCGGACTTGACCTTTGGAGTTGCATTTTTTGGTTTACGTTTATGGCCATGGAATTAACCGTCTCGTTGCAAATGATCGACACAACATCAAGGATGAATATCGGAAAAATTGAGACTGTTCATTAAACACACGCCTTTTGATATTAGACAAGACCCGCAACTAAAGCTCTTGATGACTTCAGAATTTATCTATTCCAGGATCATCAGCGAACCCGTGGCCTGCCCCCTGAAAGTGGGACAGGTATAAAATGTAGTTCTGGCTCCGAAACC
>PJQF01000348.1_pt1 | contig 13618 bp, 6 predicted proteins | sample 1503741 | NCBI WGS metagenome assembly PJQF01 (sample SAMN07775949, study PRJNA414020) | Biofilm metagenome, whole genome shotgun sequencing project. | isolation source: biomolecule (vanillin) treated reverse osmosis membrane biofilm | place: India: Nagpur | collected 2017-03-21 | reverse complement strand
GGCGGTGTCGCGCCTGAGCGCTTGCCACCGCACTCCGGGACGCTTCGCGACTTCGCCGCCTCACACCCGCTGCCCCATCTCCGCCAACTTCTTCGCTCCTTCACTCCACGCCACCTCATGCGGCAGTCGCTTCGACTTCGCCGCGAGCGCGGCCACCACACCCGCCGCCTCGCCCATCGCGACGGAGTTTCCCGTCACGCGATAGCTTGCATGGGCGATGAAGTCACCGCTGATGCAGCGGCCCGCCATCATCAATCCATCCACATCCTTCGCGATCAAGGCGCGCAGCGGGATGTCATAGGGCTTCATCTTGAAGTCACCGTTGTTGATGGGCTTGGACTTGTTCGTCTCCTTCGAGTCCGCATGGATGTCCACGCCGAAGGTCACGCGTGCCACCGCATCCTCCTGCCGCGCACCCTCGATCAAATCCTGCCGCGTCATGGTGTAGCGACCATGGATACGGCGGCCGTCACGCACGCCGATCTGCTCCGCCGTGGCAGCGATCTGCAGACCTTCCCAAACACCACCGAGCTTCCTGAGCGCACGCATCACGCGGAACACTTCGGCACGTGAGCGCACCGTCGCTTCGCTGATGGCGGCGGCATCCCAGGGCTTGATGCCATACTCATGGTTAAGCATGAGCATCACCAGATCATCCCTGACCGGAAAGATGGTTGGGTGACCATAGGAGGTCTCGATGCCCGCGCGCTTGAGCTCTTGCTTGAAGGCTTCCACACAGGTGAGATGCCCGCCTGGGCCGTTGAACTCATCGGTGCCATTGAAGGACGTGAACTGCGCGATGGCCTTCGCATCCTTCACGACGGCGAGCGCATTCATCGTCATCGGCTGGCAGGGACATTCCTTGGCCTGGCCCACATCCCAGCCGCATCCTGCTTGAGCTCCGAGATCGCCATCTCCGGTGGTGTCGATGAAGATCGGTGCACGCCAGGCTTGACGACCGGCCTTTGAGTCCGTAATGATGGTGCGCAGTCTGTTTCCTTCACGGAACGCTGCGGAGACACGCGTATGCATTTGAAATTTCACGCCTGCCTCCACACACATCTCCTCTAGCAGCACTTTCATTTCTTCCGGCTCATAGACAAAGCGGCTCGGATTCTGGTTTCGTCGGGCATCCCGTTCATCCAGACGCTTTGTGAGTTCACGCGTGAGTCCCGGTTTGTCGAAATCAAAGATGTAGGTCAGCAGTCCTGCTGTCCACACGCCGCCGAGGCAACCATGCACCTCAAACAACCGTGTGCGTGCGCCAGCACGTGCCGCTGTGATGGCGGCGGCGATCCCCGCGGGTCCCGCGCCACACACGATCACATCCGCATCATCATTCAGCTCCAGTTTCTGCGCAGGCTCTTCGAAGTAATGTTCGTTCGCCACGTCCGCAGGCGCGGCTTTCAGGCCGGACACAGCCGTGCCGGCGAGCGCAGAATGGAGGAAGGAACGACGGTTGAGGGAAGGTGCAGCCATGCCTCAACAAAGCCACGCGGCGCCCGCATGCCAGCACGAGATGTGGAAAATCAAGCTAGAACCAACCTAACATAAACCATTCACTGACACAGTACTGGATGCGCAACGCCCCTGGCAGTGTCATACTTCCAACCATACATATTATGGAACAAACCATTCTCCGACTGCTCGGGCACCCCGATTATACGCCGTCGAACGTCCCGCAGTTGATCCGTCTCCTTGAGCTTCAGCCGGGCCAGCAGCAAGAACTCCAGCACCACCTCAAGAGCATGGTGCAGCGCGGCCTCATCGTAAGAACAAAGGGCAACCGCTTCATCGTCTCCAGCGAGGCCGACCTCATCCCTGGCGTGATTCAGATCACCCGTGGTGGCCGTGGCTTTGTGCAGCCAGACATGCCCGGCATTGGCGAGATCGGCATCCCCGAAAGCGCCACGGACACCGCGCTCCACGGCGACCGTGTGCTCGTCCGTCTCGATGTCCGCCCGCGCGGCTTTTTGAAGAAGGACAGTCCTCAGGATCAAACCGGCGCTGTTGTGCGCATCCTCGAGAGAGGTCGCAAGCAGTTCGTCGGCACGCTGAACAAGGGACGGCAGTTCCTCTTCGTCACCCCGGATGATCCGCGCCTTCCCAGCGCTGTGCATGTGCCGCCACCACGCGATGTCGGCCGCCAGGCCAATGTCGGTGACAAGGTCGTCGTGGAGATTCTCGAATGGGAATCCCGCCACGTGCCACCGGAAGGTGAGATCATCGAAGTGCTCGGCTCGCCCGATGCCGAGGGCGTGGACATGCTCTCCGTGATCCGTCACTACGATCTCAATCTGCACTTCCCGAAGAATGTGCTCGCCGAGGCGAACGCCATCGCAAGATCACGGCCTGACAACCAGCCGAGCGCTGAAGAATGCCGTGATCGGGTGGATTGCCGCTCCCACAATGTGATCACCATTGACCCCGATGATGCCCGGGACTTTGATGATGCCATCTGCCTGCAACGGCAGGGCCGCGACTGGCGCCTGTGGGTGCACATCGCCGATGTCTCACACTACGTGAAGCCCGGCAGCCCGCTGGACATCGAGGCGAAGAAGCGGGGCAACTCGACCTACCTCGTGGATCGTGTGATCCCGATGCTGCCTGAAGCCTTGAGCAATGAGCTCTGCTCGCTGAAGCCAGGCATCGACCGCTTAACCAAATGCGTGGAATTCGTGCTGAGTGATGCTGGCAAGGTCATCAGCTCGAAATTCTACCCATCCGTGATTCACTCGAAGCGCCGCTTCACCTACAAGGAAGCCTTTGCCGCGCTGCAACGTCCGCCTCAGGGCGAGATCGAACAGATGCTGCATGATGCGAATGCCATGGCGCAGAAGATTCGTGAGCATCGCTTCGCCAATGGTTCTCTGGATCTCGACTTTCCGGAGAACAAGATCCGCCTGGATGAAACGGGCAAGGTCATCCGCATCGAACGCATCGAGAACGACATCTCACACCAGTTGATCGAGGAGTACATGCTGCTCGCGAATGAAGCTGTGGCTGGTCGTTTGATGCAACTCGACATCCCTGCGGTGTATCGTGTGCATGAGTCACCGAAGGAGAAGCGCCTGAATGACTACCGCGAGGATGTGCTCAGCCACCGCATCCAGTGCGGCGACCTGAACCATCGCCCGGAAGTGCAGAAGCTACTCGCGAAGCTGGGCACCCTGCCCATTGGCGATGCGCTGAAGATCGGCTTCCTGAAGTCCATGATGCGCGCCCGCTATGCGGTCGAGCCACTCGGGCACTACGGCCTGGCCAAGAAGAAGTACACACACTTCACCTCTCCGATCCGCCGTTATGCGGATCTCGTCGTCCATCGTGCGCTCTTTGACAAGGTGCCTCTGCAAGTCAGCGTGGCCAAGGAAATCGCCGAGCATATCAGCCTGACGGAGAAGAACAGCTCAGATGCCGAACGCGACAGCAAGGAGGTGAAACTCTACGCCTATCTCGAGTCCCAGATGAGTGAGAAGAAGCCGCAAGCCTATTCCGCTCTGGTGACGGATGTGCGGAACTTCGGCTTCTTCGTGGATGTGGCGGATCTGGGCATGAGTGGTCTCGTGCCGCTCTCCGCCATTCCGGATGACTTCTTCACGCTCGATCAATCGCGCGGTCATCTCGTGGGTCGTCACACACGCCGCATCATCAAGCTCGGCGATCGTGTGACCGTGCAGATCTACCGCCTGGACCGCTTGAAAAAGCAGGTGGATTTCAGCCTCACGAATCGCCGGCCGACATCCTACGATGCGCCGCCATCGCGATACTCCCAGCCTTCGGCCCGCCTTGATCAATCACCGGTTAGGCGTGAGCCAGCTCCTGCGAAGTCTGACTTACGCGAGAAGCGTGGGGGCAAATCCAGGAGACCTGCACCTCCTGGGAGATTTGATGGCCCGCCCACAAGGTCAGAAGCTCCAGCCAGAAAATTTGGCAAAAGCCGCCATTCAGGCCCGTCCACCTCAGCCTCTCCAAGCGAACCCGACAAGCCCAAGAAACCCGGCTTCTATGAGAAGGCACCCTTCGGCAAATCCAAAGACAAACCCAAGAAAAAGACTGGGAAGCGCCACGGCAAGTAATGCTGCTGACACGCACTGAACGCGCCATCAAAAAGTCTTCAAGCCAGGAGGCGATCCCCCGCCGCCCTGATAGGTGGCCGCAGATGGAGTGCCTCCTCGTAAACGCTGGAAGAAAGAAGGCTTCGGCTGCTGCTGTGCAGGGGCTGACATCTGAGCTGGCTGGGCAGGATAACTCGGCGCTCCATAGACCTGCTGCTGCGACGTGGGGTAGTAGGGCTGCTGGGCCACTAGCTGCTGCTGGGGCTGTGAATAGGCCTGCTGCTGCGGATAGTACGACTGCTGCTGTGCATATCCTTGCTGGGGCTGCGGGTGGTACTGCTGCACTGGGTAGCTGCTCTGGCGTGCATAGCTCTGCTGCTGGCTGTATCCGGTGGTCGCATAATTGGTTTGGGGCACCTTGTAGGCCACCACTTTCACCTGGGCGAGCTGCATGCGTGGCATGCCGATGGCCTGCGCGGCAGCGCTGGAGAGATTGATCACGCGCCCCGGATAGTAGGGGAATCGGTCTGTCACCACCGCCTTCACGCTTTGCTTGGTGTAAAGGTTTTTCACCGTGACCTCGGTTCCAAAGGGCAGGGTGTTATGCGCTGCGCTGTAGTAGTTCGGATAATAGACCTGGCCGGATGAGGTCATTCGTCCGATGTAACTGTCAGCAATATGAGATGCCCAGCCCTGCTCTTGATAGACAGGCGTCTGGCAGCCAACTAGCGCCAGGGCAGAAAGTAGAACCGCAACGAACCGGGAGAACATCATGCTAGCGTATCTTACACGAATCTTACCCAGAGAGGAGAAATTTTTTACACCCGCGTCATTTCTTGAATGAAAACTTCATCAGGCTTTCCTCCGGAAGCAGCGAGTGGAAGGCTCTGTGAGCCATCCCTCTTCCAGGGCGACCTCACCTTGCGTCGGCTGCTCATTCCCCATCCGGGCAACAGAGACCCCGCCTGCGGCAGATCGCCGCGCCATGGAATGCTTTCAGACAATTCGTCAAAGTGGGCACATCACCGGGATGCACGCTGTCCTGGTCATCACGGACGGTAGATGCGCGCCTTGCCTGTGTAGGCATCGATCTGGATGCAATAATAGTTCGGAGGCGGGATCGTGCCTGAGCCAACAAACTGGCTCTCCACGAGGGTGAAAAAGCTATTGGCCAGAGGCGGGATCGTGTAGGCCAGAGCGGCTGCAATCTGGTTCTCGCCAGGATTATCTGCGGTCAGCAGACGGCAGCTGCCATCTGGATAATAACGCAGGGCTGCGTACTTCACATCATCCCCGTCACCACCTGTGCCAGGCACAAAAACAAACTGCCCGCCAATGGCCCCGCGCCTTTGCACGGCAGCCGTCTGCAACAAGGGTGAAAGCTCATTTTCCGGTGCCAGCACCACCCCTGTCTCAAGGTAGTAAGGCTCGGAGATCGGACGTGGGTCCTCGCCGCCTGGTGTCTCCACCACCTGATAGGCATAGAACAACTCTGCCGTGGGCTTGTCAGCGCTGGGGTTGGCGTATTTGTAGAAGCGCATCTCCACTTCCTTGCTGCGCGCGATGGCCTCTTGCTGGGCCAGGCTGAGACGGTTCAGCAGACTGTCCCCTGCGGAACTAAGCCGGGTGGAACGGATGACATCCACCAAGGTGGGCGTGGCCAGGGCGATGAGCAGCGCGATGATGCCCACCACGGTGAGCAGTTCGACAAGGGTGAACGCTGCAGGTCTGGCGGCGCGGGAATGACTCTTCGATTGCATGGCAGATCGTGAAAAGATGAGATGAGGCAGCAGACGTCAGGATCAAGCGCTCCACTTGGCACCACGAAGCGCAATCGTGGAAGAGAAAACCCGGTAGTTGAGCTTCTGAGCCTGGAGAATCTTGACGATGTCTTGGACCTCCTTGTCGAGCTCGTGAGGATTGGCGAGATTGGGGTTGATCTCATCACCGAGGGGCGGTGTTGAGTTGCTGCCAGTGAGCTGCTCCAGACGCTCGGCGGATTTCTCATCAATGGCGATGAGCACGATCCTCATCAGCGGTGGCAGAAGATGCTGCATGGTGCCTTGATCACTGGAATCATACCGGTAGTTAGGAGCGATCTGGGTCGGGCCACTGACGCCTTCCTGCTCATTGTCATTCACAGGTTCACGGCGAGGGGAAAGAATGAGAGCCACGATGTTATCTGCCACCGGACGTGTGATGGGCACTGTGTTGGCGCTCGTGTTCGCCGCAGCTGCTCCGGCATTGGCAAACCAAGTGGAGGCGATGGCTCCATTGGGGGCATGGGCGGCGGCATAAATGGTATTTCTTTCCGCCGGCGGCGAATACTCCATCAGACGATACCTGTATTTGAAATCACTGGAGGGAATGAAATCTGGCACCCAGGCAGCGTCCGAGGAAAACTGCACAAAGTAACCGCGCGCGCAGAGAAGGCGATCCAGGCCGACAAGAGTGGGGTCATTCGAGACGCCAAGCGGAGCCTGGAAGAAGACCGCATGCCCCGGCATCATGATACTGCCACCACCTCCTGGGATCAGGAGGCTCGAAGGCCCGCAGCGGAAGTGAAGGTCTGACTTGCGAACGTAACTGCTTGGTGCTGCAGCAGAAACCCCACCTGCTGAGGCAAGGTAGTTGTTATCGTAATCAATGTAGGTGTTGAGCGTGGCCTGACTGATGTTGCGAGACAGGATGTCAAATGCCGTGCGCGCCTCCTTGAACTGGCTGACGCGGGCATTCGACGCGGACCATGATGACTGGACCTGGCCGATGACCTGCGCGCTGATGAGCAGGAGGATCGTCAAAACAGCGAGAGAAACCATGATCTCCACCAGGGAGAAAGCATGCACTCTCCGCGGACTGATCAAAAGGCGGGGATGAATTTTCATAGCAAGCATGGAAGAGGGGGGTGTTTCCAAAGCAGAGTGGATCAAGGCGCGAAGCGCTTCGATTCAATGATTCTGAAGCGGTAGTAGGAGTCGAGGGGTGGGTGATCCGTCAAACTCAATGGGTGCCCCTGAGTGAAGTCAGCCTTGGTACCCGTCAGATCTGCCATCTCAACATAACGCTCGAGCAAGAACGAACCGCGGAACTCACCCGTGATCTCGTCCTCACCTGGAACGAAGCCGTTGATGTTGCTGCCTCGGAGCGCCTTCTTGAGCGTCTGCGCACGCACATGAACACGGAAGGTGTTGGAGCGCGTGGTCAGCTTGGCATAGAGGTTGGAGTAGACGGACTCGCGGGTGTTGTCCCCCGTGCCGGCATGGCCGTTCCAGAAGTTTCTCATCGCCGTTTCACGGTCCGAAGCGCTGTCAAGCGAGTCGGCCCTCAAGTTCTCAGCGGGATCAGAATTGGCACCTTTAACCACAACGGCCTGATTGCCTGAGCCGACCCTGACATCACCGGCGTTACCATTGGTGATGATCCGGGAGGGAATCAGGTGCAACTCACAGATCTGCGAAGCAGAGCGGAACAGCCCGGAGCGGAAGTTGGCTGCTAGACCCTGATTGGCCGCGCCGCCACCAACTCCAGAGGGCCCGAAGCCTGTCTCGTTTCCACCAAAATTGAAGCGTTCCTCAAACTGGCGGAGTGTGCCGACCACGCGCTGGGAGGATGCCTTGTTCACCCACCACTGGCTGATGGCGGTGTTGTTTTCATTGTTGAGGCGGTCCACGACAATGGAGCGGTGCCACTTGGCTGCAGCCTGCCCGTTATAAGTAGACTCGTCATGGAAACGAGGTGCCGTGCGGCCAAAGGGACCGAAAGCTTCACGTACTCTACGGGCGCGGCTGAAATCCACATTGGGAAGAGCTGCGAAAAGCTCACCTTTCATCACCGCATGCAACGCCGTGGCCCGGCGGATGTGGGTGAACGGCAGCATCTGGTAGTTCATGTTCACCTTGCCAGCCGTGGACAGAGGCTCGCTGATGGCATAGGGCTCGACCACAGGCATCCAGAACAGATCAAGCAGGTAGTGGTCAGGCGGGGTGCTCTGCCCAGGATGACGAAGCAAGCTGCCGCTCATCTGGACGTGCGGGCGGAAGAGAAGGTTTGTCCATGCACCGTTACCACCATTGTTGGCGTCAGGTCCATTTCTATTGGAACTGAAAACACGGCTCGGCAGGGATCCCATCATCACGGGGGAGGAAACCATGCGGTTGGGTGTGAAGAACGAGCGCGCGCCAGCCGCGAAGGTGGCACCAAAAGAATTGGCAAGGAAATAAGAGGCGCGCCATTTCACAGACTGCGGCCAGTTGCTCCCCCTGAAGTCACCAACTGCGTAGTTCCCCTCGTCAGGCTTGTTGATGAACGTGCCCACACGCCCGCCCGGATCAGAATCATCAAAGTCATAATAACGCTGCGCCAGATAAGCTGGAGGCAGGCTGCCAGTGACGCTGTTTGGAGACGTCATGGTATTGTCACCACTATACGGGGCGTCCGGAGACTGGTTGGCGTTGATGTTGATGGTCTGAGGCAGGGCTCGCCTTGTGGGGTCCTCACCACCAGAGATCTGGATGTTGATGTTGCCGCTACGGTCAAAGCCCACCTCGGAACCAGCATTGTAGGAGGAGAAGTTGTGCGCCATGAAAGCCGCATCGTTATCCCATAGTGGATGTGGGGACCAGTCTGTGTCTGCGACTTGGTTTTTGACATAGATCAGGCGGGCGTCACCATGCCCAGGCTGCAGAGAACGCACGGTGTCAGACCCCACATGATTCGCCAGACGGTTGTATGGCTTGTCCTGGGTATCTGACTTGTAAGCAATACGGGAAAAACTCACCCTGCGGAAGTCTGATGAACTACCAGCCTGATTGTCATGCCGCAATGCATGCCTGTAGTTGTCGGTGTTGTCGAAGCCATAGATGAGAGCTCTCGTGCCAGGCATCCGCTGCCTGGTGGCTTCACTGCGGTCACTTGCCCCCGACGCAGCGGTGTCACCGTCACGGTTTAGAACTGATCCAGGAGGGCCAGTATCCGCCAAACGCCCGGGGATGAGAACTCCATCACCGCGCCACAAAGCTCCACCACGGTGGAAAGCCCACCAATGCGGAGCCTGGACAGTAGGATGTTTGTATTCGATGCCAGAGGCATCCAGCCACTGCTCCTGATGAGTAGGCTGGACCACCAGATCCGGGACAGGGGCACGGCCATCAGGGAACTTGAAGAAGATAGTCTGCACCGGCTGGGAGTTCAGGTAGTCGTGCGTGTTAAAGATCTCGATTTTGACCGAGCCATTCGCCCTGAACTGAAGATTCTTATCACTGAAAACCCGGACGAAGTTTGAGACCAGATCCATGTTCACCAGGCCGGCGTGGATGTTTCCTGTCACGGCGGATGTATACCCTTGATCTTGGGGCATGGAACCACGGGGAGGCAAGAATCGGTCACGAGAGAGGCGACGGAAGCTGCTGTAACCACCAACCTGCGGAGTGCCATCCACCTCATAGATGGGCCGAGAACTTTTCAAGATCACATCCTGCTGGGGGAAAAGCTGCTCATACCCACGGGTGCCCAGAGCTTCGATGCTTCCCAGCCTGTCTCCGCGCACCACCACTGTGAACTCGGGGAAAATCGACGTGTAGCCCACGGAAGGACAGAAGAACTCCAGGTGCAGCATGGCCTGGATCATCTTTTCGTTGACGGCCAGGGGTGCCGAGCCGGCAGCAAAAGAGTAATTCCAGTTTTCTCTCTGGAAGCCAGGGTGATTCCCCTGAAAAGTGCCCCGTGTTTCATCCTTGTCTTCTCCCCCTGTGCCATAAGCGCCATCTAGCGGTTGAGGCGGGTAGTTTGAATAATAGCGAGACTTGAGGAGATTCGGGATCCCCACATCTGGATCTCTCCAGAACTGACTTGTTGCATTATCAAAGACATAGTTCGGACCGTTAAACCCCTTGGGTTCGCTATGATTGATCTTGTAGACATCAACGATGTCCTCAACCCTGAGCGCTGTCCTACCACCAGATATGTATCCGCTTGCCACCCCGGCCTCCAGGATATTCAAATCAGTTTGAGGGATGCGGCTGTTGGTCTCTTCAACCATCGGGATCTCCGGGATTTTATAATGAACCTTGCCATCTTCTTTTTTGACAAACTCAGGATTTCTCCAGCTGTACATATCTGGCTGGCCGTCTGCCGTGCAGATGAACTGGATACCAATTTCGCTGATGCTGACTGAGCGCCCAAAGCCACGATAATTCTGGCCACCCGAGGTCCAGATGATTGGGGTCACCTGACCATGTCCTGGCAGCAATCGGTCATCAAAAGGATCGTTAATTCGCTGATTCTGCCGACCATTAGTGGTGTTGTTGGGATTGCGAGCAATGCCAGGGGTGAATGTCTTGGTGGCATTGAGGATGTTATCTCGCTGGATGTAGGTCCTCTCCCAGTTCACGGAATCACCAGAGCCATCGGTGACATAGGTCGGCCAGCTGTTGCGATCGTTCGGCGTCAGGAAGCTGTCATACAAATTGATGCAGCGGATGTAATCAAACATCTGCACGATGACCTGGCGGTAATTGTCCATCCCGAAAGCGCTACGCATCTTTGCCTTGAAGGTGTTTCCGGCGCCACTGATGGCTGTTTCAGCAGGGAAAACAGCGTCCGCCAGGATCTTGTCCAGCATGTCCAGGAGAGCCTTGTTGCGCGGGATGTTGTTGATGTCGCTAAACGGATCACGGGAATTGAAGCGCTGGAAGATGTACTGATTGTTGCTGGTGGGCGTGCCGAGGCGGGAACAAAAGGCGATCAGCTTGTCAAAGCCCGTGCGGCTGGATACATCGGTGCTGATCGGCCACATAGCGATGCGCGGCAGTCCGAGCATGCTGATCTCGCTAGCACGGCTGTGCGCGCTCAGGAAGGCAGCTCCACGCTCGAGAGTCTGCTTGTTAAAGAGATCTCCGCCGTCGATGCTGGTCAGCGTTCGTGTGCGTGTGGTGCCGCCCTCACCCGTAAAGATAAGCTCATCCATGCTTGCGTACAGGCGCTCATTGAGAGCTGCGGTCAGCACCACATCAGTGGTCAGGCCTGCCGTACCTCCGTTGTTGTAAGTGTCTCCAGCAAAGAGCTTGGTTCCCCCTTCACTACCCCCGGTTGCCAGCCTTGGCACGATCTCATAGATGCGGTTTTTCACGCTCAGCACCCTGCGCAGTGCTGCGCTCCCTTGCAGCTTGCCATAAGTCTCCATGTCACGGTCAGCCGCCAAGGTTGGGTTGGGGTAGAGAACGCTGCTCAAGGCCACCGTGGCCGGATGGCCGGAGAAGCGCTGGTATTCACCGCGTGCCGCAGGGTAATCCGCCCAACGGTGATCACGCTCATGGTAATAGGTAGGCCTGCCCTGGTAGGTGGGCTCCCCGGCCGTGTTGATGTTTAGCTTGCAGGTCTCGTCATCCGTCCAAAAAGCGAGCCGGGCCACGATCGGATTTTGTTCGGTGGACTGCACCTGCCCAGGCCCCGTAAAGGTCAGGTTGTCATTCAAGGTGCCAAGCGTGCCGTCTTTGAGCATGTAAAGCCACTGCACCGGCATGGCCAGGCGCAGCCTGTCCAAATCAGCGGGCGGCTGGACAATCGGAGTGTTATCCGCCGCATCTTTCTGGGAGATATCGTTGCCAGACAGAGCGGTGGTGGTAGCATATTGGAAGCCTTCCACCGGATTAAAACCAGGGCCTGGATCCATGTCATAAGCGGCACGCGGATCGATGACGGGAAAGAAGACTTGGGAGCGATCCACCGTGCCGTCCGCATCTGCCACCCCCTTGATCACAGGCTCGTTGATGTCGACATAACGCGCGATGTTGACATCACGATTCCATCCTGGGATGGGTTCTGAATTCTTCACGAAATTGTACTCGTCCCTAGCCGCGCCATCACCATTGGAGCCAGCGGTGCTCTGGTAGATCATTTCCGCGTCAGAGAAAAGCTTGTACCCCGCCAGGAAAGCTCCATCCTGGTTGTATTTGCGCACAGCACCTGGCTGCGTGGCGTGAAATTCACGGCCTTGATTGGAATCATCCTGGTCTGACCCTCCCCTGATCTGGGCGATCACGATATTCACGGCTGTATCAGCAAGGCGGCGCGCGGTTTGGGATGAGGAATATCCCATCGTACCCTTGTGCTCCGTGTCCGCCACGCTCAAGAAAGCCAGCATGACGATCGTGGACAAGGCCAGCATGGAAAGGACGATGATCAAAGCCAGACCCCGATGACGTCGGGCATCGCGGAAAAAGGAGCGCAGTGATTTCATGGCCGGAAGGGGGGATTTATTTTGAATTTATGCCATTAAACCTGATTGGGTTTCGATTTTCAAGCTATCAAGTCAATGCGGAGTATTTACTTGGTTATTACAGACCCATTTCGAGCGGAGTTCTCTCATTTCTGATGACTCCGCAGGTCTTGGTTACCTCTCGATCCTAAAGATGCCGGAACGCTGGGGTGATGAACCGCCTGGCAGCTGATCGAGGATGAAGAAGCCAGTGCCCGTGGTGATGGAGGTATTGATGTTGATCCGCTCGCGGACGATCAGCCCCATGATGGTGGCTTTCCGTTTCAACGGCTTGCCCGCAACGGTATCAACCAAGTTAAAGCTGCCTGTCACGAGCCCAGTGGTATGGTTGATCGAGACCGTCGTCACGGCGCTTTTCTTCGTTGGAGTCGTGGCATCAGGAATAAAGACTGTGCTGCCAAGACCGATGCTGACGTTTCCGATCGAGTTAGGATTGACCGCAGAGACCACATCACCATTGGCCGGCAGATAGTCACCATCCTCGCTGAATTCCACCTTGCCCGTGGTGGTGGGCATTCCAAAGACAGAGTCTGTTTTCCTGTCCTTCAGGATGAAGCGGGAGCCATAGACTTCCAGGCTGACGGGGCTGGTTACAGGTGTCCCAGTGAGGCCGAAACCATCCTTGTAAAGGCGGGCCTTCGGACTCGAATTCGGCGGACGCACCCAGTCCAGAGTGCCTGTGACGCTGTTGTTATCCGAGTTCGTGCCGCCGTTCCGCACGATGGTCATGGTCCCCAGCAGAGAGCCTCTGGCTGGTATGGTGCCTCTGGGTGTGGAAGCGTACAGGGTCTGGAAGATGAAGGTTTCTCCCGCAGGGCCGACAAAGTAGGCACCCGTGAGCGCCTCATTGTCCGCTGTGCGGCCGGCGAGGGTATACCTGCCGTCTACAGCCACTTTGAAGGTGGCATAGCCATTGCCCTGCGGGACGTTGACGTTGCCAATGTTTGCGCTGCCATCAGGAAGGGTGATGGCGGTATTGTAGAGGTCCTGGTAGAGCGTGGCCGGATTGGTAGCGCTGAAGCTGTTCCGCCAGCCAGTGAAGCTCACGCTGTCCGTGCGGTAGGAGATACTGGCTGCGGTGATCCGCGTGGCTGCAGGAGTTCCTGAGATATTCAGAGAGAAGCTGATGGTGACAGGCACGGCTGTCCTGGTGCCGGGGATTGTCAGCGTCACTGAAGGTGGCGCCAGCAGATTACCAGCATTGTCATAGTTCAGGCTGAATGCTCCCGCAAAGGGACGCGCGGCTTCGACACCCAGGATGATCCTGCCAGTGAAGGTGCCCGTCTTT
>PJQF01000347.1_pt1 | contig 13993 bp, 14 predicted proteins | sample 1503741 | NCBI WGS metagenome assembly PJQF01 (sample SAMN07775949, study PRJNA414020) | Biofilm metagenome, whole genome shotgun sequencing project. | isolation source: biomolecule (vanillin) treated reverse osmosis membrane biofilm | place: India: Nagpur | collected 2017-03-21 | reverse complement strand
CGGGCCGGGGGCGGGGCTCTTCCCGTGCTTCAACACCTTCTATGAATTTCTCCGTGATGAATTTGTCCCCATCCTCAAAGAAGACCGGGTAAAGGAAAAAGACTTCGATGTGGAAAACTTCCTGTACGTATTGCGGCCCTATTACAAAGGTGGTGAGTTCGACTACCTGTTGAACGCCACCGAAAACCTCGAACTGCTCCGGGAACGCTTCATTGTTTTTGAGTTGGATAACATCAAGGATCACCCCATCCTGTTCCCGGTAGTCACCATCATCATCATGGAAGTGTTCATCTCCAAGATGCGGAAGCTGAAAGGCGTTCGTAAGATGATCCTGATTGAAGAGGCGTGGAAAGCCATTGCCAAAGAAGGCATGGCCGAGTACATCAAATACCTGTTCAAGACCGTCAGAAAGTTTTATGGTGAAGCCATTGTCGTAACGCAGGAAGTGGAGGACATCATTTCGTCTCCCATTGTCAAGCAGGCCATCATCAACAACTCCGACTGCAAGATTCTACTCGACCAGAGCAAGTACCAGAACAAGTTCGATCAGATACAACAACTGCTGGGCCTCACCGAAAAAGAGAAAGCACTCGTGCTCAGTATCAACAAAGCCAACGATCCTTCCCGGAAATACAAAGAAGTGTTTATCAGCCTGGGAGGTATGCTGTCCAAGGTGTATGCCACCGAGGTTTCGCTCGAAGAATACCTCGCCTACACCACGGAGGAATCAGAAAAAATCAAAGTACAGGCGTATGCCAGAAAGTGGAACGGTGACATCAGGAAGGGAATCGCTGAACTGGCTCATGACATACGCACAGGAAAAGCTTAAACAATTTTTTATGAACAGAATCCGAAAGATATTCTTCATCCTGCTAATCGGTACGGTGATCTTAACAGTCACGCCCATGCAGGAAACTCATGCCGCCATTCCCATCGCCAAGATCATTCAGGAGGGTGTGAAGAAAGTAATCAAAGCGGTTGACCTGATGATTCAGCGCCTTCAGAATAAGACCATAGCCTTGCAAAATGCGGCCAAAGTATTAGAGAACAAATTATCACAACTCAAGCTGAATGAAATTGCGGAGTGGACGGAGCGTCAACGTGAACTATATCGGAAATACTATGACGAACTCTGGAAAGTGCGTAACACCATTGCGGCCTATAAGCGGATACGCCAGATACTGGAGCGGCAGGAACAGATCGTGAACGAATACCGCTTCACCTGGCGCATGATCAATCAGGATAAACATTTCACCCGGTCGGAGATCGACTACATGTACCGCGTGTATACCGGCATACTCAACGAGAGTGTGTACAACCTCGATCAAATACTGTTGGTCATCAATAGTTTCAAAACGCAAATGAGCGATGCCAAGCGCCTGGAAATCATCAACAAGGCCGGTGACCAGATTGAACAGAATTATGCTGACCTGAAACAGTTCAACAATCAAAATATTCAATTGAGTATGAACCGCGCCAAGGATGAGCATGAAATTGAATCGGTAAGAAAACTCTATGGACTAACCGCAGACTGATATGAAAAAGGTATTGATCTTATTTGCCTTGTGCTGTGCGATGTCCTGCACGGATGCAACAGCGCAGACCTGGGATGAGTGGTTTCGTCAGAAGAAAACACAACGCAGGTACCTCGCCAAACAAATTGCCTTGTTGAAGGTCTACCTCGGCTACCTGAAAAAGGGCTATGAGATTGCAGACAAAGGCCTCACCACCATTCACAACATCAAGAACGGAGACTTCAACCTGCATCGGGATTTTTTCGGATCGCTTAAGAATGTAAACCCACACATCAGGAATTCAGCGAAGGTGGCGGACATCATCGCTTTTCAAATCTACATCATCCAATCCATCAGACAGGTGAATAACTTCTGTAAGAACAATGAGCAGTTCACACCGGAGGAAATACGATATGTCGCAGCGGTCTACTCCAACATGCTCTTTTTATGCGATGCCGCCATTTCGGAGTTGCTGATGATCATTGGTACAAACCAAACCGAGATGAAGGATGATGAGCGCCTGATGCGCATCGACCGGTTATATGATGACATGCTGGATAAGCAGGCCTTTGTAAAGGCATTCGACAGTGATGTGAGGTTGATTGCCCGGGAACGGGAGCGAGAGCAACATAGTATTGAGCGAATGCGGAAACAACATGAAGCCATGTAATATGAAGACCATTAAACAAATCGTGTTTGTAGTTTTCCTGTGCATGGGTTGTCAGACTGGTGCGATTGCACAGTCGCAGGAAGCACAGCAACTTCTGCTGAATTGGGAGAAGCTTCGCCAGCTTGAAGAGATACTGGACAACATGTACCGGGGCTATAAAATACTGGATAAAGGATACACCACGATCAAGAACATCGCACAGGGAAATTATTCGATTCACCAATTATTCATTGACGGGCTGATGGCCGTCAATCCATCCATCCGAAACTACAAACGTATCCCGTTCATCATTGAGTATCAAAAGCTTTTGCTGAAGGAATACCAGCGGGCGTACAATCGGTTTCGGCAAGACCCCAATTTCAAACTGGAAGAGATCGAGTACCTGGCGAACGTTTACAAGTTCCTGTTTGATGCTTCCCTCCGAAACATCGATGAGCTGATGATGATCATCACAGCCACAAAACTAAGCATGAGTGACGATGAGCGCATGCAGGCCATTGACAGGATATTCTTCGATATGGAAGACAAACTCATCTTCCTGAGGGCATTCAATAACAACACGCAACTGCTGGCCATCCAACGGGCGCGCGCGCGAAATGACGTGGAGACCATGCAAAAGCTTTATGGTGTGAACTGAAAAATGAATGACTATGACAATTTTTTGTAGAGTCCTCAAACGGTTCCCCTCTCCTCCAGGACGGGGACTGACTCGTCCACCGAAGTTGCAGCGTTGGAGGGTGAGGTTATTGATATTTCTTCCTGCAGCATTTTTTCCGGGAATGTTGCAAGCCCAGGGTTTTGCGGGAGAAATCCACAGCCTGCAAAGTGTGCTGGACCAGCTATATGTGGATATGCTGCCATTGTGCAGCAGACTGATTGGGGTTGGACGTGGGCTGGCCGCCTTTGCAGCGCTGTGGTATATCGCATCACGGGTGTGGCGTCATCTCGCCAATGCAGAGCCCATTGATTTTTACCCGTTGCTGCGTCCGTTCGCGCTCGGCTTCTGTATTATGATATTTCCCTGGGTAATCGCCTTGATGAATGGCGTGTTGAAGCCGACCGTTACGGGTACAGCAGCGATGGTCACCGGATCAAACAATGCTATTGCCTACTTGCTGAAGCTGAAAGAAGAAGCAATTAAGAAAACTCCTTCCTGGCAAATGTATGTAGGGCCCGGAGGAGAAGGAGATTATGACAAGTGGTATCGTTACACCCATCCCAATGGAACGGGCGAAGGCGTGCTCGATGGCATCGGCAATGATATCAAATTCGGGATGGCCAAAGCTGCCTACAACTTTCGCAATTCCATTAAACAATGGATGTCGGAAATTCTGCACATCCTGTATGAAGCCGCAGCTCTTTGTATCAACACGCTCCGGACGTTTTACCTGATCGTACTCGCCATCCTTGGACCATTGGTTTTCGGTTTTGCGGTTTTTGATGGCTTTCAACACACGCTCACCGTCTGGATGGCTCGTTACATTAGTGTGTTTCTCTGGCTACCAGTTGCTAATATATTTGGAGCAATCATTGGTAAAATACAGGAGAACATGCTGAAAGTCGATATCCAGCAGGTGATCCGATACGGGGACACGTTCTTCAGCACAACGGACACTGCTTATCTCATCTTCCTGGTCATTGGCATTGTAGGATACTTTACCGTGCCAAGTGTTGCTAACTACATCGTTCATGCCGGGGGCGGATATACGCTGCTTCACAAGGCTTCCAATGTCTTTACGGGCGGAGCACGAACAACCGTTTCAGCGGCCACCGCAGGCGCTGGAGCAGTAGTTAGTTCGATAAGTCAATCATCTCACTTAAGTCACGCTGGTTCTTCTCAAAGCAGTGCATCAATGAAAACTAACGAAGGCTATATGCACGATAAACTTTCGGGTAAATCATGATGAATATGTTTCAGCAATTAAGAAATATCGACACGGCATTTAAACACATCCGGCTGTTCTCGCTGGTACTTATTGCAGGTTGTGTTTTTGCGGTTTGCTTTACACTCTACAAGAGCTTTCAACTGATCAGTGAATCGCAAGAGCGAATATACATTCTCTCCAACGGTAAAGCGCTTGAGGCTTGGTCGGCCGAACGAAAGGACAATATTCCTGTGGAAGCACGCGATCACGTGCGGACCTTCCACCATCACTTCTTTACCCTTGACCCCGATGATAAAGTCATTCAGGCGAACATTACCAAAGCATTGTATTTGGCCGATGCTTCGGCTAAGAAGCAGTACGATAACCTGAAAGAGAACCGATATTATTCCAATGTTATCTCAGGAAACATTTCGCAGGAGATTGATATTGACAGTATTCGCATTGATATAAACCAATATCCATTCTACTTCCGCTGCTTTGCAAGACAGCGTCTTATACGCACTACCTCCATTGTGACGAGAAGCCTGGTCACGGAAGGATACCTGCGTAACGTATCGCGCTCCGACAACAATCCGCACGGATTCCTGATCGAAAAATGGAGCACGTTGGAGAACCAGGACATTAAAACAGAGAACCGATGAAGCCGAACATGAAAAAGAAAATAAAAAAGTCACTTCCACCCATGCAACAGCTGGTAATGCAGCGTATCGATAACTTGAACACAACGTTCAACGCGTTCCCACATGGCAAAAAGAAAATAATTGTGGCTGTGACTGGCGTGATGATCGCCTGCCTTAGTGGCGCAATGGTACTCAATGCCATTTATGGTGTTCCGGCAAATCCACTGACATTCGACAAAATCACTTTACCTCACGATATCCAGATGCAACAAACCGATACAACAACCTTAACGCCCATAGGCAAAATGAAAGGCGAGATTGATGGGGACTTTGAAGCCTTCTACCTCGCGGTCGATAAAGATGGCCAGGTGTACCTCAATCGTGATCCGGATTATTCGGAAAATCGATATGATAAATCCAAGGGCTGGGAGTTGGTAACACGTGAGAAACTTGCAGTATATGAGAAAGAACTTCATTTTATCCCACACCAAAGGAAAAGTTTGAGACCATAAAAAATTATCTATAAAACTTAAAACAATTAAGAGTATGAAACCACATTCAGAAAAATTCCTGCAGAAGAGAAGATTCTTGATGGTACTGCCTCTGTTGGTACTTCCCTTCGTTACGATGATCTTTTGGGCTTTGGGTGGCGGACAAGGTACCTCTGCACATGCTCACACCGTATCCCATGCCGGGCTTAACTTGTCACTGCCCGATGCATATTTCGGAGAGATGGAGATCTGGGACAAACTTTCTCTGTATGAAATGGCCGAAAGAGATTCAGCTAAATATGAGGAGGCACGAGAGAGCGATCCGTATTTTGACCTGATCGCATTCCAGACACAGGATCAACAACCGAAAAAGAAGAAGTCTCCTGCGGAAAAGGAAAGTAAATTGATCAATTCTTTCCGGCAAAAGGAAAGACAATTAAGTGATCCCAATGAAGAACGTGTTACACAAAAGCTGAATGAATTGTACAAGGAAATAAACCGTACCACGGAAAGACCGGCTGAGCTGAAAAATGATCCCACTCTACTTCCTGAACAAACATCTGACCCACAGTTCGCGGCAGACGTAGACAGGTTGGAGAAGATGATGCAACTTATGCAAGACGGTCAGGGATCTGATCCTGAAATGGAGCAGATTGAAGGCGTTCTGGAAAAGATACTGGACATCCAGCATCCAGACCGCGTGAAGCAAAAACTGGAAGCCGTAAATGTAAAAGCCAAGGCAAATACCCTTCCTGTTGAACTCGTAAAGGATGATGAGAATATTTCATTGATCAATTCGAATGTGACTGGTTCAGACGAATCCATTGACAGTGCTTCCGTATTTGAAATGTTATCAACACCAAGGCCAAGTCAGAATGGTTTCTTTGGGTTGGAAGATGAAACATACCAAGCAAACGAGGTGGGTAATGCAATTGAAGCAGTCATTCACGATATGCAGGAGTTAGTTGCAGGATCAACCGTCAAAATGCGACTCCTTAATGATATTCATATCAAAGGGAGACTCATTCCGAAGGATCAATTCATTTACGGTGTATGCGCCATCAACGGTGAAAGATTGACTGTCGAAGTCAGCTCAATCAGAACAGGAAATTCGCTATTACCTATCTCATTGGAAGTTTATGACCTGGACGGACTCCCCGGGATTTACATTCCCGGAGCAATTACACGTGATGCTGCCAAACAGGCTTCCGATAATGCCTTGCAGAATATTCAATTAATGTCACTTGATCCATCTATCGGGGCACAGGCTGCAGCAGCTGGTGTGGAAGCTGCCAAAGGATTGTTCAGTAAAAAAGCTAAGATGATCAAGGTAACGGTGAAGGCCGGATACCAGGTTTTCCTGGTGGACACCAACCCAACAACCAACACCACTTATTAATGATAAACAATTCAATCATGTACCCTATTTGTAAAGATCATTTATGGGGATTGCTATTGCCGATGCTGGAAAAGGCTGATGCACAATCCCGAATTGGGAGGTTGAGTAATGAGAATGTCGTTGTCGTGACCTCTCATTAAGATTCGCAACGACATACGGGGTTCCGGAACCCATGCGCCTGTTGATGATTGTAGCTACTTATCACACAGGTGATTTTTTGATCCCTCGATAGGGAGTATGAGAAGTTTTTTTCAACTATTAAACACCAAAGTTATGGGTTTACTGTTTGGCGCTATTGCTGCCTTTGTGACACATGCATGGCCGGTATTACTCCTGCTATTGCTCTGACAAGGCGATGGGGCGATTTAAGTCGCCCCACCTTTGACTATTAAAATCAATCATTGAAAACAAAACAAATTCACATATGCTTTACTTTTTAAGACACGGCTGTATCGAATGGCTCATGGGAAGCATACTCGCACTATGCACCATTGAGGTCGAAGCACAACCAGATAATCATGTGCAATCAATAGAGGTGACATTTAACAAGACATCCTCTCTCGTATTTCCTACAGTGATCAAGTCGGTTGACCGAGGAAGCCGGGATGTGTTGGCGCAAAAGGCTAAGGGCGTAGAAAATGTTCTTCAGCTCAAGGCAGCCAGGCCCGGATTTACAGAGACTAACCTGACGGTAATTACAGCTGATGGTAGAATACTTCATTTCACGGTGAACTATTCGAAAGAACCCGTATCACAGGTGGTGAATATCGGTGACGATGAGAGTGCGTCTGACAATCCGCAAAAACTGATCTTCCAGTCCACGATGACAGAATTCGAACTGGAGAATTATGCTTCACAAATTGTGAACGCAAAGCGCGGCATCCGGTTCATCGGAGAGAGCAAACACAAGATAGCGCTGTCACTGAACGGGATCTACATCCGGGACAATACTATCTTTTATCATTTCCGGATCAGGAATTCATCGAACATCAATTACGACATTGACTTCCTGAGATTCTTTGTGCAGGACAAGGCAAAGGTAAAACGCACCGCCTCGCAGGAAGTTGACATGAAGCCGGTGTACGTGTATGGTGATGACCAACAGATAGTGGCAAACACTGTGCAGGATATTGTTTACGCGCTGGAGAAATTTACCATCCCCGATGCCAAGCGCCTTCACATTGAAATGTTTGAAAAAAACGGTGGAAGGAACCTGGAACTGTCCATCCGGAACAAGACCATCGTGAATGCAAAGCTGATCAAATAGCCAATGAATATGCGATGCTGTCTGATCAACATGAATATTACAAACTATTAAACAACACATTTATGAATGTCAAGAATCTTGAATTTTTGAAAGAGGGCCTGAAGTATTTGGGCTTTGGCGAGAAACTGAATGCTGATCTTGAGAACAAGATCAAGGAGCAACCGGCAGAGTTTAAGCTAAGTATGGTTGGAGAATTCAACAAGGGTGACACTAAAGAGAAAGTGAATTATTCACTTGATTTTAGAAAGTCCGATCAGACTGATATGTATTTTTTCAACCGGTATCAGGCTACCCTGAAAAATGACGACCCTTCAAAGGATGTGACTCAGACTTTTTATATCACAAAAAACTCCGGGATCACCGCTAAAGAGGCTTACAATCTTTTGAGCGGTCGCGCAGTCAATAAAGACCTTAACAATAAAGAAGGTCAACCCTATAACGCATGGCTGCAACTTGATTTCCAGGAGAAGGACAAGAACGATAATTTTAAAGTAAAGCAATACCATGCCGGTTATGGTTACGACCTTGACATGGTCATGGCCAAATACCCCATCAAGGAGCAACTGAATGCCGAAGAGAAAACAAAACTGATGAAGTCCCTGGAAAAAGGAAACCTCACTCAGGTCACCTTTGCACGGGAAGGCGGAGAAGATAAAATGTACATAGCAGCCAATCCGCAATACAAAAACCTGGATCTCTACAATGTAAAAATGGAAAAGCAATTCCAAGGTATCGAGAAGAAAGAGAAGTCAGGCGAGGATAAATCCAAAGAGAAAAAAGAAACAGTGAAGCAGGATTCCGAAGAAGAAAGTGAGGGGAAAAGGAAGTCGAAGAGGAAGGGGATTGGGGTTTAGCCTCGTTTCTTCACATGACGTGACGATCATTAATTGGCAGTCCACAAAAGGTTGTTTTATTATTGTTTTTGAAGGAACAACTCCTTTGTGGACAGCCAATCAATATTCAAAGAGAAAAAGATTTCTCACTCATCCTGCAAACCACTTGTCAAAACCCGATCGTAGCTTAGATTCTTTATCGAATCTATGTTTTGACAAGAGCTTTACAAGAAATTTCTAAAGGACTGAATCTTCAATAAATTCAGCGCATATCACAGATCAAACAAAAATGATGAGACCATTTCACCGCCAAGCCAAGTGTCGATCTTGTGTTTTGATCTTTGTGGAATCGACCCCCTTGACAAAGACCACGCAACAAACTCATTTGGCGGCTTGTCGGAAGTAATGGTCGGGTGGGATCAATATAGAGTGTAATTGTTTTGACCTGGGATAAAAGCGAAAATGCGTTACGGGTATACGCGCGTTCTACAATTCTACCCAAATCCTTTCTGCGACCTGATGCGTCAGCAGTATTTCCTTTTTCGACTTGTGCTGAAGAGTAATGGAGCCATCGAACATTTCTCTTTTCATAATGGTCACGGCATCTCCAATTTGCAATCCCTTTGCGTTCAAGTGGTCGAGGAATGATTTTTCATCTTCTGTAACGGCAGTAATAGTGGCAGTTAATCCTTCTGCGAGGTCAATCAGGGAAGTGCGTTGTTGCGTATGAATTTTCCCATTGCTGTCCGGGATTGGCTCTCCATGCGGGTCGAACTTTGGACTGTTCAGTAATTCATCAATGCGTTCGTAAAAGCGTGGTGAGTTCACGTGCTCCAACTGTTCAGCGATATCATGCACTTCTTCCCATCCAAGACCCATCACCTTTACTAAAAACAATTCCGCCAGGCGGTGTTTTCGAATAATTGCCAAAGCTTCTTTTTTTCCTTTTTCGGTCAGCTTGATACCCTTGTAAGGCGCATAAGCCACCAACTTCTTGATCGCCAAACGTTTCATCATGCTATTTACGCTGGGAAGCTTTACATCCAGTTTTTTGGCCAATTCGGATACATAAACTTCTCCTGTTGACTGTGAAAGTGCATAGATGGACTTGATATAATTTTCTTCTGTCAGCGACCCCATTTTGCAGCTTTTCAGATAAAAATAAGGCTTTTTGTTAATATCGTGAAATTAAAATATTAGAGGCATCTAACATTTTATTTAAACTAATCGTACTTTTAGACGCATGAACCGAAAAACAATATTCGCGGGATTGATCATCCTGGCAGCTTGCGAGGAATTCCAACCCAAGGCACCTCAAGCATATGAGTTGTTGGATGGTCCTGTATCCGGGCTATCGGAAGCCGAGAATCTCCAATTTCTCCGGGGTGATGTGGCTTTTAATGATGAAGTATTTACATCTGCAAATGGCCTTGGGCCTTTGTTTGTCGCCACGTCCTGTGGCAGTTGTCATCCGGGTGATGGCAAAGGTCATCCTTTTACCACACTTACGCGCTTCGGCCAAACCGATGAAAATGGGAATCAATACCTAAATGTCGGTGGCCCTCAACTTCAACACAGGGCAATTCCCGGTTTTACACCGGAAGTGATTCCCCAAAATGCAACACTCTCCCGCTTTACCCCTCCAGCCAATACCGGTCTCGGATTTATAGACGCTGTCAGCGATGCTGAAATTTTAGCCTGGGCTGACCCTGATGATAATGATGGAGACGGCATCAGCGGGGTACCGAACTGGATTAGCCTGAAACAATATGTAAAGGAACGACCAAACAGTGTAACCCAAAACGGTAGGTATATTGGTCGTTTCGGTAAAAAAGCAGCCACTTACGATCTGCTTCAACAAACAGCCACAGCTTATAATCAAGACATTGGAATTACATCCAGTTTCGAACCCGTTGACACGCATTCGGGATTGGTGTTTGATCCGGAAGTTTCCAATCAAACCATTAACGATGTGGTTTTCTATTTGAAGGCACTTAAGGCACCCGAACCACGACCTGAAAGCAATTCAATTGAAGGAAAGCAATTGTTTACCACAATTGGTTGCTCAAAATGTCATCGCCCTGAAATGAAAACAGGTAATTCATCGATTGCAGCCATTGCCAATAAAGCCTTTTATCCCTACAGTGATTTTTTATTGCACGACATGGGCTCTTCACTTGACGATGGATACACCGAAGGCTCGGCAAAAACCTATGAATGGCGTACGCCACCACTTTGGGGTGTAGGTCTTTCAAAGAAGTCGCAGGGAGGACAGTATTTTTTACTACACGATGGAAGAGCCAGAAGCATTGAAGAAGCCATACTTCTTCACGGAGGCGAGGGCATTCAGTCTCGCAGTAACTACGAGGCGTTAACAAATGAGGAGAAAACGAAACTCATTAGATTTTTGGAGAGCTTATAGATATGAAGAGACGCGCATTTATAAGACAAACTTGTATTACCTGTGTCAGTGGCGGGTTGGTTCCATTTCTAATCTCCGGTTGCCAGGCAACACATTATGCAAGCGGTGTCCTAGATGCAACAGGCATCAGCGTGTCGAAGTCGGAGTTCAAATACCATAAAAAAGAACAGATTCTCACCCGTCAATATATCATCGTGCAAAACGACAAATTAGAATTTCCCATTTACGTGTACCGATTTTCTGATACCGAATACAGTGCCCTTTGGATGAAATGCACCCATCAGGGCGCAGAGTTACAGGCCTCGGGTGACATGCTCCATTGCCCAAGTCATGGAAGCGAATTCACCAACAAGGGGGCGGTGAGCAATGGCCCAGCAGAGAAGAATCTTCGTTCATTTCCCGTTATCGTACAAACCGATACCATCACCATAGACTTGCGGCAGTCATGAAAATAAGTTTACTCTTAGCAATTACCCTTGTGATAGGTTCAGCAGCGACAGCGCAAGTAGATTCAACATTGTTCAAAAGAACGCAGCAGGATACTTCTAAGCTACTGCTTAATATGGATGCGGTTTATAACCGCCCCTTTCTTTCTGTGAGTAAATTACCAGTTGCCGTGGGTGGCTATGTAGAAGCTAATTGGCAACATCTCGGTACGGATGGTGTAAGCGAAGGACATCAGTTTCAAATGAGACGCCTTACCTTGTTTATCGCCTCCACCATTTCCAGGCGAATAAAATTCCTTTCGGAAATTGAGTTTGAAGACGGCACAAAGGAAATCAATATTGAATTTGCTTCTGTTGATTTTGAATTTCATCCGCTGCTGAATTTCAGAGGGGGCATTGTAATGAATCCGATTGGTGCTTTCAACCAAAATCATGACGGCCCCAAGTGGGAATTTATTGACAGGCCAATTTCAGCCACTCAACTATTACCCGCCACATGGAGCAATGTGGGCTTCGGTATGTATGGCAAACTATATAGAGACAATTGGGTGTATGCGTATGAAACCTACCTTACCAACGGGTTCGATGACCAGATCATTAACAACAGCGAGAACAAGACATTTCTGCCGGCCTCAAAGCTAAATCAAGCGCGGTTTGAAGAAAGCTTTAATGGTGTGCCATTGTTGACGGCTAAGGTTGCCGTAAGAAATAAAAAAATCGGTGAGTTAGGCTTGTCTTATATGGGTGGCATCTATAATAAGTTTCAAGAAGATGGTTTGGTGCTGGATGAAAAGCGTAGGCATATGACCTGGGCCATTGACTTCAACACTGTTTTGCCAACGGGTACCTACTTGAATACGGAATGGGCCTTTACTCGGGTAGATGTGCCGTCCACCTACAGTCAGCAATACGGTGAGAAACAATGGGGAGGATTCTTTGATGCAGTACAGCCTATGTTTAGAAGAAACATATTTGGTTTTGAACGTTCGGTGATAAATGCTGTTTGCCGGTTTGAATATGTCGATTGGAATGTGGGTAATTTTAGTGAAACGGGTGACAACATTCGCGAAGATATTATATCGATAGTGCCTGGAATTAGTTGGCGGCCAACCTCCCAAACCGTAATCCGCTTAAACTACCGATACGCCTGGCAAACGGACATTTTGGGAAATCCGGCTTCAAAAACAGCCGGATTCCTGTTTGGTTTTTCCAGCTATTTTTAACGCTTGAGGACAGTTGCAACCCTATTGCATGGTTTTTTCGTTTATTTTTGCGCTATGAGAGTGATACGCTTTCTTTTCGCGATGTACGTTCTTGCCCTGGCGGTTTACCCGTGCAGTGATAAAGAAACCTGCGCTGACGAACGTAAGGCGGGTATTGTTCTTGTTGACAATAGTAATCATGCTCACTCTGGCTCAGAGCAAGACGTTTGTACACCCTTTTGTATCTGCTCCTGTTGCGCTGCGCACATTCAACTCAGTCATTTGGCGGACATCTCGATCATCAACTTAGTTCATAACACAAAAGTAATTACACTTTACTTTGAAAAGCCTGTACTTGACAATGCAAAGGCTATCTGGCAACCGCCCAAACTTGCTTAGTAACACTTCTCTTACCAGAGTGACACACCTGTCATTCTGATCATCTGATTCTCACATTTTAAAGTTTGCGCTATGCGCAAGAAAAAACATCGTTCATCATTCCGAACGACAATGGACATTTTAGGATATATCATGGCCGTACTTATCGGGCTTGGATTAATTGGTTTAATCCGGCACATCATACTTCATCATTTCTAATTTCAAATATGTTAGACAAGATCATTCAATACTCAATAAAACATAAACTGGTGATCGGTTTGCTGACGCTGGCGTTGGCCGCGTGGGGCACGTACTCGCTCACGCAGTTGCCTATTGATGCCGTTCCTGATGTTACCAATAATCAGGTGCAGGTTATTACACTAAGTCCGTCTCTGGCTGCACAGGAAGTAGAGCGACTTATCAGCTTTCCGGTAGAGCAAACTATGGCAACCATACCGGAGATTAAAGAGATCCGGAGCATATCGCGTTTTGGCCTCTCTGTCGTTACTATCGTTTTTCACGATGATGTTGACGTGTATTGGTCGAGGCAGCAGGTGAATGAACGCCTTGCAGAAGCCCGAAACCAAATACCTGGTGGAATTGGTAGTCCGGAAATGGCTCCCATTACCACGGGTCTGGGAGAAATTTATCAGTACCTGATTCGTCCGGAGAAAGGATACGAGAAAAAGTATGATGCTGCTGAACTGCGAACCATTCAAGACTGGATTGTTCGAAGACAATTACTCGGCACTCCTGGCGTGGCAGATGTAAGTAGCTTTGGCGGATTTCTAAAACAATACGAAGTTGCCTTAGACCCTGATAAACTGAGAAGTTACAACCTGAGTATTTCCGATGTTTTTACGGC